>Ga0070741_10004096_pt1 | contig 34600 bp, 37 predicted proteins | sample Coa_R1_4_FD_66440 | JGI IMG/M metagenome (GOLD analysis project Ga0070741, IMG submission 66440) | Surface soil microbial communities from Centralia Pennsylvania, which are recovering from an underground coalmine fire - Coalmine... | ecosystem: Environmental > Terrestrial > Soil > Unclassified ... | reverse complement strand
GCTTTAAAACCGCTATGATCTGCTCTTCACTGCGCCTGCTGCCACGCATCTTGTTTGCTCCTTTCCCTCTTGTGCAACTAACATTCTACGTGGAACATGTTTCGGGGAGCAGATCACTATGGCGTAGCGCTTTGTGATGACGGTGGCTTATTCGTAGGAGGGGTGCCGAGTAACGTGTCCGATCGCAACGCTAGCTGGAGTGTGTTCTCCCGCGATCGGGTGAAAGGTGTATGGACATTGATTCCTCAGGTTGGCCAAAGGTTATACCTTTATGGCTGCGACGGGGAAAATCTCGTAGCTCACACGAGCAAATATACTTTCTCCTGGCTGGAGCCGAAGTAAGAATAGAGCGTCTCCCAGGCGTGATACTGAATCACCAGACAGCAATACGGATGGATCCGCCTCGTACAAGCTTGCCTGGCTGACATCCCTAAACTTAAGCAAGCGCGGCACCGACACACCTCAGATGCGCCCCTCACTGGCGTTCGAGCAGCGATTCAGAAACTGCAGCGCCTCTTCGAGCGTCGGCTGGTGCGCCGTGCCGCCCAGCCCGAGCGTCGAGATCGCGCCGCAGGCGGCCCCGAAGCGAAGGGCTTCTGCGAGCGGCCGCCGCGCAAGCCAGGCATGCAGAAAACCTGCGTTGAACGAATCGCCGGCCCCGGTTGTATCCACTGTTGCAACCGGAAAGGCCGGGACTCTCACCGGGCTCCCCGAATCGAAGGCAAGGGCTCCATTGCACCCCAGCTTCGCAACGGTCAGAGTGCGTCTGTCCTGCAGCCGGCTCAACGCCTCCATCGGATCCGACGCGCCTGTGACTGCTTCCAGCTCTATTTCGTTGGGCAGGAAAATATCGGCCTCCTCGAGCGCGTCCAACAGGTCCGGCCGCCACTCCTCGGATGGGTCGTAGCCTGGGTCCAGAGACGTGGTGAGCCCACCCCGGCGCGCTGCGGCGAAAAGTGCCCGAACGGAAGGCCGCAAGCCCTCCTGCAAAAAAAATGACGAGATGTGCAGATGATCGAATCCTTCGAAGATGCCGGCCGGGAGGTCCTCCGCCCGCAGAGACACCGTCGCTCCCGGGTAGGTTACGAGAGCCCGGTCGGCACACGAAGAAATCGAAACCGTGATGCCGGTCTTGGCTTGCGGATCGCGGATCACCATTGAGACATCGATTCCAGCCTCGCGCATGGCCCTGATGCAGAAATCTCCGTACAGATCTGCGCCCGTCTTACCAGCGAATGCCACCTGGTTGCGAAGGCGCGCCAGCCCCATCGCGCAAATCATGGAAGCGCTTCCGAGCGTGAGAACGCAGTCCTCTACGGCGATTTCTTTCCCAGGAACGGGGAACGTGCGGTATCCCCGTAAGATGAGGTCGACATTGATCTCGCCGATGACCAGAATCTTCATCTGCTCCGAAAACGCTGAGAAAGAGAATATCGTAATGAGAAGAGAAGATGAACTCCAAGATGAAGGGAACGGCCCTGGTAGCGCATGGCGGCGGGCCTACGCACGTGATTAATGCCAGCCTGGCCGGTATTGTGGAGGAGTGCCGCCGGCACTCGGCGATCGGAGCCCTGTACGGCGCGCGACACGGCATTGCCGGCGTGCTGGCCGAAGATTTCATCGATCTCTTCGCGCAAAATCCCCGAAGGATCACTGCGATCGGCCGCACACCCGGCTCCGCGCTCGGCTCCTGCCGCCAGGAAGTCTCGCGCGATGATTACGAACGGATCGTTGCGGTCTGCCGCGCGCGCAACATCCGCTACTTTTTCTACACGGGCGGCAACGGCTCCATGCATACTGCTTTGCACATTTCGCGAATCGCGCGGGAGCAGCGGTATGAGATGCGCGTGATCGGAGTGCCCAAGACGATCGATAATGACCTCGCCGAAACGGACCACAGCCCCGGGTATGCATCAGCCGCGCTGTTCGCCGCATGCGCGATTCGCGACATCGGCGAAGACAACCGCAGCCTGCCGACACCCGTGACGGTTGTCGAGATCATGGGCCGGAATGCCGGCTGGATTACCGCGGCCACGGTTTTCGCGCGGCACACGGCCGACGATGCTCCGCATTTGGTCTATCTTCCGGAGCGCCGGCTGCCCGAAGATCGACTTTTCGCCGACGTCGAGGCCGTCTACCGCCGCCTAGGACGCGTAGTTGTAGCAGTCTGCGAAGGGCAGACCGATCAGCGGGGCATACCGTTCGGAGATCTTGGCCCTCCGGACGGATTTCAGCGCAGGCTCAGCGGGAATGTGGCGCACACTCTTGCAACCCTCATCACTAGCCGGGCCGGGCTCCGGGCCCGAAGCGAGCGGCCGGGGCTTTTAGGCCGATCCTGCTCGGCATTTACTTCGGCCGTGGATCGGGATGAAGCGCTGTTATGCGGGCGCGCCGCGGTGCAGGCAGCGCTCGCAGGAGAAACCGAAAAAATGGTGACACTGATTCGCGAGCCGGCGGGCACTTATCGCATTCGGACGGGGCTCACGGAGCTTGAAACCGTTGCCAATACCGAACGGCTGTTCCCCGCCAATTGGATTGCGCCCGAGGGAAATGACGTGCTTCCCGCATTTCGCGATTATGCCGCGCCGCTGATCGGCCCCGTCGATTTTTATCCGCGGCTGGATGAACAGATGGCGGCCCTGCCGCAGTAACCCATGTTCTCTTCCCGCTTTCACTGGGATCTGAAGCCCAACCGCCTGACGTCTCTCCGCAACGAAAAGCGCGCGGCCGGCGATGAGCTTCTGGATCTGACCGAATCGAATCCCACCCGGGCAGGCTTAGACTACCCTGCGGACGAGATCGTGAGCGCGCTGGCGAATCCCGGCATACTCACCTACGAGCCTGCTCCGGCCGGCCTCACCAGCTCGCGGGAAGCAGTTGCCGGCTACTACGCCGCGCGCGGCCACTCGATCGGGACCGGCCAGGTACTCCTCACGGCCAGCACCAGCGAGGCCTATGCCTACATATTCAAGCTGCTCACAAATCCTGGCGACGAAGTGCTCGTGCCGCGCCCATCGTACCCGCTGTTCGAGTTTCTGGCTTCGATGGAGTCGGTTTCGGTGCGCCAGTATCCGCTCGTCTATCATGGGGGCTGGTCGATCGATCTGGCAGCGCTTCGCGAGCGCGTAACACCCCGCACGAGGGCCATTCTGCTGGTGAACCCGAACAACCCCACTGGTTCCTATCTGAAACGGGACGAGCTTGATGACCTGGCACTGCTCGCGCGCCGCCATGAGCTTGTAATTGTTTCCGATGAGGTGTTCGCCGATTACCCTTTTGGTCCCGACGCGCGACGCGTCGGCTCTTTAGCCTCGTTCGCCGAAGCCCCGGCGTTTGTACTGAGCGGGCTTTCCAAGGTCGCCGCTCTGCCCCAATTGAAGCTCGGCTGGATCGTTGCCGCCGGACCGGCCGCATACCGCAAGGAAGCGTTGGCAAAACTCGAATGGATCGCGGATACGTACCTGTCCGTCGGAACGCCGGTGCAGCTTGCCGCCCCGCGGCTGCTTGCGCTGAGCACGGCGATTCAGGAGCAGATTACGCGCCGGGTTCGAGGCAACCTCGCATTTGTGGCAGCAGCCCTGAACAGCAATTCGCCCTGCCGGGTGTTGGCAGTCGAGGGCGGCTGGTATGCAACGCTCCAGGTGCCCCGCATTCGAAGCGAAGAAGAGTGGTGCCTGCAGTTACTGGCCGAAGACGGCGTTCTCGTACAGCCGGGCTTCTTTTTCGATTTCGAATCCGAGGCATTCCTGGTCGTCAGTCTCCTCACACAACCGCGCATCTTTCAGGAAGGCATCTGCCGGCTGCTGGCCCGGACGCTGATCTGATGCTAGAGTGTAGGGCGACCGATCATGACCCCTGCCCCCTGGAGTAACCCTGTCAAGAAGCAGTTACAAGAAGGCCGCCCTGTGGTTGCCGCCACCATTACAGTGAACAGCGTGGACGCAGCGGCGCACATGGCCAACACCGGCTTTGATTTCTTGTGGATCGAGATGGAGCACTCGCCCATTACGCTCGAGACGCTCCGCAACATGGTGCTCGCAACACGAGGCCTGCCGGCGCTGCCGTTCGCGCGCGTACCCATCAATGAGATCTGGACAGCCAAGCGGGTGCTCGATGCCGGCGTGAGCGGCGTGATTTTTCCGTTCACGAGCACTCCGGAGCTGGCGCAGCAGGCCGTGGCAGCTTGCCGCTATCCTCCGTTGGGCCGGCGCGGCTCCGGCGCGAACCTGGCCCGGTTCTGCTGGCCCGACCGCGACCGCTATCACGATTCCGCCGACGAGAACGTGATGGTGATCATCATCATCGAGGAAGCGCGCGCAGTCGAGAACATCGACGCGATCGCGGCCACTCCCGGAATCGACGCCATGTTCATCGGCACCAGCGACCTTTCGTTTTCACTCGGGCTGCGCGGCCGGCAGGATCATCCCGAGCTGGAGCGCGCCATCTGCAAGGTCGTGGAAGCCGGAAAGCGCCACGGCAAGGTGCTCGGCCGGCCCGCCGCCGCTCCTGACAGAATCCAGGAATATATCGGGCAGGGATTCCTGCTGTTCCAGGCGCCTACAGAGCTCGGCTTCATGGCCGCCGGCGCCAAGCGCTATCTAGAGCCGCTCGAGAAATCAAGCGATAAGCTCGAAAGCCGCGCGCTGTACTGAGGATGGGTCCGATGCGAGCCGTGGCGGGACTGCTGCTGCTCTCGGGACTGGGATCGGCGCAGTCCATCGAAATTCTTTCCGAGTTCCAGCGCGTCGATCCCTTCGGAAAGGTGGTCCAAGCCGACCGGATGGAGCGCAGGCGTGAAATCCTCTCTCCCGCCGTGGTCCGCAATGCGTTCGCATCGTTTCATCTCTCGGTTACGATTCCGGAAGGCTCACCCTCATTTCTCTACATTCAGCAAAACCCCGAACGCTTTCACGTGACCGTGTACAAGGAGATCTTCGTCAAAACTCCAGGCGGCTGGGTGCCGGACGGTTTGGAGAAGGTCTCTGTGCCGCACTTCCTGATTCTGCCGGATACTCAAAATCCGATCCCGCATCAGACCACACAGGTATTCTGGCTGGATCTCTGGGCGCCTGCGGAAATTCCGGCGGAGCGCATGCGGTTCGAAGCAGTGCTCAAGTCTGGAGATCGTTGGGTAGTCTCGCCCATGGAGATCCGCATTAAGCCGGGCATCGTGCCGGTTTTCAACGGATATCAAGGTACCGTCGCCGGCGTCGAAGCCCGAGCGGACGCATCGCTTACTGGCGCCCTGCGGCAGATGCTGTGCGGCTCCGGCACGCAACGGGTGAAGCGCTCCCAAACCGTCCGCGATCTCATCCGCCGCAACGCAGCGCAGGACGCGGCGCTTTTGGCTTTGCATCCCAAGGCGGACGTCGTCGACTATTTGAAAATGCGTTTGGGTGCGAGATGGTGCGAGAAGCCGGTTATTCCGGCGAGTTTGCCCGTCGAATGGTACCTTCGCGCCCGCGACCTGCTGTATCACTGAGCAGCGGGGATTGGCTCTTCGTAGCGCAGTCGTTGGAGGACCGCTCCCTGGTCGCGGCTCCGTGATCTGCTGTAAGCCAGGGTCCGTGCCTGTGCAATCCCGGAATAAGGCGCCGCGAGCCAGTAACCAGCCTCGGCCTCCTCCGGGACCGCACAGGCCGGAATACTTGTTAATGCGAGCCTTGGACGATATGTGGTCAGTGTAAGTTGCGTCAGGTAACGCGAAGACAATCACGGCGTCGCCGAGCGGAGAGTTATTCCGGCGGCGGCGCTCTGAGCTGCTGCCTCCGAATGCATTAGCAATGAATTCCTTTCCGCCCGTGAGGTATGCGGTCGGTGCGGCATTAGCTCCTCGCCCATTCGGCACCGACGGTCCGGAGAACGACCAGAGCTCAGCGCCCGTGGCGGCATTGGCTGCCTTGAACGCGCCGTCATTCTGCCCGTAAAACACGAGATCACCGGCTACAACCATGCCGGACCGCGCTGGCTGATCGGGTACGTCGTGCTTCCAGACGATCTGGCCGGTTACGGAGTCCGTTGCGCCAAAAATGCCGCGCGTCTGCACCCCGGGAATGACGACAACAACAGAGGACGCAAACCTCCGGTGTTGTTCGGAAACGTCTGAAAGATAGCAGGCTCGTAGCGAGCACCGTAGTAAATGTACTTGGTTCGCGGACTATAGGCTGCCGGTGGCCATTCGCATCCCTGTTCCGGGCCCCCCATCAGCAAGGGTGTGGGTTGGGGCGGGGTGAAAGCGCGGAGCCGGAGTGGTGCCCGGAGGCGCAATCTCGATGGCCCTGGGCGTTAGGAGCTGCACAGACGAGATGGGCTGAGTCGGCGACGCATGCTGCCAAGCGGGCCCTGAAGGCGCAGGTGCTTCCGTGACCGCGTGTAAAGGCGTGCCAGTTCTCCTGTCCAGTATGAAAACCTCTCCGCTCTCTTGGCAATGGTTGATTGCCGGTACGCCGTTGAGCGAAAAGAGAACCGTCGGCTGAGGACCGTCATAGTCCCAGATATCGTAATGCACTTCCTGGAAAAACCATCGGGGCTTGCCGGTATTGATGTCGAGCGCCACAATCGAAGAGGCATAAAGGTTATCCCCGCTCCGATGAATGCCATTCAAGTCCGGGGCGGCATTGCCTGTCGTGATATAGGTCAGACCGAGCGCAGGATCGACCGGGGGTGTCGTCCAGACTGTCCCGCCGCCGGTAGCCCAGGAGTTTCCAGCCCAGCTCGGCGCACTGGGCAATGACTCCGGAGTCGTGAAAGAGGTCCAGACGAGAGCGCCCGTTTTCCCATCAAAGGCAAATACGCGTCCTCGTACCTCGAATTCACCACCGGAGACGCCAGTAATCACCTTTCCGTTCACAAACTGATGCGCCATTGTGACCGTGAAATTGTTCCCCCAGTCCTCGACGGTTTTTTTCCAGACGACCGTGCCCGTTGTGGCGTCGAGCGCTACGAGAATCCCATCGAGCCGGCCGATCAACACCTTGCCATTGCCGTAGGCAACGCCACGGTTGTCGCGCCCACAACATATTTTGAGCTGCAAGAGGCGGCATTTCCGCCAATGGATGAGAGGCCCAAATCTCGTCTCCTGTAGCGGCATTCAGCACATTCTGAGGCTCCTTCCGCTTGTGCTCTGTGGATCTCGAATGCGGCAGACGACGTTCGGGCCCGAACTGCTTTCGCATTCTCTCCCGTATTCGGCTGAGATCACGCGGCAGTCACGGTGAAGGCCCCACTATTCACAAGTGAAAATTGCTCAGGCTGGGAAAATATGGCCGTCTTCCGCCTGATTGCTCAGAGCGACCCGACTCTCATGGTTTAAGATCGCTGAACCATGCGGAACGGCAGAAAGGGAGGCGCATATGCCGTCATGGCATTAAATGTCCTCTCAGACACAAAACGCGAGTGCCGATGAGCCATTCACGAAACGAGCCGGTAAAGCGCGAAAATGGTGGCGCACGTGCAAGTTTTGGGCTGGAGGCAAGGTATGCGGTTTAGCGTGCTGATTATCCTCTTGGGCGTGTTCATGGCGGTGGCGCAATCGGGGCAGCCCCCTAAGGAGTCGAAACATGCAACAAGGGAGCTTACGGGATTAGTTGATGAAAGGCCCGGAGCCATTTACATACTGCGCCATGAAGGCGATATGAATACAATTGCAGTACTGAAGCCGGTCGGCTTTGAGAATGAGTCGTTCGCCAAATATCTTGGTCATCGGGTGAAGATCCGAGGAGAGTTCGTCCAGACTGAAGGCGAACCAGTGTTCCGGGTACACAGCATTCAGAAGATAGACTGAACCCTATCACGTCACATCACTTCATCGGCACGCCCGTGATCTGTTCGATCCGAGCCAGAGCCGTTTCGTGCCCCATTTGAGTTTTCCAGTACTCGCCGCCGAAATTCAGCACATCCATGAACGTCGAGAACAGGCTTTCAAAATCGAGCGAGCCGGTTTTGTACGACGCAAGACCCGCTCTGTACGTCGCCAGCGCTTGTGGAACCAGTCTCTCGCGATAGATCTTGAGCATCTGCGACGCGATTTCGGCCGCGATGTACTGGTTGCGAACGTCGATATACGCGCTCTGGACCTGGCTCTCGTACTCGCGTTCGGAACGATTGAGTTCCTCGACTGCCTGAGTCATTTTCCCGATTGAGTTTGCGCCGGTGATAGATCGGCACGCGAGCACTAAAGGTCAGCATGTAATAGGAAGGGAAGCTCGGATTAAACGGAGCGACACCAACCGCCCATTAGGGCCGGACCGGAAATTCCTTTTCGATGAGCGCTTTAACCCCTGCCGGCCCTGCAAGTTCGAGTACCCAATGTTCGTCTCGCGACGACACCGAAACTTGAAAACTGAAGAACGGGCAACAGAGGCGCTCTATAGTGATCCACTCACCGAGCTCTCTCAGACTAATCGTTTTGCCGTCAAGCGTGAAGGTGTACCCGGCCGAGATTTCGCGCCGATCCCGAATGGCCGTTCGCAAGCGCTTCATCAGATCGTTGTAACGGGGCCGTTCCGCCGCAGGAATCGCTTTCAGATTACACGCCAGAACAACAGAGTGATCATCTTCAGCGAAGGCGCAGGCAGCGAGACCGAGCAGTGACAAACAGGTCGCGGTTGCTATTCTCATCCCTCAACGGTAAGACTTGAAGTGGACTTCAAGTCAAGAGGCTTTCATGACGATTGGCGAACTCGAATCGAAGACCGGCGTGCACGCGTCCACGATCCGCTATTGGGAACGAATTAGGCTCCTGCCAACTGCTGCGCGGGTGGCGGCAAGCGCCGATACAAATCCGATGCGGTCCACGCTATAGCTGTCCTCCGCCTCGCGCAGCGATGCGGGTTTCGGCTGGGCGAAATCGATCATTTGCTGCACGGGTTTGAGCCCCGCGCCACTGCTGCCGAACGATGGCACGACATGGCGGAGGGGAAATAGCGCGAACTGACCGCCCAGATCGCGCGCCTAAACGGGATGCTCGAACTGCTGGACACTCTGCGGCGTTGCAGCTGCGCTCAGTTGGCTGAGTGGGGCATATATTCTCGCAACGAAGCAGCATACGCAAGCCGCGGCGCCAGTAGAACGGGGCGCCTGTTCAGACGCACCGCAGTATCACGCCATCATCCTCTTGACTCTGTAGTCAACTCCAGATTGTACTCTAGTCATGGGAGCAAAAACGGTGAGCCACGCGGCCAGAATCGGCCAAGCCGCCCAAGAGACCGGCCTCAGCATCGACACGATCCGGTTTTACGAGAAGCAGGGATTGTTGAAGCGATCGCCGCGTACCGAAGGCGGGTTCCGCCTATTCGGTGTCCGTGACATCGAAATCCTGAAATTCGTTCGCAAGGCTCAGGAACTCGGGTTTTCGCTGAGCGAGATTCGTGAGCTGTTGATTCTCCGTTCGGATCACGTGCCGGCGTGTTCGCACGTCAAAGAACTCCTGGATCGGAAGTTGGCGGTAGTCGAGCAAAAAATCGCCGAATTGCAAAGCCTGGAGCGCATGCTGAAGCGCGCGCTTCAAAAGTGCAAACGGGAGCTGAAAACCGTGACGGCCGGACATGAGGAGTGCTGTCCGGTGATCGAGGAGATCAACCGGGCCGCCCGGAGGGATTCACAACATGAAAATTGAAGTCTTGTATTTCGACGGATGCCCAAATCATAAACCCGCAGTTGAACCTGGAGGCCCTACCTTCTTGGGCTCGCGTTCGGACTTCTGGGGCTGGGATTCTATTTCGCCTACCGGCCGAGAAAGGACCAGTGCGCTCCGGGCTCTGCCTGCGCAATGCCGGCTACCAAGCGATCCGGGCGTCTGATGCTCTGGCTTGCGACTGCCGCAGTGGTCGTGTTTGCGGCGTTTCTTTACTACTGCGGCGCGGTCGCGGAATGGCTGCTTTCCAATCGAAAATGATGAGACTTGAAGACTACAGAAGGACTCGCGACCTCGGCATCGATGTGCGACTCGGTCTTCAAGTAACCAGCATCACCCGCAGCTCAACGGGTGTCGAAATACGAGCACCAGGTGACACAGACGATCATCATTTCGGCAGCGACTTGGTAGTACATGGCGCAGGACGCGTGCCCGAGATTGACGACATGCGTCTGGATGACGCAGGAATCGAATGGGACACAGTTCGAAGTGTAGCGGTCAACGAGTTTTTACAGAGCGTCTCAAATCCCGCCGTTTACGCCGCCTCGGACGCCGCGGCAAGTGCTGGCCCGCCATTGACACCTGTCGCCGTGTATGAAGGCAAGATCGCAGCTTACAACTTGCTGAAGGGAGCCAACGCAAGCCGAATTATCAAGCCGAATTATGATGGGATACTCACTCTAGTGTTCACAGTCCCTTCACTCGCTTCCGTTGGATTGCAGGAGGGTGCCGCTCGGGACCGTGGTCTCGCATTCCGCGTGAGCCAAGAAGACACGTCAAGCTGTATTCGTCGCGCCGTGTTGCCGAGCGATACTCTGGGTTCAAGACTTTGATTGACGAGCGGACTGGCGCATTTTGGGCGCGCACATATTGGGGCCGGACGCCGCAGCAACCATCAACATGTTTTCTTTGGCAATTCGGAAAGGGCTACTTCAGCCGACCTCAAAGATGTCATCTACTCTTACCCTACGGTCGCATCGGACGTTTCATACATCAGTTTGAGGGGGACAAGGTATGACGCACCCGTATAGAAGCGGTGACGTTGATGTTGATGCTATAGCTCTCGGCATCGTTGAGACTTTTCCTTCGCTCGACCGTTTCGAGAAACGGCTTTCGTTGGAGCTGTATCGGTTGTTATCCGGAGGGCAGCCAGTCACGCGCGCCGCGGTGGCCGATAGGCTTGAATCGTCGGTCGAGAAGGTTGATCGCATCCTCGACGGTTGGCCGGGCGTGTTCTCAGACTCCGACCGACGGATCGTCGGCTATTGGGGCCTCGCTCTCGCGGCGGCTTACAGGAGTCCTCATCAGTTGACGGTCGGTGGCCAAAGGCTCTCGGCGTGGTGCGCCTGGGACACGCTCTTTCTGCCCGAATTGCTTGGCAAGCCTGCCGAGGTCGAATCCAGAAGTCCCGATGGCGGTGCTGTAAGGCTGATTGTGATGCCGACTGAAGTGGAACACGTGGAGCCTACGGGCGCACAGGTGTCATTTCTGATGCCCGATGCAGCGAAAGTAAACCAGGACATAGTGGGCACGTTCTGTCATTTCGTCCACTTCTTTCCCTCTCGCCCCACAGGTGAAGCGTGGGCTGCGCAACACCCCGGAACATTCATCCTGTCCGTTGCGGAAGCCCACGCAGTCGCTCGCTGCAAGAATCACACGCAGTATGGTGAGGTGATAGGATCAGGGTAGCGAGTGTTCCGACTGCTCGTCGCCCACCGGTCGGTATCCCTGTTTCTCCGCTTCCATGAGCCGATCGCCGACTTTCGAGCGGTGATATGCAGAATTAAGAGCGTAGTCGTGATCGAGCTCCCTGGAGCACCGGTTTCGCTGCGGAGCCGCAGCCGAGTCCGCGTGTGGCGGAACAAGCTAAAGGCGCGCTATCGAATGTTAGCTGGTCGGCGGAGACGTTCGAGGCGCTTATCTGGGCAAACTCTGCTGTCTGAGTAGCGATCAGTCTCATCCTGCATTAATATCGAACTCCTACCCAGAAGGCGCCTGCGTTCACTGGCTTGCTGCGCAGTCTCTCCTCATGCGGACGACCGGGAAGTAACGGAAATGCGGCAAACGTGAATCCGGAGTGACACGCCAGGTCGTCGACAGCCGCTGCGACTGGCCATCCGTTGTCGCGAAGTCGATCCAGAATGTCGAGTTCATACCGAATGGAGGCGTCCGATTCCCCTCGACGATACCTTCTTACGATGAAACCATCTCGGCCACGCCGGGCTCTCCAAAGCCAGTTGCCCTTCGTACTAATTGGAGTGATACCGTCGGAAGCAATATTCCAGAGTTCGAAAATGTCGGAAATCGTCTGGGGCATCTTTAACTCGCAGCTTATTCCGTCCGCAGCGCGATCATCGGGTCGATCCTGGTCGCGCGGCGCGCCGGCAAGTAGCCAGCCACGACCGCGGCAATCAGCAGCATCACGGCGACGAACGCGAACGTTAAAGGATCGGCCGGACTGATTCCGTATAGCAGTTTCGCGGCAAAGCGGGTCACTGCGAGCGCCGTCACCAATCCGCCCACCATTCCCACGGTGGCTAAAATAACCGCCTGTCCAAGAATCAGCTTGAGAATATCGCTTTGTCCTGCGCCAATCGAAATGCGGATTCCAAGTTCGCGCGTACGCTGGCTTACCGCGTAAGCCATCACCCCATAGAGACCCAAGGCCGCCAGCGCGAGCGCGAGCAAACCGAAAATGCTCAGCAGCGTTGCTGCCATGCGCTGGAGAAAGAGCGAAACGCTGATGTGATCGTCGAATGTCTTGATGTCGAATATGGGCATGCCGGTATCGAGTCCGGCCACCGCAGTTTGCACTGCGTGGACCGCCTGATCCGGATTGACCGTTGTCCGCGCAACCAGGATCATGTTCGACCGGTAGTCCTGATACAACGGCAGGTAAAGAAAAGGCTGCGGAGCCTCGCTCAGACTTCGATTCTTGACGTCTTTGGAGATGCCTACAATTTCCAGCCAGTCGTTTGTTGTCAGCTTAAGGCGTTGGCTGAGAGCGCCTCCTTTAGGCCAGTAGCGGCGTGCCATCGTCTCATTGATAACGACCACTCGCTGCGCGCGCTCGTTATCGCGTTCGTCGAAATCCCTTCCATGCACCAACGGAATGCGCATCGTCTGAAAGTAATGTGGGCCGACGGTTTCATAGTTGAGCCGCATGTCTTCTTGAGGCGCCGGCGCATACCCGTCGATTATGACGTTCGCGAATGCAATTCCGCCCACAGTCAACGGTAAGCGCCGCGCCAGAGTTGCCGATCGGACGCCCGGCAGCTTCGCGACGCGTTCGACGAGTTGGCGATAAAACTCGCGCCCACGGTTTTCGTCGTAGCCGCTCAGGAAGGGATCAAATGCGGCGAGTAGCACATTGTGCGGATCAAAGCCAGGATTGGCATTGTATGCTTCTCGTAGGCTGCGGACGAACAGCCCCGCGCTGATCAGCGCGACCATCGAGAGTGCGACCTGCGTAACCACGAGGCCGTGTCTGAGCGAAATCCGGTGCGATCCCCGGCCGATTGGGGCTGTGGTCTCCTTGAGGGACGTAACCAGGTCGGGGCGCGAAGCCTGTAAGGTCGGAGCCAAACCGAAAAGTACTGTCGTAATCACGGTCAACGCCGCGGTGAATGCGACGACGGATGCGTCCGGGCGTGCATCGAAGTTGCCCCCCGCGGCGTAGGGCGGCAAGAATGCGGGCAGAAAACGGGCTGTCCAGAATACGAGCGCTAGCCCAATCGCTGCGCCGAACGTGGCGAGCACTAAGCTCTCCGTCAGCATCTGCCGGATGAGTCGAAGGCGGCTACCGCCTAAGGCGAGCCGTACCGCAATCTCCTTCCCGCGTGAGGTAGCTCGGGCCAGCAGCAGATTGGCGACGTTCGCGCACGCGATTAACAATACAACAGCCACCGCCGCCATAAGAATCGCGAGCGACGACTGAAGGCTTCGCTTCAAGCTGTATGGCGACTGTTCGACTGAATAGACCTCAACACCTAATTGCTTGTTTGTCCGCGGATACGCCTCTTCCAGTTGCCGGGCGATACTCGCGAAACTCGCTTGGGCCTGAGAAACGGTCGCGCCGGGCTTCAGGCGGCCCATCACCATGAGCCATCGGCTCCCGCGATCCGTGAGGGAGAAATGAGGACGTGCGACGTAGTCCTTCATCATCACCGGCGTCCAGACATCAATGGTGTTTCCGGCAAAGGGGCTTGCAAATTCTGCGGGAGCGACTCCGATGATCGTGAAGTCGTGCTCGTTGAGCGTTATCTTCTGGCCAATCACGTGAAGATCGGAGCCGAATCGGCGCTGCCACAAACCGTAGCCGATCACGGCGACTGGATGTGAATTCGGTGTGCAGTCCTCCTCAGGAAGGAAAGTCCGCCCGACAAGCGCCTTTACTCCCAGCACATCAAAGTAGTTGCCGGAAACGACCGCTCCTCGCACGCGCTCGGGCTTCTCGCCGTGGCCCAAATTCATCGCCAACATCTGATGAGCAGCCAGACTCGACAGAGCGGTGTTGCGATCTCGAAAATCGAGGTAATCGAGGTAGGACGTGGAGAGGGCCGAATTGCGGCGCGTGGCGCCCCAAATCTCGACCAACTCGTCGGGGCGCGCGATGCCCTGTAGCGGGCTTAGGAGGACCGCCTTGATCCAACTGAAAATGGTCGCGTTTCCTCCGATCCCCAGCGCCAGGGTGATGACGACCGTGAGTGTGAAACCGGGGCGCTTCAACAGCATTCGGACGCTGTATCGCAAATCTTGCCAGAAGGTTGTCATGCGTTCAGGTTCCGGGCAGCGATTCGAATCAGGAACACTGCACGAGAACAATCATAGGGTTAAAGGCTCACGCCCGGTAGTGCTGGACGTCATTCGATAGGGACATGACTTTCGGCACGTGCCAGGAAGAGCCGTCAGATTTTAAAATGGGCGAATGAGCCCTCAGGCTCGGGGATTATTGCGCTTTGCCGGCTTCCTCGTGTGGTTCCTGGCAGGACTGCCGCTCTTTGTCCGCGTGGTGCAGATTCCCGAGCTGATACACCAGGCCCGCTATATTTGCTGGCTATCCTGCTATTTCGCCTTCGGCGCCACGTTCGGCCTGACACGGTGGGATACGGGCTCTCGACGAACGCGACGCCTTCAATTGGGTTTGCTTGCGATTCAAGCCGCCACGGCCCTTGTGATGATTGTGCTTGTTTGCAGTGGTCATGAAGGGGCACTCCTAGTGTTGGTCGCCGCTCAACTTGGCTGGTTCATGTCGCTGCGGCATGCCTTGCTGTGGGTCGCGACCCAGGCTGTGATGATGGGCATCGTATTAACGTTCGGCGGGCGCTCGACACTGTCCTTGATGTCAACCTACGTAGGATTTCAGGTTCTCGCTTTATTCAGTTGCTTTCTTGCCGCCAGCGAAGCGAGCGCTCGCACGGGGCTTGCCCGCGCCAACAACGAATTGCGGGCAACCGGCGAGTTGTTGGCAAACACAAGTAGGCTCACCGAACGGGAGCGAATCTCCCGCGAACTTCATGACACGCTCGGACACCATTTGACGGCGCTCAGCCTGAATCTGGAGGCTGCCAGTCATCTCGCTCAAAACAATACGCTGGTCCAGATTCAGCGAGCCCAATCTGTCACGAAACTGCTGCTCGCCGATCTGCGAGGCGTCGTGAGCGCATTGCGCGGAGAAGATCCGATTGGCCTCGCCCAGGCTCTCAGAATACTTGCGGCGGGTGTTGCCACGCCACAGATTCACTTCGTCATCGCCGAGGATCTGGCGATCGGTGATCCGACTCGGGCACACACGGTGCTGCGTTGTGTGCAAGAGATCATCACCAATGCAATCCGCCATGCCGCGGCGAGCAATCTTTGGATCGAACTCGCGTGCACGGGAAACGGCATCGCCATCCGGGCGCGAGATGACGGCCGCGGGGCGAGAGATTTGCGGCCCGGCCACGGCTTGGCCGGCATGCGCGAGCGGCTGGAGCAGGTCGGAGGCAGGCTGGAGATCGAAACCCAGCCGACGAAGGGATTTCGGCTGAACGCCTGGCTGCCGCTGTCTGGAGGCGTCGCATGATTCGGGTCTGTCTTGTCGAGGACCAGACTCTGGTCCGCCAGGGAATCCAAACGCTCTTGGAACTGGTGGACGATATTGATGTCGTGGCCGAAGCGAAAGACGGCGATGAAGCACTACGCGTGATACCGCAGTCCAAGCCCGATGTTGTCCTGCTCGATATGTATCTGCCGAAGCGAAATGGGCTGGAGGTCCTTCGAGAATTGAAACGATCCGAGTTCCTGCCGCCGACTCTGATTCTCACCACCTTCGACGAGGACAAATTTGTGATTGGCGGGCTCCAGGCAGGCGCAAAGGGGTATTTGCTAAAAGATGTTTCGCTGGAGCAGTTGACGAATGCGATACGGACTCTAGCGGGCGGTGGAACATTGGCGCATCCCGCCGTGACGCAACGCTTGCTGGAGAACCTCGATCGCATTCAATGCGACTTTCCCAGCACGGAGGTGCCTGAACCACTGAGTGGGCGTGAGATAGAAATTCTTCGACTGGTTGCGCGAGGTTACAACAACCGGGAAATCGCGGACGCACTCACCATTGCGGAAGGAACGGTGAAGAACTACATATCCAGCATCCTTTCAAAGATGGGTGTAAGAGATCGGACGCGGGCAGTGCTGAAGGCTCTGGAAGAGGGCTTCCTCTGATGGAAACGCTCGGAAATCGTATAGCACGCGATGAAGAAGAATTTGCGGTCCGCTCTAATGGCGGCGATTGGCGGACTGCGTGGCATTCCCCGATGGCAGTTCCTGCCGGCACGCCGCATGGCGCAAATGCCTTCTGCGTCACCACCGACAATCTCATCGTGTTGATCAGCAATGACGGTGTCCGCTGGGGTTGGCCTGGAGGCCGACCTGAGGGTGATGAGTCTTGGGAGCAGACTCTTCGCCGGGAGATTTTGGAAGAGGCCTGTTGTATCGTGCGCGACGCGCGACTCCTCGGATTCTGCCGAAGTGTATGCCTCTCTGGCCCGGAGAAGGGTCTCGTGCTGGTTCGCTCCGTTTGGCGGGCTGAAGTCGAGGTGATGCGATGGGAACCGCGTTTCGAGATCGCACATCGAAGGGTTGTTCGCACGGATGAGTTGCCGTCGAATCTTTGGATGGAAAAGGGCTTCGAGCCTATCTACCATCGGGCGCTGACAGAGGCAGCACTAATGTAGAGGACCTGGCAGCAATGCTTAAACAGAGCACAACGCCGAACGCAACCGTATCAAGATCGTCCACCGGAACTGGCACGGTAGCTGCCAGCCTCGCCGCGATCGGCAGCATACTGGCGGCAACCAGTTGCTGTCTTCCCCTTTTTCCATTCATGATGGCTGCGGGGCTGGCCGGCGCTTCCGCATTTCTCTCGGAGGTTCGACCCTTCTTCCTGGTAGGTTCCGTTCTCTTCATCGCTTTCGGGTTCTATCAAACGCGGCGTTCTCGAAACTGCAATCGTCGGACCAATATTGTCGCGTCGGCCCTGCTATGGGTATCGGCCGCTTTCGTATTGATCTCGATGTTTTTCCCACAGATCATGGCGAACGCAATCGCTGGGCGGTGATTTGGTGAAACGAAACTACATTGTCGGTGGACTTCTGCTCGCGTTACTGGTCGCGGCAGGCTTTTACTTGTATGGTGGAGGTCAGACTCCTTCCGGTCAGCCCCCGCTGCGACATGTCAGCGCCCAGAGTGTCAGCGAAATCAAGAACGAGTTCAACGCGGCGAAAGGCGACGCACGAGTTCTCTTGCTCTTATCGCCGAGTTGACCAATATGTCTGCAGGGGGCCTCTGCATTCAATGACCTGATGGCGGAAGTTGCGACCAAGCCGGTGCGGATTTTCGTTGTGTGGGAGCCGGTGCTGTTCACCGATTGGTCGTCACCTTCCACGGCAACGCTGGGCCGCATTTCGAACACGCGCGCGGCACAATTCTGGGACAAGAAGCGGCTGGTTTCGCATTCTATGGGCGAGCGTGATCGCGGAAGCGTCGTTTGGGATTATATCGCTGTGTATTCGGCCGGTGCCGCTTGGGAAGAGCGCCCACCGCAACCGCTCTTTGATGGCGGGCCGGTGGTACGCGTTCTCCATGAAGCACGCGCGGCCCTGGATCAGGCTCTCAAGGGTGATCAAGCTCATCAGGCTGCCGCGAAATGAGATCAAGATGGATGTGAAAACAGCGATCATGAATGGTGATTCAGAAGCGCTCGGTCGGCTTCTCGCTGAGGATTCGTCGCGCGCCAATGAACTAATCGAGTGGGGCAACAAGAAAAAATGTTTGACTCATCCGCTCCACTTCATTTCGGACATGCTGTTCAATGGCACGCTGCGGAAGGGTATGGAATTGCCGTTGGTGGATGCGCTGGTCCAGGCTGGAGCGGATCTCAACTATAACAAGGATGGCAAGGGCGAAACCGCGCTCATTGGTGCCGCGAGTCTCGGAGCCGAGGAAATCGGGATTAAACTACTGGACGCCGGCGCAAAACCGGAGACCCTGGGTATGTTCGGAGAGACGGCGCTTCATTGGGCATCAATGCTCGGGGAAGATCGTCTCGTGGCAAGGTTGATTGAGGGCTCGGACCTGAATCTCAAGGATCAGAAGTACAACTCTCCGCCATTGGGCTGGGCGATTCATGGCTGGAGCAATCCGCCCGCGGGCAACCACGGTCGGCAGATTGAAGTCGTAGCTCAATTGGTCGCCGCCGGAGCAAGGGTGGAATCCCAGATGCTGGAATCCGAGACCGTACGCTCTAATCCAGCGATGCTCACAGCTTTGCGGGGGCCTGAGCCGGTCAAGTGATCCGTTGCGACAAGGCTGAGGCGATCTTGCAAGCCAGATTGAATTCCGAGGCTCGACTCGATCGGCTGATTGCAGTGGTATTCGCGACTGGCCATAAGACTTGCCCACATACGAACTGCGGCACCTGGCTACTGAACACACGTGAGCGGAGGTGCAACGCAGGATGCGACCGGAGCCGGAGGCTACGGCCCGTCGCAGTCGGCCAAAGAATCGCTAACCCGAAGCCTGTCCGCTGAGTTCGCACCCCACGGCATTCGCGTGGTCGGTTTGCGCGGAGGCATGCCGAAACAGCGACGATCAGGCACTCCCACGAGCCTCGCGCTAATCTGACCCTGGGCCGCCTGGATGATTAGTCAGTCGCAATCGACTCGACGAGAGCGATCCCGCCATTCTTCGTTCGACCGAACAGCGCTTAGGCGGGGCGAAGTGTGGGAGCCCTCATGCGTGTTATCGAACGGTTAGGGATGGGTTTCGGCCCGCCCAGGCCGGCAAAGTTCGCCAGCTGCCGGGTGGTGCTTAACGCAGCCGACTGCTGCGGAAGTGGACCTCCGACACTGTGTTAGGGCCGGCGAGAAAGGGCGCCATTTCAGCCGGTCCTGGCCGGAGCCATTGGCGCCACAGGCGAGACAGCCCAATGGCGGGGACGCGGTAAAGACTCTATAGCAGACTCTACAACTGGTTAGCACATCTGATTTCCTCAAGGTTGGAACCGAAACAGACCTCGGAGGAAATAGTTTTCCAGCCCCGCTGCTGCCCGTATTGCCAGCAAGCCTTTCATCCTTCCGCCCGCCGCCCCGATCAGACGGTCTGTAGCCGGCTGGAATGCCAGGCGCGGAGGCGCAATGAATACCGGCGGCATAAGCGCCAAACCGATCGCGAGTACGCCGAGGTAGTCCGCGATAGCCGCCGAAAGTGGCGCGAATCCCATCCCGATTATCAGAAGACTTATTGGCAAAATCATCCCGAGGCCGCCGCTCGCAATCGTCAGCAGCAGCGCCAACGCGATCAGAAGCGGCGAGTCGGCCGTCTTGTAAAGAACACCCTGGTTGTCGATCTAAAACGTGCAGCCGTCGAGGTATGGCTGGTCGGTCCGCTGGCGCGGGATCTTGTAAAGAACACCCTGGTTTCTTCCAAGCTTTTGATTCTGCAATCCCCGTCGACGGTGGTTCCGGCTCCAACCGCATCTTGAAAAGAACATCCTCATGGTCTTTTGTTCCCACCCCGCTTACAAAAGAAGGAGCGATGCTCAGTCCGGAACAGATCAACGACATTCACCGCCTGCACCTGGTCGAAAAATGGTCTCAGCGCAGAATCGCGCGACACCTTCGGATCGGGCGGCACACCCTGGCCAAGTACCTGGACAATCCCGCCCCGCCGCCGAGCCGGCGCGACCGCACCAGCAAACTCGATGCATGGAGCCGTTGCCGGGCGAGCGCTTCGACATCGATTGGGGACACTTCGGTGCCCTACTCTACAACGGAACGCCGCGCAAGCTGTATGCCTTCTGCCTGGTGGAATGCCACAGTCGCAAGATGTACCTGGAGTTCACCCACAGCCAGAGCTTCGAAACCTTCGTGCGCTGCCACATCCACGCTTTCCAGACGCTGGGCGGCTGCGCCCGCGAGCTTTGGTTCGATAATCTCGCGACTGCCGTAGCCGAACACGAAGGCAGCCTGGTACGGTTCAACCCACGCTTTCTCGCCTTTGCCCGCGAATGTGGTTTCATCCCACGCGCCTGCCATGTCGCTGCGGCTTGGGAAAAAGGTAAGGTCGAACGTGCCATCGGATATGTGCGCCAGAACTTCTGGCCGCTCCGCTCGTTTGCCGATCTCAGCGACGTGAACTCGCAGGCGCGCCGCTGGCTGCAGGAGGTTGCCAATCGGCGCAAACACAGGGAGACCGGCCAAGTCCCGGACGAGCGCTTCCAGCCAGAAGCGCTGCGTCCACTACCACTCCTCACTCCCGACTATCGCGACAATGCCGAGGCTCTGGTGCACAAGGATCTCCGCCTGACCTTCGACGGCAACCGCTACTGCGTGCCACCCCGTTACGTCGGTCACAAACTCACGGTCAAAGCCGATTCCTCCTCCGTGACCATTTACGATCAGACGCACGAGATTGCTTCCTATGCACGATGTTGGGAACGAGGCCAGACCTTCGGCGCCGAACGCTTCCAGAAAGAACTCTATGCGCAAATGGCGGCCGCGCAGCGCTCGGCCGCACAGCAGCGGCTCGTACAGTTGCTCGGCCCCGTTGCCGAGTCGTATCTGCGAGAGATTGCCCACACGGATCGGTCGTTAGCCCGCCAGGTCCGGGAACTTCTCGAACTGATTCGCGGCTACGGCCCGGAACCGGTAACCGCCGCGATGCAGAAAGCCCACGCGGCACGCGCCTTCGGCGCCGATTACATTGCCAACATTCTGCGCCAGCAGCAGACGCGGCGTGACGTGCAGCCGCCGGTGCGCCTGCGCCTGACGGAGTTGAACGAACTCGCCACCGACCCGCTTTCGCTGGCTGAATACGATGCTTTCATTCTGCAATCCCGAAAGGAATCTCATGACCTCGCTTCACCTGAAACTGAATCAACTCAGCCTGACGACGATGAGCCGGCAACTCGATCAGATGGTAGCCGACGCGGCGAGTAAGAACCTCGGTTTCGCGCAAGCTCTGGAAACCCTCGCCGATCTCGAACTGGATGCCCGCAACAGCCGCGCCATCGAACGCCGTTTCCGCATGTCACGGTTGCATGCCCAGCAGTCCATCGACAGCTTCCACTTCAAGCACCACAAGAGCCGCATGGAAGCCAAAAACCGGATTGTGCGCCTGTTGGATCTGGACTTCCTTCACAAGGGCACCAGCATCGTGCTCATCGGCAATCCGGGTGTCGGCAAAACGTTCCTGGCCAAAGTCATCGGCTGGCGCGCTTGCCAAGCCAATCAGCGGGTCCTATTCACTACCGCCATGGACATGTTGAACCATTTGAATGCGTCGCAGGTCGATCACTCCCTGGTCCGCAAACTGCGGGTCTACACCGAACCAGCGCTTTTGATCATCGACGAGCTGGGGTATCTGGCTTTGGATCAGCAGACCTCGAATCGGTTCTATCAGGTCATCTCCACTCGCCACAGCCAGAAGCGTTCTACCCTGATAACCACCAATACTGCGTTCTCCGACTGGGGCAACATTCTCTTTAACACGACGATCGCCACCGCGATCGTGGATCGGCTCGTCGAAAACTCGGAGATTCTGCTGCTCGGCGGCGATAGTCTTCGCAAGGCCAAAAACGGTTCCCCTTCGCCGGCTGAGTAACCGCCGGCTGCGGTCATGCGCCGCGCTGTGGCGATATCCCGGACCGGAGGAGTCCACCGGGTAACCCCTCAACGGCGCTGCCATTGGGCGCGGGAGCTTCGGCTCCCGCTTCCAGGTCCTCTCCCGATGTTCAACTTCAGCGCCAATCATCTGCTCCTGCTCTCCCGGATGGAATACCGCACCTGTGCCGTCCTGCTCATGAGAGACGACTCGACACGCCGTGTCTATCGGCTGCATGACTTCACCAAATCCCACGCACCCACACCGGGCCAATACTACTGCGTCTTCGGGAAGGTCAACAGCACCGACAAACTCTACCTGGTGGTCGAGTCCATCAAGCCGGACACTAAGCACGGCCGATGCTCCACAGATCCTGCTCCTGCTGAAGGCGCGGGAGGATTCGATATGGCGTGATGCCTCACCGCAGGGAAGAAACTCGCATCACGGGTTGCGGCATCCCCTCACCGGCGGCTGGCGCCCTCGTGTGTCTACCGAACGCCGCCGCCGGTGTTGGCAGCGCTAAAACCGGCCAAAGTGGCGCCATTTTATTCCGGCGCTAACAGACTAGGTTCCTTGCGTGTAACGATTAGCCCACAATAAAGCGAAAATACCGCCACGCTGCCCCGCCATGTCTCGTTGCGAGCACATGCTGCCGAGGTGAAACAGAAGAAAGGTCCATGGTCAACCGTAAAACGGTCAGCCCGTTCTCAACTTGGGCCGTCGCCCTGAACGTTGCAATCGGCTGCGCGTTGTTTTCGTGAGTCAGCAGCCGGACCTCATACTCCCCTGGCTCGCTTCCGAACGCTTGATCGATATGGGTATGAGCGATGTGAGAGAAATGCTCAATCTTGCATTACACCGGGGCGAATTGAATTTCCGACAAGAAGGGAATGAGCTCCGTAACACTATCTCCAAGCGATTCTGGCGGGGAATTCGAAAAGCCGCAAATCTGCTGTAAGTGCATGTGCGGGAATGGCATAATGACTTGGACGGATGGCGGATGAGTCGCAGCAAGAAGCATTTGAGAGGGTCCAAAAACTTCTCGAAGAGGCCATTCTCCGCGACTACCCGAATCCTGAGCGGATTGGTTGTCCCGGAACCGACGCACTCAAACGCATAGCCTTTCAAGACGTTCCTCCGACGTCAGACCCGGCCTGGCAGCACACGATCCGTTGTGCGCCGTGCTACACCGAGTTTCTCCAGTTGCGGGCCGATTACAAGGCGCGTCGGCAAAAGGCTCGCGCGTATACGCGGTACGCGGTCGGCGGACTGGCTGCTTCCATCTTGATCTGCCTGGTTTGGATCTTCGGATGGACAACTACGACGCGGCGCTCACTTGACGAGTATCGGGACTTGTCTCAGGTCAGAACTTTGAGGGGTGATGCGGAATCTTCTGAGCCGAAGCTGACATTTTCAACCGCAGATTTACATCTTACGTTTAAGCTGCCCGTTGGAAGCCGTGAAGGGGCGTACGAAGTATTCGTAATACCACAAGGCGGATCGAAAGCCGTTGCGAATGCAACGGGCAACGCTGTAATGATCGCCGGCGACGCCAGCTTGAGACTGAAACTCGATCTCAGCGGAATTAAACCGGGTATGTATCAACTCGATTTCCGCCGCGACGGTTGGGACTGGATGCTTCTGAACTGCCGCATTATTGCAGGCAAGTAATTGAAGCTGCCGCGTCTGCCCTATTCAGAGCCATTTTCTGGTTATGCGCGTCATCCTGGCGCAACTCGGAAACGATGCGAGGGATCGATAAGCGCGTGGGCGACAACAGCGGATCTATCAAACGCACGGCGAGTTCTATCGGAATTGCCGATCGCACAGGCATAGCATGTAAAGCCTTCGCCACTCTCGCGATTCGACGTTCGCCTGGTGGATGTCACTTCCGAGCGAGTACGTCCTTGAGGAAGTCCACGGCTTGCTTTAGTGCCGCACGGACAGGCGCAGCGTTGGCGATTGCATTCAGCATCACAAAATCGTGAATGGCCCCGTTATATCGCGTCACGATCGTGTCGACCCCAGCCGCCATCAATTTACGGCCATATGCCTCGCCCTCGTCGCGCAGAACATCGCTCTCGGCCGTAATGACGAGCGCACGAGGCAAGCCAGCGAGTTGATTCAAGGACGCCAAAAGCGGGGAAGCATTCGGCTCCTTTCGTTTGCTGTGATCGGGAAGATATTGATCCCAAAACCACTGCATTGCCGGTCGGGTGAGCCACGGGCCGTCGGCGAATTGTTTGTACGAGGCTGTGTCAAAATCGGCGTTGGTCACGGGATAGAAAAGTAACTGACCGTCGATACGAGGCGCGGACCTTTGCTTTGCAAGAAGCGCTACGACGGTCGCCATGTTGCCGCCCGCGCTATCGCCGGCGATAGCCAAGTGCGTCGAATCAATGCCAAATTCGTCTGCGTGCTCGAAGACATACTTGGTTGCCGCATATGCTTGTTCGATGGCAACCGGATATCGATGCTCCGGCGCCTTGTCGTAATCGACGAACACGACGGTTGCTCCAGTCCCGGCTGCTACCTCCCTCACCAGACGGTCATGCGTGACTACGTCGCCCATGACCCAGCCACCACCGTGGAAGTAGACGATGACAGGAGTACGGTCCGCGGCATGGGCGGGACGAATCGTGCGAAGGCGAACCGGGCCTGCGGTCGAATCCACAGTCCAATCCTTTATGTGAGCATCGGGTTTCCAGACCGTGCCCGATTGAGCGCGACGTAGAGTCCGGCGCGCCTCTTCTGGGCGCAACTTATAGATGGGTGGTATGTTATCGGCTGCTAGTTCTTCGATCAGTTTTTGTATCGTTCGATCTAACACCATCGTGTGGTCTGATACGGGAGATTGGGTCATCGAATTGTCCTTAGTTCAATTTGTTGAAGAGTTTCAGGCGCGAAGTAGCGACCTGCTTTACCGCTTCGATAGCGGCCGGCAAAACCTTGTATGGGACGACCTCCTGGGGTGCTTTCGCGAGACCTTGCTCTAGGCCATGTCTCCAGGCGACTCGTACTTCAGTGTTGAGGTGGACGATATTGATCCCCGCGGCGATCGCCTTTCGCAGGTCTTCGTCATCTGTTCCCGAAGCGCCATGTAAAGTAATCAGAGCGCCAGTAGCACTCTTGATCTGCGCGATTCTGGTTAGGTCCAGGCGCTTCCTGGTCTTTCCTTGCACCATGCTCTGTAGCATCCCGTGCATGTTCCCGACGGCAGGCGCCAGTATGTCGACCCCGGTTTCGTCAACGAACGTCTTCGCCTCTTCCGGAGTAGTGAGACCCTTCGACAGGTCGGGAGCTACATCATGAATCTGCGAACCGGTCCCGATGTCGCCGATTTCACCTTCGATCAGAATGGCCGGATTGATTGCTTTCAGCGTCTCAATAGCTGCTTTGGTCTGGCGCGCGTTTTCTTCGAGCGGCAGAGCAGACAGGTCAAAGACGATGGCATCAAAGCAGGCCTTGGCCGCTTCGATCGCGCTTTCCAGTGAGTGTGTATGATCGGCGTTCAGAAATATCGGGAAATTGAATTCCTCGCGCAGGCTGTGCACTAGAGCGCTGATCTGGCGGACGCCGAGAAACCGGCGCTCGCCTTCAGACACCCCAATGATGACAGGAACCTTTAACTCCTGTGCGGAAGCGAAGACGGCTTTTAGGATGACGAAATCAGCGACATTGAAATGGCCGACGGCCGTGCCGTTCTTCTGACCTTGCTCCAAAACATTTCGTAAATCAGGCATGTTGTCTGTCTCCATCTAACTTGCTGCCGGTTGTCTGTGGCCAGAAAACTTGAAGAGGACGGAATAGCTTGTATTTGAAACTGTCCCCGTCTCCACTACTTGCTTGAATCGCCGCAGATTCGCCGTCCCTCTCGTGCTCGGCAAACCTCTCGAAGCAAAGCAAGTGCGGCTTGTCCAACTTTTCGGAGAGGGACCTCCATCACTCGGCGGACTACGGTCTCGCTAGAGTCCGAGTTGCGCTTTGAGTAAATATTCCGCGTCATTGTGTCAACTGCGTGGCGATCTTGGCGAGACGATCAAAGTCCTGCACCGGGAGTAATCCTGAAACGAGTCGCTGCGCGATCAACCAGGCTGGCGTGCCGTAGACGCCATATCTGCGGCCCAGCGTCTCGGCTTCCTTCACGGCCATGGAGGCGCTCCCATCTGAAAGAGCAGCGTGAAGAGCCTCGATATTGATACCTAATTCAGTCGCGTGCAGATCGATGACAGCCTGGTTCCCAAGGTCTTCGCCGAGAACAAAATGTGCCGCAAAAAGCCCCTTCTGAAACTGGGCGAACTTATCCGGCTGATTTCGCCTGACCCACTCGGCGGCGGCAAGAGCGCGACGAGTATTGGGAAGACGTGAAGGCCAATTCAACGTCAATCCGGCATCTTTTGCCTCACGCTCCAGGTTCCTATACATCAGGCCATTGCGGGGCCCTGCTGGTACGCCGCGGGCCGGAATATCGGGATGAGCCTGAAATGGCAACTCGACGACATTGAGACCTTGACGGATGAGAATTGCAGTCCTGCTCTGTCCGACGTAACAGAACGGGCATAGGAAGTCATACCAATGCAGAACGTCGTCGTTCTTACTCATCTTTGCTCGCTTCTTGGTTAGAATCATCAGGCTCACACACCAGACGAATCAGGTCGAACCTTCAGCAGATCGGCGAGCCCAATGCGTCGAATCAATTCCGCGCGAACCCGGTCGGCAACACCGTTAACCTCCTCGCAGCCGTCCCGCGAAGGATCAACGTGAACGCGAAACGGTCTTTTGCCAAACGGTGTGTCGACGATCTTGACAATGGCTTCGGCCACTGCAGAAACATCCGCATCGGGTGGCTCGAGACTCGCGAGCCCTTTCAACGCGACGTCGGGAACACCGGCATAGGGCCCTTGGTCGTACTCGGCTTGCCGCGCTTTATCTGCCGGGCGTGCGGCATGAAGGAAGTGATTGGTACCCTTTGTAAACGCACCCGGCACAACGATCGAGGTCTCAACACCCCAACGGGCCAATTCACCCGAGTAACTAACCGCCAGGGAGTCCATCGCGGCTTTGGCAGCGAAATAGGGGCCAAGATACGGCGGCGTTCCCCCGCGCGCGCTACTGGACGAAACCCATACGAGAAGCGCTTTGCCCTGTTTGCGTAATTGCGGTAGTGCAGCGCGGTTGACCCGTTGGGTGCCGAGCACATTCACGTCGTAGATCTGAGCCAACTGCTCCGGCGTAAAAGATTCCGCAGGACCAAAGGCCATGTGTCCGGCATTGTGTACGACAACATCGAGGTGACCATTGTCCCGAACGATTTTGGAAACGGCAGCATCTGCCGACTCTTGAGATGTAACATCCAGGTCCAAAGGACGGAGATCGATGTTATTACCTGCCGAATACTTCTGCAGGGCTGCAACCTGTGGTGCATTACGGCCGGCACTCTCACGCATGCTGGCATAAACCGTATGTCCAGCATGCGCCAATGCGCGAGCAGCGAGCAGGCCGAAACCACTGGATGCACCTGTAACGACAATGACGTATTTCATGATGGTATTCTTAGCCGCTATCCCTCGTTTGAGGATTGTCCAGGCTCACGCGAAGCCGCCATTGACGCGAAACACTTGCGCGTTCACCCAGCCACCATCTGGACCAGCCAGAAATGAAACCGCATTGCAGATGTCTTCTGGGGTGCCGAGCCGTTCCATGGGAGCCATTTGGGCCAGTTGCTGGATAAGCTCTTGTGACTTGCCTTTGAGAAAAAGCTCTGTACCAGTCGGTCCAGGCGCGACTGCGTTGACCGTGATGTTCCGTCCACGCAATTCGTTGGCTAATACATGAACCAGTGCCTCAACACCGCCCTTCGAGGCACAGTAAGAGCCGTAGCCGGGAAATGACTTCGCGAGCACACTGCTCGAGAACGCAAGAATCCGACCTCTTTCACTGACATGTTTGGCCGCCTGGCTCAGAACGATGAAGGTTCCCCGAAGATTAGTCGCAATCACCCTGTCAAAGATTTCCAGATCGCCGTCCGCGATCTTGCTGATCGGCATAATTCCGGCGGTGTGGACAACGACATCGATTCGTCCGAAGGTGTCGAGGGTGGCTTTGAAGAGTTGTTCTACCTCAGACGCGTTAGTAACGTCCGCCTTTACAGCAATCGCAGCTTCGCCGGTCGATTTGATAGCTGCTACAAGCTCTACGGCCTTGGCAGCATTGCCAGCATATCCTGCGGTAATAGAGAAGCCGTCCTTGGCCAGCCGAAGTGCAATCGCGCGTCCGATGCCGCCTGTAGCGCCGATGACAACGGCCGTCTTTTTCGTCGTTTCAGTCATGAGTATCCCCTTTGTTGTTAGTCGCGGCTCATCTCGTACAGGAACCATGCACGCCTTTGCGCCTCATCAATCCAGTTTTCGAGAACGCTGGTGGTCGCTACATCTCCGGCGCCATCGCAGAGGTTGTGGGTGCTCCGCATGCTGAGCACGAGCGCCTTGTTGTCTTCCCAGAGCTCGCTGAGCATGTCCTTCGGCGTGACATAGTCTGCGTCGTTATCGGCAATGCGTTTGATTCGCGCAATGTGACCGACAGAACGCAACGTAGTGCCCCCGATCTTGCGGACGCGTTCAGCGATGTCGTCCGTCATGCGAAAGAGTTGGTCCCCATGCTCATCCAGCAGAAGGTGGTAATCCCGAAAATGAGGACCGCTCATGTGCCAGTGAAAATTTTTGGTCTTGAGGTAGAGCGCAAAAACATCCGCCAGCAAAACAGTGAGGGCGCCGGAAATCTCTCTTATCGACTCTGGCACGATGTCGGTTTGTTGAGTGTGAGATGCTGCTCGATGACCGTCGAGCTCGTGCTTCGTTATATGCATTTGATTCCTTTCGTAATGACGACGATTAACGTAAAGTACGGATGAGTGTGGCGGCTCTCAGCCACGCCAAGCGGAGCCCCGAATCACGGCGCAGAAGTTTCCTCGTTGGAAATCGGGTTCGTTATCCGCCAACACGTCTGCGTTCACGGTGCCGAATGTCGTGTCCGGTTTGAATTTGACGCCGTTGTAGAAGGCTTCAATGATGTCCTCCTTGAAGTGAGGCGTCCTCGGATAGGCACGCACCACAGCCTCCCGATCCGTTTCGTCAAATTCGGAGTACCCGATTCCGAGCACGTCCATCTCGACACCCGCCGTGACCAAGGCAACGATTGGATGCATGTACTGCGGGACGCCCGGTGTAGTGTGTAGTGCAATTGCTGTCCAGACGGTATCGATTTCTTGCTGGGAGATATTGTGCTGGCGCAGAAAATCCCGCGCGGCGTTTGCACCATCGACTTCGAAGCGGTCTGCCTTACTGCCATACCGGCCGGTCAAACCCAAATCGTGGAACATTGCACCGATGTACAGCATCTCCAAGTCGAACTTTAAGCTACGCCTCTTGCCGGCAAGCGCGCCGAAGTAATACACTCGTGTCGAGTGGTTGAACAGCAATGGCGGCTCGGTATCGCGCACCAGTTCTGTTGCTTCTTGAGTAAGCCTACTGTCCGGGATTGTTACTCCTGCGATGGATGCCTCCTCGCTTCTGTTTTCTGTTGTAGCCATAATCTTCAGATCACCTAGCTGTCTATCGTGCAATCCGAAAACCATCTGCAAACTGTTGTAAGGAACGGATGGAAGTCGTGACTCGGGTGACCGAATGCGGGGAAGTGCTCAATTCTGGGGAGTGCGAGAAGAGATCCACGGCTTTTCATTTCCTCTTGTGTGCAAACTCGTTGCGCATTCCAGCCGGAAGAATCATCCAACATGAAAGAAGAACGACCTTTTGAGGACGGAGGACATGGGCGATAGCGAGCACGATCTCGTGATTTTCGACGGCATTCCAGGCTTTGTCATCGCGATTGGCCCGGAAGGTAAGATTGAGCACATTAATCGGCAGATGCTGGAATATCTAGGCAAGACGTTCGCAGACGTGAGAGCGATGGCGCACGGCTGTCTTCATCCGGACGACATTCCAAACGTGCTGGCGGCGTGGGAGCGCACATTCGCTACACAGGAGCCGTGGGACATCGAGCACCGTATTCGAAGCGCCGATGGCGCATATCGGTGGTTTCACTCACGTTGCGTTCCTCAACATGATGCTGAGCACCAGGTCGTTCGATGTTATAACTTGCTGGTCGATGTTGAAGATCGCAAGCGCGCCGAGCAAGCCCAGCGCGAGAGTGAAGCGAGTTTCCACCTGATTGTCGACGGAATTGATGGGCTCATAGCCACGATGACTGCAGGAGGCGAGGTAGAACTCGTCAACCGCCGAGTCATCGAATACTTCGGCAAAACGCTAGAGGAGTTGAAACGCTGGTCCAGTGGTGACGCAGTTCATCCGGATGATCTGCCTGGTGTGATCGCGGCCTGGAGGCACTCGGTAGAGACTGGCGATCCATACGATGTGGATCACCGTCTGCGCCGAGCGGATGGGGCGTACCGTTGGTTTCACGCGCGCGGGCTCCCCCTCCGCGGCAGTGACGGGCATATCGTTCGTTGGTATGTGTTGCAGACGGACATTGATGAGCGAAAAACGCTTGAAGATAAGTTGCAAAATGAACGCGATCGCCTTCGCTTACTGCTGCAGCTAAACAATTCCGTTGCTTCGAATTTGGATCTCGGTGAACTCTTTACGACCGTATCGAACGAGATTCGCCGCGTTTTAAGGTTTGATTTCGTCGGCGTGGCTCTGCCCGAAAACGAAAACTATCTGCGGCAACACATGACTGACTTTCCAGGAAGCAAAGGACTTCTCAAGGAGGGCACGTTATATCCTATCGATGCCTCATGCTCGGGACGTGCATTCCGAAGCTCCAAACCGGTTGTGCTCCACAGCCTTTCGGAAGGTCGCTCTAGCTGGAGTTCCGATCCCGACTTTAACCGCAGGGTAATGGACGAAGGACCCTTCCAATCTGGCTGCTTCCTTCCCTTAGTCAGCGGCAATCGATCGTTGGGCGTGCTTCAGCTGACCAGCCGGGACCAGCGTTCTGTTGGACTGGAGGATGTTGAATTCCTCGGCCAAGTTGCAAATCAGATTGCCATTGCGCTCAAGAATGCTTTGCAATTCGAAGAAATCGCTGAAACCAAAGATCGGCTGCACGACGAAAATCTGGCGTTACGGGAACACATCGATCAGGCGTTCATGTTTGAGGAGATCGTCGGTTCTTCGCCCGCCGTGAAAGCTGTCGTTGACAGCATCGTTCAAGTTGCTCCGACCGACTCCACGGTGCTGATATGTGGCGAGACCGGCACGGGAAAAGAACTGATCGCTCGTGCCATACATAAGCGCTCCAGGCGTTCGACAAGGCCATTTATTAGCGTAAATTGCGCTTCCATACCGCAGGCGCTAATTGCATCGGAGCTTTTTGGTCATGAAAAGGGAGCTTTTACGGGCGCTTTGCAGCAGCGTCAGGGGCGCTTCGAACTAGCGCACTCTGGCACGATATTTCTGGACGAAATCGGCGAGCTCCCGATCGAGACCCAGATTGCCTTACTTCGAGTGCTCCAGGAGCGGCAATTTGAACGCGTCGGCGGTGCCAGAACGATTCCCACTGATGTGAGGGTAATTGCAGCCACGAACCGGGATTTGCCCGCTGCCATTGCAGCAGGCACATTCCGAGCCGATCTCTTTTACAGGTTGAACGTATTTCCTATTTACGTGCCACCTCTCAGAGAACGGCGGGGCGATATTCCCATGCTGGTGGAGTACTTTCTGAAGCGGTTCGCGGACAAAATGGGAAAACAAATCCGCAAAATAGAGAAGAAAACGCTTGATCTGCTGCGGAGATACCATTGGCCGGGCAATATTCGGGAGTTGCAAAACATCATTGAGAGAGCCGTCATTGTGTGTAGTGGCGATACTTTCTGGATCGAGGAGGCCTGGCTTTCCGTTCAAGACCCGCTGCGTGTGGGTTCGTCGCGGCCACTGACAGAGACCCTCCAGAATCAGGAAAAAGAGATGATCGAAGCAGCATTAACGGCAAGCAAGGGAAGAGTCGCGGGCGCAAACGGGGCGGCTGCAAAGCTCGGAATCCCGCGCTCGACCCTGGACCGAAAGATTCGGCAGCTCAACATCAGTAAACAAAAGTTCGCTTCTTGACCCTAACGGCACCTATCGGTACTTCCTGGAATTGGGCGGTTCCCCATGTCCTGCCACGTGGATTTCTAGCTTTTCATTCAGCTTCACAACAAGCTGCGGGTGGCTTCGGAATTGCAGTAAACGTCGGCTTGAGATCCCACACAACTAAAAAGTCGAGATATATGACCATGTATGACCCTGTTGGCCCGGCTGTGCTGAGCTCCGCCGAAACGGTGGATCTGATGGAACGGGTGTCCGGTCCGGTGTTGCTGCCCGACGATGCCGGCTACCAAACCGAATGTGCCACCTTCAATCTGATGACCACGCTACGGCCGGCAATCGCCGTCGGCGCGACTAGCGTGACCGACGTGCAGGCCGCGGTGCGCTTCGCGGCGGAACGAGACCTGCCGGTGGCAGTCCTCGCGACCGGACATCAGATGGTCCGCTCCGCCGAAGGTGCCCTACTGATCAACATGTCCCGGATGAACGCAGTACATGTCGACCCCGCGCGAAACCTCGCCCGTGTTGAAGGCGGCACGCGCTGGCAGCAGGTACTCGGCGAGACGGACAAGTACGGGCTCGCTCCGGTTAGCGGCACTTCGCCGACCGTGGGTGTTGTCGGGTACCACCTCGGCGGCGGGGCAAGTCCAATCCTGGGACGCAGGTACGGATACGCCGCCGACTATGTCCGGGCAATCGAAATCGTCACTGCGGATGGTGAGTTGCGCCGGGTCAACGCCGAGTCGGAACCGGATCTGTTCTGGGCACTGCGCGGAGGCAAGGGCAACTTCGGCGTGGTCACAGCTCTGGAGTTCACCCTTTTCCCGGTCAAGCGCTTCTATGGCGGCGGGCTCTTCTTCGCTGGCGAGCACGCGACTAAGGTGCTGCACGCCTGGCGGGAATGGGTGGTCGGCCTCCCGATGGAGATGAGTTCCTCCGTCGCTTTTCTGCGCCAGCCCTCACTGCCTGTGGTGCCAGAGCCCCTGCGGGGAAAATTCGTGATGCACATGCGGTTCTCGTCGCTCCGGCCGCAAGAGGAGGCCGAACGCATACTGGCAGCGGTACGCGGAATCGGACCGACGATTCTGGACACGATCGCCGAGTTGCCCTACCGCGAGGCCGGTTCGTTATTCACGGATCCGCCTGCGCCAGTCCCATGGGTTGAGCGCTCGACGGTGCTGCGGGACTTCCCGCTGGAGGCCGCTAACGCCCTGCTCGCCGTGCTCGGCTCCGATTCGGATACCCAGTTGAGTTTTGTAGAGCTGCGGCCGCTCGGCGGAGCGTTAGAACGTCCGCCTGCAGCGCCGAACGCGGTGGCCGGCCGGAGCGCACGCTGGTCGGTCTTCGCCTCCGGTGGCGGCCGACCGGACCTAGCCCCGGTCTTCGAGGAGCAGCTGACCACCCTGGTCGAGGCGCTGGCACCATGGGCTCAGGACGAGATGATGCCCAACCTCCTAAGCGCCCGGCAGGGAGCCACGTCCGCGGAATTGCGCGCCATCTACGGTCCCGAGCGCTACGACCGGCTCGCCGCAATCAAGAAGCGGTACGACCCACGCAATCTGTTCCGTATAAACCACAACATCACGCCCGGCTACGGGGAAGCCGGGCGTAGATTCTAAAAGCTCGACGATTGTCGTCTTCAGGAGAAAGAAACGCTACTCCTGATTCTGAGTAGTTCATTGCACTCCCCAGAATCGGGCAGTTCCCCGCTTCTGGTCATCAGAATTCTGGTTTTATTCATTGTTGCGCTTGCTTGCAGGTGGTTTCCGAATTGCACCGGGAATTACAGCGTGTTTCACCGCAATCCGGGCGTGAGCTGGAAGAAGTCAATCTCACGAGGAGGTTTACCAGATGTTTCGCAGATTGATAGAGACCGATAACAGTGCTGCAACGACCATTCTCCGCATCGTGTTGGGAGTCGTTTTCTTTGCCCACGGAGCACAAAAGATGTTGGGGTGGTTTGGAGGCTATGGTTTCATGGGAACGATCGGCTTCTTCGCCACAAAGCTACATATCCCTGCTCCATTCGCCGTGTTCGCCATAGCTGCGGAGTTTTTTGGCGCCTTGGGATTGATCTTCGGAGTCATGACCCGCGTCGCGGCTTTTGGAATTGCGGTCACCATGATAGTCGCGGTGGCGGTAGTGCACGCTCAATTTGGCTTTTTCGCGAACTGGTCGGGTATGCAAAAAGGTGAGGGATACGAATATCACCTCCTCGCACTTGCGATCGCAGTGTTTCTGTTCATCAAGGGGGCGGGAGCGGCATCGATTGACAGGACGATTATGTGGCCTCGCAGCTATCGGCGGAGTAGAATCACGAAAGCAGCGTAATGTATTGCGGTAATCGTTTGGCCGATGTTTTTTCGCGTTTCTCCGTGGGCAAGAACTCGAGGGGTCCGCACGATTAAGAAAGCCTTCTTTTCAACCCAAAAGCGCGAGCAAGCGATCCCGTCAGCAATTCTTGAAAATCGAGCATCCTCGGCGATAGCTTCAAAATCTGTATCCGGCCCAAAGAGCAAGGTAGTTGATATTCCGCCCAGGCGAGGTGTGTTTCAGAAATTCGCCAACGTAAAACACCCCGTAGTCAGCCTGAAAATAGCTATTGATCTGCTCCCCGAAACATGTTCCACGTAGAATGTTAGTTGCACAAGAGGGAAAGGAGCAAACAAGATGCGTGGCAGCAGGCGCAGTGAAGAGCAGATCATAGCGGTTTTAAAGCAGG
>Ga0070741_10004095_pt1 | contig 34605 bp, 28 predicted proteins | sample Coa_R1_4_FD_66440 | JGI IMG/M metagenome (GOLD analysis project Ga0070741, IMG submission 66440) | Surface soil microbial communities from Centralia Pennsylvania, which are recovering from an underground coalmine fire - Coalmine... | ecosystem: Environmental > Terrestrial > Soil > Unclassified ... | reverse complement strand
TGAGGGAGGCGAGGAGGCCGTCGAGGATGTCGGACTCCGAGACGAGGCACTCGTCGAAGCCGAACTTGCGGAAGACGGCCACGAGCACGCAGCAACCGCCGACGATCACGTCGGCACGCGCCTCCTCGAGGCCGGGATTGGCGATGCGGTCGGCACGCGCTTCGGTGGCGAGCGTGCGGAACACGTCCTCGGCTGCCTCGTGCGTGAGGTGGAAGTGGTGGATGCGGTCGCGGTCGTACTCGACGAGGCCGAGCTCGACGGCGGCGACCGTCGTGATCGTGCCCGCCACGCCGACGAAGGTGCGCGCCTCGTCGATGCCCGGGAGCTGCCGGCGCACGTCCTCGAGGTAGGCGTCGAGCAACGAGAGGCTGATGCTCAGCTCCTCCGGCATCGGCGGATCGTGGTGCAACTCCTTCTCGGTGAGGCGGACGCAGCCGATGTCGATCGAGACCACACCTTCGACGTCGTCGTGGCCGACGATGAACTCCGTCGACCCGCCACCGATGTCGACGACGACGAACGGCCCGAGCGATCGGTCGACTCCGGCCGTCGCACCTGCGAACGACAGGCGCCCCTCCTCGTCACCGGACAGCAGCTCCGGCCGCGCTCCCACCACCGCTTCCGCGCGGTCGAAGAACTCGTCACGGTTGGCGGCGTCGCGCGCGGCCGACGTCGCCGCGATGCGCACCCGCCGCACACCGTGCTCGTCCATCACACCGCGGTACTCGCGCAACACGTCGATCGTGCGAGCAATCGCCTCGGGTGCGAGCGATCCGGTGGCGTCCACACCCTGCCCGAGGCGGGTGATGCGCATGCGCCGGTCAATCGTCGTGAAGCGGCCGTCGCCGGACGGTTCGCCGACGAGGAGACGGATCGAGTTCGTGCCGCAGTCGATGGCGGCCAGGCGATCGCTCACCTCACGTCACGGCGTGCTGCAGCTGCTCGTGGACCCACCGCCCCACCGGGTCGTCGCCGCCGGCGAGGAACCAGGCGTAGTGGGCGTGCAGGCACTTGACGCCGGTCCGGGTGCCGCCCACCCCGCCGAAGGGGCGGGGACCGGCGTGGTCGCGTGCGATGGCGGCATCGCGCTCGCTGGCGTAGCGGGCGTGGGCGCCCGCCAGCGCGGTGCGGTCGACGGCCGCCTCCGCGGCGCGCACACCGCCCGCCGACTCGAGCTCTGCGACCAATCGGCGTTCGCGCGCGCCGACCAGCCAGAAGCGCGTCGGCATCGGCGTGCCGTCGTCGAGGATCGGTGGGTTGCGGATCACGACCGGCACACCGTCGCCATCACGCACGACGACGTCCCATCCACCGCGCGGCGCGCGCCCGAGCAACGCGGTGACCACGGTGCGATCGTCGGTCATCGCTTCCTTGCGATGAGCTCGACGCGGTTGCCGGCGGGGTCGCGCGTGAACCCGCGGCCACCCGTTCCGAACACGTCGTCCGCAGGCTCGAACAGCGCGCCCGCTTCCCCGAGGCGCACGCGGACGGCGGACAGGTCGTCGACGGTCAACGCGAAGTGCACCTGCGGGTGCGGTGTGCCGTCGCGCTCGGACAGGTGCAGCTGCGTGCCGTCGCCGATCTCCAACCACACACCCTGGTTCTCGTTCGCCGGGCGAGGGATCTCGCGCAGGCCGAGGACGTCGCGGTAGAAGGCGCCGATCGGCGCGCTGCGACCGCGTGGCACGGCGATGTTCACGTGGTGCAGCGAGGGCACGTCACTTCTTCCTTCGCTTCAGCAGGACGCGCAGCAGCCAACCGACGGCGACGATGGCGAGAATCGGCGCGAGCCGCTTGGCGACGGGCGCACCAGCGGTCTCGAGGAGATCGACGGGCTGTGCCTCGCGCGACTCGATCTTGCGGACCGGTGGCGTGGTGACCTCGCTCGCCGGTGCGTTCTCCTCGACGCTGGCCTCGGGCACACCGACCGCCTGCATCTCCTCCTCGCGGGCCTGCTCGTCGACGATCGTGTCGAGGTCGGGCCGGCCCAGCACGGACGACTCGAGGCACTCCACGAACTGCGTCAACAGCTTGGCGCTGACGTCGGCCATGACGCCGCGCCCGAACTGCGCGACCTTGCCCGTGACGGTGAGATCGGTGACGACGGACACGCGCGTGCCCTCGCCGTCCGGCGTGAGCGTCGCGGTGATGGTGGCGTTGGCGTTGCCCTGCCCGCGCGTGTCACGACCCTCGGCGCGCAGCACGGCGCGATGGTTGCCGTCGTCGAGCTCGAGGAAGCTGGCCTTGCCCTTGTACTGCGCGGTGATCGGTCCGACCTTGACCTTCACCACGCCGCGGTACTCGTCGCCTTCGACCTCTTGCAGCTCGGCGCCCGGCATGCACGGTGCGATGCGCTCCACGTCGGTGAGCACGCGCCACGCGGTCGAGGGCGCCACGGCCACACGGAAGTCGTTGGTCAACTCCATCGAGCGAGATCCTCCAGGGTGTCGATGTCGATCGGCTCGCCCGGGCACGGTACTTCGGCCACCAGGTCGGGTCGTTCGCGCATCAGCGCCCGAGCCCCTTCGTCCCCGCTGACCGGCAACAACGACCACACGGTGGCGTCGAGGCGGACCGGGGGGCGCCGGTGCCCCTCGAACGTGGCCGTGACGACGGGCTCGGGTCCGGGGTGGCGGGCCACCGCCGTCCACGCCGCCGCGGGCACCAACGGCTGGTCGGCGAGGCCGACGACGATCGAGCGATGACCCTGCGCGCGGCCGTAGGCCACGGCGGCCTGCAACGACGTCGCCTGCCCGTCCTCCCACCGCTCGTTGCGGACGATCGTGGCCCCGGCGGGCACGTCGACGTCGACGGCTCCGACGACGACGATCGTCTCGTCGAGCCCGGCACCGAGGGCGGCGTCGACGGCCCAGGCCGCCAGCGGACGGCCCCGGAACGGTGCGTGCAGCTTCGCTCCGTCGCCGAGAAAGCGCGTGCCGCCACCGGCAGCGAGGACGGCAGCGAGGACGGTCATCGCCGTCAGTGGATCGGGCCGTGGGCGTCACGCAACGACGTGACACTTCCCGCTCGCCCGGTGCGCAACGCGATGATCTCGGCGCAGATCGAGATGGCCGTCTCCTCGGGCGTGCGCGCCCCGACGTCGAGCCCGATGGGCGCCATGACGCGCGCCAGGCCGGCGTCGTCGACACCTTCCGCGCGCAGGCGCTCGACGCGGTCGGCGTGTGTGCGCCGCGAGCCCATCGCGCCGAGGTACCCGACTCGTGTCCCGAGCGCGGCGACGATGGCAGGCACGTCGAACTTCGCGTCGTGCGTGAGCACGCACACGGCGTCGCGCGGACCCAACGACGCGCCGACCTCGGCGAGATGGCGGTCGGGCCAGTCGACGACGACGGTGTCGGCCATCGGGAACCGCGCTCTCGTGGCGAACACCTCCCGGGCGTCGCACACCGTCACCTCGTAACCGAGGATCTTGGCGACACGCGCGAGCGCGGCGGTGAAGTCGACGGCGCCGAAGATGATCATGCGGGGCGGCGGCGCGAAGGACTCGACGAACGCGGCGACGGCCTGCTCGCGGGCCTCGCCGTGCTCGCCGTAGTGACGGACGCCGGTGATGCCCGCCGCCAGTTCGCCGAGCGCGTCGCGCGTTACGACACGATCGAGGTCGGCATCGCCGAGCGTGCCCATCATGGTGCCGTCGTCGAGCACCAGCAGCTTCGCGCCGACGTGCGGTCCTTCCACGATGGTGACGAGCGCGGCAGGACGGCCGTCCCGGAGCGCACGGGAAAGGGCGTCGTAGATCACGGGCCGGCCACGACGGCGGCGAGGTGCTCGAGGGCGGCGACCGAATGGCCCTCGACGAAGTCGTCGACGTACGGGAGCGCGGCCCCCATGCCGCGCGCCAGCGGCTCGTAGCCGTCGGATGCCTTCAACGGGTTGACCCACACGATGCGGTGCGCGACACGGGCGAGGCGGGCCATCTGCTCGGCGAGCACCGCGGGGTCGCCGCGGTCCCAGCCGTCGGACAGGACGACGACGGTCGCGCCGCGAGCGAGGCCGCGCACACCCCACTCGTCGTTGAAGGCGCGCAGGCCGTCGCCGAGACGCGTGCCGCCCGACCAGTCCAGCGCGACCGCGGCTGCCGCTGCCATCGCGGTGTCGGCGTCGCGCGTGCCGAGCGCGCGCGTCAGACGGGTGAGGCGTGTGCCGAGCGCGAACGCCTCGACGCGCCCCCGCCGCCGCGCCGCGACGGCCGCGTGCGCGAAGCGCAGCAGGGCGCGCGCGTAGGGATCCATCGAGCCGCTGATGTCGAGCAGGAGCACGAGCGGGCGGGGGCGGGCACGGCGCTCGCGGCGTGACAACGCACCCACCTCGCCGCCGGTCCGCACGGCGCGTCGCACGGTCGTGCGCACGTCGAGCGGCGCCCGCCCGGACGAGCGCCGGCGGGCGCGTCGGAGGCGACGGCTTCGCCGCAACGCGCCGCGCACGCGCAGGTCGGCCATCAGTCGACGGGCTTCGTCGACCTCCTCGGGTGAACAGCGGGCGAAGTCCTTGTGCCGGAGCACCTCGGTCGTGCTCGCGCGCACGACGAGCGCGGGTCGGTCGACGTCGTCGGACGCGCCGTCGGGCTCGTCGTCGCCCTCGAGCGCGATGTCGAAGGGCACCTCGATCGTCGACTCGTCCTCGGCGACATCGTGATGGTGGCCGCGCCAGTGGGCGGCGAACACGTCGTCGTAGACGGCGATGTCCTCGACGCGATGGACCAACGTCACGCGCCCGGCCCAGTAGACCCCGTCGCGCGACAAGGCGTCGATCTCGGCCAACGCGGCGACGTACACCACCGAGGAGTCGACCGACACGTCGAGACCGGCGTCGCGCAGGGCACGCACGAACGCGACGGCGTCACGCGCCACGCGTCGCCTCCGCCACGAGGTCGGCGATGCCGTCGTGCTCCAAGCGGGCCTGGTCCTCGCGGTACTTCACGACGGTGCCGAGCGTGGCGCGCAACGACGCCTCGTCGAGGTCGTCGCGCCCGAGCACGGCGAGCGCTTCTGCCCAGTCGATCGTCTCCGCGACGCCCGGCGGCTTGTACAGGCCGCGGGCGCGGATCACGGCGGCGGCGGACGCGACCTGGCGGGCGAGCCGCTCGCTGGCGTCGGGTGCACGGAGCCGGACGATGGCGACCTCGCGCTCCAGGTCGGGATGGTCGACCCAGTGGTACAGGCAACGGCGCTTGAGCGCGTCGTGCACGTCGCGCGTGCGGTTCGACGTGATCACGACGATCGGCGGCCGCACCGCCCGGAACGTGCCGAGCTCCGGCACGGTGATGGCGTAGTCCGCGAGCACCTCGAGGAGGAACGCTTCGAACTCGTCGTCGGCGCGGTCGACCTCGTCGATCAGCAGAACGGGCGGTGCACCTGAAGCATCGTGGGAGATGGCACGCAACAACGGCCGGCGCACGAGGAACCGTTCCGAGTACAGCTCGTCCTCGACGGCGTCGTCGACGTGGCCCGCCGCCTCCGCGGCGCGGACGTGCAGCAGCTGGCGCGCGTAGTCCCACTCGTACACGGCTTGCGCGACGTCGATGCCCTCGTAGCACTGCAGGCGCACGAGCTCGCCTCCCGTCCACGCGGCGAGCACGTTGGCGACCTCGGTCTTGCCGACGCCCGCCTCACCCTCGAGGAGCAACGGGCGGTGCAGCCGCATCGCCAGGTACACCGCCGTGGCGAGCCCTTCGTCGGCGAGGTAGCCGTGCTCGGCCATGCCGGCGCGGACGTCGTCGACGGAATCGATCGGCATCCGGACAAGCGTAGAGTCGCCCGCCATGGACCTCGGCATCCGCGGACGCACCGCGGCGGTGGCCGCTGCGTCCGCCGGGCTCGGGTTCGCATCCGCGGCCGCGCTCGCCGCGGAAGGTGTACGTGTCGCCATCTGCGGGCGCGACGGCGCCCGCGTGGACGATGCCGCTGCCCGCATCGGCAACGGCGCGGTCGGCCTCGTCGCGGACGTCGGCACGACCGACGGCGCGGCGCGCTTCGTCGACGAGTCGATCGACGCGCTCGGCCACGTCGACATCCTCGTCACCAACGCGGGCGGCCCGCCCGCGGGCACGTTCTCGTCCACCGCGCTCGACGCCTACGAACCGGCGTTGGCCCTCAACCTCTTGTCGGTCGTCGCCATGTGCAAGGCGGCGGTGCCCGCGATGCAGGCGCGTCGATGGGGCCGGGTCGTCGCCATCACGTCGATCTCGGTACGTCAACCGATCGACACGTTGATCCTCTCGAACACGGCGCGCACCGGTGCGACGGGATTCCTCAAGACGCTGGCACGTGAAGTGGCGAGCGATGGCGTCACGGTGAACTCCGTGCAGCCGGGGTTGCACGCCACCGACCGCCTCGCCGCGTTGCACGGCGGCGATCCGTCGCGTGCTGCCGCGGACATCCCCGCCGGTGTCGTCGGACGGCCGGAGGACTTCGGTGCCGTGGTCGCGTTCCTCTGCTCGGACCACGCCCGCTTCCTCACCGGCGCGGCGGTGCACGTCGACGGCGGCGCGTACGCCGGCCTGCAGTAGCTACAGGCCGCGGGCGCGGAACTGGCGCGCCCCGGTGTCGAGCACCCAGTCGTGACCGAACTGCGCCACCGGGCGGGCGACGCGGGCGATCGCCTTCAACACGCCGTTGGCGGGCGCGAGCGCCGACTGGAGACGCACGTCGCAACCCGACCCGTCCGGTTCGAGCTCGAGGCGGGCCGTCCCGGTGATGTCGCCGTGCACCGATGCGGTGACGAGCCGGTGCGGCACGACGTCGTGGATGTCGATGCCGAAGCGCAAGGTGTACGGGAGCGGCGGCTGGACGAGACACTCCCACGTGTCACCGGCGACGAGCGCCCGGCCGTCGAAGCGGCGCAGCCACGGCCACCATCGCCGGTACTCGTCGAGGGCGGCGATGGCCGACCACAACGTCTCGGCGTCGACGTCGAACGCCCAGCGACGATCGGAGCGGACCTCCACCGGCACAGGTTGGCCGGTGGCGGCGGCGAACGAGAACAGGAGCGCCGACGCGAAGGGGCCCTCTCGGGGTGGCCTGCGGGGATGCGGTCACTTCCGAGAGGGCTCCGTCTACGACCCTACGGACCTGCGGGTCAACGCAGGGTCAAAGTTCGGCCAGGGTTCTGCACCTCGCGCGTGGCGGGTGCCGACCCCGAATGTTGGTGCGATGTGGGGCCTCTGGCCCCTACATCGCACCAACATTCGCCAGGACCAACGACGTCGCGACGGCGGCGAGGAGGGACGGCAACACCACGCGCGTACCGACGCGGGCGAAGTCTGCCGCGCCGACGTGCACGTCGAGGCGGGCCAGCGTGGCCTGCCACAGCAGGGCGGCCAACGAACCGGTGACGAGGACGAGCGGTCCGATGTTCACACCGAGCAGCAACGCCCACACGTTGTCACCGCTCGCGTGCGGCAACGCCACCAACAACGCGGGCAGGTTGTTCACGACGTTGGCGGCGACGGCACCGAGCGCCGCGACACGCACGAACGCGACGTTGCCGGTGCCGCCGAACCAGCTCGACAGGTCGACGTGCGACGCCGCGCCGATGGCGAGGACGCCGAGGGAGGCAGCCACGACAGCGGTGTCCCACGGCACGAACCGCAACGGCACACGCCTCGTCATCGCGACCAGCACGACGTCGGCCACGAGGGCCACGGTCCACTCGGGCACCCCGAACGCGGAGCCGGCGACGAAGCCGACGACCACCGCCGCGACCACGACCGACCCGATCACGAGCGGGCGGCGCGCCACCGGCTCGTCGGCCGACGACGACGGCACACCGGGACGGCACGCCCACGTGTAGGCGAACCATCCCACGACCGTTGCCACGAGTGACGGCAGCGCGAGATGCGCGAGGAAGTCGCGCGCGTCGAGATGCACGGCCGACGCCGCGATCAGGTTCGTCAGGTTCGAGACGGGCAACGCGCTCGACGCGAGGCAGCTCAGCAGCACGGGCTGGAACGCGAGCGCCAGCGGGTCGAGTCCACGCCGGCGCGCGATGCGGACGTACAGCGGTGTGAGGAGGACGACGGCGGCGTCGAGGTTCAACGTCGTCGTGACGACCGCGCCGAGCACCCACAACCCGAGCACGAGGTGCGTGCCGCGGGCGAACGCGGCCGACGCGGCGTCGAAGAACCCGATGTCGTCGAGCAACGCCGCCAGCGGCACCGCGACGAGCAGGAACCCGATCGGCGCCGCCAGCGGGCGCAGCGCGGTGGCCGGGTGGTCGAGCTCACCGACGGCAAGCGCGACGATCGCGGCCGCGGCCGGCACCACCCATGACGGGAGCCCTCGCGGCCGCGAGACGGCGCCGGCGACGCCGGCGGCGACGAGGACGAAGCTCAGCAGGCGCGGCTACTGCTGATAGTGCTCGACGGTGTCGACATCGCGCAGCTTCTCCTCGTCGGGGTCGCCGCCGTTGCGACGCTTCGCCCGTCGGCGACGGAGCAGGTCCCACAGCTGGTCGATGCGGGCTTCCACGTCGGTCAGCCGTGTGTGCTCCTCGGGGGTCAGCCCGCGCCCCACACCGTGCTCGTGGAGCTGCCGCTCCTCGTCGACGAGCTCGTCGATCTCACGGATGATCTCTTGATCGGTCATCGCTGTCTCCTCCCCGCTTCGATGGCGCGCCACACCCGTTCCGCGGTGCAGGGGATGTCGACGTGACGGACACCGAGATGGGCGAGCGCGTCGCACACCGCGCTCTGCACCGCGGGCGTGGCGCCGATCGTCCCGGACTCGCCGATGCCCTTCGCGCCGAGCGGGTTCGACGGTGTGGGCGTCTCCATCGACGCGAGCTCGAACGAGGGCAGCTCGGCGGCGCTGATGATGCCGTAGTCGGCGAAGTTCGCGGTGATCGGGTTGCCGTCGTCGTCGAAGCGGACCTCCTCGAGCAGCGCCTGCGCGGCACCCTGCGCGATCCCGCCGTGGCGCTGCCCCTCGACGAGCAAGGGGTTGATGATGCGACCGGCGTCGTCGACGGTGACCATGCGCTGCAACTCGACCCGCCCGGTCTCCGTGTCCACGGTCACGACCGCGACGTGCGCACCGAACGGGAACGTCGTCGACCCCGCCTGGAAGTCCGTCTGACCGCACAGACCCATGTGCGACTCGTCGCGGTCCATCGCCGCCGTCGCCACCTCCGCCCATGAACGCCCCACCGCCGGCGTGCCCGCGACGTGGAAGTTGCCGCTCGTGACGTCGAGCACGACGTCGTCGATGCTCGCTTCGAGGAGATCGGCCGCCACCTGCTTCGCCTGGTCGATCACGAGCTCGGCGGCGCGCAGCACCGCAGAACCACCCAGCTGCAGCGAGCGCGAGCCCATCGTGCCCTCGCCCTTCGCCACCTTGTCCGTGTCGCCCCACACGACCTCGACACGCTCCATCGGGATGCCGGTGGTGTCCTGCACGATCATGGCGAAGCTCGTCGCGTGGCCCTGACCGTGCGGCGACGCGCCGGTGTACACGGTGGCCGATCCGTCGGGGTGCACCTCGAGGTTGGCGTACTCCGAACCGGCGGTCGGCCCGGCGGTGACCTCGACGTAGGTCGACACCCCGATACCGAGCACCACGGCCTCGCCCGCGTCGCGGCGGCGCCGCTGCTCGGCGCGCAGCTCGTCGTAGCCCGCGGTGCGCAACGCGAGATCGAGCGCCGCTTCGTAGTTGCCGGTGTCGTAGACGGTGTCGACCGCGGTGGTCACCGGCTCGTCGAACTTCGGCAGCAGGTTGCGACGCCGGACCTCGACGGCGTCCATGCCGATCTCCGCCGCGAACAGGTCCATGGCGCGCTCGATGGCGGCGGCCGCCTCGGGACGTCCCGCGCCGCGGTACGCGACGACCGGCGTCGTGTTGGTGACGACAGCGCTGGTGTTGCACTCGACCTTGGGGATGGCGTACACGCCGGGTGTCATCAAGCGGGTCATGAACGGCAGCACGGCCCCGACCGCGGGATACGCACCGCTGTCCTGCAACACCGACAAGCGGTAGGCGAGCACCTTGCCGTCCTTCGTGCCGCCGATCTCGACGATCTGGACCTGGCCGCGCCCGTGACCCATGCCGAGCATGTTCTCCGTGCGCGTCTCGTGCCAGCGCACCGGACGCCCCAGGCGCCGGGCCAGCCACGACACGAGGAGCTCTTCGGGATAGCCACCGATCTTGGCGCCGAAGCCGCCGCCGACGTCGGGCGCGATCACACGGATGTCGGCCGCGTCCATGCCGTAGAGCGCGGCGAGCGCGGCGCGGGCGCCGTGCGCGTGCTGCGTCGAGACCCAGTAGTGCAGGCGCCCGTCGTCGGCCCACACCGCGGCGGCGCCGCGCGGCTCGAGCGGGCACGACGCCACGCGCTGGTTCACGATGCGTTCGCTGACGACGACCTCGCACGCGTCGAAGAGGTCGTCGCTGCGGCCGAAGGCGAGCTCCAGCGCGCAGTTGGTGCCCGCGTCCTCGAAGAGCAGGATCTCGTCGGCGGACGACTGCTCGGGATCGACGACGACCGGTAGCGGTTCGTAGTCGACCCACACCTGCTCCGCGGCGTCGACGCCCTGCGCGGCTCGTTCGGTGACGACGACGGCCACGGGCTCACCGACGAAGCGCACGCGGTCGGTGGCGAGCAACGGACGGCCCATGGCGCCGTTGATCATCGGCATCACCGGGGGGAGCGGACCGACGTCGAGGTCCGCGGCGGTGAAGACGGCGACGACACCGTCCGCGTTGCGCGCCTCGGCGGCGTCGACGGTGATCGTGCCGTGCGCGAGCGTCGAGCGCACGAACGTGGCGTAGAGCGCGCCGTCGAGCAACGGGTCCTTCAGGTCCGCGAGGTAGGTGCCGCCCACGGTGAGGAACCGCGGGTCCTCGACGCGTGCGACCCTCGTCCCGAGAATGCTCATGCGCCGGACGTTACCGACTTCCGCGTCGGCGCTCCCGTTCGGTCAGGGGGTGGCGAGCTTCTGGCTGAGGCCGGTGAAGGGCCAGACCGGCGGGACGGCGATGGGCGCGGGCGGCGCAGGCAGGATGGCGAAGGCCTCCTCACCGGGATGCACGAGGTTGTAGCGCTCGCGGGCGAGGCGCTCGATCTCGGCGTCGGTGTTCAACTGGTCGGCCTGTTGCGAGAGCTTGTCGTTCTGCGTGCTCAACACGTCGAGTTGGTGCTGCGCGCGCTGCAACGACGCCTTCTGCGCGAAGTACGTGCGGGTCGGGTAGACGCCGATGAACAGGATGCCGACGACCGTCACCGACGACAGCAGGATCCACAACGCGCGCCGGCGGCGTCGCGGCGCCGGCGGACGGCTCACGGGCGGACGCCCCGCGGTGCGAGCGCGGCACCACCCGGGTACGAGGCGGTGTCGCCGAGCACCTCTTCGATGCGCAGCAGCTGGTTGTACTTCGCGACACGATCCGAGCGGGCGGGCGCGCCGGTCTTGATCTGCCCGCAGTTCGTGGCGACGGCGAGATCGGCGATCGTCGTGTCCTCCGTCTCGCCGGAGCGGTGCGACATCACCGCGGTGTACGCGGATGACGTGGCGAGCGCGACGGTGTCGAGTGTCTCGGACAGCGAACCGATCTGGTTGACCTTGACGAGGATCGAATTGGCCACACGCTGCTCGATGCCCCGTGAGAGACGCACGACGTTCGTGACGAACAGGTCGTCGCCGACGAGTTGGATGCGCGAACCGAGCGCGTCGGTGAGCGCGCGCCACCCGTCCCAGTCCTCCTCCGCCATGCCGTCCTCGATCGACACGATCGGGTAGCGGTCGACGAGATCGACGAAGTACGCCGCCATCTCCTCCGGCGCGAGGCGACGGTTCTCGCTGGCCAGCACGTACGTGCCCGTGTCGGCGTCGAAGATCTCCGACGTGGCCGGATCGAGCGCGATCGCGAGGTCGTCGCCCGGCGTGTAACCGGCGCGCTCGATCGCCTCGACCAGCACCTGCACGGCCTCCTCGTTCGAGCCGAGGTCGGGCGCGAACCCGCCCTCGTCGCCGACGGCCGTCGACAGCCCGCGCTCGTGCAGCAACGACTTGAGCGCGTGGTACGTCTCCGCGCCCCAGCGCAACGCCTCCGAGAAGGACGCCGCGCCGACGGGCATCAACATGAACTCCTGCAGGTCGACGTTGTTGTCCGCGTGCGCGCCGCCGTTGACGACGTTCATCATCGGCACCGGGAGGACGTGCGCGTTGGTGCCACCGACGTAGCGGAACAGCGGCAGCTCGAGCTCGTCGGCGGCCGCCTTCGCCACCGCGAGGGACACGCCGAGCACGGCGTTGGCGCCGAGCCTGCCCTTGTTGTCGGTGCCGTCGAGATCGATCATCGCCTCGTCGACGGCGCGTTGGTCGAGTGCCTCCATGCCCGTGAGCACGTCGGCGATGTCGTCGGTGACGTGCGCGACCGCGGTCTGCACGCCCTTGCCACCGAAACGGTCGCCACCGTCGCGCAGCTCGACCGCTTCGAACTGCCCTGTCGACGCGCCCGACGGCACGATGGCGCGCCCGAGCGCACCCGACTCGAGGAAGACCTCGACCTCCACGGTCGGATTGCCGCGGGAGTCGAGCACCTCACGCGCTCCGATGTGCTCGATGGCCGACATGGCGCCTTTCCGTGCTCGTCGTGACCGCCCCGCCGGGCGACGTTGCTGCTGTTGGTGGTGTGGCCAACGTTACTCGTGTTGCCACCGTCGGTCCGATCACTGGCACGTGCCGTACGCTCGTACGACATGGGGATCCGGGTGGGGCGAGACACGGCGGAGCGCATCGCCGTGTCGTCCGGGACCTTCGCGCTGCAGGTGCAGCAGCCCGACGACCCGGGCGCGGCCATCGCCGCGTTGAAGCTGGCGCGCGTCGACGTCCTCGGTCTCGCCGCCGGACGCGTCGACCCGCAGCGCGCCCCCGACCAGCGCCCCACGGTGTCGCCGGTGGTGAACGCGCCCAACGGCCCCGTGTTCCTCGTGGAGCACTTCGACTTCGACGCCGACGTGCGCGCCGCCATCCCCGACGCCGTGGTGCGCCGCTTGGAGAAGGCCGGCCTCGAGCAGGCGACGCTCGTGGTCCCCCGCCTCGGCGGGCTGCTCGACGGGCTCGAACGCGTCCCGAACGCCGTCGTGCTGCGTCTCTTCCCCGTCCCGCGAGGCGCGGCGACGGCGCTGCCGCCCGACTGGCTCGACATGGCGGGCGAGTGGGTGACCGGCGACCTCGACGACGCCAGCGAGGCGATGATGCGCGTCCTCGGCGTCGACTTCCGCGTCCCGGGTGCCGACGTGCCGGCGGTGCTGCACGAGTGCGGCCTCGCGAAGGCGTGGTGCGACGCGGTGAACGGCGCGCTCGACGATCGGGTGCGCACCGCCAGCCTCACGTTCGGCCGCCTCCCCCACCTCGCGCTCGCCGCCGCCGGCCCCCATGTCGACAACGGCGGGTTGCTGGCGCGGTTCCACCTGCTGGAGGAGATCGCGCGCGAGCTCGCCGCCGACGTCGCGTACGCCTGCATCGACTTCGAGCCGTCGCTCGAAGGGCTCGCGACCGGTCTGAGCCCGCTCGGTTGGCAACGGGAAGGCGGCGCGCCGGCCAACCTCGTCGCCCGCGACCTCGTCGACGAGCGCGTGCCCGACGCGTACCCGTACCAGGTGCTCGGACCCGGGCACCTCGCGCTGCTCGACGTCGCCGCCCTTCCCGCGGAACCGCTCGGCGACGGTCGCGTCGAGGTGCACTTCGACGAGCCCGCGTCGTGGCTCGTCACGAACGCGCTGCGCGACGAGGTCCAGGAGCAGGCGTGGGAGCTCCTCGCGCCGTGCCTCGTCGCCGACGACGACCTCGCCGCGCTCGTCGAGGAACGCACGTCGCGCACGACGCGTCCCGAGCCCGCAACGGACCCGGTCGATCTCCCCGCGCTCGGCTCGATCCCCGACCTCGACGCCATCGTGCTCGAGCGCCACACGCACCCGCGGCGGGGCACGCGTCTCTCGTTCCTCGAGCTCGTCAGCTGGCTCAACCACGAGAACCACAGCGACGGGCCCGCATGCGTCTCGCCCGTGCTGTCGACGTACGCGCGCTGGCTCGCCGCCGGACTCGACGACGAAACGCGCCAGACGCTCAAAGCGCTCGCACCCCGCCTGATCGGCACCGCGCCCGCCAGCGCGGAGGACGAGGAGCACCGGCAGTGGCTGGCCGTCGACCAGCTCGTGCGCGTGCAGGTGCCGGCGTGGTTGCGAGCGGCGGGGATGGCCGAGGCCGCCGACCGGCTGTCGTCGCTCGGTTCGCTCACGCAACACCTCGAGCTCGTGCGCGCCGTCGACATCCTCGGCACCGCCATCACCACGGCGAGCCGTCGCATCGACATCACCGCGTCGATCGTCGGTGACGACCGCGAACGAGACGGGCTCCCCGACGACCAGCTCGTGTGGCGGGCGTGGGAGCTCGTCACGGAGTCGACCGGATGGGTGGCGGCGTCCGAGGCGGCCACGCTGGCCGCCCCCGCCGAGCTGACCTACGCCACCGATCTGCGCGTCATCGAGTGCTCGCGCGATCCACGCGTGCGCGAAGAGCTGGAGACGGCCCGCCAGTCCGTCGGCGACAGCGCGTGGACGACCGCGCTCCACGCGGTCGCGGACGAGGCGTGGGACCGGGCGTGGCGCGCCGCCGACAGCGCGGCACGCGAGCTTTCGGGCTTCACCGTTCGCGTCGAGATGGGCCGCATCGCGAAGGCGACGTTCTCGACAGCGGGGGGATGGAACGACCTCGACGAACCCGCCCTCGACCTCGCCGAGCGAGCGGCACGCGACTCGCTGACGCGCGCCGTCCTCTCGGGTGGTGCGATGCAGGACGGCGAGCACCCGTGGGACGCCGCCCGCAACGCGGCGCGCGGCTCCGAAGGCGGCCGGGAGTGGTCGATCGTGAACGACGAGGCGCGTCGCGCCATCGGCGAGGACGCGTGGGCGCAGGCGATGGCCGACGCGCGCGCTGCCGTCACCGATCTCCTCGAGGGCGCGTCCAGCACCGTGGCGCGCGTCGTGGTGGCCGCCGTCGCGCGTGAGGCGTCGAGCGCTGCCGCGCGCGGGCTCGCACTGCGGGCGGCGTCGGTGGCGAGGGCGAACGGGGGCGACGACGAAGAGGCGCAGGCGGCCGCCGACGCCGCGCTCGAAGTCGTGGCCGTGGGCCTCCAGCGCGAGGCGCTGCTGCTGCTCGAGCGCATGATCGACCCGACACCGGTACCGGCGGCGACACCCGATCCGTCGCCGTCAGCGCTCGAGCGCTCGGGCCCTGTCCCGCAGCTCGACAGCAGCGGCGCGTAGCGCCGCTTCCGGGTCGACGTCGAGGGCGCGGGCGGCCACCACCAGCGCGAGCAACGCGTCGCCGATGGCGGCGGCCTCGACGTCCGGGGCGTCCGGCACCGAGGCGCCGATCGACTCCGCTTTGCGCACGACCTTGTGGGCGTAGAGCAACGAGGGCAGCGACGCGGGGATGCCGTCGAAGACGCTGTCCCGCCCCTTCTCGTCCTTCTTGATCTGCTCCCAGTTGCGCATCACCGCGTTCGCATCGTGCGCCTGCACGTCGCCGAACACGTGCGGGTGGCGGAGCACGAGCTTGTCGTGCACCGTGCGAGCCACGTCGGCGAGGGTGAATGCGCCCTCCTCACCCGCCAACGTGGCGTGGAAGCAGATCTGGAAGAGGAGATCGCCGAGCTCCTCCTCGAGGTGCTCGTACCCCTCGCCGGTCTCGGTGTCGAGGTGCTCGATCGCCTCCAGCACCTCGTAGGTCTCCTCGAGGAGGTGGCGCGTCAGCGTCACATGCGTCTGCTCGCGATCCCACGGGCATCGTTCGCGCAAGACGTGGACGAGCTCGTCGAAGCGCGCCACCTCGGAGGCAACCGGCGCGACGACCTCGTCGAAGTAGAGCGACGTGAGGTGGTCGGGTTGCACGGCACGGTCGAGCTCCGCGCGCGCGACGCGCGTGATCGATTCGTCCGCCGTACCGAGCCGTTGCAGCACGACGACGGGAGGGCCGTCGAGGTCGAGTGAGAGCTTGATGTCCGAGAGCACGGAGGCACTGTCGCACTGCGCGACGAGCAACGGTCCGCGTTCACCGGCGGCGTCGACGGCGAAGCGGTGACCGTCGACGACGCGCACGCCGACCGCCAGCGGGTCGACGCCGAGGCGATCCCACACGAGATCGAGGAACGACAGTGCGCTCACGACGTCGAGGTCGATGTCGCCTTCCGCCGCGCGCGCACGCAACAGCTCGACGGTGCGCTCGGCAACCGACGGCGAGCCCGGCACGGCGTAGAGCACCTCGCCGTGCAACCCCGCCGCGGCGACGAGCTCGTCGACGATCGTGGCGTAGACGTCGTCGATCGTCGACGCGTGCTCGTACACGTCGTCGAAGGAACGCGCCGCAGGCACCACGGACGCCGAGGGATGGCGGGTCGTGCGGACGAACCGCTGCGGGATGCGGGCGATCGCATCGCGCGCGGCGGCGGTGACGAGGTCGGCGCCGGCGGGGCCGAGGCCGACGACCACGACCCGGCCTCGTGGCGCGGTCACGGGCCGGGCGGTGCCGTCGTGTCGCTGGCGCTCGAGGAGCTCGACGTCGAGTCGACCGGGGGCGGCGTGATCTGGAACGTCGACGGATCGAAGGTGCCGTACCGCGGGTCGACGGTGACGTGTGCCGACGCCTCCGCCGTCTGCAGCCAATTGTTGAAGTTCGTCGACTGGTCCTGGGCGGCGAGCTCCTCTGCCTGCGCGGCCACGGTGGTGAAGTCGACGGTCTTGCGATCCGTGACCTTGATGATGACGAAGCCGCCGACGGTGTTGTCGATGGCGTCGGTGACACCGCCGACGGGTGTCTGCTCGACGATCGTCGCGATCTGGGGCGGGAACTCCGACGGCAGGTGGCAGCCGGCGTCACCACCGGCCGCCGCCGTCTGCTGGTCGGTGGAGAACTGGTGGGCGGCGGCGGCGAAGTCGCCACCGGCGCGCGCCTGGCTCACGATCGTGTTGGCGAGGTTCTGGTCGTTCACCGAGATGAGCGAGACACAGCTCTGCGAGAACTGCTCGGGGTGCTTGTCGAAGTACTCCTTCGCGACATCGGGGCTGCCGCACGCCTGACCCGAGAGGTCCGCCTGCAGCGTGAACTCGTCCTGGTACCAGCCGTCGAGCTGCTGCTGGTACTTCGCGGGGAAGGAGGCGAACAGCGCGGCGCCCTTCGCGCTGTCGCTGCTGCCGAGGCTGAGCAGGAGGTCGTTGTGGGCGGCGGTGCGGCAGTCGTCGGTGACGCGCAGGTTCCGGCGCTGGAGCTCCTGGTGCACGAGCGTGAAGAGGATCTGGCGACGGAGGACGGCGGCGACGAAGGCGGCGTCGTACGAGCCCGCGGTGCTGCCCTTCACGTTCATCCCCTGCGACTTGAAGTCGTTGTCGATGGCGTCGAGGTAGTCCTTGTTGGCGGAGATCGCCTCGAGCTCGTCGACGAGTTGCTGCGTCGTCACGGGCGTGCCGTTCACGGTGGCAGCGGGGGTGGTGTTGGTGCGACTGCACCCCACGACGAGCGCGCAGGCGCAGAGCACGACAGCAAGGGCGCGCTTCACGAGCGGGCGAGGTTAGTGGCGCCGACCTCGTCGCCCGAATCGGGGGGCACGAGCTGACCGAGCACCACGAGGAGCCCTTCGACGAGCTTCGTCCGGTCCCGCACCGGCAGTTGCAGCTGCTGCGCGTCGCCCTTGTACACGGCGTCCTTCACCAGCCGGCCGAGGCGCACCTCCTGGCTCACCTTCAGCTCGATCGGGCTGAGCCGGACGTAGGCAGACGGCTTGCCGAACCCCGGTCCTTTGACCACGTTCACCTCGCGCACGCCGATGCGGGCACACTCGGCGCGCAGGCGAGCGACGTCGAGGAGGGCGGCGGCGGGCGGCGGCACGGGTCCGTAGCGGTCCTCCCACTCGGCGCGGATGTCGTCCACCTCGGCCTGCGAGGTCACGGCGGCGAGGCGGCGGTACGCCTCCAAGCGGAGATCCTCGCGGGGGACGTAGTCCGGCGGGAGATGGGCGTCGAGGGGCAGGTCGAGCTTGATCTCCGCCGGCTCCTGCACGGGCTCGCCCTTCAGCTCGGCCACGACCTCGTTGACCATCTGGCAGTACAGGTCGTAGCCCACGGCCGCGATGTGGCCGGACTGGCCGGTGCCGAGGAGGTTGCCGGCCCCGCGGATCTCGAGGTCGCGCATCGCGATCTTGAAGCCGCTGCCGAGCTCGGTCGTCTCACCGATCGTCTTCAGCCGTTCGTACGCCTCTTCCGACAGTGCGGCCTCCGGCGGGTAGAAGAGGTACGCGTACGCCCGCATGCCGGCGCGGCCGACGCGGCCGCGCAGCTGGTGCAACTGCCCGAGGCCGAGACGATCGGCGCGATCCACCACCAGCGTGTTCACCGTCGGCATGTCGATGCCGGACTCGATGATCGTCGTGCAGACCAGGACGTCGTACTCGTTCTCCCAGAAGTCGAGGACGACCTTCTCGAGCGAGCCCTCGTCCATCTGCCCGTGCGCGACGGCGACGCGCGCCTCCGGTACGAGCTCACGGATGTGCGCGGCGGTGTGCTCGATGTCGTGCACGCGGTTGTGCACGAAGAACACCTGACCTTCACGGAGGAGCTCGCGACGAATGGCCTCCGCCACCGCGCGGTCGTCGTACTCGCCGACGTACGTGAGGATCGGTTGCCGTTCCGCGGGCGGCGTGTTGAGCAATGTGAGGTCGCGGATGCCGGTGAGGCTCATCTCGAGCGTGCGCGGGATCGGCGTCGCCGTCAACGTGAGCACGTCGACGTCCGAGCGGAGCTCCTTGATGCGCTCCTTGTGCGTCACACCGAAGCGCTGCTCCTCGTCGACGACGAGCAGGCCGAGGTTCTTGAAGGCGACGTCCTCGGAGAGCAGCCGGTGCGTGCCGATCACGATGTCGACCGAGCCGTCGCCCAACCCGTCGACGACCTTCTTCGCCTGCGCGGGTGTGAGGAAACGGGAGAGCACTTCGACGCGCACGGGGTAACCGGCGAACCGTTCGGAGAATGTCTGGAAGTGCTGCTGCGCGAGCAGCGTGGTCGGTACGAGCACCGCGGCCTGCATGCCGTCCTGCACCGCCTTGAACACGGCGCGGATGGCCACCTCGGTCTTGCCGAAGCCGACGTCGCCGCACACGAGCCGGTCCATCGGGCGGCTCTCCTCCATGTCGGCCTTCACGTCGGCGATCGCCTTCAGCTGGTCGGGCGTCTCGCGGTACGGGAACGCGTCCTCCAGCTCGCGCTGCCACGGCGTGTCGCTCGGGAAGGCGTGGCCCGGTGTGTGCAGCCGCTTCTGGTACAGCACGACGAGCTCCTGCGCGATCTGCGTGACCTCGGCGCGCACGCGCGCCTTCGTCTTCGCCCAGTCGCCGCCGTTCAACCGGCTCAACGACGGTTGATCGCCGCCGGTGTAGTGGCGCACGGCGTCGATCTGGTCGGAGGGGACGTACAACTTGTCGTCGCCGCGGTACTCGAGCAGCAGGTAGTCGCGCTCGACGCCCGAGATGGCCCGCTTCACCATGCCGCCGAAGCGGGCGACGCCGTGCTGGTGGTGCACGACGTAGTCGCCCGGCGTGAGGTCGTCGAAGAAGCGCTCGGCGTCGCTGCGACGGCGCGCACGCGCCGGCCGGTGGGCGCGCCGGCGTCCGGTGAAGTCGGGTTCGGCGAGGACGGCGAGCTTGATGGCCGGGAGGATGAAGCCCCGCTCGAGCGCGGCGACGCGCACGTCCGCGTCGAGACCGTGCTCGTCGAGCACGCGGGTGAAGCGCGTCGCGGACGCCTCGCCGTCGGCGGCGACGACGACGCGGTAGCCCTGCTGGCGGAGGTTCGTCAGTTGCGAGACGAGACGATCGCCGCCACCGACGACGGTGTCCCAACCCATCGCCTGGATCGTCGTGACGTCGTGGCTCTCGGGCGCGACGGTCACGGTCCACGCGGGCGCGTTCGTGTGCGCGAGCAGGCGGTCGAAGGCGACGTGCAGGCTCGGGAACGCCTCGTCCTCGGCGAGGTCGGCGCCCCACGTGTTGGCGAGCGTGCGGGCGAGATCGGTCTCCTCGGCGGCGATGTCCGCGGCGCGGTCGCGCAACCGCTTGGGCTCCACGAGGATGACCTGCGCGTCGGCGGGGACGAGATCGAACAGCACGACCTCGCGCTCGACCAGCCATGGCAACCACGACTCCATGCCGTCGAAGACGAGGCCTTCCGAGAGGCGCTCCCACTGCTCGCGGCCCCACGGCTGCAGCGACACGAGCCGGCCGGCGCGCGTCTGCACGGAGTCGGTCGGCAGGAGCTCGCGGCACGGGAAGATGCACGCCAGCTCGAGGTCGGCGATCGAGCGCTGGTCGGTCACCGAGAACTCGGTGAGGCGGTCGACCTCGTCACCCCACAGGTCGATGCGCACGGGATGATCGGCGGTCGACGGGAAGACGTCGACGATCGATCCCCGCACGGCCAGCTCGCCGCGGTGCTCGACCTGGTCCTCGCGCCGGTACCCGGCGTGGACGAGCGCGGCGACGAGCTCGTCGCGATCGCGCCGCTCGCCCGGGCGGATCTCGAGCGGCTCGACCTTGTCGATGTCCGGACCGAGCCGCTGCACGAGCGCGCGGATCGGCGCCACGATCACGTCCGGGGTGCGATCGGGATCGAGGAGGCGCCAGATCGTGCGCAGACGTCGCCCCATCGTCTCGACCGCGGGGCTCACCCGTTCGAACGGGAGCGTCTCCCACGCGGGGAAGAGGTCGACGCGGTCGTCGCCGAGGAAGGCGGCGAGGTCGTGGTGCAGGCGCTCGGCGTCGGCGGTCGTCGGGACGGCGACCACGTACGGCCGGCGGTGGGTCGTGGCCACGAGGCCGGCCACGGTGAAGGCCCGAGCGGGCTCGGCCACGGCCAGGAGCGCGTTCGTCCGCCCCCGAACCTCGAGGAGGGCGGGGTCGTCGCGGAGCAGCGTGGGGAGATCGCGGACGCTCATCGGCGAACGGCCAACGCTACCGCCGCCCCTTCCGTTTTGAGCGCGTGGGTGGTCGCGCGACGACCGCCCACGCGCTCAGAACAGGGTCGGCGTCAGGCGCGGTACCAGATCGTCCAGCGCGTCAGCGCGGTGTAGCCCAGCCGCTCGTACACGGGACGGCCGAGGTCGCTGGCGAACAGCACGGCCGGCAACGACGCGTCACCGGTGGTGGCGGCCCAGGTGACCGCGCCGCCGTAGCCGCGGCCGCGTGCGTGGGCGAGCGTCGCGACCATCTCGACGCTGTTCACGCCGGCGGCGACGTGCCCCGCGGCAGCCGCGACCGGCTGCCCGTCGACGTGACCGACCCACAACCGTGTCGGCCCTCCGAGCACGCGCTCGTCGAAGAAGCGGCCCGGCTCGTAGGGCTGCAGCTCCGGCACGGGGTAGCCCTCGACGAGCGTGCGCTCGAACACCTCGAGGCCGGCGCGGTCGACCACCTCGTGGATGCGCAGCTCCGCGGGCACGGGCGGTGGCGCGGCCGCGCCCGGCAACCGCGCCATGAGGGGCGGGTGGCCGACGAGGCGCCAGCCCGCGCTGCGGAGATCCGGCGTGGTGAACGGGGTGACGAGCGTCGCCACCACGCCGACGGGGATCACGTCGGCGATGACCGCGAGCGTGTGCGCCCAGTCGGTCGGTTGCTCGCGCACGACAGCGACGTTCATGAACACACCGCCCCGCCCGATGTGAGCGGCCGACACGCCCGCCTCGTCGACGACGGGCCGACCCATCGCACGGGCGTGGTGCACGACGCGCGAAGCGGTTGCACGGATCGCCGCGTCGTCCAGGGTGTCGATGGCGGTGGTGGCAGCGGCTGTTGCAGTTGTCGTCATGCGCGCGGTGCGCCAGATCGCGGCTCGCACCGCCAGACCACCGCCTGCTCGGGCTGGTACGAGCAGTACGTCCCCGTGCGCACGCTGTTGCCGAGATGGCGACCGAGTGACGGGTGCACCGAGTCGATGCGGCGGATGGCGTCGCGCACGCGTGCCGTGACCGCCTTGCGCAACCGCTCGACCGGGTCGGGACCCGCGCCGCGCGCTCGACCGCCGAGGCCGACCGCGCCGGACAGCTCGTCGACGAGGAAGTCGCGCTCGATGCGGGCACGCTCGGCGCGCGCGACGTCGTTCGCGGCCTCCGCATCGGCGATGTCGTCGTCGAGCTCCGTCAGGCGCTCCCGATAGGCGGCGATGGCGCGCCGGTCGAGGGCCACGTCGTTCGTCGTCGCGCGCGTTGCGCGCGCCACCCCGGCGGGAAGCGTCTCGAGCTCGGTGACATGCACCTCGACGCCCGGGCGCACGAGAAGGACGGCGAGATCCTGCAAGCCCTTGCTGTGCTTGACGATCGTGTGCCGCCCGCCGAACGTGACGTGCCACACGTCGCCATCGCGCTCCAGCGCGGCATCACCGCCCGACTCTTGCGGCACGCCGCCCGTCCGCGAGGTGTCGCCCCGCACGAAGTGTTCGAGCCCGAGCGAGCGGAACCGCTCGTCGACGCTCGCCGCCAGCGCGCGTCCTTCCGGATCGTCGGCGCGCTTCGCCAGCAACGCATCGGCGAGCACGCGTTCCGCGTGCGCGGTGACGAGCGCGCCCGCGGCGCGGCTGTCGTCCACCGCGCGACGCGCGTAGCGGATCGCATCGTCGTGCTCGCCGAGCGCGGTCTTGCCGAGCGCGATGAAGCGCGACAGCGGACCGTGCGCGGCGGCGCCGATGCCCTCGACGGCGAACCGTCCCGCGAACGGCTCCGCGGCTTCGATCAACGGCGCGAGCACCGGGTGTCGCATGCGAACGGCGGCCTCGATGCACGTCGCGATGCCCGGCAACCACTCGGCATCGCGCGGCATCGTGTCGACACCAGCGGCGTGGAACCGGTCGAAGCGCTCGCGTGCCTCGGCGGCGCGCCCGATCTCGAAGTAGACGCGGGCCGAGTTCCCGAGCGCCTGCGGCGCGTCCACGAGCTCGCCCATCACCTCGGCGAGGTCGTCGAACAGCACCGTCAGCGCGTCCATGTCCCGCACTTGCACGGAGCGCTCGGCGCGGGCCACCACCGAGAGCAGCTGCGCGTTGACGCTGCCCGCTTCCCGACCGATGGCGGCCGCCTCGTCGGACAAGCGCAGGGCCCGCTCGATGTCGCCCTCGGCGAGCGCCCACATCCCCTGCCACAGCGGGACGTACCAGCGGTACAGCGGGTTGCCGAGCTCCTCGGCGCGCCGCCCGAACGCTGCCATCTCGTCCTTGGCGCCGACGAGGTCGCCCGCTTCGAGCAGGGCGACGAAGCGCAACCGGCGGCCGAGCAGCTCGAGCCCCCCGTCGGCGGTCGCGGTCGCCAGCTCGACGATCTCGGACGACTCGGCGAGACGGCGATCGATGTCCGCCGGTCCCGCGATCGCGTCGCAGTGCGCGGCGAGCGCGCCGGCCAGCACGCGCGGGTCGTCGACCGACCGTGCCAACGCGACGGCCTGCTCCGCGAGCGCGAGACGACGCTCGTCGGACGCCGCGAACGACAACGCCACCGACAGGCGAGCGAGCACGCGAGCGCGCAGCGCGGGATCGCCGCCGAAGGCGAGCGCAGCGGCGGCCTCCTCCAGGAGGTCGATCTGGCGCTGGTCGAGCACGCGGACCTCGAAGCCGGCGAGGTCGGCGGCAAAGGCGAGCGCGGCGCGCGCCAGCAACTCCACGGACTGCACGGAACGGGCGAGCGCGGCCGCTGTCGTGAACGCGGAGACCGCCGTGTCGACATCGGCGGACAGCAACTTCGCTCGCCCGAGCGCGAGCCACGCCTCGGCCCTCGTCTCGTCGCTGTCGGCGCCGACGGGGAGCAGCGTGAGCGCTCGCTGCGCGGCGACGGCGGCGTCCTCCCAGTCCATCGCCGTGAGCGACTCGTCCGCCGCGCGCAACGACCACCGCGCCGCGTCGGCGTCGGGACCTGTCGCAGCGCGCACGAGGTGGTGCGCGACGACGTGGGCGTCCGACTGCGCATCGATGGCGACACCCGCCGCGGCACGGTGCAGTTGCGCCTCGATGCCGACGGGGATGGCGTCGAGCACCGCGACGCGGAAGAGCTCGTGGACGAACGCCCACCTGCCCGGTGCTTCCTCTGCCTCGACCACGCGTGCGGCGCGTGCACGGGCCAGCGCGTCGAGGGCTGCGTCGGCGTCGACGTTCGCGACCGCGGCCGCGGCGTTGACGGTGAACGGGCTTCCGAGCACGGCACCGGCGTCGAGCACGGCACGCACGTCGGCCGGTAACGCGTCCAACCGTCGCCGCAGCACGTCACGGGCCGCACCGGGCAGTCCGCCGGAATCGCCGCTCGCCAACAGCCGCGCCACCTGGACGACGAGGAACGGGTTGCCGCCCGCCCGGTGGACGACGTCGTCGACGACGGCGTCACCAGGGTCGCGCCCGATGACGTCGGCGACCAGCGCCGCCACCTCCGCAGTGGTCAGCGGCGTGAGGACGATGCGGTCGACGAGCGGCGTCAACGTGGCGAGCGGCGATGCCGGCTCGATCTCGTCGTCGCGATACGTCCCGACCACGAGCATCGGCGCGGCGGGCACCAGTCCCCGCAGCGCGGCGAGCAACCGCACGGTGCCGTCATCGGCCCAGTGGAGATCGTCGACGACGACGAGCAACGGCCGCCGTTGCGCGGCGCGCGACAACACCGCGATGGCGCGCTCCTCGGCCGCTGCGCGCGCCCGGGGCGCCGACGCGCTGTCGGTCACGTCGTACGACGTGAGCGTCGTGAGCGCCTCCGCGCCACCGTCGAGCGACGCCAGCACTGTGCGCCACGGTCCGTACGCCAGCCGTTCGTCGGGACGGCACGCGGCCCACGCGACGTCCGCGTCACCGCTGCGAGCGAGACGGGCCACCGACTGGGCGGCAGTGGTCTTCCCCATGCCCGCCTCGCCGGCGACGAAGAGCATCCGGCCGCGCCGGTCGAGCGCATCGTCGAGCGCGGCCGCCAGTGCATGGTCGACCGCGGTCCGCCCCGTCACGACGTCCATCGCGAGGACGACGGTACTTCCGGTCTGACTTCGCGACCGCCGATCTGGCGCCGGCACTGCACCATCCAACGGACGAGGAGGACGACGATGACGATCACCGAGCAGGACATCGAGGCCGAGGTCGGCGCGTTCGCGGGCCGCGTGGCGGGCGCCGCCATCGGCGCGCTGGAGCTGATGTGCGTGCACCTCGGCGACCGCCTGGGGTTGTACGAGGCCCTGGCAACCGGCCCGGCGACGGCGCCGGAGCTGGCCGAGCGGACCGGGATCGATGCCCGCTACGCGCGGGAGTGGCTCGAGCAGCAGGCCACGGCCGGCTTCCTCGCCGTCGACGCGGATCCCGTCGACGGCGACCCCGACAACCGCGTGTTCCGCCTGCCGATCGCCGCGCAGGTGTGCCTGCTCGACCCCGACAGCCTGGCGGCGATGGCGCCGCTGGCGCAGCTCGTGGTCGAGGCACCCGAGTCGTTCGACGCGGTGGTCGAGGCGTACCGCACCGGTGGCGGTGTGTCCTTCGGCGAGTACGGCGACGGTGTGCGCGCCTTCCAGGCGGCGGCCAACCGCCCGCAGTACGTCAACCTGCTCGCCTCGCAGTGGTTGCCGTCGATGCCCGACGTCGTCGCCCGGCTCGAGGGGGGCGCGCGCGTCGCCGACGTCGGTTGTGGCGTCGGGTGGTCGTCCATCGCGCTGGCGCGCGCGTTCGAGGCGGTGACGATCGACGGGTTCGATCTCGACGAGGCATCGATCGCGGACGCACGCTCGCTCGCGATCAGCGAGGGACTGAGCGACCGCGTGCACTTCCAGGTGCGCAACGCCGCGGACGCCGCGCCCGGCTCGTACGACGTCGTGTGCTGCTTCGAGTCGTTGCACGACATGGCGCGCCCGGTCGAGGCGCTCTCGGCGATGCGTTCGATGCTCGCGCCGGGCGGCACGGTGTTCATCGCGGACGAACGCGCGGAGCCGTTCCTGCCGGACAACCCCGACCCGATCCAGCACCTGTTGTACGCAGCCAGCGTGCTGCACTGCCTTCCCGTCGGTCGCAGCGAGGCACCGTCTGCCGCCACCGGCACGGTGATGCAGACGGCGACGCTCGAGCGCTACGCGCGCGACGCCGGCTTCGACAACGTCGACGTCCTGCCGATCGAACACGACATGTTCCGCTTCTACCGGCTGCGGTCGTCACGTTCCGACGGGCAGAGGTAGAACTAGTCGATCGCACTCTCCCGTCGCAGCTTCCTGATCGGTTCGTCGGCCGCTCTCGCGCTCTCCGCGTGCACCTCGGGCAAGGGCTCGTCCAAGGGGACGACCACGTCGTCGGCGGTGACCACCACGACGGTGCGACCGAGGGCGGCCGGCGAACGACCCGATCCGTCGAAGCCCGAAGGCACCGACACCATCCCGCAGATCGAACACGTCATCGTCCTGATGATGGAGAACCACTCGTACGACAACTACCTCGGCCTGCTCGGCCGGGGTGACGGTTTCACGGTGGGACCCGATGGCAAGCCCACGAACAGCAACCCCGACGCCAACGGCAACGACGTCCGCGCCTTCCACATGGCGAACACGTGCCAACTGCCGAAGCAGCCGAGCCAGGCGTGGAACGCGTCACACGTGCAGCTGGCGAACGGCACGAACACCGGGTTCGTGCGCAGCGACAGCGGTCCGGTGGCGATGGGCTACTGGACCGGCGACGACCTCCCCTTCTACTACGGGCTGGCGAAGACCTTCCCGGTGTGCGACCGGTGGTTCGCGTCGTGCCTCGCGCAGACGTTCCCGAACCGTCGCTTCCTGCTCGCAGCGACCGCGCTCGGCACGATCAACAACGACATCTCGATCGTGACGAACGGACCGCAACCACCGAACGGCACGATCATGGAGGCGCTGAACCGCCACGGCATCACGTGGCGCGACTACTTCAGCTCGTTGCCGTCGACCGGGCTCTACCTCCCGGTGTTGACCGCGAACGGCGACAAGGCGGTCCACACCGAGCAGTACTTCGCGGACGCCGCCGCGGGCACGCTGCCGGCGTTCTCGCTCGTCGAGCCCGACTTCGACCGCAACAGCGAGGAGAACTCGGACGACATCTCGCTCGGTGAGGCGTTCGCGGCAAAGGTCATCAGCGCCGCCATGCAGGGACCGGGATGGAACAAGACGTTGCTCGTGTGGTGCTACGACGAGCACGGCGGTTACTACGACCACGTGCCACCGCCGGCCGCGGTGGCGCCGGACGACGTGCCCCCTGCGCTCGGGCCCACCGACATGCCGGGCGGCTACGACCGCTACGGGTTCCGCGTGCCGGCCGTGGTGGTGTCACCGTTCGCGAAGAAGGACTACGTCTCGCACGTGGTCCACGACCACACGTCGATCCTCGCCTTCCTCGAGACGAAGTACAACCTGCCCGCGCTGACGCGACGCGACGGTGCCGCCGACAACCTGCTCGACTGCCTCGACCTCGAAGGCGATCCCGCGTTCGCCACGCCGCCGGTGCTACCCGCGGCGAAGAACCCCGACGGCACGACGCCGCTGTGCACCGCGCCGGGCCCGATCCCCAACCCCGCCGGCTGAAGGCACCCACTCTTCGTGTCGTTTTGAGCGCGTGGGCGGTCGCACCACGACCACGCACGCGCTCAAAACGGTTCAGTCGCGCTGGTTGAAGCGGGTCATCGCCGCTTCCGGACCTTCGACCACGAGCAGTTCGACGGCATCGGCCGCCTCCTCGATCGTGACGTCGAGCTCCTCGCGCTCACGCTTGCCCGGACGGCGCAACACGTGGTCCGCACCCTGCTGCTTCCCGGGTGGCTTGCCGACGCCGATGCGCACGCGTGCGAAGCCGTCGGTGTGCAGGTGTGCCTTGATCGAGCGCAGACCGTTGTTGCCCGCCAACCCGCCCCCCACCTTCACCTTGATGCGCCCGATGGGGAGGTCGAGCTCGTCGTGCACGATCACGATGCGCGACGCGTCGTCGAGGAGGTCGTGCCGCTTCGCCAGCGTGACGACGGCGAACCCCGAGTCGTTGTAGTAGGTCTGCGGGAAGGCGAGCGTCACCGCGCGTCCGCCGATGCGCACACCCGCCGTCAGCGCGCGCGCCCGCCTGTCGAGCTTCAACGTCGATCCGTGACGGCGCGCCAGCAACGCGATCGTGTCCGCACCGCTGTTGTGCCGCGAGTGCTCGAACTCCGCGCCCGGGTTGCCCAACCCGACCGCGAGGAAGTCGGTCGCGATGGGTCAGCCTTCGGACGACTCGCCGGACGGCGCTTCGCCGCCCTCTGCCGCGGGCGCCTCCTCGGCGCCCTCCGCCTCGGCAGCCGCGCCTTCCTCGCCCTCCTCGCCTTCGGCGGGCGCCGCCTCTTCCTCTGCACGCGGCGGTTGGCCGATGACGATCGCCTCTTCGGGATCGGTGTCCGTCTCGACGCCGTCCGGCAACGCGATGTCGCCGACGCGGATGGCGTCGCCGATGGCGAGGCCGGAGATGTCGACCGGGATCTCGTTCGGGATGGTGCCCGGCTTGGCCCGCACGGTGAGCTGGAAGAGGAGGTGCTCGACGATGCCGTCGTTGCGCGTGACCTCCTCCGCCTCACCGTGCAGCACGATCGGCACGTCGACCTCGATGGCGACGTCGCGGCTGACGCGCAGGAAGTCGACGTGGAGCACGTTGCGCTTGATCGGATGGCGCTGCAGGTCCTTCACGATCGTGAGCTCGGTGTGCCCCTCGAGCTCGAGGTTGATGAGGGCGTTCAGCCCCGCCTCGGTCGTGAGGGCGGCGCGCAGCTGTCGCCAGTCGACGGTGACGGACAGCGAATCGCCGCCGAGTCCGTAGACGACACCGGGGACGCGGCCCTCGCCGCGCAGGCGGCGGCTCGGTCGTGTGCCGGTGGCGCGGCCGAGTGCCGCGGAAAGGGTGATCTCAGCCATCGGAGGTTCCTACTTCTGGGATCGCGCCGGAGCGCTCGTATGGGGAAAGGTGCATGCTACGGGGCATGGACCCGTTCACACCAGCGGTGGAGCTGGCCGCCGCCATCCGTCGCAAGGACGTCAGCCCCGTCGAGGTCGCCGACCTCTACCTCGAGCGCATCGAGCAGCTCGAACCGACGCTGAACGCCTTCGCGCACCGGGCCGACGACGACGTGCGCGACGCCGCCAAGCGTGCCGCCGATCTCGTGGCGACGACGCCGGAGGACGAGCTCCCGCCGTTCGTCGGGGTGCCGTTGCCGATCAAGGACCTCAACCCCGTGCAGGGCTGGCCGTGCACGTACGGCTCGAATGGCGCGGCGCGCGGGCCGCGGGCGGCGTCCGATCCGATCGTCGACCGGTTCGTCGACGCGGGTTTCATTCTCTTGGGGATGACGAACAGTCCCGAGTTCGGCACGATCTCGTTCACCGAATCGGCGGCGCACGGCGTGACCCGCAACCCGTGGCAGCCGGACCACACGCCGGGCGGCTCGAGTGGGGGCGCGGCGGCGGCCGTCGCCTCGGGCATGGCACCGATCGCGCACGCCTCCGACGGCGGTGGGTCGATCCGCATCCCGGCGTCGTGTTGCGGGCTCGTCGGCTTGAAGGCGAGCAGGGCGCGCGTGAACAACGAGTTCTTCGAGATGGAAGGTCTCGTCAGCGAGGGCGTCGTCACCCGCACAGTGGCCGACACCGCCGCCGCGCTCGACGTGCTCGGTGTCGTCGATCCGCACGCGTTCACGAACGCACCGCACCCCGAGCCGGGTCACTCGTGGGCGGAGCTGGCCCAGCGCGACCCCGGCCGGTTGCGGGTCGGATTCACGACGACGCCACCGATCGACGTGCCGGTCGATCCCGCGTGCGTCGCCGCCGTCGAACGAGCCGCAGCCGCGCTCGGCGACGCCGGCCACGACGTTTTCGAGGCCGGCATCGACGTCGGCACGCCGGAGGAGTTCCTCGGCTCGTTCACGACGATCTGGAACACCGGGTCGGTGTGGTCGCCCGTCGAGGACTGGGACGCCATCGAGCCGCTCAACGCCGCGCTGCGGGACGCGGCGCGCGCGGTCGACTCACTGGCGTTCGCAGAGGCAGTGCGCGCGACGCAGCGGCTCGTGCGTCACGCGGTCGCGCACTGGGGACGCGACTTCGACGTGCTCCTCACACCGACGATGGCGACGCTGCCACCGCGGTGCGGCTCGGTGTGGGAAGGAGGCGACGCCGATCCGGTGGCGCCGCTGTTCAACTGCGTCCCGATGGCCGTGTTCACGTCGGTGTGCAACGTCACCGGGCTGCCGGCGATCAACGTGCCCGTGCACCACGACGATGCGTCCGGCTTGCCCGTCGGCGTGCACGTGATCGCGGCGCCGTGGCGCGACGACGTCGCCCTGCAACTGGCGACGCAACTCGAGCTCGCGCTCCCGTGGAACGACCGCCGCCCGAATGTTGGTGCGTTGTAGGCGCGATAGCGCCCACAACGCACCAACATTCCTCGGGCGGCGGGGCGGCAGGAGGCGTCAGGCGAGGTTCTCGCCGCCGAAGAGCTCGCTGATCGACTTGTCCTCGAAGATGGCGTCGATGGCGTCGGCGATGATCTTCGCGACGGACAGCACCTCGAGCTTGTCGAGTTGCTTGTCGTCGGGGATGGGCACGGTGTCGGTGACGACGACGCGCGAGATCTCCGAGTTCTTCAGGCGATCGATGGCGGGATCGGCGAGGATGCCGTGCGTCGCCATCGCCCACACCTCGGTGGCACCGTGGTCCTTCAGGATCTCGGCGGCGGCGACGATCGTGCCCGCGGTGTCGATGCGGTCGTCGATGATCACGCAGCGCCGGCCGCGCACGTCACCGATGACACCGCGCGCCTCGACGGCGTCGGACACGCCCTTGATGTGGCGCTTGTGCACGAACGCGAGATCGCTGCCGAGGTGCTGGCTGTAGCGCTCCGCCACCTTCACCCGCCCCGCGTCGGGCGACACGACGACGACGTCCTCGCCGTCGCCGCACTCCTGCTCGAGGTAGTCGAGGAGGACGGGCATGGCGGTCAGATGGTCCACGGGCTTGTCGAAGAACCCCTGGATCTGACCGGAGTGCAGATCGACGCTGAGCATGCGGCTGGCGCCCGCCGTCGTGAGCAGATCGGCGACGAGCTTGGCGGCGATCGGTTCGCGCCCCTCGGCCTTGCGGTCCTGGCGGGCGTAGCCGTAGAGCGGGCACACGGCGGTGATGCGCTTCGCCGACGCCCGCTTGGCGGCGTCGATCATGATGAGCTGCTCCATCACCGAGTCGTTCACCGACCCGCAGTGGGTCTGGACGATGAAGACGTCGGCGCCGCGGATGTTCTCGCCGAACTGGCAGTGGGTCTCGCCGTTGGGGAAGTCACGGACGTTGGCCTCGCCGAGCGGGACGCCGAGGTGCACGGCGATGTCCTGCGCGAGTGCTGGGTGCGAGCGCCCGCTGTAGAGCCGCATCGTCTTCTTCGTGACCAACTCCATCGCGCGGCGCGCCCTTTCTACGAGCTCCCGTCCTCCCCGGTCGCAGTGTAGAACGGCCCGGTTCGGGCCCCGGGCGCAACGTGCGCGCCGGCTTCGAGCACCGCGTACGGACCGACGATCGCGCCGGCGCCGATGTCCGCCTGGCGGGCGACGGTGTCCTCCACGACCGCGTGGGCGCCGACGGTGCAGTCGACGAGCCGGCTGTTCGGACCGATCTCGGCGCCCTCGAGGACGACGGTGTCGCCCTGCAGCATCGTGCCGGGGAACAGCGTGACGTCGGGCGCGAGCTGCACGGTGGCGTCGATGTAGGTGCGCGCGGGGTCGAGCATCGTGACACCGAGACCCAACCACCGGTCGTTGGTGCGGCGGCGCAACTCGCGCTCGGCCACCGCCAATTGCCGGCGGTCGTTGACGCCCTGTGCCTCGCTGTCGTCGGCCGCCTCGACGGCGACGATGGGGTAGCCCGCGTCGTGCAGCACCTCGACGACGTCGGTGAGGTAGTACTCGCCCTGGTCGTTGTCGGGCGTGACGCGGCGCAACGCCGGTGCGAGCACGCTGCGACGGAAGCAGTAGATCGAGGTGTTCCACTCGGTGATGGCGCGTTCGTCCGGTGTGGCGTCGCGCTCCTCGACGACACGCTCGACGCGGTCGTCCTTCCCGCGCACCACGCGTCCGTAGCCGGTGGCGTCGTCGGACCGCGCGGTGAGGATCGTGCACGCCGCGCCGGACAGCTGGTGCTCGCGCACCAACGCACCGATCGTCGACGCGCGGAGCAACGGCGTGTCGCCGGGCAGCACGAGCACGTCGCCGTCGTCGAGATCGTCGTCGACGGCGGTGAGACCGACGCTGACCGCGTCACCGGTGCCCCGTTGCACGTGCTGCTCGACGAAGTCGACGACGAGGTCACCCGCCGCTTCCTGCAGCTTCTTCGTCACGAGCTCGGCGCCGTGACCGACGACGACGATCGCCTTGTCGACATCGCACTCGGCCAGCGCATCGAGGACGTAGAGCACCATCGCCCGGCCGCACAGGAGGTGCAGTGGCTTCGGACGGGTGGAGCGCATCCGGGTGCCCTCGCCGGCGGCGAGGACGATCGCCGTGACGGAACGCTCGCTCATCACGTTGGTTCTACCCCGCCGCCCACCCCGGTTCCACCATGGGTTCGCTCGGGGGGGAGGGCTCGAACCTCCAACCGTCGGCTCCAAAGGCCGCCGTTCTGCCAGTTGAACTACCCCCGAATGCCCTCGCGAGCGTACGCACTACGTTCGTCGCTCATGGCGGTCACGGCAACCGAGCTGCCGCGGTGGGATCTCACGGCGTTCTTCCCGTCGCTCGAGTCGCGCGAGTTCGCGGCGGCCCACGAGGCGCTCGGCGCCGGCGTGGCGCGGCTCACCGCGCTGTACGACGAGCACGACGTACGCGGTGGCGCACCGGTCGCGCTCGACGACGCGACCGTCGACGCGTTCGAAACCGTGCTGCGCGAGACGAACGAGTTGCAGGACCAACTGCGCCTCGTCGCCGGCTACGTGAGCGCGCACGTCACGACGGACGCTCGCGACGACGAAGCCAACGCGCTGCAGTCGCGCCTGCAGGCGGAGGTCGCGCCGCTGCGCACGTTGTCGACGCGGCTGGCGGCGTGGATCGCGCGCCTCGGTGCTGACGCGCTCGTCGAGCGCAGCACGATGGCCGCCGACCACGCATGGCCGGTGCGCAAGGCGGCGCGTGCAGCAGAGCACCAGATGTCGGAGGCGGAAGAGGCGCTCGCCGCGGAGCTCAACCTCACCGGTGGGTCCGCGTGGAACCGCCTGCACGGCGACGTCACGTCACGACTCACCGCCGAGGTGCGGGGTGCGCGCCTCGCCATCACCGTCGTGCGCAACCTGGCCACATCCGACGACGCCTCGTTGCGGCGCGACGCGTACGAGGCGGAGCTCGATGCATGGCGCACCGTCGAGGTGCCCCTCGCCGCGGCCATGAACGGGATCAAAGGCGAGGCGAACGTCGTGAACCGCCGCCGCAATTGGGCCGATGCGCTCGCGCCCGTGCTGTTCGCCAATGCCGTCGATCGCACGACGCTCGACGCGATGCACACGGCCGTCCGTGCCTCGTTCGATGACTTCCGCCGGTACCTGCGGGCGAAGGCTCGCCTCCTCGGTCACGGCAGCGCACCGTTGCCGTGGTACGACCTGTTCGCCCCTGTCGGCGACCCGGCCGCCGCCGCGGTCACGTGGGACGCCGCCACCGACCTCGTCGTCGACGCGTTCGGCACGTACTCGCCCGCTCTCGCCGCGCTCGCCCGCCGTGCGGTCGACGAGCGATGGATCGACGCCGAGGCGCGTGACGGCAAGCGGGGCGGCGCGTTCTGCATGCCGGTCCGCCGTGACGAGAGCCGCGTCTTGATGAACTACGGCGGCACCTTCGACAGCGTCACGACGCTCGCGCACGAGCTCGGGCACGCGTACCACAACACGAACCTGGCGGATCGCACGCCGCTGCAACGGCAGACGCCGATGGCGCTGGCGGAGACGGCGAGCATCTTCTGCGAGACGATCCTCGTGCAGGCAGGCCTGCGTGCCGCCACCGGCGACACCGCGCGAGAGCTCGCCCTGCTCGACACGGACCTCACCGGCGCCGCGCAAGTCGTCGTCGACATCCACTCCCGGTTCCTCTTCGAGACCGAGGTGTTCGTCCGCCGGGCCGAGCGCGCCCTGTCGGTGCGCGAGCTGTGCGACGCCATGACCGACGCGCAACTCGCCACCTACGGCGACGGCGTCGACGCCAACGCGCTGCACCCGTACATGTGGGCGGTCAAGCCGCACTACTACTCGACGGCGTTCTACAACTGGCCGTACACGTTCGGGCTCCTGTTCGGGATCGGGCTGTACGCCCGCTTCACCGGCGAACCCGACCGCTTCCGCATGGGCTACGACGACCTCCTGGCGACCACAGGCCTGGCCGACGCCGCGTCGCTGGCCGCTCGTTTCGACATCGACGTGCAGGACGAGGCGTTCTGGACGTCGAGCCTCGACGTGCTCCGGGCCCGCATCGACCGCTTCGTCGCGCTCGTCGACGAGTTCGACTCGGCCGCCGACGGCCGGTAGCGTCGAGACCTCCATGGGTTCGCTGATCAAGAA
>Ga0070741_10004094_pt1 | contig 34624 bp, 37 predicted proteins | sample Coa_R1_4_FD_66440 | JGI IMG/M metagenome (GOLD analysis project Ga0070741, IMG submission 66440) | Surface soil microbial communities from Centralia Pennsylvania, which are recovering from an underground coalmine fire - Coalmine... | ecosystem: Environmental > Terrestrial > Soil > Unclassified ... | reverse complement strand
ACGAACTCGACCTTCCGACGGGTGACTTTCAGCAGACGATCGCGCTCGAGCTTGCGCGCGGCGACCCGGTCACCGTCGAAATCGACGCCGAGCGCTGCTGGTCGCCGGCGCGCGACGGCGAGTCGGACGACCGCCGCGAGTTGGCCTGGCTGCTGGTCAAGCTTGATGGTCACCCCGCGCGCTAATACGACCCACTGAGATTCCGCACGGCGCGAGAAAACCATTCCCCGGAAAGATTCAATCTGGATCTGTCAGCTTGTACTTATCGATCTTGCGCTTGATCGTTGATCGCGAGACCCCCAGACTGAGCGCGGCCCGCGAGAGGTTCCAATTTGTAGAACGAAGAACATCGACTATTGTGCGGCGCTCGGCGACTCGGAGTGTGTCGCGCGCCGTCACTGTCGTTGCAAGCGCCGCCGGTTCGAACGCTTCAGCAAGGCGCAACAGTTCGTCACAGCAACTCAGTTTTGAGAGGAAGTCGATGGCCCCTGAGCGCATGGCCACGCCGAGCGGTTCGGCAAAAGGGTAGCCACTAATTGCGAATATCTTCATTTTGGGAGCAATGACTCGCAACTTTGGAATGAGATCCCAACCGGAGGTATCGCCCAGCATGATGTCAACTGCCGCGACGTCGGCGGCTACCGTGCGCGCCGTGGCAAGCGCCTCTTGTGGTGAATTAGCAGTGTACACTGCGATTCTCCGTCGACGGAGCGCGCTTCCGAATGACTTCAGAAATCTCGAATCGTCGTCGACTAGCAGCACGGTTAGCTGAGTCTGCATTGGCGCCCCCGACGAAAACGCCAGAACGATACCAGAAACCTTAGGCCGGTGACAGCCGCGGGAACGCAGGGCTGCCACTTAAATTTCAGCAACTTGGGTAATACATCTCGTCCAACCTGGGCCACCAATAGTTGACTGGCGGCAAACCCTTGTACCCTACCGTCCGAGGGGCGCAGTCACCACTGTTACGTGGCCACGACCCGATCGCTAGACACGACGTCCGTTCCTCTTGATGAACCGCTCAAGAGAGGGAGGTTTGAATAATGTCTGGGACCGTCATCCGCGCTCTGCCAAAAATGTTCTATGACTTCTACAATGGTGGAAACGCCCTGGCCAACGTTGGGGAATCCGTCCAAATCGTCTTGGCGACCGGAATTTCAGTTTACGAGTATCGGGAGGTGGATCTCGTCGTCAGAATTCATTCCTTCAACGTCGGTAATACAGCCGCAACCTTCGCCGTGAACGCCTACCCCGAAGTGCCTACCTCGGAAGATCCCGCCAGCGACTTTTGGAGTTCAACGCCTGCGGTCGGTACCGGAACGATAAGCTTCGCTGGGCTAACAGCCCCCTATCTCACACTGGCTACACTGAACATTTTCGCTACTCCAGCTTGGGGCGCATTTCTTCGCCTGAAGCTGACGGCAACGCAGTCCAATCCGATTTCGAACCCCTTCAATTTCGCAATGAGTATCGATGTCAATGCAAAGTCACTGTAAATCCCCTTTTTCCGGGAGGGCTGACCATGCCGGGCGTAATTTATAGAGTGCTACCAAAGACGACTTTTGATTTCAGTTCGATGAACGGCAACAATCAATCTTTGTCCTATGTCGTCACCCGCGGAATAGACGTCTCGGCATATATGGAGGCTACGGCTCTCTTCAGAGTCCATAGTTACTCAATTACGCATACACCTAGCCTCAAAATTGAGTTTTGGCCCGAAGTACCAACGCCGGAAGATCCGGGATTGAACTCCGAGTTCTCCGGCTCCGGTCCGACTCTGGCCTGGACCGTCGCGCTTTCGGGGCTATCTGTCCCGGCATGTAATCTGGTAGGCACTGTCACATCAGGTTTTTTCTTGCGGTTGAAAGTCACGGGCGTCCAAGGTGCGACCGCCGGTACTTTGATCGCGACCATCAGCGCCGACCTCGTCGCCAGGTCCTAGTACCAGTGCTTCCGATCATGTTCAGGAGAGTGCGATGATAATTCGAGCGCTTTCTAAAACGAGATATGACTTTTCGAGTATTCCTCTGTCGTCCTCAACCTCGTTTTTCGTAGCGAAGAGTATTGATGTTTCGCAGTATCGTTATTTGGAATTGATGCCTCGAATCCACGCCATGAGCATAGTAGGGACGGGAGCAACGCCACAAATAGTATTCAAAATCATGGCTGACGCACCGACGTCAGATGACCCCGCGCTAGAGTTCTATACTGGGGCCCTCTGCAATGCGACCTTCAACCTCACGCCTTCGCTGGTGGCTCCTCTGGTGCCTGCTAATAGTGTCTCCGTGCCTTCCCCATTCGGACCGTTTGTACGTCTACAACTTAAAGCTATACAGTTGGGCGCGGCAGCGACGACGTTTTGGGTGGTCGTCAGCGTTGACTTGATCGCTAAGCCCTAAGCAGTAGCTTTCTTCGGTTAAGAAGCGACAAACAGGAGTATCCCATGCCGGGTACGGTGATCAGAGCTGTTCCGAAAGCGCAATACGATTTTCACACACTCGCCAGTGGCGCTTCCTCTCCTCCAATCGTCATTGCGAAGGGAATTGATGTCACGCAATACAAATACGTGAACATGGCGGCGCGTATCCATGCCGGAAGTATTAACCAAACGGGGTGTTCAGTAACCGTAGACGCCTTTGCGGAAGCGCCATCTCCCGAGGACCCTTCATTGGACTTCATTGGAGCATCTGCACTGAATACCTTCCCATTCTCTGGCCTCGGGCCGAGCACGACTTACCCTCAATTTGCACTAGCCCCGCTCATGGGCAACGTTGGGATCGGGGGCGGCTGGTCAATCAGAATTCGAATCATGGCGACACAGGGCTCTACTCCGGCCAGTAGTTTTCTGGTTACAGTGAGCGTCGACATCTACGCGCAAGTCTAGGGCAGAACCGCTGCGGCAACGGCAGCGATAGGAGTGGGCAATGGCCGGAATTCTATATCACGTTCTTCCCAAAACTCTTTATGACTTTGGCACCTTGGGGGCCAGCGCAGTCGCCAATCTCACCGTCGCCACAGGCATTGATGTTTCTAGATACAATTCAGTGGATATCGCTTGGCGAATTCACACCATCAATGTCGCGGGCCCAGGAACCGGTGCAACACTGGTTCTCAATGCGTTTACGGAAGCGCCGACGAGCGAAGACCCAGGGCTGGAGTTTGTTTGCTCAGGGGTTCTGCCTGGATTCTCTACGATGAGCATCACCTCGAGCACAGCCGCCCCTCAAGTCAATTTTGTCACGATAGACAATACGACATCGCCACTTGGCGGCTTCATCCGCCTAATCCTTCAGGGTAAACAGTCGTCTGGACCATTCACCGCTTTCCAGGTCGCGATAAGCATCGATGTTGTGGCGAAGGAGTGTTAGCCCACTCTGATACTGTTTGACCGGAGGATAACCGAGCCTCTTTCTCAGTTAGCACAGGCTCGAAAGTGGGAAAACATGCCTGAGAGCAAACAACCCATATTCGTAACGGCCGGAGCAGTAAAACCGACAAAGATCGGCCAGCAGAGCCCACCAGCCGGCCCGGCGACTGTATCGCCACCACCAGCGCGCCATCCAACGGTGACTGCGCCTCCGTCGACAAATGACATCAATGGTCCAGCAACGCCAGCGCCTGTCCCAAGCTCTCCGGCTCGAATCGCGACGACCGCGCCATCGCCGACTACGCGCCTCCAGAGCACCCCAATTGCGCCGCGGCAGTTGGCGGCCGGTGTGGCGCCTACGCTCGGTAAAACGACTACAACGGCAATTCAGCAAAACGCGACAACGGGCCAGACACACGCGATCGTATCGCCGGAGCCAGCGCGTCATCCAATTGTTGCGACACCCGCGTCAACCAACATCAAGAGCCTTCCCTCGACCCCCGCAGCTCTGCCGATCCCGCAGGTTCGAATCACGACGACCGCGACATCGCCGACCGTTATAGCCCTCACCACCAGTCCAAGCGCTCCACGCGCTTGGGGTGCTACTATAGGCCCGCCATCACGTCAGCCTGCGACGGCGAGTGTCGTACCGTGGCAGCAGGTCAGCCCTGCTCGACGATCGCTCCCGCGAGATAGTCATCGATCAAATGCGGGCCTACATGAAGCCGCTAAGGTGGTCAAGCATCGTGTGAGGGGCGAACCTATCGTTATGCCCGGGTCATGGATCTCCCGGCCGTCGGCGCCGCAGATTGCCTCTAGTCAAACGCACCCAAGCGCAATGGACTCGTCGTCCAACTTCATAACCGGAGTCGCGCCGACGGCGCGGGACCTTCAACCCTGGGTCATAAACATTACTTCAGTAACGCCAAGGCCACCTGACACGGACTTCCTTGTCGAAAGTAGCCCAGCAGAAATCCAGTATGAGATCTCTAATCGGACTTACACAACGATCCATGTGATCGCCCGATTGATGGAAAGCGGTGGCGACCAAATCTCGGCGATCAGCGCGACGATCTTGCCGCGTCAGACATTCACGCCTGACCCTGTTTTCATAATCTGGACAAGTGTAGGAAGGACAGCAATCTTGGCGGAAATGGAAGTCTGGACAGAGGTTGAAAGACTCGGTGAAAGTACGAGACCCGTTGTTGCCCTAGCACATGACGAATATTCGCTTGAGGTTAAGCTCGGAGCCGATTTTTCCGACACGATCTCTGCGAATTCGGCAGACCCCTTCGGTACACCGGCCTTTGCCTTGCTGTCTCCGCTTCCATTTGATTTAGATACTTCGGCACTGATCCTTTCTGAATTTCAAGCTGCGCTCAACACACTTCAAAGTCTTGGTTTTATCGGACCGGGCGGACGCGTGCTGCAGGCTGTGGCTAGCACGCAGCCGGGCGGAGCGACTCTCCTTCCAATGTTCGGAGCTTGGTTAGACGAAATCAGCGATGATGTAGCCAATGCTCAGTTATTGAATCTAGCCTCACAGGTTCTCAGTCAGGTAGAGCCGCTGGCTGCGATATTCGTTGGCAAGGACGCGATGAACACTATCGCCCAAGCGATATGGCAACAATACAAAGAGACTGTGACGCTAAATTTGCCACCGGCCGACACTGCGCAACAGCTCTACTTGTTCTTCGAATCAACCCCCGAACAAGACGGAGTGCTCATTAATTATGTTGTAACGGTTGCGGGTTGGAGTCTGAATTTCATTGGTGGGGGCGGGGTCATCGGATTCGGCGAGCGGCTGGCTCCAGACGGAATGGGGTTTGTTACGAATCCGGCGAAAAAGGGCTATTTCAGCGTGGAGGATCCTGACGGGCAAGTTGCGAAGGCTGGTTTTCCAATTCCTTATTTTTTTAATCCGTATGGCCACTCACTCGGATCCCTGGTCATTGTACCAGCGCTTCCACAAACACTGTTGCAGGCCGCGACAAAGACGACCATTCAGTATCACTCTGTGTCGCTTACTCCACCCCTGATGCAAGAGGCCAATGCAAACGGCATTGTTTTTGGAATTACGAAGGACGGCCCCAATACACGTGTTCCCCAGGTCTGGATTATTGGTCCGGATACGGATCCTACCACCGATCCACCTACCGGAACTTCAACCATAGTCAATTTCAGAACTCCTCCTCCCGTACGGAGTCTTGAATTTTCGTGCAAGCTAGTCGATGTCTTTGGCGACGTCGCGACAGGGGACTTTGCATTCTCTTGGACAGTGACGGTTGGCGGTGGTGTCGTCCTGAGTCCAAATTCGAGCACCACGTTTATCACGTTTACGCTTCCGCTGAATACGCCGCCAGACCAGTATTTCCCCAGGACCGTCAATCTGACGGTTGTCGAGAAACAAACCGGGAAGACGATGCAAGCCCCCGCATTTGAGGTCTACTTGACAATAAACACGCGCGATCGAGGAGAAGGTCCTGCGGTTGGATGGGGCCCCATACCGGGCACTTGAGATTGACCTGGCAAGAGACTACCAACGCTGCGAAGCAGAATTGCTGTGCGCACCATCGCGACTTGCGTTGTTGCTCGACGCAATGGAGTTGTTCTCAAATTCCGGCGTGGACCTTGTGCAGAACCACATCTCCGACGACGAATATGTCGCCAGCAGCCGAACCCCATATCGCATTTAGATGATCCACACCGGGTGGGACGGGTTCGCGCGTCCAGTTCATGCCTTGGTCAGTTGAATGAAAGATCGTTCCACCATCCCCAATGACGTAGACATCGTTTGGAGCGCTGCCCCAAACTCCGGTAAGTCGCTGGTCCACACCAATTGACAGTGCTTGCCACGTTGCGCCTTGATCGCCCGATCGCAGGAGCGTGCCTGAATCGCCGACAACATAGGCGTTTCTCAATGAATCGACCCAAACATCGCGCAGATTCACCGACACGTTCGAAACTTGTCGGTTCCACGTCGTTCCTCCATTCGTTCCGTGGAAAATGGTGCCGATTTCGCCAACGACGTAAATGTCATCTGGTCCTGTACCCGAGATTCCCACGGACACAAAGTTGTTCACGGGATCGGCGGACATGCCCCAGTTGAGCCAATCGGTAGCACCATCCGTATGAACGAGTCCGCCCCCAGTGGCGTAAACATCGTGGTCGCTGCTGCCCCACACATCCGACTTCCCAATAAAGGGTTGCCTCGTTTGCATCCACATGAATCCATCAGAATGAGCCAAGCATGTTAGGCAAACGCCGACGCCGTATACCGTGCCGGGACCGTTTCCCCAAAGACGCCAAGATGAATTGTTGCCCAATGAATAACTAGTCGACCAACTCTTACCATTGTCCATCGAACGAAAGATCGTTGAGTTGTTCGCCGCGAGATAAATATTGTTCGAGTCACTTCCCCACACATCGCTAAAGGTTTCGAGTTGCGGAGCAGCAGCAATTTCCCAGAGAGACGTAGCTCCGTCACCGACTGTCGTAAGTGGGGATCGACATCCCCACGAAACGCATAGCCCGCACAGCGCAAGCGGTAGCAGTCGCCGCACGACAGGAAATTACCACATAGGTTTATGAGCAAGCAAGGGACGCCTCTCGTCGCTCAGAAGCTCGGAACAGTCACGCCGAGATCGCGCGCTGCTTGACGCTGCACACGCGCCAGGAGGTTGCGCGCTATGACCAAGGGCTGACTACGTTTCGATCCGGTGCAACAGCTCCCGGCGTCGCTGGTATGCAAGCTAATTCATTCGCGGCGCTGCGCAGAAACTGATCCGCCCGGCACCAGACCATTGAGCGCCTAGTGCGGTTTGTGAGTCGTACGCGTCAATGAAGAGCTGCAAGGTCTCAGTTTCTGACAAGCTCGTCCCACAGCGTTTTCCCAAAGCGCTCGATCTTGTCAGCGTCTGCGGATGCGGCCGGCTCTTGACGTACGCAAAGTCCTCGCGTCGCAGGTCCTCCTCAAACTCGTCGAGCCGTGCCACGCCGTGTACTTTCGTCGCGGATCAGTCGGGATCTCGCGCGACGGCCCAAACCCGGCGATGCCCTTGCGCAGCCCCCCCATCACCAACGACAACTTCGGCCCTCGTGATCTCCGCTCCCGATGCTCCCGGTTCTCGGTCGTTTGCGCCTCCTCTAGCAGCCCGTCTCTTGCAGTATGCAACACACCTGAGCTTCAGGGACTCCCAGCCCAGAAAGCGCGCCAGCAGATCGCGGATGCGCCTCGTCCCGCACTCCGGATGCTCGCGCTTGAGCGCCTCCACCGCCTGGCCTCATCGTGTCACTCGCGCTTGGTTTGCATGTCGGCGTCACGAGAGCCTTTGCCCAAGACCCGAGTTAGGGCACTCTCGGGCTATTTAGGGCAGCACCGGGACCGCATGATAGAGTTCGCAGTATGCGGTGGGCGTGGATCTTATTGATTGGAGCCGGCGCGTGCGGAGGCGGGCCGCTGATCGTCGGCCAGCCGATCGACGGCTCCGTGCCCGATCTGATCGATGTCGATGCGAACGGCAGCGTCGACTTCGCGGTGCTCCCCGCCAGTTGCCAGGACGGCAAGCTCGACGGTGACGAGACGGATGTCGATTGCGGCGGCAGCTGCGCTCGCTGTGCCAACGGACGCACGTGCCTTCGCGCGAGCGACTGCGCCAGCGCCGACTGCAACAACAACGTCTGCGTCGTTCCCGCGAGTTGTTCCGACGGCAAACTCGACGGCACGGAGACCGACATCGACTGCGGCGGCCCGGTCTGCGCGAAGTGCGGTAGCGGCAAGCACTGCCTGGCGCCCTCGGATTGTTTGAGCGCGCAGTGCAAGAGCGGGAGCTGTGGCTCGGTTGCGATCACCACAATGAGCTTTGCGGCGCCCGTTCCTTTCAGCGTGGGGATGACTCCGGTTGAAGTGAAGGTGGCTGATTTCAATGGCGACGGGAAACCGGACTTCGTCGTAGCGAGCGGCAGCAGCACCACGCAGACCGTGTATATCAACAAAGGGAGTGGGACTTTCACCGCGGCTTCGCCGCTCAACGCGCCGAGCTGTGTTCATGTATTCGTCGGCTCGACGAGCAAGACCGCATTGCCCGATCTGCTGTTCTTCTGTGGCCCGGACCAGTACCCGTTCAAGAACGCGGGCAGCGGCACGTTCAACGCGGGCGTCGCCGGCGGCAACCCGTATTACCAGGTCGGTTTCGTCGACGTCGACGGCGATGCCGACAACGATCAGGTCAGCGCCACCTCCGACGGCTCGGGGAACTACTCGGTGCAAGTCATCCCCGGAAACGGCGGAGCCGCTACCTACTACGCGGTGCCGGATATGTTCGAGTTTGCCGTATTCGCGGATTTCAACGGCGACGGCCGCGTCGATGTCGCCGGATCGAACGAGAACGTGACCGCCGTGAGCGTCGACGTTCTCGTCAGCGCGCTATCGCCGACTCCGACGACGCTCTTCAAGCCGGCGGCGAGCTTTCCCGTGCCGATGGTCGTCGAGCACCTCGGCGCCGGCGATCTCGACGGCGACGGCGAGCTCGATATCGCAGTCGCCAACGGCGGCACGACGCACATGCTGTCGTGGTTGCGCGGCAAGGGCGATGGAACCTTCTATCCATTCGCGACGATTCCGCACGCGGACTCGGCGTTCGTCATTGGAGACTTCAACGGCGACGGCATCGACGATATCGCAGTGATGGCCCCCGGCGGGAAGTTCGACGTGCTGCTCGGGAGCGCAAGCGGAACGTTTCAAGCGCCGCAGACCTTCACGGACGGCGGAACGCTCGCCGCCATCGCCGTCGCCGACTTCGACAACGACGGCAAGCTCGACGTGGCGCTCGCGAACGACACGACGAACAGCATCGACGTGATGCTCAATACCTCGAAATAGTCGGAGGGCCGCGACGCCGGCGAGCACGAGACACGACACTTGAACCAAGCCGCGCTTCATTTGACACTCCGGTTTTGATGCTACTCGCCCTCGACGGCGAAAGGTAACCGTCATAGGTTTCGCGACGACGCGGAGATCGCCGCAGAGTTCCAGGCGATCGCTTTTGAGCATAGCCCACGCTCCTCATCGCATACGACAGTCCAGCCTGCTAAAGTCGAGGCGTGCCGGGCAAACGCATTGCAATGATCGCGAGTATCGCGGTCGCCGCGGTTTTGGCGTCGAGAGCGCGCGCGGCGCCGATCAATTGCACCGCGCGCACCGCCCGCGTGCGCGCCCACGTCGACGGCGACGAGCAAGCGATCCGCGCGCTCGGCTTTGCGCCCAAGGCGTTTGCCTTGGAGCACTTTCAACGACTTCCCAAGGATGTCCAGAAGCGGCTGGTCCGCGAAACGGTCAGCGTCTTGATCGACTTCGTGATCGCGGGGCTCGACCAGGGCATGGTGCAGGCTGGCTCGCTGAATCCGTGGGGAGCACAGAAGATCATCGGTTATCTCAAGAAGCGCGGCTGGAACTATCGCATCATTGTAGAGCCGATCCGCGCGGTCGCCTTTGCGCGGGACAAGTCGGCCCGGCTGCGCCCGGTGCGCGAGCTCTTGCAACTCGCCGCGCGCGACAAGGACGTCATCGAGCACGACGACCCCGAGGACGTCGAGCAATTCGCCGACGGCGTGGCAGCGATCCTCGGCTGGGCGCTCGAGAAGCATCCCGAAGTGACTCTGCGGTTTGCGCTCTATAAATGGATGACGGCGCGCGCTCTCGACGCCTTGACGGGCGTGGTGGCGGTGACGGAGGTCGAGGGGCTGACGCGGTTAACCGAGGGCGACCTGGCGCGTTTGCGCGATCTCGATAATCGATTGAAGCGCGATGAAAGCGCATTTCAAAGCGCGTGGCATCGCTGCGCCGCGCGGCTTCCCAAAACGGCGCCGCTGGAGGCGCACGCGGTTTCACCGCAGCTGGACGTTCACGCGGTTTCACCACAGCCGGATGTGCACGCTGTCGCGCCGACGCGGCCGGCTCACGCCGTTGCGCCGGCACCGGACGGGCACGCCGTTTCTCCGACGGTGGGGACGATCTCGAGCACGCCGGTGGCGCCGGCGCCGCCTGCGCCACCGCCGGATCCGCCCGCGTGTCACGACGAGACCACGTATGAGACCGTTAGGAGCTTGGAGCAGGTCGGCTTCGACGAGCACGGCAATCCCAAGCACGAAATGCGCGAGAGAAGCGTGCCTCGCACGCGCCGCGTTTGTCCTTAGTCTACACGGCAAGAACTCAAAAGTGTATCGCCACACAGAAGCGATAGATCGCAATACTGTCGACGCTCTTGTCCATCGCCAGCGAGGTCGTCGGAGACCGGCGCTACTACGAACGGGCGCACGCGCTTAACGCTGCGGCTCGGCCACACGTCGATGCCGCGCTGAAACTCGTTGAGCAACTGCGGGAGCGCGGCCAGCAGGCGCATCCGGGAGGTGCAAGGTGAAGACGTTCGAGTATGAAGTCGTGATCGAAGACGCCGAAGGCAAACCGATTCGGACCGCGCGTCGGACCGGATTCGCTCGGCCCGGTGCAGGCGAAGAAGTCGTCATTAATGATGCGCTGCACGTGGTGCGACTCGTGCGCCACGAGCAGGAGCGCGGTGCCAAGCGGCGGGTCTATACGTGGCCGCGGGTGTACGTGCGCAAGGCGGCAAACGCGCTGCGGGCTGGCGAATAGCTCGTAGCGTAGACTGGCCACGCCTTTCCGGGTTTCAGGGCTGCGAAGGTTGTCGTCCTCGCAACGACGATCGCGCTGCGTCAAGACGGAAAGCTGGCGCAAAATCCGGTGAACGTGAGCTCGACCTGATCCACTGAGCGACGTCGAGGTCTTCGCTTGCTCGTCTAAGGGATACAGCGCGGACTGGAAGTGGGGCTCATGCCGTTGACACACCCGCCCTTGTAGCCAAGCGCGGCACAATCGAACGTCTCTTGCTGGCCGTCGTCGCAGACGGTGAGTTTGCCGTCTGCGCAAATGTCGGGATTGGCCACGAGTGAACAACTATTGCCGCGCGCACAGGCAAAGTCGAGTATCGTCAAATTTTCGGCAAAAATGGGCGGTAACGCGACGCAAGACTCTCCATAACGAGCGCAATCGAACCGTCCTTCGAACCCGTTCATACATCGTACTAAAACCGTTCCTTCACAGCGCAAAGAGAAGTCGCCGGACGTAGGTCCCGTGCACGTCGGTCCGGATCCTTGGCAACGCGCAATGCCTCCCAATGGTGCGCAGACCGTTCCACTCGGGCTACAGTCGTGACGATAGGGCTGACCACCAAAACAACCTTGTGCAACGTTTCCATCGCAGCTCATAGAATTACCTGCGCAGCTCCCGCCGCAGGCGAGCGCAGCGAGGTTCTCGACACACGGCAAACCGAATTGAGCGCAATCGATTCCGAACCATTGATCATTGAAGCAAAACCTATATAGCGAGCCGCTCGACGCAAATCCGGCAAGCCGCGCAGTTGGTCGCGGACTCGACGCAATACTCGATCGCCATCGTCGGAGCGCGGAAGCTGCTCGAACCCGCGCTCCAGCGGCTGAATCCAGCGCGACCGATCGAGTACCGCTCATTGACTGCACCGCAGTGACGTGAGCCGAGCTCGGCGGTGCGACTGTGGCGCGCGCGCCACACTTTGCGCGCCCAATCTCCCCAGGTAGCGCCGTCGCCCGACGTTCACGTCGGCGAAGAGACTCGCGTTCGCGCGTGGCACGTCGCCTGCTCAGCGCGGGCGAACCATGCACCTTCAAAAATGCCTTCGAAGCGGTTCACTGGCGCTGGTCCTGGCGGCCGGCTGCGGCGGCGAGCTCGACGGCGGCGACGCGGCGCGCACCGAAGACGGGCTGTCCGGCTGCAAAGGCCACGCGTCGTCGTCCATTCCGCCGTCGGGAGACTATTTCCTCACGTCGTTTGGCGGCGGCAGCGACACGCAGTCGATGTCGTGCGGCGGGCGCGCCGACGGCTCTTGGTACTACGCCGCGTCGAAGCAGCGCTTCGGCTGCGGCGCGCACCTGCGCATCGAGGCCAACGGCAAATGCGTGGTCGCGCGCACCGACGACTACGGACCCGATGTCTGCGTCGAGAGCGCCGCCGGCCGTCCGATCATCGACGCTTCGCCGCTCGTCGCGGAGCACCTGTTCGGCGTGAGCTCGGCGGGCTGGAGCGATCGGCTCGCCATCACCGCCACGCTGGTCGATGCGTCGACGGCGCTCGGACCGTGCGACGGCAGCGCCACTCCGCCCGACAATCCGCCCAATGATCCGCCGGCCAACTCGCCGCCGCCCGATACGTCGCAGTGCTACTCGAGCACGCTCGGCGAAAACGTGCCGGCGTACACCTGCGTGCAGTCGATCCACGACGGCGTGTGGTACCAGTGCGCCACCAGCCACTGGCGTACGCCGGTCGTCGACGGCGCCGGTCCGGCCGGCCCATGCTCCGCCGAATACCCGCTCTAAGAGCGCATCCCCCGATCCTGATCGAGATCACCGCCGGTCATGGTTTCTGACCGAGCAGCTTCGCGAGCAGCTTGCGCCGGCTCTCCAGCCGCAGCAGCGTCCGCTGATCTTCCTCGGGAAGCGACGTGAGCTTGCTCGCGGCCTGCGCCAACGCCCCGGTGTAGAGCCGCAGCAGCTCGGTCGCGATGATCGCCACGCGCTTGGGCTCGTGCTGCGCCAGCGCGCGCAGCGCCCTCGGTAACTGCAGGTTCGAGTGCACGAACAGGTCGGGCGTCCCTTGCAAGTGACGCTCGATGAGCACGTCCAGATATTCGGTGGAGAACGCGACGAGGCGCGCCTCGAGCTTCTCGAACACCATTCGCCCCAGCGTGCTGCGCGTCGCGCCCGCGAGGTACGCGTCGAGGTCCTCGATGATCTGCTCCTTGGGCGGCGCCATCAGTAGGCTCCTACCACAGTGTTGCCCGTCGAGTTGTTGGCCGCTTGAATGCCGGCGCCGTCATTCGGCTGTCCGTAGCGCTGCGTGCGCTGCCGAAGGTGCCAGTTGAGCGTCACGTCGTTCTGCGGATCGTTGTCGGGATTGCCGAACAGGATCTGCATGCGCCGGTACTGCGCGATGTTGGGCGGCGAAGCGGGCGGGTTGGTGTTCCACGGGAAGAACTCGCGCGGGGTGACGCGATCGTAACGATTGTACAGCGCGTGGAACAGCTCGTGTGCCAGCGTGTCGTGGTTGATGTTGCAGGCGGTGTTCATCATGATGACGAGCCGCTGCTGAAGATCCACCACGCCGAATCCCATTCTGCGGAAGATGACCGTGTGGTCGTCGATCTCGGTCTGCGCGTTGGCGTTGTCGAGCGGCACGAACACCACCGTGATCGTGTTGTCCGCGGTGATGCTGATGACGTCGCGGAGCATCACCGCGCAGCTCGGCTCCGAATCGGAGTCGAGGTGGTTGGTCATCGGATCGAGCATCGCCACGTCGTCGCCGATGTTCGGTCCCAGGGGGAAACCCGCATTGACCACGTTCGGGATCGTCCAGTCGGCGGGGATGTTGCGCTCGGTGGTGGCGTTGCGGCGGATCTCGAGCCCGACTTGATTCCAGCGCTCGTTGGCACGCGTGAATTGATCGGCGATGTATTGATTGGTCGCCGAGACGAAGCTGACGTCGTTGTAGCGGACGACATTGAGCGTCACCGACGTGCGGAAGTCGGGCGCGCGATCGAACAGCGGGCGCCGAATGGTGAGCTTGATGTCGGGCGCCGGCGTGTGGACTCCTCCGACGAAGCCGTCGAGGCTGGCTTTGCGCAGTCGGTGATCCGCCTGGCCGCGCGCGCGCGCGCCCGCGGTCGGGCCGCCGTTGAAGCCGCTGTGAGTTTGTTGATTGCGGTCGAAGTCGTTGGTGACGAGCATGACCGCCTTCGACTCCGCGACGATTCCGCCGGTGTTGGTCATGGTCAGCACCTTGGAGGCGGGCGCATCGAAGTCGCTGAGATCGGCGGCGAGCCCGACCCACTCGAAGTCGAACGAGCCGGCGGCGGTCGCGTCGGTCACGCGGAAGTTGAAGCGCCGCGAGTCCCGGCCGACGAAGTGCGCGTTGTCGGCTTGGAGGTTGTGAAGGACGTAGCCGCCGCCCCACGCCTGGTCCCACAGCCCGTAGCGCACGAAGGTCGCCGCGGCGCCGGCGGCGTCGAGCACCTCGAGCTTCACGACCGTGACCTTGGCGAGATCTCCTCCGGCGAGATCGCTGCCCGCGATCGCCAGCCCGAGCGTGAACCCAGTCGCGCGCGGCGCGTTGCTCACGGTCACGCCTTCGGCCCACACGATCTTGCCGGCGCCGCCCGTCTGCACGAGCGGGATGCGATACGGCAGATTGATGGCCACCTGGCCGTTCGCCGGCACCTCCTCGGCGAAGATCCGCACGTCGTTGTTCTCGGCGGCGAGGATGAGGTCCGCGCCGACGTTGGGGACGGGCGCGCGCACGATCACCTGCGTGCGCTCGTGCGTGTGCGCGGGATCGGCGAACTGCGTGTGGCGGCCGGTGGCGTGCTTCTCTTGCGCCGTGAGTGGCACCGGGTTGCCCACCGCCGGCCGGCTCTTGCAGAGGTCGACCGTGAGCGCGATCGACGTCAGCGCCTGTTGCGCGGTCGCCGCCGAGACCGGAAGCGCGCCCGCGATGAGCGACAGGTTGATCGACGATCCGTCGAGCGCTGCGCTCGGCAACGCGCCTTGCACGTAGAGAGGGGTTTGATTGACCAGCGCGGCGGTGTTGACGGCGGCCGGAAGCAGCACCTCGTTGCCGCCGTTCGGCGCGTCGAAGATCCGCACCGCGCCGACCGGCGTGCACGAGAGCGTGCCGGTGCCGTCGAAGTTGACGCCTGCCGTCGTGCCGAGCCTGAGCGTGAGGCGCGCGGGCTGCGTGTACACGACCACGCCGCCGCTGTTGTACGTCGCCGGGATCAGCACGGCGCGCGGCGCGGCGAGATCGATGGTCGGCGCCGCGCGCACCTCGAACGTGCACGTGGCGAAGCCGACGGCTTCGTCGGTCGTGTACTGCACGTCGACGCTGGTGGTGCCGACGCCCACGCTCATGAAGGTCGCGTCGCGCTGATCGGCCATGCCCTGGACGTCGGTGACCTGCGTGTCGGCCGACGCCCAGGCGAAGTCGCCGCCGCCGGGATCCTCGTTGACCGCGTGCAGCGTGATGGTGGCGACGCCGCCCACCGGCATGTCGACGAACGCGAGCGGGTGCTCCTGGATCTCGACGTGCGCGTGCGCGAGCTTCTTGTGCTTGCAGTTGGTCTTGGGTGAGCCCGTCTCCTCGTCGGAGGAGTCGTCGATCTCCTTCTGGAAGGCTTTGACGCTCGTCTCGGACTTGCGCTTCATGGCTCGTCGCCGCGGTGGAGATGAAGCGCGCGCTCCTGCACGAGGGCGAGGCGCGCCGACGGCGTCCGGCGCGCGTCGGCGAGGATGGCCGCCCACGGTCTTCGCGGATCGGCGTCGAAGTCGTGGCCGATGAACATCATCAAGTTGATCCAGCGAAGGTGATCGCGCTCCGTCCGGAGGCCGTGGGCCCTGGCGCGACCGATGCCGTGCCGTACGAGCGCGCGCGCGCCGTCGTCACCGAGGCGCGCGTGCTCATGCGGCCACTCGCGCGCCACGCTCTCGGCCGCGCGCTCCACGAAGATCTCCTCGGCGAGCTGGGAGAACGCCGCCAATTGCTCGCGGCGGATCGCGAACAGCTCCACGCCCGGCGGCTCGATCGCCGCGGTCCGATCCGCCGGCGGCGCGAAGTCCGTGAAGGCGAGCCCCGGCCCTTCGACGGCGAAGCGCACCGCCGGCCCGAAGAACGTCGCGAGCTGCTCGGCCGTGCACGTCGCCAGGAAGACTCTCAAGATCCGCGGATCGTAGAAGCGGAACAGCAGGCGCTCGCCATCCGGATCGCGTACGCGCAGGAACCGCCGCAGGTGGCGGCGCACTTCCTCGAACGGAGCCGCGCACTCGACGAAGATGCCCCAACAGTTGCCGAAGCCGTGCGCGATCAGGTCGCTCGAGAAATAGTCGTCGCGCGCGAGCTGCACGAGGTGCGGCGCCGCGGCGGCGACGACGTCGGGGAGCGGGCCGTCGTAGAGGCTCTGCCACGGCGCGCGCGAATCGCAGATCATCGAGTAGATGCGTTCGTCGCGCGCTCCGTCGAGCACGGCGTAGATCGGCGCGTCCGGGCGGCGCGCGCTCGCCCAAAGACGATCGCGCAGCCCGTCGACCTCGGCGAACGTGAGGATGCGCTCTCTCATTTCGACGCCACGCGGGCTGCGGCCGCGCATTCGGCGCAGAACGCGGAGCCGCGCTTCGAAGCCGTCTTGAGGGTCTCGGCTTGCGCCTGATCGACCGCGCTCGCCTCCGACGCGTTCTGCGCCGGCGCCGTCGCGGGCTGCGTCGTGCTCGTCTGAGCTCCGCTGTTGGAACTCGCGCCGGATGCGCCGGCGTCGTTGGTGCTGCTGGCGCCGCCGCCTCCACCGCCGCCGCTGCTGCTGCCGGCTGCGCCGCCGCTCGCGCCGCCGCCGCCGGCGCTGGTGCCGTCGCCGACGATGACGTCGGAGGAGCCTTCGATGAGCTGACCGCTGCCGCCGCAGTGCTTGGAAGGATCGTTGAGCCGAAAGGCCGCCTTCCCGTTGATGAACACGGTCGCCGACCCCTGCTGCGCCTGCCACATGTTCGTTCCGCAGCAGACCGCGTGAATGCCGACGTCGTCGACGCGCAGCGCCGGGGATCCGTTCACGAAGACATCCGGCGAGCCCATGATCGCCGGGCCGATCCCCGGATGCGGGCATCCGGGGCAACCGTGCGCGTCCGCGCTGACCTTGGCTTTATCTCCGAGCCGCCCCTGTCCCGGCATGCTTCCTCGAAGAGCTGGAGGATCCCCGCCTCGCTTTGTGAAGTCTAGAGCGACGCCGTGGCCGAGAGAATGCGTCAAATTGTCGCAGTCAGCGCGGCGCGCTCGACCGCGCGCGTAGAGCCACAAAAAACGATCCTGCGGCAGTACTCGTCGTTCCCGCGTTCGTCGGAGTGCACCTGGATCTCGACCAGCTCAGCTGCGCGTTGCGGCTCATCGTGGCGGTCACCTCGTCGAGCAAGCTGAACGAGACGGGCTTGATGGTCGCCTTGCCGGTGTCGAAGTAAACAGTACCACTCGCGCAGGGAGCTGGGCTACGCGACGACGTGAAGCAGCAGCCGCCCCGTCATTTTCGGCGGGTCGAAGAACAAGAAAGAATTCCCCTCGAAGTGGGACGGCGTCACCGTGCACTCGGCGGTAGCTGGCAATCCCTCTTCGTTCGCCCAGCAAACGTACACATCCACAGGCGCAAGCTTGGTCACCTCGACCAAGTACGAGTGCAAAGCCCCAAGCGAGTCCACTGCCTGGCGCTCTTCATCGGCGTCTCTGCCGATCACTTTCCATTCGCCGCATTCGAATCCGCAGCCGCACCCTTCGTGAGAACCGGCATGGACAATGAGCTGCTTGCGCAGCTGAGACCGAACCTTCTCGGCCACTGCGTCATTCGCGAGCTCCACGTAGAACCGCGGGTTCTCCTCGGTCCAGGGCGGAGTGGTCGGCAGCACCGAGTCCGAGCCTATGTAAACCATCCAGCACACACCGATGATGCTACCACCGCGCGCTCGTCCGATCGGTCGTCCCTTACCGAGCGGATCACTCACAAAGGCTGATGGGCTCGCTCGCCAGAACATCCCGTGAAACGGACGACTGGGCGGCCGAGACGTGCGCACAATCGTCAAACCGCGAGATCGTCAAACGATGATGTCGCGGTCGCGGCCGATGCGCATCCCGCCGCCTCCTGCCGCGAGCAGGTATTGATAGTTCTTGCGCCAGAGCGCCCGCTCGGCGCGATAGAGCGCCGCTCGCCCGTCGGCGGAATCGACGCGCGCTTGGGCTACGAGAAACGCTCCCCAGTCGTCATAACGCGCGTCAAACGCGGCCATGACGCGAGCTCGTTTCGCCCGCGTCGGCAAGCGAACGCGATACATATTGACCAGGTTTTCGAGCGCGCGGGCCAGCGCGTCGTCATCCGCCACAGCGGGCCAATAGGCGCCGCCTTGCTCCTGCACGAACGCGGCGTCGGTCTCCGCGCGTTGGTCCGCGAGCGCCGCGTAGGCCTCTTGCTCTTCGCGGTCCGCCGCCGCCGGGCCGGCCGCCGCGCTGCTCTTGGTTTTTTTCTCCGGCGCTTTGGTTTTTTTCTCGAGCGACTTGTCTTTGCGCTCGCCCGTCGACTCGTCCGAAGACGATCCGCCGCCGCGCTCCTCGACCATCCCCACGAGCCGCGGCAGCAGCGCCTCGACGTTTCCATAAAAGTAGGCCGCCTCGACGCGCGCGGTCCCCTGGTCGCCGATGAGCGCGATGATCGTTTTGACCATCGCGACCTGGCCGGCGTACTGCGGATCGCTCGCCGACGCCATCGTGGCCGCGCGGCCCGCCGACGCCGCGAGCGCGACGCCCTTGCCGGCCGGCCCTTCGTCGAGCGACGGCCGGTCCTTGGTCGCCACCGTCGAGAGCGCGTCGGCCCAGATCATCCCAGTGAGATACTCGACGATTCCCTCTTTGAGATCAGAGCGCAGCCCCTCGGGCACCGACTCGGCGAGGAACGCGGTGAAGTTGGGATGCTCCGCGCTGTGCAGCGCTTCGTGGATGAGGATCTTGAGCAGCCTCCATTGCTCGTCGAGGTTCGGCTTCGCTCGAGCGATCTCCATATAAATGTTGGGGCCGTACGTGATCGGTCCCCAGCGCAGGCGAACCTCCGCGAGCTGGTCGAGCACGGCCTGGGCCTTGGGGTTGGTCTTCGCCAGCTCGACGAGCGCGCGCGCATAAGCCGCTTGCACCGTCGCGCTCGACGACTGCTTGTGCAGCCGGCCCTGCGCGCTGGCGACCACGCTCCGCACCGCGGGGACGTTGCCCATCGTCCACTGCACCGCGAGCAGCGCCGCTTGCGCCTTGTCGGCGGCGCTCGCGCTCGTCCAACGCGACGTGGAGTGCTCGAGGTGCGCGTTCGCGAGGTTGTTGATGACCGTATTGTCCGCTCCGTAGAACAGCGTCGCGTAGCGGATCTTCAGTCCGTACTTGTTCCAGATGAAGCGCCGCGCGCGCGCGAGGATTCGTCCATAGGGAGAATCGCCGCCGACCGGGACGTTGGGATCATCGGACGCGCGCATGTCGCGCAGCTCGGCGGCGGCGTAGGTTTCGAGCGCCGAGGCGAGCGCGCCGAGCGCCTCCATGTTGATCTCGCTCGCCGCGATCGGCGCGTCCTCGGCGGCTTCACCGAGCCCGAGCAGCGCGGCGCGCACCTTGGCCGCGGTGTCGTCGCCGAGCGGCTGGTAATGGTTGTAGCCCGCGTCTTCGGCAAACTTCTTGACCGCGTCGCTGAGGATCTTGCGATCCCAATCGGAGGCGGCTCCTTTGCGCCAGCGCGCGTCGAGCAATCGAACGAGCTTCGCCAGTCCAGCATGGAAACTGTCTTTGTACAGCACGGTGAACGCAGTCCAGAATGTGCCGGTGTCTTCCTCTTCGGAGCCGGCGATTATTTTGGCGTCGAGCTCGATCTTTGTGAGCTGAATCGTCGCGTCGCCAGTCGGCGCACGCGCGACGGTGCTCAGCTCGCCGAGCGGAGCCGCGGCGTGTCCGCTCTCCAGCGCGCGGCGGCTCTCGGCGTCGGCCTCGGCTTCCAATCGCGGATCGTCATTGAGGCTCACGCCGCCGGCCGCGCGCGTCGGCCGCACGCGGCCCTGACGCTGCTGTACGACGTGCCACGCCTCGTGCGGCAGCGCGCGCTCTTGTCCCGGCGCGACGTGGATGCGCGCGCCTTCGGTGTACGCCGCGGCCGAGAGCGCGGGCGGCAGCCACGAGTTGTAGTGCACCTTCACGTCGTCGAGCGGCACGCGTGACCGCCGTTCGATCCCGTCGCGCAGCGGCGGCGGCAGCGCGACCGGCGCTGTTTCGCTTAGCCCCGTCAACAGCTGCCTGAGCGCGCGATTGCCGACCGCGCGCTGCAGCGCCAGTGCCCCGGCGAACGCGCTCGCCGCGCGCGCACTCGACGCGCTACTCGGTGTCGCCGCAGCCGTGCGAGCAAGAGGCGCAGCTTTCGGCGCGCGCGTCGCCATGCGCTGAGCGTGCGCCGCGCAACACCAATGCGTCAAGCGCATCATCGCGCAGCCGAGGCGAGTCTCGCGGCGGCTGCGACGTCCATGCTAGCGTAGCCGTGTGATCAGCCGCCGCGCGTTCGTTCGAGGCGTGGGATTGTTCGCGCTCGCCGGTTGCACGCACGTGGGTCTCGACGTGCGTGAGCCGCGATTCGCACGCGTGCGCGTGTCGCGCGATCGGGTCATCCGAACCGTGGAAGGCATTCGGCCGTTCCGCCCGTCGGGATTCGTGGTTCGCGCTGAATCGCTCGGGCAAAAGACGATCATTCACAACTACGGTCACGGCGGCGCCGGCGTGACGCTCTCGTGGGGCACCGCGCAGCTCGCGCTCGAATTGGCGTCCGCGACGCCGCATCGCCGCTGCGCCGTGCTCGGCTGCGGCGCCGTCGGCCTCGCCACCGCGCGCTTGTTTCAACGCCACGGCTTCGAAGTGACCATCTACGCGCGCGATTTGCCGCCCGAGACGACCTCCAATGTCGCCGGCGCCGAGTGGTCGCCGTTCAGCGTGGCCGATCGCGACGCGCGTACGCCGGAGTTTTCGGCGCAGCTCGAACGCGCGACGCACCTCGCGCACCGTTATTTCCAAAATCTCGTCGGCGATCGTTATGGCGTGCGCTGGATCGACGCCTATCAACTCTCGGACCAGCCGATCACGCACGCGGCCTCCGATTTGTTTCCCGAGCGGCGCGCGATCGATCGAACCGCGCACCCGTTCGCCGCCCAATACGCCGAGCGTTTCTCGACGATGCTGATCGAGCCGCCGATTTATTTGGAAGCACTGCTCAATGACGTGCAAGCAGCCGGCGCGCGCGTGATCGTGCGCGAGCTGGAAGGCCGCGACGACGTGCTCGCGCTCGACGAGCCGCTCATCGCCAACTGCACGGGACTCGGCGCGCGCAAACTATTCGGCGACAGCGGCTTCGTGCCGGCGCGCGGGCAGTTGGTGTTCCTGCTGCCGCAGCCCGAGATCGATTACCTCACGCTCGGCGATCATTTGACTTACATGTTCCCGCGCCGCGACGGCATCCTGCTCGGCGGAACGTTCGAGCGCGGCGTCGAATCACTCGAGCCCGATCCGGCGGCGATCGCGCGCATCCTCGATGCGAACGCCCGACTTCTCTAAGATCGACACATGAAGAAGCTCGTAGGCGCGCTGTTGGTGCTCGCGGCCGTGGTGGTTTCAATCCACAATAACCTGCTATCGACTGACTCGCTGGCCGATCAATTGCGTAGCTCACGCACGCCGACGACGGTCCAATGCTCTTTGCTTCATCATTGGTGCACGGCTGTCCGGCCGGCAGCATTGGCGCATGGCCCCGATACTCGAGCTGCAGCGTCGTCCCGTTCAAGGTGGCGACCGTTCCCCGGTACTGAAGCTCGCACTGGCCGAAATCGACGCCGAGCGAGAAGCTTCCCTGCCATCCGTCGGCGATCGGTGTGTCGAGGGTGAAGGACAGCGTGGGCGAAATCCCGCTGCACTGCGACGGATCTGCCGTGTCGCAGAGCGAAACGGCGTACCACGGCTGCTGCGACCGCGTGTAGCTCAGCGAGAAATACGCCGACGTGGGCTGCGCCGTGCCCGGCCCGCAGCCGGACGAATCGACCAGGTTCGAGCTCGTTTGATAGACGCCCGATAGATCCGGCCCCGCCCGCCCGCATGCGGCGAGGAGGCGCCGGGAGTCGAACAGAGATCCAAAAGAGACAATGTCTCGGACCCGGGAACGGCGCGGCGTCACTCGCTCTCGTCGTCGCCGTCGTCGCCGTCGTCCTCGCCCGCTGGGTCCTTCTTGCTGCCGTCGGCGTGACGGTGCGGCGTCGAGGCGTCCTTCTTCCCAAGCGCGGCGCGCAGCTCCTCGGAGCTGTGATACTTCTTGAACACCTTCCCCGAAAAACCGGTCTGGGTGTTGTACGTGCCGAAGAACTCGTCCATCGCCCACTCGCACTCGGCGCAGTGCTCTTTGTCGACCGCCATGTTCTCGTGCGTGTAGAGCCCCTCGCGGACCCAGGCGTACTGAATCATCTCGGCTTCGGCGTGGCCCTTCTGCGCGCGCACGACGTGATAACCGAGCGACTCGGCTTTCTCGCGCAGCGGCTTGGCCATCAGGTCGGCGTTGCAGAACGCGAACTTCTTGAAGACGCCCTTCGCCTCGTCGAAGAAGATGGCGGTGGTGATGGTAGTGGCGCCGAACGACCGCGTCCCCTTCGGGATCAAGTCGTGGATCGCGTGCGCGTCGGTCTTCAATTTATCGATGGCGTCGGCGACGTCGGCGGGCGGGATGTAGTTGTCGACCTTGTCTTTGCCCTTCTGGCCGCGGCCGCGCTTGGTGTAGTTGAGGACCGTCTTGCCGTATTTCTTGGCGTGCTTGTTCCCGCGTTTGTGCGCCTCGTCCTCCGAGTCGGAGTAGGCCGCGTCGGGATCGAACTCCGCGGGCGCTTTGCCTTTGCCTTTGCCTTTTCCGGTGGGCGCGCCGGCGCCGGCGCCCATGGCCGCGTCCGAGCCATCGCCGCCGTCCGATCCGGCGGCGTCCTCCGCTTCGTCCTCCTCCTCTTCATCATCGGACATCGGCATCATGCCCGCGTCGCCGAGCGCCTTGTTGAGCGACATCTCGCCGGGCGCGAGGTGTGCCTTCAACAACGTGCCCCACTGATCTTCGGTAGGGCTGTAGCCCTGCTTGGTGACCTGCACCTTGACCGCCGGGAAGCTGGCGAACGGCTTTCCGTCCTTCTTGGTGATGACCCGCTGCACCGCGCCGCGCGAGGGCGCGCCGCCGCCGCCGTAGCGGTCGAGCAGGTCCTCGCTCGACTTGCCCTGCACCACGCGGTCCGCGACTTGATCGGCGTGCTGCTCGTGCGCGTCGCCCTCGCGGCCCACGCCCGGCGACGGCGCGCCGCTGCGCTGCTGGACCACGTGCGCCGCCTCGTGCGCGCTGGTGCGCAGATCGGCCGGACGCGCGAAGGCCACGCGATCGTCGACGGTGAACGCGTCCGCGCCCAGCGCCGCCGAGCCCTTGGCAGCGCGCCCGTCGGTGTGCGCCTTCACCTGCGAGATGTCGTGGCGCCCGAACGATCGCTGAATGGCGTCGGAGTGCGGCAGCGCCGAGGCCGCGCCGCTGGTGCCGAGAGCCGCCGCCTGCTGCGCCCGCTGCTCGACCGGCACCGCCGCGGCGGCCGCTTGCTTGCGCTGGATGGCGCGCCGCCGCAGCGACAGCAACCGCGCGCGCTCGCCCGACTGGACTTCCTCTTCGCGCGCCGACTCGCCGGCGCCTTCCGACTGCGGCGTTTTGCCGCTCTCCTGCCGCATCCCCGAATTCTATCACAGCGAGCGCGACAGCTCGCGCGCCGCCTGGTGCCCTGGGTCAGACGCCAGCGCCGCCGCCACCTGCGCGCGCGCCCGCTCGCGGTCGCCCAGCTCCTGAAAGCACAGCGCGAGATTGAAGTGCGTGTCCGCCTGCGGCCCGTGCGCCGAGAGCGACGCTTCGAAGCAGCGCACGGCCGCATCGACCATCCCCAGCTCGCACGCGGCCACGCCCAGCGCGAACGCAAGGTCCTCGGTTTCGCCCTCGTGGTGAAAGTAGGCGGCCCACACGTTGTCGGCGGCGCGCTCGAGCTCGCGCAGCGTGTCGCTCGTCGCCGTCGGGACGGCCGCCGCCAGCGTCGGCGCGACGCGCAGCCACAGCAGCGGATCGTGGCCGCAGTTGCGCAGCAGCGAGAGCAGCCGCGGCGCGTTCCAGCCCTCGAGGTCGAGCTCGCGCATGAAAGCGAGCAGCTCGTCGGGGCCGAAGCCGCCGAGCGCGCCGGCGAACGCCTCGCGTGTGCACGCCGCGTCGGCCGCGCCGAACAGCATGGCGACGATGGTGAGCAGCTCCGGCCGTCGCGGCGGCGCCAGCAGCTCGCCGCCCGCGAGGCGCGCGTACGCGGCGAGCGCGTGGAAGTTGACCGCCATGGAGACGGCGCCGTGCTGCGCGATCGCCGGCACGCCGTCGCCCATCACCGCGTCCTCGTCGAGCGCGCCGGAGTCGGCGGCGAGCACCAGCAATCGATCGCGCGACTGCGCGCGCAGGCGATCGACCAGCCGCAGCGCGCCGACGGGAAGCGTGAACGCCGAGCGCCCCGCGCGCCCGGCGTACGATCGCAAGACGCGGTTCCAGATCGGGCTCGCGTACGGCTCCTCGACGGGCGCGCCGGCGCGCCAGTGAAAGCGCAGCCCATCGAGCGACGCGGCGTCTTCGTCGGGCGGCGCGCCGTCCTCGGAGCTCAGCCGCAGGCGCAGCTCGCGCAGCCGCCCGCCGTCGGCGACGAACGCGTCGGCGGGCACGCTGCCGAACAGGTAGTTCGCCACGACCAGCACCGGGTTGCCATCGCCGGCGGGCCACGCGTCCTCGCTCTCGAAGTCGAGCGGTGCCGCCAGCAGCTCGCCCCGGTCGAGAAACGGCTGCAGCGCCGGGTTGCGGCACCACGCGTCGACGTTGCGCGGCGCCAGGTCGCTGATCCAGTGGACCACGCGCGCCGTGATCGCCGCGTCGCCGAGCCGCGCGCGCAGCCGCCGCTCGAAGTGGAAAGCGAAGCGCCCCGAGCCCGCGCCCAGCTCCACCACGTAGAACGGCCGCGCCGCATCGATCGCGCCCCAGCGCCCCGCCAGTGCGTCGCGCACGAAACCGACCGCCACGCGCGCGTACGCGTCGGCGATCAGCGGATTGGTGGTCGCGTAGCTGGGCACCGCCGAGCCGCTCCACGCGCGCGGCCCCGCCTGCCGATAATAGCGCCGTTGCAACCGCCACAGCGGCGAACGCGCCAGAGTCCGTGTCGCGTCGAGGCTTGCGATAGCCTGCTTTAACCCGCGCCGAAAAAAACTGCCATGCGGCTTCCCGCCAACCTGCGCAGTGTCCGATGGGTCCGCCGTACGGCTCGTCGCCCACGCTCAGCGAAGGTTCGGCGTTCGATCAATGCCCGCTCATGAACGGCCGCTGCGATCGCGTGCGCGATTACACGTCCGCCGGCGGCGACGTGCGTGTCGAGACCCACTTGGAATTCGATCCACGTTGAGCGGTCTTGGTTGAGCAGTCTTTAGCGTCGATTGAAGCGCGGCAATTTGCCGCATTCCACCCGCAAATGTTTTCGGGTAAAGTGTTCGCCGCGCGCTTGGGGGAATCATGTCGAAGCACCTGTCGCTCATTGCAATGTTGCTTTGCGCGTGCTCGCACGCGAACGATCGGCCCGCGCCGCGCGCGGCCGCGCTCATGAACAACATCAACAACTGCGGCGACGATTGCCCGCCGCCGAACCCACACGGACCCCCGAGCGGCCCTAAGTGTGGCGACGGCATCTGCAACGGCGCCGAGACGTGCAGCTCGTGTCCGCACGATTGTCACGGCTGCGTCTGCGGAGATCAGATCTGCGGGCGAAACGAAAACTGCGGCTCGTGTCCCGCCGATTGCGGCGCCTGTCCGGTCTGCGGCGACCACAAGTGCAACGGCGGCGAAGACTGCGCGAGCTGCTCCGGCGACTGCGGCGCGTGCCAGCCGCGCGAGTACGTCTTTCGCGTCGACAAAGTCGACATTCGCAATAATCGCTCCAATTGCATGTTCTGCACTTCGGACACCGATTACGTCGTGCTCGCGGTGACGCACCCGCGCACGCCGACGAGCACCATCGACGACTACGTCACCACGACGCACGCGGTGTATCTCGGCAATCTCCCCAAAGGCGTCTATCCGCTCACGCCGCAGCCCGGCCATCCCGATTTTTTCTATGACACTTCTTCGTGCGCCGATCAGTCGTGTCCCAATACAGTGGGCGCATTGAATCCACTTCCGTGCGCGCGCTGGGACCTGCCCGAGAATCAACAGTGCAATGCGCTCATGTCGCCTCCATATATGAAGGGCCAGCGCGGCAAGGAGACGGCGACGGTCGCCTTTACCATGTGGAACACCAATCAACCGGTGTTCTTCTCTTACCTGGTCGTCAATGCCGGCTATCAAAACCCATCGTACGCTTGGATGGCTCAAACCTGGGCCAAACGAGGGAACCTCGAGCCATGGATGGCTCATAACAACAAGCCGTACGTCGCGCCCGGCACGCAGAGTTGGGCGAGTTATTGCGGCTTGAACGGACCGCTTTGGGATTGCACCGGATTGAGCGTGACCTCGCTGCTCAAGTTGCTCGATCTCGACTCGGGGCCGAGCGTCGGCGGTCAAATCTCGTTCGGCCTTGGAGTCATCAAGGGGATCTCCACGTTCTTTGGTTTCGGCTTGACGGGCCACTGCGATGGGCCGGTCGCGCTGTATCAAACGAGCACGAACGGACGGAATTTGAGCGGCTTGGCGGCGTGCGCGTTCTATCCGCAGGAGATTGCGCACCCAGGGATCAATTCGGCCAATGGGCTCAATGGGTGTGGAGACAACTCCCTCTATGTCGTGTCGTCTTCGTACGGCCCCGCCGACACGACCGGCTGCCCGAGCTTCTGACGGCTGCGGCAATGTGCCGCAAAACAGCTTTCAATGGAGAGCATCATGAGCAAACTACAAAAGCACCTCGATCATTTCTTTGGAGCCATCGCAGACGATAACGGCGGCAACGGCCGCGACGACCAAGGCGACAACGGCGACGGCAATGACAATGGCGACACGCCGCGGCTCTTCGCGAGCGCGGTCGGTCTGATTGTCGACGCGGCGGCGGCGCAGCCCGCGATTCGGCAAGCGACCGAGGCGGTGGCCGCGTGGCTTCGTCCTTCGCTCGCGGGCGCGGGCGATTCGGGTGCCCAGTCGCTGGCGGCGATCGGCTACCTGCGCGTGAAGTCGCGCCTCGAGCAACCCAATCAACTACAAACGCTCGCGGCTCGCCTGCGCTCGGGCGCCGCGTTCGCCGGCGAGGTGCAGCGCGGCCTCGCCGCGATCGAGCCCGGCTTTATCGACGGCCTGCGCGCCGAGGCCGCGCGCCGCAGCGCCGAGGAACCGTCGTTCGCCGACGCGCTCGACGGCGCGGTGAGCGATCTCTCGAGTCTGCAACCAACCTTGGTCGAGCAAAAGGCCCGCCTCGACGGCGCGCGCGCCCCGATGCCCGCCGCCGAGCGCCAGCTGTGCCCGGGCATGAGCGACGGCTGGTGCATCGCCATCGTCGCCGCGTGCCTCCTCGTCCTCGTTCTTTGCAAAGTACTTTAGCCGCCGCCAGGCACACTCCACGCTGCGCGCGCGAATGGGCTATGACGTCTGTACGCGCGATCAATCAAAGACAACTCGAGCGAGGGAAAGACGGTCGAGATCGTTCAGCTGCGCAAACAGATTTGGGACCAACGCCGTGGACGCCGTCGCTTGACCTCGTCACGTCGAGCGTTCGCCGGTCACTCGGCGTACGTAGATGCGCGGCCAAGTGTAGACGGCCACGGGCCATGTCCGCCGACGATACGGACCTAGACGGCGGAAAGAGCTACATAGATTTCGACGTACCGTTGAAGGGCGGCGATTCGTACAGAACTTTCGCTGTTTCCCCCTATTACCTCGCAGAGACGGAAGCCGAACGCGACGGGATCCGCTCGGCCATCATGACGACATTCGCGAGCGAGGGGGCGCCCTCACTCGATGTTGAGATCAAGCGCCAGCGTACGGCAGCATTCCTTGAAGCGTGCGGGTTTCGTTGGGTTTCGAAAGCGCAGCTAGAAAGGCGCGGCGAGATTTCCCGCCAAAGCACGACCATGTACAGAATGCGCGAGAACGGAGAGTGGGAGTCTTTCAAGCGCGCCTAGTGAGTCGTCCAGAAGCTTATAAAATCGAGTTACGGTTTGGCGGCGGAACGCCGCAACGGCGCGGAGTCGCGCAGGAAGATAGTGGAGGCGCCGGGAGTCGAAGTCGGAGCCCCATAGGGGGCTCCGGGGTTTTTCCGATTCCCCGACTGAGTTCCCAGCGCGAAAACGACGAAATCGGCGCGTTCGGTAAACGGACGGCGACGAGCGTATCGTTTCCGTTCGCGACGGCGACGGTCGAAGTGGGCCGACGCAAGATCTCGGCGACGTCCATCACACGATGCCGCAGAGTTCAGGTCGAGCGGCACCGAGGAGCGGTTTTTTCCGATTTGCCGACGGAAATATCAGCACGAACGCCCCTAAAACGGCCGCGGAAATCCCCCAGTCGGTAATCGGAAAAGGATTTCGGTCTGCGTGCTACTTCCGCATGCGGGGGTCGAAGCTGAACGGCACCGGTGGTTTGATCGTCAGCTTGCCGAAGTCCGCATGAGCGGGATTGATCACGTAATTGCCTTCGTTGGGAATGATCGCCGATGGCACACGCAGCGCGACGGCGGCGTTGCGGTGCACCCACTCCGTGCCGATCTCCTTGGTTTCGTCCGGCGGGGGTTCCTCCCGCCAATTCGGCGGAAGCTGCTTCTGCGGCAACGCTTCGGTCGCGACGCCGTCGGGGATCACGATCTCAAAGACGACGAACGAGAGCGCACTGCCCGCCTTGCCCAGGTGAACAAACTGCTCCAACGCGGCGAGTGCCAGGCTATCGCTGAGGTACACGACGGCCGTGCCGCGAGGATTCCAGCGACCACCGTAGAGGCGCGCTCCCTCGCCGTTGAATGCATCGGATTGGTGCTTCGCCTTGACGATCCGCCAGGCGGTCGTCAAGCGAGAACGCCGTACTCGATCCGGCCTAGCAGATCTTCGATCTCGCGCGCGCCCGCCTCGGTGGTGATCAAGTCCAACGGCACGCGGTTGCCGAGCCCCACTTGCGGAAGCCGCAGCCACTCGCGAGCCGCGTCGTCCGCTTCGAATACATCTCTTGCGAGGGAGTAAATTCGTGCGAGACGATAGAGCCGATCGCTCGTGACCGCGGGCAACGAAGAGCGACCGGATCGCATACGTCCGATGGTCTTCTGACTCAACCCGAGCGTGGAAGCCATCTCCGCGTCGGTGAGCCCCGCGGATTCCTTGACTCGCTCGAGCGCCTTCTCCGGGAGCCCTTTCGCGACGGCATCGGCCATGCCCAAGCGGTTGCCTGCCCTCCTGCCCAGCACAGCCTCCCCGCCGAGTAGCGCAGCAACCTGTTTTTCGCTCATTCGCGCACTCCGGTCATTTGTCCTAATCATAGTAGACAATCGTCCCGTGTTCAAGTCCACTCGCCTTGCGTAAAGCTTCGAGTTGCTCCAAAAACGACTACGCAGGCGTTGATTCTCCTTGTAAGTTTCCAATTTAGAAATAGGATATAGACATGGAACTGCGACCACAGGATGTGCTCGTTGCGCTGAAGCTGGCGGTGAGCGATTGTCGTGGTTGCCACCAGCAGGCCATCGCGCGCGAACTTGGGATTAGCGCGGGCGAGCTGTCGAAGTCGCTTCAGCGATTGCGCGCGTCGCAGCTCGTCAGTGAGTCCGAGCTGCGGACTCTGCGTTCGCCATTCATGGAGTTCATCAAGCACGGGCTTCGGTACGTACTGCCTGTCAAGCGGCGCGGTATCACGCGGGGGCTTCCGACTGCATATGCAGCCGCCCCGTTGCGAGATCGAATTGTGTCTGATGGGATCGTTCCGCCGGTTTGGGCCGACCCTGACGGCCAGGTCAACGGAGAAGCCTGGGAACCGCTTTCCAATTCGGCCGTGGGTGCAGCAAAACGAAATGAGCGAATGTATCAGGGGCTCGCCCTCATCGATGCGATACGAGGCGGCAGAGCACGGGAGCGAGCACTCGCGGAAGAATATTTGCGGGCGCTAACTGCCTAACCATGAACGCGGCTAATCGTGACTTGTTGATCAGGGCGGCAACGGCTCTCGGGCCGCTCATTCCCGACGCGATGTTCGTGGGTGGCGCAATTGTCGGCTTGCTCATCTCCGACTACGAAGCGACGCCAACACGACCGACGGATGATGTTGACGTAGCGGTTGAGGTCGCAACCACCATCGACTATCAACTCCGCGTCGGCGACCGGCTCCGCTCACTCGGCTTTGAAGTGGATACGCGTCCGCATGCGCCGATATGCCGTTGGCGTCACGAAGACTCAACCGTCGACATAATGCCCCTCGACGGAGAAATTCTTGGATTCAAAAACGAATGGTATCGCGCTGCTTTTGCGGCACGCGAGAGCTACGAGCTTACGCCAGGTCTTGCGATCCTGGTCATCTCCGCTCCCTTCTTCATCGCCACGAAGTTGGAGGCATTCTCGGATCGCGGTCACGGCGACTACTTGGGAAGTGCTGATCTCGAAGACATCATCGCAGTTGTCGACGGACGGGGCAGTATCGTCGACGAAGCAAGAGCACTTCCACCTGAACCGCGCCGGTATCTTGCGACAGAGTTCAATCGGCTCCTGGCCGATCGCGATTTTGTGGACGCTCTGCCCGGGCACCTGGGTTATCAACAGGCGGCTCAGAATCGGTTAACCCGACTGACTGATCGCCTTCGCGCGCTTTCTGAAATTGACGTGCCATGAATCGTCCTCGGCTACTGCTCGGCTTCGCACACGACGCGATCGCGGTGGTGACCCGGCACAATCGCGTCGTCGCCGTCGATCCGCGCACCGGCGCGTCCTCGAAGCTCGCCGACGCGCTCGAGTGCATCGACTCCGGGCGGCTGCTGACGGCGGCGCGCACCCGCGGCGGGAACATCGTGTACGCGAGCGACCAGACGACCGAACGGAACGCTACGCGCAGCGATCTCTTCTTGTGGCTGGAGCCCAGCGCCATCGGCGGCGTGCTCACCGAGGGCTGGAAGGGCGTGGTCCACGCCGAGCCGAGCTTCTCGCCGGACTGCCGCCGCGTAGTCTTCATCTCCGACGCGGAATGAGCCGAGGGGACGGCGAGACCGAGGTGGTCGCGTTCTTTCGCGCGCGGTTTCGCGCCGCCGGTGACGCGGCCGACGCGGCGGCGCAGAAGGCTTACATGAAGAGCGCGCTGCGCTTCCATGGCGTGGTCGCCGCCACGGTGCGCGCCGCCTGCGCCGAGTATTGCCGTGCGCATGCGCTCGACCATGTGGCGCTGCGCGGCGCCGTGGACGCGCTCTACGCCACCGACTGGTTCGATCTGCGCTCGGCCGCCGTCGGGCTGCTCGAGCGCCGCCGCGCGTTGATCACGACCGCCGACGCCGCGTGGCTGATCGGGCTGGTGCGCGCGTCGGCCTGCTGGGCGCACGTCGACTGGCTCGCCACCAAGATCGTGCCGCGCGCGCTGCCGCCTGATCCGGCGCGGCTGCTGCGCCGCTGGGCGCGCGACCGCGACTTCTGGGTGCGGCGCACCGCGCTCCTGGCGACGCTCGACGAGCTGCGCGCCGGCCGCGGCGACTTCGACCTGTTCGCCGAGCTGGCGGCGCCGCTGCTCGGCGAGCGCGAGTTCTTCATCCGCAAGGCGATCGGCTGGGTGCTGCGCGACGTCTCGCGGCGGCGCCCGGAGCTGACGTTCGCGTTCGTGAAGGCGCACGCGCTGCAGATGAGCGGCCTGACTTACCGTGAAGCGACGCGCCGCTTGCCCGCGTCAATGCGCGCCAAGCTGCCGCCGCGCCCGGTCGCCAAGCGTCGCGAGTTGACGACGTGACTCCGTTTTCGTCGGCGTTCACCGTGTGAGCGATGAGGAGCGAGCGCGTCTCGGGGTGCTGCTCGAGAACGTGTTGTCGAAGGTCGGCGCGATCGCCGAAGGCCATGGCGCGCTCAGCGACCAGATCGGAAGCCTGGACGCCAGGGTAGATCGTCTGGTGGCGAACCTCGACGGCAAGGTCGATCGGATCGCCGTCGACGTGTCGCAGTTTAAGACCGAGACGCGCGAACGCCTCACGCGGATCGAGCACCACCTCGGCTTGAAGTAGCGCAGGGGGCGCGGAAGCCCGCCATCACTTCTTAGGCTCAAAGTCATCGGGCAACGGCAGCTCGTCGAGCTCGAAGCGTTCATCTACTTCAGCCATAAATCGATCGCGCGATGACCGTCGACCGGAGTTGGCCATCTCGTAGAGGAACTTCACGGCGTTCAAGTTGCCCTCCGCCATCAACTTGTTCGCGTAGATGATGGGGCGCCTGATGCCCGCCGCCGTCGACTTGCGAGCCCCGAGGAAGAATCCTCGGTACGGCTGCTCGCTCGACCGTTCGCCTCGCGCATACCACTCGCGCACCGTCGAGTAGCCGACTCCTGCAAAGTGGGCGGCGACTTTCAGTGGAGTCCCTTTCTCCAAGTCATTGAAGATCTGCTGACACACTTCCGGTGTGCACTCCGTCGGCCGGCCGACCGAGTTGTCGGGAGCGGCCGCCAGCTCGGCGGCCTCGGTCTGTTCCTTCTTCGTTTTCACCTCCGCCTGTGCGCGATGCACGTGATCGGCAAAGTCCTTATAGGGCCTATCGTTCTCCTTCATGCCGCGCGCGATCCATTCGTATGGTGTCGACCGGTCGATGCCCGCGCGCTCGGCCGCGACCGGCAGCGACTCGCCCGCGAGGAGGTGCGCGACGATTTTGTCGCGCACCTCCGGAGTGCACTTGGTCGGCCGCCCGACGTCTTCGTTCTCCGCCATCGCCGACTACTCCAGCGCGCCCGGCCCGGGCTCGACGCCGGCCGACCGCGCGTACTTCGTCCAGCGGCGACGGATGACGTCGCAGAACGCCGGCGACAACTCCATCGCGTAGCAGCGCCGCCCCTCCATCGCCGCCGCGATCAACTGCGACCCCGATCCGCCGAACGGCTCGAGCACGAGGTCGGCGCGCTTGGTGTGGATGCGGATCGGCTTGCGGAAGATCTCCAGCGGCTTCTGCGTCGGGTGCTCATTGCCGACCACGCGCGCCTTGCCTTCCCAGTCGAGTTCCCAAACAGAGTCTTCCTGGCCGAAGCCGTGCACAGGCTTATTGCCCTTCTTCCAGCCGAACGCACACGGCTCGTGGCGCCACCGATAGTAGCTGTGCCCAAACGTCGCCGTCGGTTTAACCCAGATCAAAACCTGATGAAGCAGGAGCCCGTGCTTCTCGAACGTCTGCGCGATGACCGGCTGCTGCAGGTGGGCATGCCAGACGTAGCAGGCCGCGTCGTCTTTGACGTGCGGCAAGACGGCGGTGAAGACGCCGTCCAAGAACACGCCGAGGTCTTTGATGTCGACCTCGCGGTAGACGTGCGACCAGTCCTTGCCGCTCGGCTTCCCGTCGTGGATCGGGCGGTCCATGCCGGTGTAGTCGACGCAGTAGGGCGGGTCGGTGGAGAGCAGCGTCGCCACCTGGCCGTTCATGAGGTGCTTGACGTGATCGGCGTTGGTGGAGTCCCCGCACATCAAGCGGTGCGCGCCGAGGACGTAGACCTCGCCCGGGCGGCTCACCGGCTCGGCGTGCGGCGGCTCCGCGCCGGCGTCCTCGCCAACGACTTCATCGCCGAGCGACGCGGCGATGAGGCGCTTGGTTTCGGCGTCGGCGAAGCCGGTCTCGGCGAGCAGCTTCTCGTCGAGCTTCTGGATCTCGGCGAGCACCTCGCCGAGCAGGGCCTCATCCCACTCGGCGATCTCGGTGAGCTTGTTGTCGGTGAGCGCATAGGCGTTGGCCTCGGCTTCGTCGGTGAACTCGTGGAAGCGCACAGGCACGAGCCCCACGCCCGGCGCGTCGCGCGGCACGAACGCCGGATCCTTAGATAGGATGAGCTCGAGCGCGGCGATGCGCGTGTGGCCGGCGACCAGGCGGTTCTGCGACTTCCACACGACGACCGGCGCGACGAAGCCGTAGTGGCGGATGCTGCGCGCCACCTCCGGGATCGCCTGGTCGTTCTTGCGCGGGTTCTTGATCCACTTCTTCAGCGATGAAATCTGGGCCCAGTAGCCGGCGGGAAGCGACCGGTCTTTCACGTCGAGCGCGTGCTCTTCTCCTTCGGTGAGGGGTTGGGAAATCGGGGTGACTGGCTTCATGGTGTTTTCCATGAAGGGGAGTCTTTTGGGCAGGGCTCGAGATCCCGTCCGGGTTGAGACCGCCTCAATGCGGATTGTTTGCTAGACCGCGGCAGCGGTCAGCGGCGCCAGGTCCACGTCAGGTCGAAGGAGCCGACACCCGCGTCGCCGTACATCGTGTCGAGCGAAAGGCTGCGCGGCAGGCGAAGCTCGAGCTGCGCCTGATTGGCGTTGACGGGACGCGTGCCGTTATAGAGCACGAACTGGTGTACGTAGCCGACGTAGATTCGCTCCGTCAGGTACTTGCCGACCTCGACG
>Ga0070741_10004093_pt1 | contig 34625 bp, 31 predicted proteins | sample Coa_R1_4_FD_66440 | JGI IMG/M metagenome (GOLD analysis project Ga0070741, IMG submission 66440) | Surface soil microbial communities from Centralia Pennsylvania, which are recovering from an underground coalmine fire - Coalmine... | ecosystem: Environmental > Terrestrial > Soil > Unclassified ... | reverse complement strand
GAGTCGGTCGACTCCGCGGTCGACCCGGAACCGGTCACGGACCACGGAAGTGCCCGTGACCAGCACCTTTACTCGAGGCGGCGAGCGGAATTGAACCGCTGTTGAGGGTTTTGCAGACCGTCAGGTGAAGGCATTTGGAGGTATCTCGGGCCCTCTGACGTGCGCTTTCGCTTCCACAGATACGTCCAGGAGACCCGGTAGATAGGCGAGTTGGTCGACTTGTGGTCGACTTGGGTGGTGCCGCCGGCCATGGTCACCTGCAGCGACGCGGAACGGCCTCCGTCAGCGGCGTCACCACCGACTCCCGCGCCGCGTATCGACTTCTGGCACGAGTTCGGCCAGGCGCACCGACGACGTGATTGGAGCCCGGGCTATCGGCGGCGCGGTTCAGACGAGGAAATCTTGCGGCCAGCGGCCGTAGCGGGGGTTGACCCGGACGTCGGCCGCTCGGACCTGCTCGGTCAGCCACGAGGCAAATTTCGTCTGTCGTTCCTGGTCGGCGAGGTGGTCGCGGATCGCCGGCCGGGCGGCCTCGAACGTCTGGGCGGCTACGACGGTGACGTCGGCGGCGTTGACCACCCAGTAGCCCTTCGGGACGGGGATCGGTGGGCTCATCGTGTGAGGCCGCAGGGCGCCGATGGCCGTCAGGATCTCGGCCGGGAGGGGGCTGGCCTGGTCGACGGCCTGGTTGGCGAGGACGTCGGTGGCGCCGGCCTGGTGAGCGGCGTCGGCGAAGCGGGCCGACACTCCGGAGATGGCGGTCAGGGCCCTGGCCTGCGCCTCGGTCGGGAAGAAGGCGAGGTCGACCGTGGCCTTCCACGTCGGCCGGAACAGGTCGGGGTGGGCGTCGAAGTAGACCCGCATGGCGTCGTCGGCGATGTCGATCGTCGGGAAGAGCTTCTCGGCCAAGGCCTTGCTCAGGATCGAGGACCGCACCGCCGTCTCGAAGTCGCCTCTCCCCCAGCCGGTGTCGGAGAACTCCGTCGCCGCCAGTTGTCCCGACGCCGAGCGGGCCATCTCGTCGGCTCGGGCCAGGACGCCTTCCCGGCCGGCCAGCTGCGCCACCACCTTGGCCTTGACCAGCTGGGACAGGACCAGCTGGTGCAGGCCCTTCTCGGGAAGAGCCCGTGGACCGCCGTCCGGACCGATCGGGGACTGGGCCGCCTGCCGCTCCGAGACCCTCAGCTGCTGGGTGAGGCGGTCGACCTCGCGCCCGGAGATCGGCTCACCGCCGACCACCGCCGCCGGGGCGGGCGGGGCGCCGGTCGAGCACCCGCCGGCGGCCAGCAGGAGCACCGCGCACGCGACGGCCGCCGCCGCCCGGATGGGGGTCACGACGCCACTCTCGTCAGCTCGATCAGCAAATGGACGGTCTTCAGGACGGTCACGCAGGTGATGATGGCTGCGCCGCAGCCGAGAGCGACGGGGACGAGCCACGATGCCCGCCAGCCCGGCTCGACCGACACTTCAGGCTCGGCCAATTGCTCAACGGCGACCGCGGGCGGGGCGGCCGTGGCGACGGAGCCCATCGCCCCGCTCGCCGGGCTCGACGCGCTCGAGGCGCTCGGCGCGCCGCTCACCATCCGGGCCCACGGGCTGGCTCCGAGGTCGCCGGCCGGACGGGGCCGCGTCGCCCCCGTCGCCCGGCGGGCGCTGCGGATCAGGCGGGAACCGAGGACCAACAGCACGCCATACGCCGTCAGCTTCACGGCCAGGGCCAGGTAGTAGGGCCGGCCGTAGGGTTGACGCAACAGCCCCTGCAGCGATGCCCAGCTCATCGGGATGCGGTGGTACGGCGATTCGCGGTAGAGGTTGTGGATACCGGTCCAGATCACGAGGAAGCTCGTGACCCACGCCGCGCGGACGAGCCGATCGAGGTTCTGCTCCAACCGCGTCCGTGCCCAACCGGACAGCGCCCGGCCCCGCTCGTATGTCAGGAGGAACAGGACACCGAGGACGAGTGCCCAGGCGGCGGCGGCCAGGGAGTGCAGGCCGAGGACGACGGTGTTGAAGATGTTCACCCGGGGGCGGGCCAACCGGTCCACACCGGCCCCGGCCTGGGCCAGCGCCGGCCCGGAGCGGGCGAGGGCCAGCTGGCTGCCGGTGATCGGGATCGGCGGGTCGTGCGGTCGCTGACGGATCTGGAGCACGGTCGCCTTCACTGTCCAGTCCCCGCCGTGGGACAGGATGACGACCCCGCCGTAGACCCCGGCGGCGTAGGCGGGGTCGACGACATCGAGAGGGCTGAAGCGCACGAACTCCGTCTCGGCGCCGGTGGCGTCGGTTGCCCACCCGTAGACCTCGTAGGGCGTCGGGTCGAGGCGGCCGAGGCCCCGCACCTGGATGCGGGCGTGGACCCGGACGTAGAGCGGCGACGCCAGGCTCTTGTCGTCGACGGCTTCGAGAGCGACGTCGAGGCCCTTCCCGGCATCAGCGGCGGCGGCCAGCGCGCCGCGGCGGGGGCTCCGGCCGGCGGCGTCGAAGCCGGCCTGGTTGCCGGAGCCGGCCACGACCTTCCGCTGACCGAGCGGCGGGATGTCGACCGTCCACGATGTGGTGAAGCGCTTGCTGAGCGGGCCGCCCGGGGCGGCCTCGACGGTGACCGTGAGCCGCGTGGGCCCCGGGTCGACCGGGGCCGACCCGGAGAAGTACCCGAGTCCGACCTCGGCCAGGGGGACGGCCGCCTTCGGTGTCGCCAGCGTGGTCCGCATGCCCTCGGCCGGGGTTCCCGAGTCGGCGTCGACGACCCGCAACCACACGTCCCGTTCGCCGGCGGTCCCGCTGTCCTGGACCACCAGGTCGGAGACCCGGGGCTGGAACAGGCCGCCGGTGTCATGGGCCAGGGCCGGCGGGGCGGAACCGCCCACCGTCACGGCCGTCGCCGCCAAGGCGAGCGCCGCTGTCCACCGGCCGACGTGTCTGCCCATCATCCGGTTCTCCCCCCTTCTGGCGCCGAGGCACCGCTGCGGGACTGCGTCCGCTTGACCTGCTCGACCCACGGAGCGGTGGGATCGGGCTCGGGCGGCGGTCCGTCCGCCTGACCGGGCGGCGAGGGCGCCAACCGCGGCGGCGGCCGGAACGAGTCGGCCGCGTTCCCACCGGCCAGGCGGGCCAGCCCCTGGGCGCTCGAGGTGGTGACGAGATCCACGCAGGATGATCCCGGCTCGAGGACATACGTTCCACCGCCGGTGAAGTTGGCCCCCCCGACCCGCAGCGTTTCGGGCCGACCGTCGGGGAGGCGGACGTCGACGGTGAGGCGGGGCTCCGCCAACCCGAACTCGGCCGGCGACACCCCGTCGCAGAATCGACGGTAGGCCACCAGCGGGAAGGCGGTCGCGCTCTCCACCTGGGCCGCCTGGCCCAGCGCCGTCGTCCGGCCCGCCTCGCCCGGACCGATCATGAGGCTCGTCACCTGCGACCCCGCCGGTATGACGACCACGGTCCCGCCTCCGGGCTCGGGCCGAACCGCCGCGTCCTCGCGACCCGACGGCCCGCAGCCGCCGGCCAGGGCGGCAACGACGCTCATCAGGACCCAGCCGGCTGGTCGGCATCGGGCCACGTCATCCCCGCTTCAGCCGCCGGACCATGACCGGCAGAGGGACGATGGCCGCCAGGGCGGGGAACACCACTGCCCGGCGCACGATGTCGGCCTGGTCGGCGCCCGTCAGTTCGATCTTGCGGACCCCGCCGGGATCACGGCCGGCGCCGAGGATCTCCGGTTCGGCCGCCGTCCACTGCACCAGCGAGGACAGGAGGGCGTTGTTGGCGAAGCGGGGCAGGAACCGGTTGGCGCCGACCTCGACGCTCCCCACGACGGCCACCCTGGTCCGCGACTCCTCCCGGCCGGCGACGGCACTGCGGTCGATGGCCACGGCCACGATCCGCCGGGCAGTCTGGTCGGCGGCGTCGCCCACCCAGGCGGCGGGGCTGGTCTGGAGCAACGGCGTCACCGAATCACCCGCTGCGTCGGCCCGCGGCCCGCCCCCGGTGTGGACGGCGATCTCCTGGGCCCCGACGACCAGCGTGGGGCGCTGGGCCCCGGCCAGCGCGGTGGTCACGGGACTGTCGGACGGGTAGTCGAGCGCCACCACCGAGGCCGGGTCGCCGGCCAGCGAGACGGCGTCGTGCACGGTCCCGGGGCGCAGCTCCACACCGAAGTCGGCCAGCAGACGGTTGACGGAGGCGGGATCGGTGCTGCCGCCCTCGGCCAGGACGGCCATCCGGCCACCGTGGTGCAGGTAGTCGGCCACCAGCGCCGCCTCGTCGGTCTCGAACGGGCCGGCGCCGCCGGGCACGATGACCTCGTCGCAGCCGGCCAGCTCGGCCGCCGCGCCGGTGGCGGCCAGGGCGATCGGGCGGCTGGCGTAGCCGATCCCGCTCAGGCTCGCCGCCAGCCCGCGGTACCCGTTGGGGCTGTCGTCGTCGATGCGGCGCTCGCCGTGGCCGATGGTGAAGCAGGCCTGGCGGACGTGGTCGCGCCCGGCGCGGTAGATGGCGCTGGTGAGGGCGATCTCACCGAAGTGGTCGACGAGTTCCTGGTGGCCGCCGACCCGCACCAGCAGCTGGCCGTAGCCCGACACCCCCAGTTCCTTCATGCGGCCCGGTTGGCGGTCAGGATCGACGACGTCGAGCGAGAGGCCGACGCCGGCGGCCCGATAGCGCCGCACGAGGTTGCGGATCTGGACCGCCTCCGGGCTGGACGGGTCGACGAAGGCCAGGACCTGGATCGGACCGTGCACCGCCCGTCCGACGTCGCGGCTGGCGCCGGTCAGCGTGAACCGCTGCGTCGGCGTGAGGTCGACCTGGCCCGGCAGCCGCCCGCCGATCCCGGCCCCGGCGGCGATGACCGCGGTCACAGCGGCGCAGAGGGCCAGTCGCCGGAGATAGCGGCGCTTCGGCAGGCCGCGCTGGCGGTCGAGCAGCGCCAGGGTGACGGCCAGGCCGATGATGACGACCACGGCGAAGTAGGCCAGGTCGGCGGGGTACAGCACACCCTGCTCGGCGCTCTCGATGCGCCGGGCGGGCGACAGTGCCGCAAGGGTCCTGCCCAGGGGCCAGCGGTCGGCGTACTGCACGCTCCAGCCGGCCAGGAGAACGAGGACGGCCAGGAAGGCGCCGCCGGCGACGGACGGGCTGCGGGCCGAGATGGCCAGCGCCACGGCGCTGAAGGCCGCCGCCAGGGCCAGCAGCGCGACGTAGCCGGCCGCCTGCTTGCCGACCTCGACCGAGCCGTAGTGGGACAGGATCCGCACGTAGATCCAGCTGGTCGACACCAGCGCCCAGGCGAAGAGCACGTTGGCGGTGAACGTGGCCAGCACCAGGCCGAGCCGGGAGAGGGGCCACGACAAGGTGACGTCGAGGCTTCCCCGGGCCCGCTCCTCGGCCAGGCCTCGGGCGGCGATGATCGGGACGAGCACGACGAGCGTGGCCGCCAGGTTGGAGTAGAACCGCTCGAGGTCCGGCGTTCCGGACGTGCCCAGCAGCGATACGAAGAAGACACCGGAGACGACGACGTAGACGGCGGCGATGGCGTACGTCTGGGGCAGCAGGACCAGGGACAGGAGCTCGCGGCGCAGCACCGCGGCGTAGCTGCGCCGGAACCCGGGGCGGCTCATGGCGTGACCCCGACGGCCTGGGCGAAGGCCTCCTCCAGGGCGTCCGGGCTCTCCGCCCCCGGCCGGCCGTCCTGGCCCATCTCGGTGATCGGCCCGTCGAAGACGATCCGGCCCCGGTCGAGCAGGACGACCCGCTCGCACAGGGCCCGGGCCTCGGCCAGCTGGTGGGTGGAGACGACGACGCAGGCGGACCGGGCGTAGCGGCGGATGCTGCGGCGGACGTCGATGAGGCTGATGGGGTCGAGCGAGCTGACCGGCTCGTCGAGGATGAGGACGGGCGGGTCGCCGATCATGGCTTGCGCCAGCCCGAGCCGCTGCCGGTAGCCCTTCGACAGCGTGGCGATGAGACGGTCGGCGGCTTCGGCCAGGCCGGTGGCGTAGAGCTTGTCGTCGATCTCGGCGCGCCAGGCCCGTCCGACGCCTTTGGCCGAGCACACCCAGCGGAGGTAGCTGCGGACCCGCAGCTCGCCGGGGAAGGCGATGGTTTCGGGCATGTAGCCCACGGGGCCCGACCGGATCGAGCCGCGGTCCCAGTTCTCCACTCCGGCGATGCAGCGCATCAGGGTGCTCTTCCCCGCCCCGTTGGGGCCGAGGAGGCCGGTGAGGCCCCCGCCGAACGACACCGTCACCCCGTCGAGCGCCCAGGGGGAGGATCCGTACCTCTTGCGGAGGTCGGTGAGCGCGACGGTGGCGACGGTGTCGTCCGGCATGGGAGCGGTTACTGGCCGGCGTCGAAACCGACGTAGTAGCCGTCGGTCGACGCGTCGCCGATCCGGAGGGATGTCACCTGGCCGAACTGGTTCTGCCGGGCGGTGTTGTCCGACCGCAGCTCCAGGGCGGCGCCGGCCAGCCGGTAGTACAGGCCGTGGCGGCCGATCCTGGGCTTGTCGATGAGGATGCCGCCCTTCATCAGGTTGGGGATCCCCGACTGCTGGTTCATCTTGTCGGCGAAGTCGGCGGCCACCTTCCCGAAGCCCAGACTCTGGCCGGAGACGACCACGTCCTTGTTGCCGGCGCCGGAGGAGTCGGGCCGGGTCGACCAGCCGGCGGCCTCCGACTTGTCGGCCGTGACGCCGGTGATGGCCAGGCGGTAGTCGACGGTCGGTTCGGCGTCGAGGGGGATGGTCATCCGCACCCAGCTCTCGAAGTTGGCGATGCGCAGCTTGTCGGCCACGTTGAGACCCATGACATGGGTCCGGGCCTCGGTGACCATGGCCTTGAGCTCCGCCGAGTAGTACGACTTCGTCTCGGAGAACCCGCCGTCGGCCTTGACGCCCCCGGGGTCGACCAGCCGGAAGGCGCCGGCGCCGTGGGCTTTGAGGTCGTCCGGCGTTTCGACGGCCACGTAGGGGCCGGCGTCGCCGAAGGGCGCGAAGCGGTCGGCCTTCGAGTACTTCGACGCCGGGCTGCTGCTGGCGTTGACATCGCCCGGCTTGTCCTTGACGACCAGCGCGCCCTCCTGGGCTTCGTAGGAGGGATAGCCGAGCGCCCCGAAGGCGTAGGCGGGCACCGTCTGGTTGTCGGACTGCAGCTCGGCCCGCAGGAACGGGCCGCCGCCCGACTGCTCCGACGGGGTCTCGGCGTAGGGCGACACACCGCGGGCCTCGGCCACGATGTTCCAGGTGCCGGGCGGCCTTTCCGCTTCGGCCGCGCCGGCGCCCGAGACGCCCGTTCCGGCGCACACGGCAGCCGCCAGGCCGACGATGAACAGCCGTTTCCTCATGGTGCTCCCTCTCCCCTCTCGGTGCAGTGGCGTGCGGTGCTGTGGTGGTGGGCTGGGCTGGTGCTCAGGCGCCGATGGCCTGCTCGAGGACGCCGCTGGCGGCGGTGACGCTGCCGTCGAACTCCAGCCGCCCCTTGTCGAGCACGTAGGCCCGGTCGGCGCATTCGTTGAGGGTCTTGGCGAACTGGTCGACGACGATCACCGACAGGCCGTTGTCCCCGAGTTCCCGCAGCTTGCGGGTGAGCTCGAGGACGACGAGGGGGGCGAGCCCCATCGACAGCTCGTCGACCAGCACCAGCTCCGGTTGCGACATCAGCGAACGGGCGATGGCCAGCATCTGCTGCTCGCCGCCGCTCAGCGATCCGGCCCGCTGCGAGATCCGCTCCCGCAGCCGGGGGAAGATCTCGCAGCAGACGCCGAGCTGGGCCGAGGTGGGCCCGCTCTTGCGGCGGAACGCCCCGGCGAGGAGGTTCTCCCGCACCGACAGATTGGCGAAGACGCGCCGGCCCTCGGGGCAGAGGCTGATCCCCATGGCCACCCGGTCGGCCGCCCGGGCGGTCGTCACCCGCTGGCCGTTCCAGGTGATCTCGCCGCCGCGGGTGCGTACGACGCCGAGGATCGTCTTGAGCAGCGTCGACTTCCCCGCCCCGTTCGGGCCGAGGAGGGCGACGACCTCCCCGGGCTTGATCGTGAGGCTGACGTCGAAGAGGACGGGCAACCGGCCGTAGCCGGCCGACACGTCGTGCAGTTCCAACATGGCCACTCGCTCCTGTCGCCCCTAGATCGCCGACGTGTCGCCCAGGTAGGCGGCCCGGACCCGCTCGTTGGCCCTGACCTCGTCGGGCACCCCGGAGAAGATCAGCTCGCCCCGTTCCAGCACGTAGATGGCGTCGCACATCCGCAGGACCGAGCGCACGTGGTGCTCAATGATGAGGACGGCCAGGCCGAGGTCGACCTGCAGCTGCTTGATCAGGCCCAGCAGCCGGGCCGCTTCGACGGCGTCCACGCCGGCGGTCGGCTCGTCGAGGAGCAGGAGGCGGGCGGGACCGAGGAGGGCCCGGCCGATCTCGATGCGGCGCTGGGCGCCGAAGTCGAGCGCTCCGGCCCGCACGTCGAGGACGGTATCCATGTCGAGGAGGCGGGCCACCGCCGCCGCCGTGGCCCGGGCGGCGGCCTCGTCGCGGTAGGCCCGTCCGACCCGCAGAGCGTTGCGGGCCAGACCGCCGCTCAGTCGCAGGTGCCCGCCGATGAGCAGGTTTTCCTCGACGGTGAGCTCGGTGGCGATGTGGTTGGCCTGGAACGTGCGGGCCATGCCGATCTCGGCCCGCTTCCACGGCGCCCACTTCGTCACGTCGTGGTCGAAGGCGGTCACCGAACCGGTGTCGGGGGCGGTGAAGCCGGTCAAGACGTCGAAGAACGTCGACTTGCCGGCGCCGTTGGGGCCGATCAGGCCGGTGGTCCGGGCGGCTTCGATGGTGAGCGAGACGCCGCTCAGCGCCCGCAGCCCACCGAAGGCCCGCGACAGGTCGCTGGCCTGGAGCACCACTCCGCTGCGGACCTGCTCGGGCAGGGCCGCCTCCAGCACCTCCAGCGCCCCCAGCTGGCCCTCGGTCCACTGCAGGGCGTCGTTGCCGGCCAGCATCTTGTTCGTGGTTGTGGTCATGGCCTCTGTCCTCCGGCTCCGACGGTCGAGCTCAGGGGGTCGCGGACGTCGAGGTCGACGTTCGCCGCCGGCCGGTGGTCGGGACGGTCGGCGGCCAGCAGCACCGCTTCCCGGCCGGCCCGGACACGGTCGAGCAGCACGCCACCGAAACCCCCGGGCCCGACGTAGGTGCCGAGCATGAGCCCCGCGCCGCCGAGGAGGAGGGGCGAGATCCGCACCGCGCTCTCGAGGGCGTGCGGCGTCATGGTGAACACGAAGGCCACCACCACCACGCCGAGCAGCGAACCGAATCCCGCCGTGACCGGTACGGCCAGGTAGAAGAGCGACTGGACCGAGATGAAGGCCAGCGACGTCGGCGGCGACCGGTACAGCGGCGTGGTCAGGGCGCCGGCCAGGCCGGCCAGCACGCCGGCGATCATGAAGGCCAGCAGCTTGTAGCGCAGGGGGGAGATTCCCATGGCCGCCGCCGCCCGCCGGTCGCGGCCCACCATCATGAGCGCCCGGCCGTGGCGGGAGTGGCGGAACAGGCGCAGGCCGATGATGACGCCGACCAGCACGAGGAAGGGCAGGAAGTAGTAGGCCCGGTCGGAGTCGAGGCCGAGCCCGAACAGCCGGGGCCGGCCGGTGTAGACGCTCTCGACGCCGCCGGCGAAGCGGGCGTTGGTGAACAGCGTGCGCTCCAGGGTGACCTGCAGGCCGAGGGTCAGCACCATGACGTACATCCCCGACAGGCGGGCGGTCGGCAGGGAGATCAACGCCGACAGCGCGATGACCGTCACCGCGCCGAGGGCGGCGGCGGGCAGGAAGGCCCAGTGCAGCCCGTCGTGGCGCAAGGCGTAGCCGGTGATGTAGGTCGAGGTGCCGACGAGCGACGCCTGGGCCAGCGACACCTCCCCGCCCCAGCCGACCAGGATGGTGAGGCCCATGCAGGCGATGGCCAGGATGCAGGCCGCCGCGCCCAGGAAGACCCAGGTCGTGGAGGCGACCCGGACCCAACCGACGGCGACCACCGCGCCGACCAGGTACCCCCATACGGGGACCCCGCGGGGCAGGACATCGGCGTAGCGCCGGGCGGCGGTACGGACACGGTCCACGGGCTCACTCACCTCCGACGGTCGACACGAGCCGCTTGCGGTTGATGACGACGACGCCGACGAGGAGGGCGCCCATGAGGATGACCTCCCGCACGCCGGCGTTGACCGTGCCGAACACGCCGCCGCCGACCGACGACTCGACCATGCCGAACACCACGGCGCCGGCCACGGCCAGGGCGAAGCTCTCGAACCCGCCGAGCACGGCGGCGGCAAGGGCCCGCATCAGAACGAAGATCAGCGCCGTCTCGTACAGCACGGCCAGCGGCACGATCAGCGCCCCGGCCAGCGCCCCGAGCCCGCCGGCCACGGCCCACACGGCTGTCCCCACCGCCGAGACCCGGATGCCGACGATCTCGGCGGCCTCGGAGTCGTCGGCGATGGCCCGGACGTAGATCCCGGCCCGGGTGGCCTTCATGACGACGGTCAGAGCGGCGCAGACGACGAGCAGGACGCCGAGGGAGAACAGCTGGTGGTAGCTCACCTGCTGGCTCCCGATGCGGACCTGGCCGGTGAACGGACCGGGGATCCCGGTTTCGAACACCCCCTGCCAGATCGTGCCGGTGAGGCCGACGACGAACAGCGCCGCCCCGAGGCCGAAGGTGGTGACGGTCACCCGGGGGTAGCTGGCCATGCGGTTGCTGACGACGCTGCCGTAGAGCGCGCCGAGCACCGCCCCGACGATTACCACCACTCCGATGGCCGGGACCTTGGGCCACCCCTTGGTGGCGAACTGGCTGGCCAGAGGGTCCTTGGTCAGGAACCAGTACAGGAACCCGCCCACCGTCGCCATCCCGCCCTGCACGAAGGCCACGCTGCGGTTGATCCGGTAGACGAGCACCAGCGACACGCCGAGCACCCCGTAGAGGGAGGCGGTGGCCAGCCCGTTGATGATGGCCGGGGCGAGGATGTCGGAGTGGAACTCCAGTCCGAGCGCCACGGCGTTACCGGACCGCCGACAACGGACGCTCGGGGAGGTCACCGCACGTCTTGAACTGCGTCGGGTCCGGCGCCCAGACCTTGGAGCTTCCCTCCTCCATCGAGCTGTACTTGAACATGTAGTTGCAGCGCAGCGTGTCGTGAAGCCCGGGCTTCCACAGGAAGGTGGCGCCCAGCCCCGGGCCGGCATCCCAGGGGTGGCTCTCGAACGCCTTCATGAGGGCGTCGCGGGTCAGGTTCGGACCGACCTCCTCCGCCGCCTCCTTCAACAGCCGCATGGCGATGTAGGCCGTCTGCGTGTTGTGGTGGTGCAGCGACGACAGGCCGGGGGCGTACTTCTTCATGATGGCCTCGTACTCGGGCCCCCACACCTGGTAGGCGGAGGAGTTCCACCACCGGTTGAGGGGCCACTTGCCGACCAGCTCGGGGACGGCTTCGGCCACGAAGTGGTTCCCGCTGATGCCCTTCTCCGGGTAGTAGCCCTGCTGAGCGGCGTCGATCATGAACTTGACCACGGGCGGCGGCCACGACACGTGGATGATGTGGTCGACGTTGGCCGAGCGGAACTGCAGCACCGCCGGAGATTCGTCGGCCGTGTCGAGCTCCTGCGAGATGGCCTTGACCACTTCGATGTTCTTGGTCTTGAGGACCCGGGTGATCTCGTCCTTGGCCGCCTTCATCTCCGGCGTGTTGAGGTAGAGGATCCCGACCCGCTGCGGCTTGATCACCGCCGACACCCACTGGGCGATGGCGCTGCCGTCGGCGATGGCCGCGAAGTACATCGGGACCATCCAGGGGTCGGTCCACGAGCTGCCGTACCAGCCGATGTCCCCCACCCAGGGGATCCGGTCCCGAGCCAGGTCGCCGTGGACCTCGCCGGAGCCGAACGTCATGGACGTGACGAGGCTGAAGACCTTCTGCTCGTGGACCAGCTTGCCGTAACAGGCCCGGAAGCGGGCGATGTCGCCGGCATCGTCGCAGTCGATGAGCCGCAGCTTGCGGCCGAGGACACCGCCGTTGTCGTTGATCGACGAGATCGTGGCCTGGGCGGCCTTCGTCACCGGGCTCACCACGTACTTCGACATCGGCGAGCTCACGCTGCTGATCGAACCCAGCAGGATCTCGCTCCCGCTGACCCCGGTGTCACTGGCGCCGGGCGCACCACCGGGCGCCGGCGCCGGGGCACCGGGCTTCGGGCTGGGCACCCCGGGGGCCGGAGTTGGCGTTCCACCCTGGCCGGCGGACCCCGGCTTGGCCGACGGGGACAGGCTGGCGGCGCTGGCGGGGGCCGGAGCGGTCTTGTCGCCGCCGGTCCCCTTGCCGCCGGGCGGGGTCGCCCCGGTGGAGCTGGCCGCGCCGGTGGCGGCACCGCCGTTGGCACCAGCGGCGCCCGGCGCGCTGGAGGCGGGGGCGGGTGAACCGGCGTCGGCGGTGGGCGCCGCACCGGTGGCTGACGCCGATCCCGCCGCGGGGGCGGCGCTTCCCTGATCGACCGGCGCCGCCGTGGCGGCCGGACGGGTCTTGGTGTCGCCGCTCCCGCACGCTGCCAGGAGCAGCGAACCGGAGAGGCCGAGTGCGACGAGCCCGCTGAAACGTTGGCGTCTACCCCCGCTGAACATGCACCCTCCCTGAGGATCGTGTGTATCGGTGTGCTGGCGCGGCGCGTCGACGCGCTTCGACCTGTTGCTGCGGTTCCCCCACTCCCCCGGTGCTGCGTCCCTGTTCCAGGGAAGTCTCGTTGACCGGCAGCGGCAGACCGCCGCCTGCGGTCAGGACGTCGTGATACTAAGTTGCAAAATGCTCAGCAGTCAAGAGTTGCGATCTGAAACTCTGTGGACAGGACGCGCCTCTCCCGGGAATAGCCGGACTCCGGATACAGTTGCGTATTGAGACGAACCCCCATGAAGGTCGGGGCGTCCCGATGGAGGGATAGAGTGTCGATACGCAACTCACTCCGGATAGGCTTGAACCATGCCTCGGCGTAGCTTCAACCTGACCTGCTCGATCGCCCGCACGCTGGAGATCGTCGGCGAGCGGTGGAGCCTGCTGGTGCTGCGCGACATGTGGGCACGGGGTCCCCTCCGGTTCGATCAGCTCCAGCGCAGCCTCAAGGTGGCCCGCAACATCCTCACCGACCGGCTTGACACCCTGGTCGAAGGCGGCGTGGTCGAACGGCGGCTCTATCAGACCCGGCCCGACCGCTACCAGTACTACCTCTCCGACACCGGCAAGGAGCTCGTCCCCGCCCTGATGTTGCTGCTGAACTGGGGCGACCGCCACCTCGCCGGCCGGGCCGGCCCCCCGATGCTCCTCCACCACCGCGACCACGACCACCTGGCCGACCCGGTCACGGTGTGTCGCGTCTGCGGCGACGAGCTCAACATCGAGACACTGGAGCCCGTCCCCGGCCCGGGGGCGCCGAAACGCCCGGCCCGCAAGCCGGCCGCGGCCGGTAAGGCAGCGGCGCCCCGCAAGGCGGCCGCTTCCCGCCAGTCGGCCTGAGGGGCCGGCCAGCGGCGTCAGAGCCGCTCGATGATCATCGCCATCCCCTGGCCGCCCCCCACGCACATCGCCTCGAGGCCCACGGTCCCGTCGGTGGCCTCCAGGCCGTTGAGGAGCGTGGTCATGATGCGGGCGCCGGTCATTCCGAAGGGGTGACCGAGGGCGATGGCCCCGCCGTGCACATTGAGCTTCTCCTGGGGAATGTCCAGCTGGCGCATCGACGGGATGACCTGGGCGGCGAAGGCCTCGTTGATCTCCACGAGGTCGACGTCGGCCATGGTCATCCCGGCCCGGTCGAGGGCCCGGCGGCAGGCCTCGACCGGGCCGAGCCCCATGATCTCCGGGTTCAGCCCGATGGCGGAACTGGTCACGATGCGGGCCAGCGGCTGGAGCTCGAGCTCGGCGGCCCGGGACCGGCTCATCACCAGGACGGCGGCGGCGCCGTCGTTGAGCGGGCAGGAGTTCCCGGCCGTCACCCGGCCGTGGGGCCGGAACACCGGTCGGAGCCCGGCCAGGCCCTCGATCGTCGTGTCGGGCCGGGGGCAGTCGTCGGCGCTGACGATCCCCCCGTCGGGGAGGCGGACGGGCGTGATCTCGCGCTCGAAGAACCCGTCAGCGATCGCCTTGGCCGTGCGGGTCTGTGAGGCCAGGGCGTAGCCGTCCATGGCCTCCCGGCTGACGTCGCACAGCTCGGCCACGTTCTCGGCCGTCTCCCCCATGGCGATGTAGGCGTCGGGCAGGCCGGCCTCGGCGAAGCGGGGATTCTCGAAGCCGTCCTCGTCGGGCCCGGCGGTGGGATACCGGCTGACGCACTCGACCCCGGCGGCCAGGAAGACGTCTCCCTCACCGGCCTGCACCGCATGGGCGGCCATCCTGATGGCCTGCAGGGACGAGGCGCAGTAGCGGTTGACGGTCGTCCCCGGCGCGTCGGTCATCCCCGCCAGCAGGGCGGCGACCCGACCGAGGTTGAAGCCCTGCTCGGCCCGGGGGCTGGCCGTGCCCACGATCAGGTCCTCGACCTGCGATCGTTCGAGGCCGGGGACCCGGTCGAAGACCGCATCGATGATCTGGACGAGGAGGTCGTCGGGCCGGAGGGAGACGAGCGACCCCTTGCGGGCCCGGCCGATGGGGCTGCGTACGGCGGCGACGATCACGGCTTCGGACATGCATGGTTCCTTTCGGCGGCGATCTGTTCGAAGATATCGAGGGCCCGGGGGTCGGCCAGCGCCCCCCGGTTGGCGGCGTCGTCGACCGGCACGCCGGCCAGGATGCGCTTGACGGGGATCTCGAGCTTCTTGCCCGACAGCGTCTTGGGGACGGCGGGAATCCCGACGATGGTGTCGGGCACGTGGCGGGGCGACAGCACCCGCTTGAGCTCGGCGGCCAGGCTCGACCGGAGCCGGTCGTCGACCGCCACGCCGGGGGCGGGCACGACGAAGAGCAGGAGCTCGCCGGCGCCGCCGTCGGGGTCCTCGAGGTGGACGACGAGGCTGTCGGCCACCGCCGGGTCCTGCTCCACGACGGAGTAGAACTCGCTGCTGCCGAGGCGGACGCCGCCCCGGTTGAGGGTGGCGTCGGAGCGGCCGGTAATGGCGCAGGACCCGGTCGGGCTGATGGTGATCCAGTCCCCGTGGCGCCACACTCCGGGGAAGTCCTCGAAGTAGGCGGCCCGGTACCGGCTCCCGTCGGGGTCGTTCCAGAATCCCAGCGGCATGGACGGCATCGGCTCGGTGATCACGAGCTCGCCCTGTTCGCCGACGAGCGGCTTCCCGTCGGGATCGAAGGCCTCCACCTTGCAGCCGAGGCACCGGCAGGCGATCTCGCCGGCCCGCACGGGCAGCAACGGGCTGCCCCCGACGAAGGCGCTGCAGACGTCGGTGCCCCCGCTCGTCGAGGCCAGGAACACGTCGTCACTCACCGCCTCGTAGATCCAGCGGAAGCCGTCGTCAGGCAGCGGGGCGCCGGTCGAGAGCACCGTTTGCAGGGCCGAGGTGTCGACCAGCTGGCGGGGCACGAGACCGGCCTTGCGGCAGGCCAGGTAGAAGCCGGCACTGGCGCCGAAGCAGGTCGCTTCGGTCTCCGCCGCCAGCCTCCACAGCGTCGAGAGGTCGGGCCAGCCCGGGTTTCCGTCGAACAGCACGACCGCGCTGCCCAGCGCCAACACCGAGGGCAGCACGTTCCAGACCATCCAGCCGGTGGTGGTGAAGTAGAAGAAGCGGCCGCCCGGCTCGACCCCGTGGTGGAAGGCGTTGAGCTTCAGGTGCTCGAGGAGGATCCCGCCGTGGCCGTGGACGATGGGCTTGGGCAGCCCGGTCGTACCGGAGGAGTAGAGCACGTAGAGCGGATGGTCGAACGGGACGGCGGCAAACTCCAGAGGCCCGGGCTCGGCCAGGAGCGCCGACCACGCCACCGTGCCCGCCGGGGCGGGGCCGTCGGGCTCGAGGTAGGGCAGAGCCACCACCGCCTCGAGGCTGGGCAGCTCGGCCCGGATCGCCTCGGCCTCCGCCCGCCGGTCGACGGCCTTGTCGCCGAATCGGTAGCCGTCGGTGGCGAGGAGAACCTTGGGTGCGATCTGGCGGAGCCGGTCGACCACGCTGCGGATGCCGAACTCCGGAGCGCACGACGCCCAGACGGCACCGAGGGAAGCGGTGGCCAGGAAGGCGACCAGCGTCTCGGGGATGTTGGGGAGGTAGGCGGCGACCCGGTCGCCCCGCCCGACCCCGAGGCGGACGAGGCCGGCCCGGGCCCGGCCCACCTGCTCGACGAGCTCGGCGGCGCTGAGGTCGACCGGCGGGCGGGTCTGGGACCGAGCCAGCACGGCCGGACCCCGCAGCTCGGGCCGGGCCGCGCCCCGCAGGACGTGCTCGGCGTAGTTCAGGGTGGCGCCGTCGAACCAGCGGGCGCCGGGCATGGCCCGGCCGGAGAGGACCCGGTCGAAGCTGGCCGTGGCCCGGACGTCGAAGAAGTCCCAGATCGACAGCCAGAAGGCTTCGAGGTGGTCGACCGACCATTGCCAGAGATCACCGTAGGTCGCACAGCGCACCCCCCGGGCCTCGTCGAGCCAGCGGAGGTACCGGCCGGTCGTCGTGGTCGAGGCGACGTCGGCCGGCGGGCGCCACAGGATCTCTCCGGGATCGGCCATCAGACCTCCGACGACAGCACGCCGTCGGCTTCCAGCTCCTTGACCGTCTGTCCGGTCAAGTCCAGCTCCGTCAGCACCTCGCCGTTGTGCTGCCCCCGATGGGCGGCCCACGAGGGACGGGCGGTCCCCGACCGCGAGAACCGCCACGGCGGGGCCGGAATCCTGATCACACCCCCGGCCCCGTCGTCGATCTCGACCAGCGGCTGCCGGTGGCGGCTCCATTCCGAGGCCAGAAACTCCTCGGTGGAACGCACCACGCCCACCGCCAGCCCGGCCACCTTGACCTGGGCCTCGAGTTCCTCGAGGTCGGAGAAACCCAGAAGCCAGGCCCGCACCTCCCCGAGCAGGGCCCGCTCGTTGGCCCGGCGGAGCGGCGGCGTGGCGAAGCGGGGGTCGTCGAGGAGGTCGGTACGGCGCATCATGGCGCAGTAGCGCCGGAAGATCGGGGTGTAGATCGGGCTCCCGGCGATCGTGATCTGCAGGCCATTGGTCAGGGTGATGATGGGCGACTCGGCCGCGCTGAGGGCCACGGGCTCGCCGCCGGTGTCGAGGCCCGAGGCCACGGCGTGGAGGCGCTCGTTGACGGCCAGCAGGCTGGCGGCCATGGAGACGTCGATGTGCTGGCCCCGCCCGCTGGCCCGCCGGTCATAGAGGGCGGCCAGAGCGGCGACCGCCGCCTCCAGACCGGTGTACACATCGGCGTGCGACGAGTAGTCGTTGCGGGCGTGCTCCCCGTCGAGACCGAAGTGGTCGAGGAGGGCCTTGGTGAACCCCGTCTCGGCCTGGACGGTGGGGGCGAACCCAGCCCGTCCCTTCCAGGGACCGGTCTGGCCGTAGCCGCTGATGGAGACGTAGATCACCGTGGGATTCCGGGCGGCGACGGCGGCGTAGTCGAGGCCGTAGAAGGCCAGGGTGCCGGGGCGGAAGTTCTCGACGATGACGTCGGCCCGGGCGCACAGTTCCATCACCACCTGACGACCCTGAGGGAAGTTGAGGTCGATCGAGAGATTGCGCTTGCCGGCGTTCTGCTGGGCGAAGTAGTGCGACATGCCGCCGGTGGCGGGAACGGCGATCCGGGCCAGGTCCCCCGCCGGTGGCTCGACCTTGACGACCGACGCCCCGAGATCGCTCAGGATCTTCACGCAGTGCGGGCCGGCCAGAACCCGGGTGAAGTCGACGACGGTGCAGCCGTCGAGCGGCGCTGCCACCTCAGGACCCACTGAAGACGCCATCGGCCACACCGCTGGCGAAGAAGGCGGCGAGGCCGGTGGCGAGATCGTCGCTGTCCCATACCGGCCCGCCGACCTCGGTCGTCAGCTCGTCTCCGGCGAACACGCCGTGCGCCGCGGTGTGGTTGGCCAGGCGCTTGACGGCCTGGTAGGCGACCGTGGGCCCGGCGGCCAGCTGGCGGGCCAGCGACAGGCTGGCGTCGCGCAGAGCCTCGTCGGGCACGACCTGGTTGATCAGGCCCCAGCGCTCCAGCGTCGACGGCCGGTGCCGGCGGCCGAGCAGGACGATCTCCTTGGCCCGGGCCAGACCGGCGTGGGCCACCGCCCGGGGCACGCCGCCCATGAGCGGGAACAGGCCGATCGTCGTCTCGACCAGCCCGATCTGGGCCGACTCGGCGGCGATGATCAGGTCGCAGGCCAGGGCCAGCTCGAATCCCCCGCCCAGGGCGGCGCCGTGGACGGCGGCCACAGTGGGGATGGGGAGGTCCTCCACCGACCGGAGGAAGCCGATGAGGTCGAGCTTGGCCAGATCGCCGGACGCCATGGCGTCGAGATCGGCTCCGGCGCAGAAGTGACGGAGGCGGCTCGAGAGCAGGATCGACCGGCAGCCCCGGTCGACCGCCTCGGTGAAGGCCTCCGTGAGCCCGGCCAGCAGCGTCCCCTCCAGGAGGTTGTGCGGCGGGCGGTTGAGCTCGACGAGCCCCACGTCCCCGTCCCGGCTGAAGACAACGATCCCGTCGTCGATCATCGTGTTCTCCCGTTGGGTGAAGACAGCGTCTGGAAACCGTCGTCCCACAGCTCGAGCACGTCGTCGAGCGGCACGAAGGTGTCGGAACCGTTCTCGAACAGCCACAGGCTCTGACGGTGCGGGGACCCGGCCGAGACGAGCTGCGCATCGTCGATGCGGGTCCCGTCGCGAAGGGCGACGGTCACGCGGCGACCTTGCAGAGCCTGCAATCTCCCGGGCCGGATCACGGCTCGCACTCTACGTTGCGATTCGCAACTGAGCAAGTTGCATTTTGCTACGAGCGGGCTTGCCAAGCGCCCCTGGTCGGCTTAGGGTCTATCTAGCAAAATGCAACTCACTTGGGCGGCGCGGGAAAGGGACGAGAGATGACAGAGACGATCCAGCCGACTGGCGCGACAGGGACGGCCCGGGGACCGCTGGTCGACTCCCGCTACCCCAGCCTGAGGACGGAGGCCCTCGGCCAGCTGAAGCTCGCCTGGCGCCTGGCCCACGAGGACGACGACTGGAGCAAGGGCGGCCGCATCTCCGACGGCTTCGACCGGTGGACGTTCTGGCCCTATATGGCCAAGTTCACCTACGACCTGACCTACGCCATCCGGATGCTGGCCAAGATGGCCGAGCAGACGCCGGCCTGGCGGGAGGTCTACGTCGACGCCGGCGAGCGGCTGAACCACCGCATGACGCAGTACGCCTCGTGGTACGACTGGGTGGAGCAGAAGGGCCTCGATCCCAACCGGGCGTCGTATCCCTACTTCTACTACCGCCACACGATGCCGCCGGGCATGGCCGGCGTCTACAACGCCCCCGGCTACTGCGGCAACGGCCTGCAGACCTACATGGACGGGCTGTTGCAGTCGCTGATGGTGGCACCGGTGACCGCCAACCCCGTCCACCCCTACGTGCACCAGCACTCGCCGGGCACCGGGGGCCGGGTCTACGACGCCGACCCCGTCTACGCCAACGGCTCGAGCAACATGATGTACCGGGGCTACTTCCTCGAGCAGCTGGCCCACATGCGGCGGATCTCGGGCGACACGAAATACGACGATCCGCTGGAGCTCGTCTATGACGAGAACATCAGCTACCGGTACTCGGCCGAGCAGATCGCCGCCGGGCTGTGCGAGCAGTTCCGGGCGCCGATGGACGCCAACGGCTCCAGTCTGCGGTTCGGCATCGACTGCGAGGTCGGGAAGGTCTTCCCCATCTGCGTCACCGTCGGAGGGCTCGGCCTCTTCCTGTTCGACCAGCTGCACGGCACCAAGTACTTCGGCGGGTACGAGGAGTGGCTCGAGTTCGCCAAGGAGGCCTTCATCGCCGGTGATCCCGACGAGGACGGCTATTTCCGCTCGCACTGCATCTACTACGACCGTGACATCAACTACAACCTGAACCGGCCGGAGAACATCATCGGCGCCTTCCCGATGACCATCGCCATGCAGCTGTCCCCCTTCGACCGTCCCTACGCCGAGCGGCTCTACGAGAGCGTGATCCGCTACCACGGCCGCCAGGAGCCCGATGGCAGCCTGCGGATCGTGCTGCCCAAGGAGATCGTCGGGCCGGCCGACATCCACGACGTGTGGGCCACGGCCGTGGGGCTCTCCCTGGCCTATGAACTCGGCGACTCCGAAAGGGTCGGGCAGTTCCTGTCGTGGTACGAGCAGCGCTACGAGCCGACCTACGACGACGGCGAGTTCTACTGGTGGTTCGGAGTCCGCGAGGCGTGGCCCCGGGGCATCCCCAACCACTGGGCGGCGCTGGCCTTCATCGGCGAACCGGGCGACTTCGCCCGCCTGTACCACGAGGTCGACATGGGACGCTTCGACGAGCCCACCGTCGTCGGGATCGAGTATCCGGCCGTCACCGTCCGCCAGGCCTTCTGGGACCGGGACCGGGGCCTGCTGTCCGTGGCCATCGGGCCGGGATCCGACTCGGCCGTGGGCGGTTCGCCGACCACCTTCCGGGTCACTCAGCTGCCCCACACCGACTGCGACGTCAGCCTCGACGGCGAGCCGTTCACCAATTGGTCGGCCACCGGGCCAGGCGAGATCACGATCCGGGCGACGCTCGACGACCATCATTTCCTCGTCGGGTGCCGGTAGCCGAGGCGCCGAACCGATGAACGTCGTGCTGGTGGCCAGCTACGAATGCGGGCATCAGCCGTTCGGACTGGCCAGTCCGGCCGCCTGGCTCAACGAGATAGGCGCCCGGGTGACCTGTATCGACCTCACGCGAACCTCCCTCGACGAGGTCGCGGTGGCCGGCGCCGACCTCATCGCCTTCCACGTACCGATGCACACCGCCACCCGGCTGGCCATCGAGGCCGTCCCCGAGGTCCGCCGCCTGAACCCCGACGCGGCGCTGTGCTTCTTCGGCCTCTACGCCGCGGCCAACGCCGAGCTGCTGAGTGATCTGGGGGCCAGCGTCATCGCCGGCGAGTTCGAACCCGAGCTCGTCCGGTTGGCGGCGGCGCGGCCCGACCCCGGGCCGCTCGTCGTCTCCCTGGCGCCGCAGCGCTTCCGGATACCGGACCGGAGCGGCCTGCCGGGCCTCGACCGCTACGCCCAGCTGGAGATGCCCGACGGGAGCCGCCGGCTGGCCGGCTACACCGAAGCCAGCCGGGGCTGCCGGCACCGCTGCCGCCACTGCCCCGTCGTGCCCGTGTACGACGGACGGTTCCGGGTGGTGCAGCCCGACGTCGTGCTGGCCGACATCGACCAGCAGGTGGAGGCGGGAGCGCAGCACATCACCTTCGGCGATCCCGACTTCTGGAACGGCGTCCCCCACGCCCTGCGGGTCGTGACCGAGATGCACCGCCGGCACCCGCTCCTCACCTACGACACCACGATCAAGGTCGAACACCTGTTGCGCCACTCCCGGCACGTGGCGACCCTGGCGGCCACCGGCTGCCTGCTGGTGACCACCGCCGTCGAGTCGTTCGACGACGATGTCTTGCGTCTGCTGGCCAAGGGCCACACCGCCGCCGACTTCGACCAGGCCCTTGACCTGCTGCGCCGCCACGACCTGGCCGTCAACCCCACCTTCATTCCCTTCCACCCCTGGACCACTGCCGACCGGTATGCCGCCTTCCTCGAACGCATCGCCGGCTCCGGCCTGATCAGCAGCGTGGCCCCCATCCAGCTGGCGCTCCGCCTCCTCGTTCCGGCCGGGTCGCTGCTCCTCGACGTCCCGGAGATGGCCGCCGTGCTGCGCCCGTTCGACGGCCAACGGCTCGTCTTCCCCTGGGAACATCCGGACCCCGCCGTCGACGAACTGCAGGCCGCCGTGCTGGAAACGGTCACGGCCGGCGAGGCGCAGGGGTGGTCCCGGACGGAGATCTTCGCCGCGGTATGGGAACGGGCCGGGCTGGCGCCCGGCGACCTGGGCGCCACACCGGAACCGTCGACCGCCACGCCTCCCCATCTCCTCGAGCCGTGGTTCTGCTGCGCCGAGCCGCCGGCCGTGCGCCTCGGCGGGCTGGCCCCGGTATGAGCGCCACGCCGCAGTCCGTGTCCGTGGCCGGAGCTGGCACCGCCACGCTCGCCCGCTACTTCCACGTCCTGTCCGACGTGACCCGCCTGCGCATCATCGACGAGCTCTCGCTCGGAGAGCGGAACGTCAGCCAGCTCGTCGCCGTCACCGGGGGAACCCAGAGCGGGGTGTCCAACCACCTCGCCTGCCTGCGCTGGTGCGGGTTCGTGGCCTCCCGGCGCTCGGGACGGGAGATCTTCTACTCGGTGGCCGATCCGGTGGTGGCACTCGTGGTATCCACCGTGCGCCACGAGATCGCCGGCGACCGGGAGCTCCGTCTCGGCGCCTGCCACACGACGAAGCTCCGGTAGCTCGTTTCAAATCGCAACCTTGACAGAGTTGCGAATCGCAACGTAGCGTCGGGCCGTCTTCACGCCTCTCAATGAAGGGATTACGCCGATGACGACCGTCCTTCCCGACTCGCTTCTGGCCCAGGTCAGATCGAGCCGCGACAGCATCGTGATCAACGGGCAACGCCGGGCGGCCGCCAGCGGAGAGACATTCGACGTGTTCGACCCCGGCACCGGCGAGGTCGTCGGCCAGGCGGCCGCCGGCGGCGCCGCCGACGTCGACGCCGCGGTGCGCGACGCCGAACGGGCCTTCCAGGCGGGCTGGCGCGACGCCAATCCCAACCTGCGGGCCAGAGCCCTCCTGCGCCTCGCCGACCTCATCAACGAGCACACCGAAGAGCTGGCGCTCCTCGAGAGCCTCGACAACGGCAAGCCGTTGTGGGAGACGACGAACTTCGACGTCCCCATGACGGCGGAGGTCTACCGCTACTACGGCGGGTGGGCCACCAAGCTGGCCGGCGAGGTCCTGCCCGTGTCGCCCATGTTCGGCCCCGCCTTCGCCTACACCCGCCGGGAGCCCTACGGCGTGGTGGGGGCGATCGTCCCCTGGAACTTCCCGCTGATGATCTCGGCCTGGAAGCTGGCGCCGGCCCTGGCGACCGGCAACTCGGTGGTCATCAAACCGGCCGAGCAGACCCCCCTGACCGCCGGGCGGATCGCCGAGCTGGCCCTCGAGGCCGGGTTCCCCCCCGGCGTCATGAACGTCGTTACCGGGTTCGGGGAGAGCGCCGGCGCCCCCCTGGTGGCCCATCCGCTTGTCAGGACGGTGGCCTTCACCGGTTCGGGGGAAGTCGGCCGGCTCATCATGCGCGCCGCCGCCGAGCAGATGAAGCCCGTCCACCTGGAACTGGGCGGGAAGTCACCCAACGTCGTCCTGGCCGACGCCGACATCCCGGCCGCGGTCCAGGGCTCGATGATGGGCATCTTCTTCAACCAGGGCGAGGTGTGCTGCGCCGGCTCCCGGATCTACGTCGACGCCCCCGTATACGACGAGTTCGTCGAGGCGATGACCACCCACGCCGGTTCCCTGAAACTGGGCCACGCCCTGGCCGAAGGCACGCAGATGGGGCCGCTCGTCTCCTCGGAGCACCTCGAGCGGGTGGGCGGGTTCGTGGACCGCAGCCGCAGCGACGGCGCCACCGTGGCCGTGGGCGGCGAGGCGGCCAAGGACGTCGACGGCGGCGGCTACTTCTACCGGCCGACGGTCGTCACCGACACGACCGACGACATGGAGATCGCCCGGGAGGAGGTCTTCGGGCCGGTGGCGGTCGTCATGCGCTTCGAGGGCGAGGAGGACGCGGTGCGGCGGGCCAACGGGAACGCCGCCGGCCTGGCCGCCGCGGTGTGGACGCGGGACGTCAGCCGGGCCCACCGCCTGGCCGCCCAGCTCGAAGCGGGCACCGTCTGGGTCAACACCTACAACATGATCGACCCCGTCATGCCCTTCGGCGGCTTCAAGGCGTCCGGGTTCGGTCGTGACTGCGGCGCCGAGGCGCTCAACCACTACACGCAGACGAAGTCGGTCTGGGTCAGCCTCGACCGTTGAGCCAGCTTCCGACCGGCTTCGTCACAACAGAAAGGGACACCGTTCCATGAGCCAGGACATCCGTCAGCTCGCCGAGGTACACGCCAAGTCGATCGCCAGCGGCGACTTCGAGTCGGCCCTGCAGGACTTCTCGGCCGAGCTCGCCCCGAAGGTGCCGTCGATGGTTCCCATGCTGCCCGAGAACCTCTCGGCGGCGGAGGTGCTGAGCATCGAACCGGCCGGCGACGACTACGTCATCCGCATCCGCTATGACGGCTCGGCGTCCAGCGCGACCGTCGAGTCGGTCTGGCGCCAGGACGGCGACCGACCCAAGATCGTCGACGCCAAGTTCCTGTAGCCCGGTCGACGTTCGATGTTCTCGCCATCCGGTCGGCGGTCGCGCCTGCTCCTGGCCGCGGCCATCGCCGCCGCCGTCCTGCCGCAGGCGGCGACCGCCGAGCCGGCTCCCCACTCGGGGGCTGAGCTGTTGGCCGTCAACAGTCGCGGGACAGCGACGAACCAGTCGACCGATCCCAACCGCAAGGTCTTCACGTTCGAGCTGTATTCCCTGGCCGACGGCGCCCGCATCGGATCGGCCGTCGACGACGTGGCCTGCTCCTCCACCAAACCGCCCCCCTGCGCCGTGGTCGACGCCAGGACGACGTTCCACCTGCCCGACGGCGACATCGTGAACCACGCCGACGTCAGCGTGGCTCCCGACCCCCAGAACACCGGCTGGGTCATCGTCTCCGCCCGCGGCGAGAAGAGCATCGTGGGCGGCTCGGGGCGCTACCGCGACCGGACGGGTTCGGTGCGGGTCCACGGAACCAACGATCTGCGCCGGTTCCCCGAGCAGATGACCCAGGACGACTTCTGGCTGATCCAACTCGACCCCCGCTGACACAGGAAGGAACCATGGAGATCCGGGAACGGAAACCGACCGACGAGGTGGACCTCGCCGGTGCGGTGGCACACCCCACCTTCTGCAAGATCTGTGAGGCGCTCTGCGGGGTGATCGCCTACGAGCGCGACGGACAGGTCGTCAAGGTGGCCGCCGATCGGGACAACCCCTTCTCGACGGGCTACGTCTGCCCCAAGGGCGTGAACGACCATCTGGTGACCAACGACGAGGACCGCGTCGTGCAGCCCCTGCAGCGCCAGCCGGACGGCACGTTCCGCCCCGTCAGCTGGGACGAGGCCCTCGAGGACATCAGCGCCCGCCTCCGGGCCATTCTCGACCGGCACGGGCCCACTGCGGTGGCCGGGTACCTCGGTAACCCCAGCGTCTGGGACTACACGCTGTTCTTCTCGATGGTCAACTTCATCAAGGGCCTGAGGTCGCCCCACATGTACGCCACCGCGTCCATCGACATCAACAACCGCTGGGTCGTGAACCATTTGCTGTACGGCAACCCTCTGCGCTCCCCCGTCCCGGACATGCCCCGGACGAAGTTCCACCTGCTCGTCGGCGCCAACCCGTTGGTGTCGCACGGCTCGATGTTGACCCAGCCCCGCATCCGGGAGGCGCTGTTCGACATCACCAAGCGGGGCGGCCGTGTCGTGGTAGTGGATCCCCGACGGACCGAGACCGCCGAGCAGTTCGAATGGCTTCCCATCCGCGCCAACACCGACGCCTGGATGCTGCTCTCCCTGCTGCACACGATCTTTTCCGAGGGCCTCGAGGATCGCGAGGCCCTCGACCGGGACGCCGCTGGCGTCGGGACCCTCCGGCGCCTGGCCGCCGACTATCCCCCGGAAGCGACCGAGCCCCTCACCGGCATCCCCGCCGAGGAGCTTCGGCGGCTGGCCCGGGATGTCGCCGCCGCCGAATCGCTGGCCGTCCACGGCCGCTGCGGCACGTCGCTCGGCAGCTTCTCCACCGTCACGACCTACCTGCTCGACGCCTTGGCCATCGTCACCGGGAACCTGGACCGGCCGGGCGGGTCGGTCTTCCCCCGGCCGGCGATCGACTTCGAGCGCATGATCGAGCTGTTCGGCTTCGCCACCTACGGGTCCTACCGGTCGCGGGTCGGAGGGTTCAACGAGGTCATGGGAACGCTGCCGGTCGGTGAACTGCCGCGAGAGATCGAGACGCCCGGCTCCGGTCAGGTGCGGGCGTTGTTCATGGCGGCCGGCAACATCGTCACCACCGCGCCGGGCGCCGAACGGCTCGAGACCGCCCTCGGCCACCTCGACCTGTTCGTCTCCTTCGACTTCTACCGGACCGAGACGAATACCCAGGCCGACTACATCCTCCCGGACCTCACCGGCCTCGAGCGGTCCGACTTTCCCTTCTTCCCGCTCATGCACGCCACCGTGCCGTACATGCAGTGGACGCCGGCAGCGGCCCAGCCCTGCGGCGAGGCGCGGCCGACGTGGTGGGTGATCGACCAGATCTGTCGTCGAACCGGCATCGCACCCAACCCTCTGGCGGCGGGACGGGCGGCGTGGCGGCTCGGCGTCCGGCCCTCCCTTCCGACCGTGCTCGATCTCTTCCTTCGGCTCGGCCCCCACGGCGACCGGTTCGGCCTCCGCCGCACCGGGGCGCGTCTCAGCCGGAAGAAGCTGCTGGCGACGCCCCGCGGTGTCCTCCTCGAGGAGTACGTGCCGACCGGGCATCTCCGGCGGCGGCTCCCCCACAAGGACCGCAAGGTCCACCTCGACGTCCCCGTCATCCTGGAGGACCTCGAGCGGCTTCGAACCGCTGACCTCTCCACCGACCGCGAATACCCGTTGCGCCTGGTGAGCCTGCGGGAGCTCCGGTCGCAGAACTCCCGGCTGCACAACGTCGACCGCCTGATGAGGAACCGGCAGCAGACGCTGCGGATGCACCCGGACGATGCCTGCGCCGCGGGCGTCGAGGACGGCGCGCTGGCGGCCATCATCTCGAGGCGGGGGCGCATCGAGGTTCCGGTCCGGGTCTCCGACGAGATGATGCCGGGCAACGTCGCCCTCCCCCAAGGGTGGGGCCACAAGGGAGGCTGGCATCGGGCCGTCGCCGCCGGCGGCGCCAACTACAACATCCTGACCCCGGACCAGTCGACGGACTTCGACCAGGTGTCGGGACAGGCCTGGCTCAACGGCTTCCCCGTCCGGGTTGAACCGGTCAGCGGCGCAGCCTCCGCCGCCATGGCCTAGCGCTCGACGCCGTCGAAGTAGCGCTGGGCCGTGGCCCACACCGCGGCGGCCGCGGCCCGGCCCGACCGCTGACCATCGGTGTCGGACTTCTCGAAGTGGATGCCACCGATGCGACGGGACAGGCCGGCCTGACCGGCGGCGTCGGAGAACGTCGACCAGTGCAAGGCCACGTCCCGGCTCGGACTCCCGGGGTCGACCTTGGAGCTTCGGGCCGGGATCAGCGCCTGTCCCCCAAAGGCGTCGCTGTTCGTGACCAGCCGCATGATCTCGGCCGCGGCGGCGCTGAACGTGCTGTGACCCGAGATGTACTCGGCGAACGGCGGCGTAGGCAGGTACGGCTGCCACCGCCCGCCGTCGATGACCTCGGTGCCCCGGCCCGGCCCACCCCAGGCCTCGATGGCGTGACCCCGGTAGAGGTAGCGGATGGCCGTGATCGGGCGGACGGAGTCGAAGGCCAGCTTGTGGTCCCAGGCCACGATGCCGGCATCGAGGAGGGCATTGCCGAGCAGGAAGAACATCTTCACGTTCTGCTCGAGGGACATCCCGTCCCGTTCCGAACAGTAGGAGGCGATGAGGGCCCAGTGACCGGGCGGGGTCACGGTGCCCGGCCCGTCGGCCCAGTATTCGGCGATGGCCTTGCTCTCGTCGGACAGGGCGGCGCTCAAGGCCACGAGATCGTCCGCCTCCTTGACGTACTCGCTCGTCCCGTAGCGGGGCGGGCCCCCCGGCGTGCGCAGGAGCGACGCCTGTTCCATCCCGAAGGGAACCACCCGGGGCCACTGGGGAAGGACGAACTGCTGGGGCACGTCAGCCCCGGAGGCGTTCTTGACCCGCAGGGGCTGCCACCGGTTCGGGTCACGGACCTCGTCCGGCGGGTTGACCGGGTGGTAGTTGGTGTAGTCGGAATAGGGCCGGCCGGACGATCCCGGGACGTCGCCCAGCTGGTTGGACCCGTCCCGGTGCCGAAAGTCGAGGACCGCCTGGCAGGCCCGAAGCCCGGTCGCCGAGCGCTGGTCCGCCAGTCGCGCGTCGAAGCGGCGCCGCTGGCCGGGGAGCACGTCGACGGCAGCGGCGTGGGCCGCCACGTTGATCGCCGCAATCCGGTTGGCGTCCGTGCGCTCCCGCTCGGGCCGGCGCAGCGCGGCGCCGACGCGTGTGCCGGAGGCGATCGGGTCATAGGCCGCCCAGGCGTCATAGATGCAGGCGTTGAGGATGGCCAGGCCGCGAGCCACGGCCGGCGGCGCCAGCGTCGACTCCCGCACCCCGTCGAGGAAGGCCCGGTTCCAGCCGACGACCGGATCCGCACTCCCTTCGGCCCTCGCTCGGACGCCGCCGATCGGGCCGATTCCCAGCGGCGCGAGCAGCACGGCGGCGATCAGGACGAGGGCCCTGCGGCGGATCTTCACGACGGCCCCTCAGCCGCCGACGACGATCCGGCCGGTGGCGTGGCCAGCGGCGTCGGTGGCGATCGCACCGCCGAACTGGGCCCACCCCGGCACCAGCGAGCTCTTGGTCGACATCGGGTTGTGGGCGGGATCCCAGAACGGCGTGCTGAAGTGCACGACGAAGGTGTCCGGGCCCGAGCCCCGGTTGTCGGTCGCCACCGCCTTGAAGGGGTGTTCGACGTCCTCGTTGGTCTGGTTGCCCATCCGGGTGATCGACCGCATGCGACCGGTGGCGATGATCTGATGGTCGCGCACGTCATAACTGTCGATCTTCGTCGAGTACATGAGCATCGAAAAGGGACCGGGCTGACCCGGAATCACACTGACCGCCAAGGTGCCGACCGCACAGCTGACCATCCGGCGGTTGATGGTGAATCCCGAGAGCTGGAACGCCACCGACGGGTCGGTGTACATCCCGGCACCCTCGTTCTCCAATCCGTTGGACTGCAGAGGCGCCGCCGACTCGTCCGCCCCCGCCGCAGAGACCCCGACCAGGCGAGGAATCCACCCGAGGCAGCCGACGCAGTAGGCGAGGACAACGCTGGCGATAACGGCCGCCCCGGAGCGAGAAAGGCGCGTGCGACGAGACATGGTGGCGATCCTTTCAGAGAATGACAACCCTGGCCCCAGAGGCCGGCACGGCCCGAGCCAAGAATTATGTTCACCACCTTTATATCTAATTATGATCACGAACTCGAATAAATCTTTTCCCGCTGATATCAGCCGTCGCTGATCTATCGGACGCGGTTTTGGGTCGTGCCCGCCCGATCCGGTGGCTGCCGCCCCGCCGGTCTTCGGCTGGCCGCCAAGTGAGTTGCAAACCAAAACTGTGGCCGGACAGAATGCGCGCCGACCGGAAAGGGAGAGACCATTGCCGCAGATCCGATTCGACGACCAGGTCGCCGTCGTCACCGGCGCGGGCGGGGGGCTCGGCCGTCAGCACGCCCTGCTGTTGGCGTCTTGCGGCGCCCTGGTGGTGGTGAACGATCTTGGCGGCACCCTCGACGGGGCTGGACGCTCCGATCACCCGGCGTCGATCGTGGCCATGGAAATCGCCGACGCAGGCGGGATCGCCGTGGCTGACACCAACGACATCGCCACCCCCGACGGCGGGGAGGCCGTCATCGCCGCCGCGCTCGATGCCTTCGGCCGGATCGACGTCCTCGTCAACAACGCCGGCATCCTGCGCGACCGGACGTTCGCCAAGATGGAACTCGACCTGTGGCAGGCCGTCATCGCCGTCCACCTGACCGGCGCCGTCCACGTCACCCTGCCCGCCTGGCGACAGATGCGACAGCAAGCCTACGGACGGATCGTCAACACATCATCGGCCTCGGGGCTGTTCGGCAACTTCGGGCAGGCGAACTACGCCGCAGCCAAGATGGGCCTGGTCGGACTCACGAACGTACTGGCCCACGAGCGCGCCACCTACAACATCAAGGTCAATGCCATCGCGCCCGTCGCCGCCACCCGCATGACCGAGAAGCTCTTTCCCGATTTCGCCGAGCACATCGACCCCGCCCTCGTATCACCGGCGGTCGCCTACCTCGCCTCCCGGGAATGTGCTGTGACCGCCGAAACCTGGAGCGTCATCGCCGGCCGCGTTGCCCGGGTCTTCGTCGGCGTGACCCCTGGCTATTTCGACCGCGGGCTCACCCCTGAGGGAATCGCCGCCAACGTCGAACAGATTCGGTCCGAGATCGGTTACGCAGTCCCGTCGAGCGTCCTCGACGAGATCCGGACCCTCATGAGCCAGGTCCGACGACACGACGGTCCTTGACGAGGGCGGGCGCGTGGCCGGCGGGCCCATCGCCGAGTGCCCGGCGACCGGCGACACCCTCCGGCTCGGACACGGAGCGTGGGCAAGGTCCCTCATGATGGACGGACGACGGTCGGCCAGGAGCCTGAACCGCCTCCACGAAGTCTCGCCCATCCGACGGAACCGCGGTGTCCAGGACGAACCGGATTCGCACTGGCAAGGGTTTGTGATGTCCGAGTTGGTCGACTTTCGTTCGACTTGATCGGCCCCATGGCCGAACAGAAAGTGCCCGTGACCAGCACCTTTACTCGAGGCGGCGAGCGGAATTGAACCGCTGTTGAGGGTTTTGCAGACCCTCAATTTGTTATATACGGACGTACCTGCAGCCCTCTGACCTGCACTTCTCCCCGAGGAAATGCCTCCAGATGACCCGGATAGGGAGGTTGGTCGACTCGCGGTCGACTTGGAACCGGGCAAGGAACGAAGCGATCGGGGTTGCTCCTTTCCTCTTCACTGGACGGTGCCAACAGACCTGGTCAGTCTCGAGTTCTCACCAGACCACGGTGAGCAGTCCCCTGTCGCAGGCCTTCCGGAGTTTCTGATCGGACGTGACCACCGGGAGACCCGTAGCGATGGCGGTTGCCGCGATGCTCCGGTCGGCGGGATCCGGAAGCAGCTCGCGGTCGATGGCCACCATGACGCGAGCGACCGCCGATGTCGTAGCGACGACGAGAAACGGGCTGTCGTCCTGTTCAAGGACCGTGAAGACATAGTCGCGCTGGTCAGCGGTCAATGGGTTCTTGACCTTCTCGGCGGCGTAGACGATCTCCACCAGCGAGATGCTGTTGACGACGATCGGATCATCGCCGGCGACGCAGGCCTCCAGAGCGTGCTGGGTGGCGGCCGAGAGCTTGGTGGAATCCGTCAGATACCAGACGAGGACCTGCGTGTCGGCCACCACCTGACTGGTGGCTTCCGTCACGACGTGATGTCCTCGCCAAGCCCCTTCCAGAGTTCATCCCGGATCTCCCGGAAGTCCCGGGCACCGGGGGCCGGCCCAAGATGGTCGCCAGCGCCCAGATAGCTCCGGATGCGTCGCCCCGGAACCGGGACGAGCGCCACGTGCGACCCCGGGCTCACCCCGAGAGGAGCCACTTGGGCGCGGTCGATGACGATCGCGCCATCAGGGGTCACCACCCCATCGAGGACCGGGTCATTCGGCACGGTTGCCATGGGCAACCAGTCTACGACCACCGGCCCGCCTCCTCGTCAGATGTTCAGGCGGCCGCGTCGGCGAGTGCAGCCTGCGCCCGCACACGACGCTTCCGGAGGGTAAGCGGCTCCGTCCCGGTCTCCTCGGCCAGCTCCTCGATGGGCACGTCGAGGACCCGGGTCAAGGATCAATCGAGCACCAGACGGCCGGAGCCGACCGCGGCGCACGGCCTCGCCGAACAGATCGACCAGCTCGCCGGTGGCCGAGCGGTCGCCCGGCGCTGGCGTGTTCACGACCGATTCGCTGAGCGGCTCGGTAGCCAGGCGGAGGCTCTGCTCCCGGTGTCCGTCCCGCCAGAGCGTCTGGCGGGTGTCGTGCAGGAAGTTCGCCGCCCCCCAGGCCGGGCGCCGGTCGCAGGGGTAGCGGCGGATCCGCTCGACGGCCGCCTCGGCCACGGCGGTGGCCACCTCCTCCGGCTCGCCGGTCAGCCGGTAGGCGGACACCACCGGCCCACGGCACTGACTTCTTCAGGTCCCCAGGTAGGCGGCCCGCACGACCTCGGATGCTGGAGGCCGCCGGCCGCGACCTCTCCCGCCAGAGTCTCGTCCGAACCCTGACCAGCGGCCGGCCCTTCGCCAGCAACGTCTTTCCCGCCGTCTCCTATGACGGCAGTATCCGGTCCGCCCCGGTTTCAGAGGTCAACATCGCCTGACGCCGGGTGGGGACACTTTCACCGGTCGAGTGACTCGCCGGCTCGTCCTGAGGTTGCTGGCAAACTCGACGACGCTTCGGGCGACGCCGGCACGATCGCCGGGCATGGCGAGCGTGTCGGCCAGAAGGACGTTCATCCCAAACCGCTCGATCTCAGAGGCTTCGACGCTGTCTCGTTCGTCGAGCACGAATCCTTGCGCGAAGGAGGCGTAGAGCTTCGCCACGTCCGCGGCCCGGTGATCGAGACCGTGGCTGTTCATCAAGGCGGCCCTCACACGAGCCCGTGTCGTCTCCGGAGGCGATGCGGGGGCCTGGGCTGATACCACCGGGGTGATGGCGATCGTCGGCCCTTCCCGGTCCCGTAGTGTCGGGATCACCCCGGGCAAGGCGAGAATCGGCCCTATGCTGGCCAGCGGACTACTGGGAGCGATGATGACGACGCCCGCCGTCCGAAGGGCGGTCAGCACACCCGGAGCGGGTGTGGCGCTCTCGATGCCCTGGTATTCCAACCGCTCCACATGCGGGCGAGCCCGGTGCCGTACCAGATATTCCTGGAATTCGAGCGTCCCCTGGTCGGTATGCAGAATTGTTCGGACGGGATCATCGCTCATGGGCAACACGCACGCCGCGACTCCGAGGCGGCGCGCCGAGGAGCGGGTGACTTCAGTCAGGGAGGCGCCGGATCGGAGGGCGACGGTGCGGAGCAAAGCCAGCGCGAGATCCTCGTCGCCGATGCGGAACCAGGCTTCGCCGTACCGGGCCAGCTTCCCGACGCATTCGAAGGTATCGCCCACGAGTCCCCAACCCCGCTCCTCGTCGAAGCGGCCGGCGAGCGCATAGCACACACTGTCAACATCGGGACTGATATGAACACCCAGGTACTCGAGATCGTCCGCCGTGTTCACGATGCAGCAGGTTGACGAAGAAGCCTGAGCCAGGAACGGAACCCATCGGGCGGCCCCGAATCCCCCGCACAGGACGGCTACGGCGAACATCGTGCCTCGGCCCGCCGGCCTGACAACACCCTGCCCTCACACCCGGGCGACGACGCGGTACAGGGTGGAACGCTGCGCCAATGGCCGCCCCAGGGGCTCGACGATGGCCCGGAAGTCGCTCTCGGAGAACGCTTGGCCGTGGCTGGCGCCCGCCGCCCGGGAGATGTTCTCGTTGATGAGCGTTCCTCCGAGGTCGTCGCAACCGGCCTGGAGCAGCTGGCGGGCCCCGGCGGGGCCGACCTTCACCCAGGACGCCTGGATATGGTCGATGTACCCCCGGTAGGCGATGCGAGCCACCGCGTGGATCAGGAGCGTCTCCCGGAACGTCGGACCCCGGCGGGCCTGGTGCTGGAGGTAGATGGGGGCGGCCATGTGGACGAACGGAAGGCCGACGAATTCGGTGAAGCCGTGCGTCTCCCGCTGGAGGTCGCGCGTCCGGACGAGATGCCGAGCCCAGGACACGGGCTGTTCGACGGCCCCGAACATCATGGTCACGTTGGATCGAAGCCCCACGCGATGGGCGACCCGATGGCATTCCAGCCATTCGTCGGTGGTGACCTTGTCGGGACAGAGGATTCGCCGGACAGGCTCGTCGAGGATCTCGGCCGCCGTGCCCGGCAGGGTCCGCAGTCCGGCGTCGGCCAGCCGGCGGAGGTAGTCAGCCAGCGGCTCTCCGAGCCGCCGGGCACCTTCGGTCACCTCGAGGGCGGTGAAGCCGTGGATGTGGATGCCCGGTGCCGCCGCGTGCACGGCCCGGCAGACGTCGATGTAGTAGTCGCCGTCGAAGGACGGGTGGATTCCGCCTTGGAGGCACACTTCGGTCGCGCCCGCCTCCCACGCCTCGGCCGTCCGGGCGGCGATGTCGTCCAGGGTGAGCAGGTAGGGAGTTCCTCGCAGGTTCAGCGAGAGGGGACCTTTGGAGAATCCGCAGAACCGGCACTTGAACGTGCAGACGTTGGTGTAGTTGATGTTCCGGTTGCGGACGTAGGTCACCGTGTCCCCGACGATCTGTTGGCGAAGCTCGTCGGCAAGGGCGGCCACGGCGGCGACTTCGGGACCTCGAGCCGAGAACAGCGTGACGAGCTCGTCCACGCCGGGCTCCTGCCCGAGGCGAACACCGGCGAGCACCTCACCGACGGCCCCGCCGGCCCGGGCCGGTCCCGGGATCAGAGGGACCGGCGAGGCGTCCGACCCGGAATACCAGGCGGTCGACCGTCGACCGGCGAGGATGACGTCGGCGCCGTCCCCCACGTTGGTCGCCTCGGCGGTCCGCTGGGGAAAGACGGCTCCCGGATCATCCCGGCCGAGC
>Ga0070741_10004092_pt1 | contig 34629 bp, 26 predicted proteins | sample Coa_R1_4_FD_66440 | JGI IMG/M metagenome (GOLD analysis project Ga0070741, IMG submission 66440) | Surface soil microbial communities from Centralia Pennsylvania, which are recovering from an underground coalmine fire - Coalmine... | ecosystem: Environmental > Terrestrial > Soil > Unclassified ... | reverse complement strand
TATCTTTACCAAGCATGTGAAACTCTCGCTTCCTGAAGTCAGCGGCAAAGTTTCCCAATAAATCAGGATGTCTGGGGAGAATCAGCACTGATTATATTATCGCAGAAAGAGGTACGTCGACATGGTGGCGAGTTGTAGTTTCGTAATGTATGTTATCGGACGCACGGGATATTGTAATATTATTCAAAGCTCACTCTCACTAGACGTTGCTGTCCGATCACGATGGTTTCTGCTATCCGAAACTAACTACCGTCGACGCCCTAGCAATCGTAATAGCATAAGGAATAAATTAACAAAGTCGAGATAAAGTTTTAAAGCGCCAAGGATTGCGGCCTTTTGCACGTTTTCATCCCCCGTATTCGAACCGTTTGCAAGGGCATATTCGCGTAATTTGCTTGTATCGTAAACAATGAATCCGGAAAATATGAGGACACCAACTACAGATGAAGCCCACTGCAGCGCTTCGTTCCCGAGAAAAAAATTAACGGTACTTACAACGAGCAGCCCAACTAACCCGGTAAAGCAAAGCTGCCCAATACCCAAAAGAAACCTGTTTGTGAAAAAGCCGTAGACGGCAAGAGAACCGAACATAACTGCTGCAACGGCGAATACCTGCGAAATTGATTTGTGAGTGTATGCGAAGAAGAGGACTGAGAAACTCAGCCCATTAATAGCAGAGTAAAGCAAAAACACCACTGCTGTTGCATGGGCAGACAAATTGCCTTCAACCCATCTAAGGGAGAACAGAATACATATCGAGCCAAAAAGCAGGATGTAAAAAGCAGCAGGATTTGAAATGATTGACTTCGTCAGAGCAGACGTAGCGGCAACTTTATAAGCTGTACCCGCTGTAATCGCCAGTCCAACCGCCATCCATAAGAATACTTGCCTGAAATACTCTGCCACTGGCCGTTGACCGGCAAATGCTGTTGACTCGTAAGTTGGATTCAATAGCTGTTCATTCATAAGTTCTTTGGCGCTCCATTGATTATGAGATATCGGGAGGTCCAATCTTCTTTGGCCGTGTTAGCGAAGGCACGCCAATATCCCTGGCTCTTAATTCTGGCGCTCTATTGTGCTCTTTAGGGAGTATAGCTTGACCACTTCCCTGAGACCTTTGAGATATTGAAAACTAAATCATCGTACATACCAGTGTAATGGAGGTGATTGTTAACTGCGCTTTGAATGCTGTCCCCTCGAACGTTCCAAGGAGCTTCGCGAGTGAGGATAATGTTGCCATCGATTAACTCAGATATGTGTCTTATGGCGTTATTGATAATTTGTTGATTTTTAATATAAAAAGGCAGTGGCGAGGCTAAATGAAAGAACTGATTAAACTGCCCTTCGAACGGGTCACGTATTAGAAACGGATTCTCGATTTGGATAAGAACATCGGGTCCTATTTGCTCACGCTCGCACTCTGACCAAGACGGTGCCCAAATCTCAGTGACAGCAAAACGCCAGTTAATGCTGGCTTCCTGGTTCAAATCGGAACTATGTGCCCATTTCTTATGACTTTTATCGTCCCATCCTAACCGTCCAAAACGAACCGGGTCTTGCCGAACGCCAAGACCCTGAGTGGATCGTACGGCCGGTTTGGCGATAGAGGCAGACAAAATTGGGTTTAGCCATTCCGCTATTTGTGACCAGCTCTCCCAACACCAAGCCTTATGGCGTTGCGATCTTCCGACAATTACGATTGATTTATAATTGCTATCCATTTGAATTCACCAGAAATCTGGGGACCATAAAAACGGTCAGTGTCGTTTCCACAAGAGCTTCAGAAAATATGATACGATCACTACCTCGAAGAGTTCAATCTTTAACTACTGTCTGCCCGACTAAAACCTTCGTTAAAGCGAGCTTGCAAGTCAGCCTTAAATTCCAAAAAAACGGGTAAACCAGGATCCGTTTTCATGCTCAAAAACTGTGTCTTCGCTGTGGCTATTCTCGTAAACTCTTCACGATTATCAAGCAGATAGGCAAGACCGATCGCACGCATTGCTCGCTCGTTATCAAGTGGTGACACATGCCAAGCTGCTCTGTCGTCACCGCTGAGACCCTGCAATGCGGCGTTCAGGTCTGAATACTTTTCCAAATAAGGAAGCCCAATTGAGACAAAAGATTCCATTAGAGCGCTTGCCACACGTTTTATATCCTTGTCGTCTGCAATCCTCCATCGTTTTTGTTTGCCTTCAGATATATTACCTATTTCACCGCCCAAACTGAAAGTGTCCTTTTTTTCTTTTCTCGATAAATAAGTCTTGTGGTTGTTCACCAAGTCTTCGAGGTGGTCGAATCTGACGGCCACATGTAAAGTGACGTCCAAATCATCAGGATGTTTTATGAATGCCAAGCTCAAGGCATGGAGGCCAAAGGAGGTTTTCTTGTAGAACGACCATCCCTTGGCTCTTTTATCGTATCCATACCTTTCAACTTTTTCCGCTAGTTCTGAGAGCAAGAGATTCTCTAGATTCTTGTCGTGACTCATCACGGCCGCCTCTCAATCGTTTTAATGACCTGCATTGTACCCTGCAATTCTTTTGGAACCTTGCTGCTAACTATTTTGGCACCTGATGTGGCCATTTCTGCGTCTTTTGACAATTGTAAACTGCTTCTAACCGCGTTACCAGATTTGACCTCGACCGCAAGCAGCTCACCCTCAGGTGTTTTAACGAGATGATCAATGTATCTGAGCCCTTGTGATGTTCTGACCGCAACTTGGCTCGCAACAATTTCATTTCCTTCCTCGACTAGCTGTTTAGCAACAACTTCCTCAGCGGCCTTTCCTGTGATTCTGTTAATAGTAACCTGGGCAAGTTCTTTCGAAACCTGTACGGTGCCTTCTTCAACACCTTCCTTCAATAGAAGTTTACTAAGCTCATCAGTGCCTAATTCCGCCACCTCTTTCGCGCCGAGAGATACACCGGCACGTACGAGACCGGTAACAGGGGAGAGCATCATATCCATCTCAAGCGCGCTCGCTAGAATGCTGATATTTTGCGGGTGATCAACCATGCTGGCGTAGAGATTCATGGCGTCGAGCATGTCGTCGTAGTGGTCTACCCAATAACGACTATGTGGGTCCAAAACCACATATCCATGGTCCTCGCCTGCGTAATAAACCATTTCCTTATCGGTGAGCTTGACATAAGCGTCTCCAGGATTGTCGTCGTGCCATTCCGGCTGGCATTCGCTTTGGCAATCTTTCTTTCTGTACCAATCAAGCCCGCTCGGATCAACGTAAACTAGAGGGTTGTTAGTAACGTAGGTATAACGATTCCAGCTTTGGGAAACGCCAGCCCGCGCGCTCTGCATTAGCGGATCCGGGCTCAAAAACCTCCCTTGCTGATTGGAATAGTATCTTGCATTAGAAAAATACAAACCGGTTTCATCGTCTTTTTCGTATGCAGTGAACCTCTCGGTAAGATTATCGACGCCACCGTATTGCGGAATATTGATTCGCGCTCCTGCCGTCGGCGATATTTCCTCCCCAAATGGCTGGTAATCATGCCAACTGACCACCGATCCTGTCGCTCCATCTGTCACAACCCGCGAACTTCCCAAGTGATCAGGCGTCACATACTCTGTGCTGTATTGACCGTTGCTTCCGAGCACGATGTTTGCCAGCAATCCGCCCGGCCCGTAAACATATTCTTTGGTGAATGCCGCTGGTGTTATTACTGCTCCGCTGTGCCCCCATACCCTTCCGACGGGTCCGCTGCTGCTCTGCGGTCGGTATTCTTCGATCAGCTTGTTGTCTATGCCGTAAATATGTGCCTTGCCTTGCTTCCAGATGCGATTGCCTTCTCCATCATATAGGTACTGGTTTGCAATGTTGTCATAGCCCGTTATACGGTTCTCCGCGTCAAGGGCATATGTGTGATAACTGTCGTTGCTCATATTGCCGGCCTGATCATAAGCCATCCCGACAATCTGATTATTCTGATTGAACATCATATCGGGTGCGCCGGCGGTCGTTCCCCCCGCGTATTGCTGACGATTACCATAACGGTCATAGCCAAATGCTTGCTGCCACACTGGTGTTATGCTGCCGTTGTCCTTCTCATATGCATAGGTCAGCCGGTTCAGCGCATCATAAGTGAAATCCTGCTCGAATACATTACCTGCAATCAGGCTTGTAACTCCGAGAATATTTCCGTTATTGTCGTGACTGCTCGTCGTCGAGGTGTAAACGTAATTGAGTTGCAGGGCCGACGCTCCCGTTGATCCTGAAACAAGACTAATCGACGTAGGCTGCAATCTAGAATTGTAGGCAATTGAATGAACTAGACCGTTGCCATAACTTTCACTCTGTAGCGATCCGTTCGGAGTGTAACTGATATTTCCGAGACTTACTCCGACAGGCGCATTCGCCAGCGCTGGGCTACTGAGAGACAGCATTCGCCCTGCTCCATCATAGCCATAATTGACAGTTCGACCCGAAGGATAGGTCTCGCTAGTCATCGCTCCGGCCAAATTGTAGGTTGCAGTCGTGAAGAAATCCGAACCGCTGACCTGGACTTTCTGAACAATTTCACCTGCCCGATCGTAGCCGTAATAATTACCAGCAGATGATGAAGTGCCAGAATTACCGTATAGAACAGCGACAAGTCGTCCTTGTGAGTACCCTCGATTGAAACCTGCCGGATTGAATGGGAGAACCTGATTGTCATAATAATAACTAATCTGTGGAGTCCCGTCAGAATATGACTTCGATGTAATTCTGCTCAACGGATCGTAAGTCATTGTTGAGACGATTCCGCGCGCGTCGGTTTTGCTTATAAGATTCCCGTTGTTATCGTATCGATAAGAAACTGTGCCGCTTTCGGGATTGGTTGCTTGAAGCAGACGTTTAAGAGAACCGTAAACAAAGCTGCGCGATTGGTTACCCTGAATCACTTGGATCAAATTTCCGAAAGCGTCGTACTTATAACTCGTACGATATCCAGCTACCACTTCAGAATGGCCGGGGAATGTGAGGGGCTCCGTGGATCCATCACTCGGCGTAATCTCCCAAACGTTCGTCAACTCTTCCAATCCATTTGTCTGGCTTATCTTCTGTTTTCCTGCAGGGTCTGTAACCAAGACTTGGTCGACATTGTAGGCCGTAGTAACAATTCCGGTGGAAACAGCAGAACTGCCCCAGGGTGACGGTAGTCCGGCACCGCCAAACTTTTGCTCTTCTACGAGCTTTCCTGCCTGATCGTGCATTTGCCTAGTCCAGCCCATTGTCGACTCAGAGCTTGCAGCCGTCGACGTGGCAGCACGATAAGGATTGGACGTTACTTGATAACTATTGTTTCCAGAGAACAGATACCTCGTCTGTACCTTGATTCCTTTTGTCTCATCATAAGGGCTATCCGAGGAATTCTCTAGTTTGCGGCTCAGTCTAACCCGTCCCAATTGATCGTAATGAAGGATCGATACCTGTAGCCCATCACCTGTTGAATTTAAATCAGATCGGACTATTGCCCTGCGATTAGCGTCCGAATATTCTGTTACAGTGTGCCTCTCAAACCCTGGAACTCCCGCGCCGACCGACACCAGAGTCGGTCTTCCGAAAACGTCATACGAGGAATTTGTAGTGATTCCATTGGGATCGGTTGTGCTCTTTACAAGGCCTGTGTAAAAATCGACGACACTTGTAGTGATCTCTTGATACAAGGAGTTTCCATATGCTCTATCCAGTTCTGTCGGGTATAGGTTCTGATACTGATTTCCATTATTGTCCGTGACTGTTCCGTAAACACTACGCGTTTGGTTGCCGAGCCCGTCTATATTCAAAACTGGATTACCGTAGCTATCATACTGATGAAACACCCTGATGAAGGACGACGGATTAGTTAAAGCTCCTTGACTCGAATCCCAAACAGTCTGCTGTGTTAGATTTCCTTTTGGGGTGGGATTGGTAAAATTATCCGTCACGCTGTCGTAGAAATAATTTGTTTGCCCGACAACCGTGTTTGTTGAGTCAAGGACCTGAGTGGATGCCAGCAGTCCTCGCAGGGAAGGCGAACCAGCGTACTGGTAATAATTGGCGCTGTTAGCGCTCACCGAATTGTAATAGGTATTAACCGTCGTCCTTAGTGGAGTCGCTCCGGATGGATTACCTGTTAATCTTAATATTGTCCTTGGCGGACTGATCATCTGATATGTCATCTTGGGCACTGAGCCGAAGTCTGCCCAGTCATATTCAGCCACCGAGGTTACATTGCCGTTCACGTCATAAGTGTAGTTCTTAGTTGCGGTTTTGACGGGCGTGCCGAAGGAATCGACAAGCGTCGTAAATTCAGTCGCAACTGTTGGATTTGCATTGACCTGTTGATATGAAACCCAACAGCCTGATCCATTGTTACAAAACCAAATTTTGTCGACCATTGAGCCATCGGGCTTAACGGTTTTATAAACCTGCTTGCTGCCATCCGAAAAGACATCAAAATATTCTGTGGTGACTCCGCCATCGGGAGCAGTCGCATAACTGTAATGAATTGGCGCTCCACCTGGCATATAGCCTGTTTGATTCAGAGCATAATTCCAAGTGTCAGTCACAGGTGTGCTTTGCCCGTCATACTCCTGATTGTAAGTCAGTTGTTTAACCGTGGGATAATTTGTCATTATGTCAGAAGCGTGGAGAAGATCGTTTACGCCGTTGGCACCGTCATACAGGTAGCTGTAATTAGCTTGTGCACCGGATGGCAGTATGATTCCGTTCAACTCTCCCCATCCACATGATTGTGGCGGAGGCCAACCGCTACTAGTTCCAGGCTGATCGTTACAGGATGGTGCTGGCGACCAAACCGGCTGGTTTGTAGTACTGTAGGGATTTGCGAGAGGTCCGCTGTATCTGAAATAATAGGAGCCTCCATCACTTTGATTTGGTAAGTCGATCTGGCTGATCTCTCCAAGTCCCTCGACAAAGTTGACCACGTATGGATAGGTTCCAGTATTCAGGTTGCCGTCTACGGCCAGATAGGATTTAGAAACTGTAACGGTGTTCCATGTTATCTTCCAAGTCAGCGGCGCGCCGTTAGCACCAAGCGCGTGAACGAGATCATATGAATTACCATTCGTGAAGACATTTTCAATATCTATCGAGCGTCCCAATTCATCGACGATTCGAGTGGCAGGATTCCCCGTGCCTTTGTAATTATTGACATTTTGAATTTGGATATAATTGTTGTTTTTGTCGAAAATACATTCCACAGAGCAATCTGGAAAAGATGAGGTTCCGGGTTGTTGACCGTGCGCTACCCTAGTGCCATCGGCCAGATACAGGGTCCATGAGTTATTCCACGGATTAGTATCATTATCAGAATACACATCTAATCGCGCGAAAGATCCATCCACGCTATAAAACGTCATGGTGCGGTTTTGCATAAAGGGCAATTGCCCGCAAACCTGCGTATATCCGTCGATTCGAACATTAGAGTAGCCATCTGGTGAAACAATGAATCCGTATGGAACCAAATCGTGCGAGCTGCCGTCTGGATAATTGACCTTAACTTGAAACGTGTACATTGCGTGCAAGTCTGGACATTGCGGCTGAAAATCTGGATTCGGGTCCTGTGAAGATCGGTCAATCAGGTTTAGGCTGTAGTTAAAGCCGTATCGCCAACCCCCGCCACCGCCCAGCAGTGTTTGTTGCACATAGGTTATTCCTGGATCGCTCAGACAAGGATCAAAACCGCCGTCAACTTCTGGTATGCAGGGCTTCGGATTTGAGTTCGGATCCTGAGCGTAGTTGATATATGTGCTCGCACCTTTGCTGTTATATACAAGCGTCAGTTTTGCAGCCAGCCCGCCTGGACCGGGCGGCAATGCAGTAACCGGAATGTGCATCATCAGATTACCGCCAGTCATATCTATAGTTTCAAGGTCGCTCAGAGCATAAGAACCGGCCGGATTGAAGCCTAGTTTTGAGCTATCCTGCGCGAGCCCGGTCGTCGCACAACTCATCAAGAACAATAAAAGAGCGCCGACACTAATGATCCGGTTAACAGTCTCATGTGTTTTTGGGGTTTTGATATTCATATTTGCTCCTTCACTTATTCTTTGTGTTGTCAGGCCTATTTATTGTTTGTAGCGTCAAAACTGCCGTCTGCTAGACGACTGCCCACGCCGATGTGCTGTATTGTCAGGCTGACTACCGGATTACCGTTCTCAAGCCGGATAATTGTTCCGGGCATTTGCTGCCCGCTCGCTTGATGCCAGCCAGAGAATTGAATTTCGACAGGAATTGTCGTTCCCTCGCGGTTGAGCTGGTACTTAATGCGTTCGAGGAGCATTGTTTCGGAATTAAAGTAATAGAGCTTCTGCTGTTCGCGTTTGGATTGGCCTATGCTTATCTGATCTGCAAATTGATATATGTCATAAAAATGACCGTTGTAATTTGGAATTGATCCGTCATCGTCGCGGAAGTGCGTACCGAGCGGACGAGTGCCATAACCCCGCATCTGGCCGACAAAGAAATGATCGACGGAGTCAAAGACAAGAGATTCAATCAAATCTTCTTCGTGGCGCGAAAGCATCGCACCCTGTTTCCAGCCGTTGTGACCGTCAAACCCTATTACGTGAGTTTGGCCTCCGCGCTGTTCTTCAATTCTGATGCGATGCGGAAATTCTATCAAGATACGAACTGGCGATGACATCGTCTCCGAGCCTACCAACTGCGTCAGTGTACCAAGCCATAGGACGCGCTCCCCGCCTGGTCTTTGCAGACGATTACCTAATGCATCTGCTGTGTATTGCAATCGGGGCAAAAGGCGTGCTCGATGAATATACTCGATTTCAGGGGTCGAGATCTTTTGAATTGACTGCGCATTGAACGTATAACTTAGCGCCGTCATATTCGGCGACTTGCTTTTCGCTTTTAACTTTGCCGAAACGAAGGCCGCAGTTGAGGCTGTTGCAGCAATTAATAGAATTACAAGAAAAGTGACTTTCCTTTTCGTTTTATGTAAGAAAAAGGTGAGACGTCTAGAGACAGAAACACTGTTATGCATGCGAAGCTCCTGGTTGCGCTTCGCCGCCTTATGCGCTAAGATGCAGTCCTGTCTATGGATGCATACTTAGCTGCTTAAGGCGGCAAAGTTTGTATTTTCGATGAGGCCTCGCCTCTGCCTGCGAGCAGTGGCGGGGTCTTGTTGCAAAATCATCAAATGATGATTTGCGCTAAAAATTCACGCGCTAACAAGCCAATGAAAACATTAATGTGGTAGCCTGATTGAGATTTATACCAGTGACGAGCGGTACGCGCCTGGCACCTTCCAGATGGAAGTTTGGGTAGCCAGCAGCCAACTACCTAAATACGGTCGCCGGCCAGATTAGCACGTCAAATTCAAAAGTCAATGGTCTCACGCTACCATTTTCTCAATTAAACTGAAAAATCTTTCACAAATTACTCTTGCGTCTAAGCCGCCGCCATTACGAAGCGTATTAAAGGCGGCGGCCAGAAGGGCACAGCTGTTGGGCTGGACACTGTGCCAATAGTTCCTGATCTTGCAAAGAAGCTTGCTGCGCGTTTGCAGTATAGGACAGCCGCGCTGATTACCCTTTTATTTCCCTTCCGGCCTGTGGTGCTCTTTTATTGGGTTCTTCCTGAACTCCTGTTTGGGAATAAACGTGTTGTTTCGTCATCCGAGGTTATGATTGTTTCAAGCAACTTTGTATGATCGATCTCGACAATTCTTCCGACAATATGCCAGCCTTGATCTTTCGGGTACGTCTTGCGAGCTTGGCGCTTTGCCTCTTTGCCTGCTTCTTTCTCGGAGTCGGCCGTAACTACAACAGGCATCGGCTCTATCAGCTCAAAACCTCCTTCGCTTTTTCTGGCCAACAGTGCAGCAGCAAACAAACGCATATACTCCTCGACAATCTCAGCACACCTGAGTCAGGTCCGAGACCAATATCCAATGCGGCGGCAACTGCTCGGTGTCAAACACCATCACAACTTGATTGCTTAGCCAGTCTGTCATTGCTTGCACCACGGCAAATAGTTGCCCATTAGGGTCTTGATAAACTTCACAACCAAGAGCATGAAACAGTCGAAGGCGCTCCTCGATCTGCTCGGGGCCTTTGGCAAAAATTGGTACTACTTTCATTATTGCCCACGGAAAATAAAGATTTAATCAGATGAATGCCGATTAAGTTTGAATGCGATTTAACTTCATAAGATTACAGCTAAGACTCGCGAGAACACTACAGATCTCAACTGCAGATTCGAGAGAGTGAAAGACCTCGCGTTAAATTGCGCTTACGCCTCTCGACACTATTTTCGCATCATAGCGATGCAGAAATGCATCATGAGCGCAACTTAATTTTATGTCAAGGAAAAAGTGAGCATCGTTCCGATTCTTAGAAAAATATTATTGGACCAAATAAAACCATGTTATTATCTGCCCCGGAAGGGCAAAACCACAGTGACGCAAGACCGCAAGATGGATCCAATGAAAGATGTTCGGCGCAGCATCACCATGCAGCGTCGGGTATGGGATGCGCTTGAACGTGTGGCCCGCGAATCCAAGCGAACTCCCAGCATGCAGCTCGAAGCAATATTAATGGTCTATCTCAATGTAGGGAATATTACTGATGAAACCTTGCCGGATATCAAGCGTCCTATGGCTCGGCCCTTTGCCGGCGGTCAGGTAGCGGGAGACTACGTTAGACCGAACGAGCGGCATCCACTAAAGCTAGGCGCTACAACTCCCTGGGAAGAAGCCGCCAGCGAAGCCACTCAACAGGCTCAATTGAAAAAACCGTCAAGACGACGGAAACAATAAACCAAACCTCAGCCTAGAGTTGGAAACAGCTTTGCTGATCGGCCGCTGGCAGTATCGAGACCTGCTAAGCGCTGTATTCCCATAATTCAACCCAAGCTCAGGTGGGTTGATGGAAAATTTAAAGCTATCGAGATATCCATGATTTTAATTCCCATTACAAGGCTGGAACTATTTACCGGCTGTATTTCTATGTCCAGCGGCTCTGAAGAGGATTATTTTGCAGTTCAGGTAACGGATTTCAGCTTAAGAGCACACGGCATTTTGCCCGGACACATATTGATTGGCAGACGCGTTCAGTCCATGGACGACATTAAACCCGGTCAATTAGTAGTATCGGTTATAACCAATCAGGACAAGTTCATCGCCGGGCATTTTTTCAGAGAATCAGATGATCAATACAGCCTTCGTACAATGGAGCCCGGCTGTAAACCAATCATTTGTGATCCGGATTATATAGAACCCTTTGGGGTCGTCCCGCGTGTGTGCAGAGGGTGTGACACAGAAAAGTGTTATACCTATGATGAAAAAACAAATGCATCGTTATGGACTCAAGGCTACAAAATGACAGTGTAATCGGTCATTACAGAATAGATCGGTTAGTTGGCAGCGGTGGCATAGGAGAGGTCTATCTTGCAGAAGATTTGGACAGCGGTCGCAAAGTAGCTATCAAACTTCTTCATCAGGAACAATGCAAGGATTGGCTGGCAACAAACCGCTTTTTAAGAGAAGCCAAACATGCGGCCGAACTTGGATCCCATCCCTGTATCTGTCCGGTAATTGAGACTGTCAGCAATAAAGAGTGGTCATATTATGTGATGGAGTACATTCCTGGGCGAACGCTCAAGGAGATTCAAAGCACAGGACTCCTGCCACTTGACCGCGTACTGCGGTACGCGCTGGATATTGCTGATGCCCTGGCTCTAGCTCACGAACACAGGATTATTCACCGCGATTTGAAGCCAAGCAATGTAATCATCAGCCAAGTTGATCGCGCTGTCGTACTCGATTTTGGACTATCGAAACAGCTTGAGGATGCCTACATTCCACAGGACAGCACGTTATCCCATCTGGTGAAGTCTCATTGGATATGGGGAACCATAAGCTACCTTTCTCCTGAACAAGTCACTCATCAACCTATCGATGTTAGAGCGGATCAGTTCAGCTTTGGGATTCTGCTTTATGAGATGCTGACTGGCAAAAACCCTTTTCTGCACATCAGCAATGTCGATACCTTACATACAATCATCAACGTAGACCCAGATCCGCCTACAAGGGTTCGGCCGTCACTGAATCCTAAGTGGGACAAGGTTGTAATGAGGGCGCTGCGCAAGAAACCGGGTGACCGTTATCCAAACATAAGGGAGTTGCGAAATGACTTGTCTACGCTCACGGATATTCGACTTTCTGATCCTAAATTGCTGAAGGCAGTAAACACCAGCCGCTACGCATTAAGCGACTTCTACATTTTCTTAAAGCGTTGGTCGTTCGTTTTCGCTATCGCTTTCATAACTTTAATAGTAGTCGTCGGCGCACGAGAGTGGGCCAGTCTCCGAAAGCAGGATGCGGCTATCGCGGCCCCCCGCGTTAAATCTTTGATGAATTGGAAAATGTCGGCCGGATATGAATTAACCAATGGGCGCTTCTCACCAACAGGCAACTGTATTGCCTACAACCTGGACGGCAGCAGCGACGTAAGCATTTGGATCAAGTGCGGAGATGCTGACGCTATGCGCCTCTTGGATTCTGGCGTCAAATCGTGGAGCCCGGTCTGGTCTCCGGATGGAAACTCTCTTGCATATTTCTCAAAAGCCGGCGACCAGATGGGAGTTTGGACAACTTCTACAGCAGGCGACAATCTTTCTCTTCTTTTTGAGCTTCCTGCCGGCGTCGTTCTTCTGCCGTCATTGGTCGCCTGGCAAGGCAATGCGATCTACTATGAAGTTGAAAGCAACCTATGGCGGTTTGATCTTGATTCGCATCAGTCATCAAAACTAACAATTTTTCAGGCCGCGCACGGCTATCCTAGAAGCTTCAGCCTTGCGCCTGATGGAAAGAAAATCGCCTTTGTCGATAACAAATCAGGAATCGCTCATGTGTACGTCTCAACCGTGAATGGGCAGAATCCTGTCCAAGTTACGGATGGCCCGGAAAACGAGGCTCAGCCTGTATGGTCTGCCAACGGTCAAGAGATTATCTACAGCTCCAGACGCTACAACCGTTATCAGGTATTCGTAACAACTTTAGGAGGCGGCAACCCTCAGCAGTTAACTTCGGGTGACAGTGATAGTCACGCAACAGATATATCGGCTGACGGTAAGATACTAGCGTTCTCAAGCCTGTCTGAAGCTGACATTTGGTCATACAATATGGGGTCAGACGGTTTGAGCGAAATCGCTGCGGATAAGGAACTAGAGCTTGACCCTCAGCTATCCCCGGACGGCCATACCTTGGCTTATCAGCAAGACAACTCTTATGTGCGCATGACCACCGGCCGTATTGTGACCAAAGCGACTGATGGCGATGGCACTCCAAGAGAGATAACAAACGATGGCTTTTACCCGGTCTGGTCTCCGGATGGCAAACGCCTGGCTTTTCTCAGATTGATGAATAATAGCAAGGTAACTTTGTGGATCAGTGGCAATGGCGAAGCTCCCAAACAAATCGGAACTGATGGACTCTATTTTGGTGCAGTATCCACTGTTCCCTTCAGCTACTATCAAGCGCCTGCATTCAACTGGCTTCATTCAAACAACGGTTTTATTTATCAGGTAATAGAGAAGAACCGCCCGCATCTGATCATTTCGACGTTTGACGGACAACGCGAAGAGATACCCGTCGATGTTGAAGACGGTATGGTTCTTGGATCGTTTCTCCCATCTCCTGATTCCACCAAAATAGCATTCGTTTCGTCTCCATTGCTGCAACCTGCTAGAGAGCATTGGGGTATCTGGTTGCTTGATCTGACGACAAATACGACACAGATGATTCTTGACTCAGACAATCCTTTAGCCCTGAATCAATGGCTCTCCGACAGTAACCGTTTAATCGTTAGCCAATCGCAGAACGTAAGTCTTCGAGGAACTGATACGAGCGATATAGAGTTATCGCAACTCAATATCCATACTGCCAAGAAAACCATTCTGGCCGTTTTACCCTCTGCTTACCTGGCACAGATTCGACTGATTCCAAAATCCAATCACGTAAGCTACATCTCCCGTCAGGATGGTAGGGATAACTTGTGGATGTTTTTGCCTGAATCAAATGAGCATAAGCGTCTCACCACAAATTTTGACCCAAGAGAATATTATTCTGGTCTTAGGTGGCGATCCGATGGCAAGATTGCATACTGGACAAAACAAAACAGCAGGGCCGAATTTGTCCAAATCGAAGAACCGCATTGAAAGGGGAGACGTATGGGGCAATCACGCCGCGACACAATGATTGAAGTTGCAGCTAAGCAGTTCTCCGTTAAAGAAAAAGATCGTTACATGCTCTTGTCAGATGCGCTAATGACAGAGATTGATGTACTGAGCGATTACTATTTTGCCGACGAAGATGAATCGGCGCGCACTCAGAGGTATCGCCAGATCATTGCGGCGCTGAAGTCAGCCGACAGCAATGGTTTTGACAATAAGAGTAAGACGTATCCTGAAGAGACCGAACCAAGCGCCAGTCAATTCAAGGCTTTGCACAAAGCCCTTATAGGCCAGATGAAGGACTACCTTCGCAGCTATTGCCAAGCCGGAAATGAGGCTGCAAGAGAGGAAGTTTACAAATCAATTATTAAGGCATTGAAAACAACAATGGGCGCAGGTACAGGCCGGCTCACAGCCGAAGATGAACTTGTTTGTCCAGAAGGAACTTGTCTCAACTCTCAAGGTGTATGTACCCAATGTCCGCCAGGAGGAAATTGATTAATAAGGGTATTCGCGCCGTACAATCAATTCGCCCATAGAACCACAGACTTCGACGAGCGGTAGCGGGGAGTACAGAGGGGCCGCCGGTCCCTCTGTAGCGCGGGCGAGATTCGATGTCTCGCGCCGCGCTGAAATTCGCAACCTTCATGCCAGTGGCAATAAGAGCGGCCGGTACTGTTTCCCTGCCGCTCTCTGCTCAAATAATCAAGCTGCCGCCGAAACCTTGCTCTTTGCGCTCTCCTGCAACTTGGCGTTAATCCGGTCAAGCTCAAGCCGTTTCTGTTGCAAGGCTTCGGCCTGTCGGAATGGTTTCCCTATTTCCGCTCTTACCTTGTCGAGATTTATTTGATAGCTCTTTAGATTGTCCTCGGCTTGTGCGAGTCTGGCCGACAGATTCCGGATCGTGCTGTCAATCGATGCAATGGTGTATTCCGGCTTTTCGTAATTGATGCTGATTTCATAGCTGCCATTTAGATACAGGTCGTGTCCTCTCTGGATAAGCTTAAATCCGCGATAGCTGCCGCGTACTGTCTCGCTCGTCACTGCATCAAGCGTTAAATCGTTAATCTCCATTCCCGCCGCTTTGCGCTCGGTGTAGTGCTGTCCGTTTATTTCGATTGTAAACGGCTGCTGGCTGGTCCGGGCGGCGCTCTCGACTTCTTTTCTGAGTTGCGTTATTCGCTGCTCGGTTTGGGCTATCGCCTTGGTCAATTCCTGGGCTTCTTCCCTGAACCTGAATTGTGCCCGGTCGTGGCGGCGCTCGGCTGCTAACAGTTCTGATAAATCTTCCTCAAGCTGTACCTTGATTAGCAGATCGGGATTGCCTGACGCCAAAGCCATAACCTTGGCCGGCGATATCTCTTCAGTGTCCTCATCGGTAAAAGTTCGCTGTGTCGTGCTGCCGGTCATAATCTGTTTAATAAACCTGGTCTTGGCATCTATAACCTGCCACATGAAAGCATCAAATGAGCCGGTTGTTACGTAACGATAGATTTTGATTGCAATGCCTAAATCATAGTGCATGTTTCCCTGCCGGTGGGCGCGTCCGTCTCTCTGTTGCAGTGAGGCCGGCAACCAAGGCACATCTATGTGATGGACTGCATAAAGCTTGTCCTGGGCGTTTATTCCTGTCCCTAATTTTTCGGTGCTGCCGATTGCCACAAGAGCGGCGCCGCTCTTCAGTCTTTCGATTGCTGTTTCCTTCTGCCTCGGTGTGAGGTCGGAAAAGTCGATAACCTGGTCCGGCTCTAATCCTGCCGCTACCAGTTTCCGTTTGATGTCCTGATAAACAGAGTAACCATAAGTCGGATGTATCCCTATATCTGAGAAAATCATCTGTGTCACTTCCGGCCGCTCCTGGTGAATCTCCATCACTTTAGCCACTACAGCATTAACTTTGCTCTCCGGATGGTCTTCTACGCTCGGCATCACAAGGCGAATATCGAGCGCCGATTTGCGGGCGTCGGTGCTGATCGAAAGCATGTTATCTTCGCCTTTTTGCGCACGGTGGCTTTTTAGATTGCTGGCGCGATCGCGGAGAATTTCTAAATAGTCGCGCTGCTGTTGGGACATCGGCAGGGTGATAACTTCTTCCTCTTTCCTGGGGCGTTTGACTTCCGGCATGCTCTCCACGAGCTGCACGTCCATCACAGAGCGAACAAGCTGCATAAGCTCCGGCAAATTGGTATAGCGGGCAAATCTCGTTACTGCCTTGTATTCTCCGGTCGGCGTGTACTCCATCTTGGTAACTGTCTCGCCGAATGTATTGGCCCAAGCGTCAAAGGCTGCTATTCCTCGCGCTGTGAGGTCGTCATATTGCAGGTATCTTTGAATCGTGAACAGTTCAACCATCGTGTTGGCTACAGGCGTACCTGTGGCAAAGACTACTCCCCGGCTGTTGTGGTGCTTTTGCAGCCAGCGGGTTCTCATCAGCATGTTGGTTGCCCGGTCTGATCTGCTGGTCGGGATTCCCTTTACCCGGTCGCGCTTGGTGTAAACCGGCAAGCTCTTATAACGGTGGGCCTCGTCAACAAATAAGAAGTCTATTCCGGTTTCCTCAAAATAGACGGCGTTATCTTTGCGACTTCCTTCTAAGGCTTCTTTCAATCGTTCCTCAAGTTGTAGCTTTGCCTTTGCCAGTCGTTTAACAATTCGGTTGCCTTTCTTTCCGTCCTCTCCGGCCTGGTCCATCGCTAAATCAAGCTCTCTGATCTCCTGCCGGATAAACTCGCCTTGGGTTTCCGGTCGCATCGGCAACATGTCTAAATTGTCGTGGGTGCAGATAACAATGTCCCAATCTCCGGTAGCTACCTGGGCGATTGTCTGCCGGCGCTGCTTTCCTTCAAATCTATCGGCGGTGCTGATTATCTTTGCCTGTGGGTAGAGTCTGCGGGCCTCATTAATAACCTGATCGATGTTTGCTTTTAAACAGGCAATTGCTGGTTTATGGGCAAGGCCAAGGCGGCGCAATTCCATAGCGGATACAACCATCGTTGCAGTCTTTCCGCTTCCTACTTCGTGGGCATAGAGGGCGCGGCCCTGGCTGATGGTCTGCCAGATCGCGTTAACCTGGTGCGGTCGCAATGTTATTTCCGGTGACAATCCGGGGAATGTTAAATGGCTGCCGTTGTACTGAATGGGTCGGGTATTGTTGAACGTATCGTTATAACTGCGGTGTAGTCTCTGCCGTCGTTCCTGATCTTCCCAAAGCCACTCTTTGAAAGCTTCCCTGACTTCTCTTACTTTGGCATTGGCCGCGGCGCTTGCCTCGTGGTTAAGTACGCGGGTGTCTTTTGGCCCCTGGTCATAGATCATTACCGGCTTGTCATCAAGAGCGGCCTGCAGAATGGTTATAAAACTTGCTCGCGCTGTTCCCCATATCTGCGTGGCTGCTGGTTTCAGCGCATGTAACTTCTCGCCTTTGCTGGTATAGCCAACATGCCATGAGCCGTTCAGTTCCAGATAGCGGACTTCAAAATGCTCCGGCTCTCCACCTAGCAAATGAGCCATAAAAGCTTGAACGTCTGACGGTGGGATCCACGGAGCACCAACACGCGCGTCGATCTCGGTGTACGGGATATCTTCCGGTTGTGCTTTTTCGAGTGCCGCGACATTGGCTAGAAACTGCGGGTCTGACAGGCTGGCCTGTATGGATTGCTCTAGCTTCTGGCGGACGTTCCCTGATAGGTACAGATCGGCCGGCGTCCATCCTCGGGCTGGATCATTGAAAGCTAATTCGTTCTCTACAAGCTGGCGGGCTGCTTCCTGGGTTGTGCAACCAAGTAATCCGGCTATCCGTGACAGGTCAATTGTTGCTGATTCGTTTAAGCTGACTCCTACCGCTTCGCCCAAACTGGCGGCGGTCTGTGGCGGCTCGTATCCTCTGATCGTATTGGTAAAGAATACTTCGGCTTTGCTGGCTCGTTTGCTCTGCGGGTTCCAATGCTCAAGGGCTAAAACTAATGGTGCATCCGGATCGTTAGCAAATGCCTTGCTGTTCTTCGGAAGGTGCAGATAACCATGTCTCGTGACAAATAGATCATAAGCATAATTAAGCTGCCAGCGTGCTTTCTCTATTGTCTCGGCATCCGCTCCGTTTAGCTGCGCGTCGAATACCTGGCGCAAAGCATCACGGACCTTTAATGCATCCTCAATAATTCGCTGTGTCCGGTGGTCTGTCTCATATTCAATTAACTGGCCGTTGTGTTTGATATATAGCTTGTCGTCGCTGGTGGTAAAGCCGCCTTCTTTGGTAGTGCCTGTTATTGTCTGCTGTATTTTGTGGCTCTCGCGGCGCGTTTGATAAATGCTTTGTGGCAATCTTTCGAGGGCTGCGGCTAAACGCTGCTCGTAATCTTCTGTTGGGCTAACGTTAATCTCTCCGGACTGATACATCTTTCCGCTGCGGTCTAACCTTCCTAAAATCTGCTCCGGATGGTTAACAAAGTATTCATTAACTGCGATTGGTTCGGCTCCGTCGGGGTCTGCTGTCTCTGCCAGTTCAAGCCATGCCGTTTCGTTCGCCTGCTGGCTCTCCTGGCGCTTTTGCAGGATGATTAAATCGACTACAACATCAGTACCGGCATTGGCGCGGAATGTTCCGGCCGGGAATCTCAAAGCCGTTATCAGGTCGGCCTGCTCCGCGATGCTGGCGCGTATTCGTGAATCCGCTTTGTCCATCGTATAGCGTGAAGTCAAAAAGACAATTAATCCGCCTGGTCTGACTTCGTTTACTGAGCGCAAGAAAAAGTAATCATGCAGTGCTGGCTTTAATGCTCTGTGGCGGCGGTCGCTGGTGATGGTGATATTGCCAAAAGGTACATTGCTGATGGCTAGATCATAAAAATTGTTGAGGGCTGGCACATCTTGAAAGGCTCTAATTTCTATGTGGACGCTGGGGTATAGCAGGCGGGCCATTTCTCCGGTTAACTGGTCAAGCTCAATACCTGTGAGTTTTGATTTTGCTCTTATCGCTTCCGGTAGGAGTCCGAAAAAGTTACCTATCCCTAAGCTTGGCTCTATGATTCGGCCGCCGGTGAATCCTAACCGCTCTGATATCTGCCAGATTGTCTTTACCAATGACGGGGCGGTGTAGTGGGCATTAACTGTGCTCTCCTGCGCTGCCTGGTACTCGTCATCTGTAAGGAGTGTTCTAAGTTCTGTCTGCTCGTTCTGCCAGTCGTGACCGTAACGACCAAACGCCGGCGCAAGCTGTCCCCATCCGGCAAAGCGGGCTATTGTTTCCTGCTCTTCTGGCGTGGCGCGGCGTCCTTCGGCTGATATCCTGCGGGTTAATTCGATGGCTGCGATGTTCTGACGAAACTTGGTCTTTTGCCCGCCGTTGTGGATCGCTAAATCTGTGATGTGATAATCGCCGTCTGTGGGATCGGGGATAAAATCGGTCCTGTCTTCTTCTAATAAGGTTCCCCGTTGTCGTCCTCGGCTGGTCGAAAGATGAATTCCGCTAAAGCTATCTCCCTGGCTGCTTCCGGATGCGTTCCCTGTTCCACTAACTGAGCAAAGCGGCTGGTTGCATTGTCCTCTGCTTTCTTCAGTGTCTGCTGTAGTTCTCCGCTCATCTGTAACGTCCGGTAAAGGCGCGGTAGGTGTTTCCGCCAATGCTCGGCCGCCATTAGGCCCCACTGGTGCAGGTCCGGCATCTCCTGTGCTCGCTCTGCAATCGACATAATGCAGCTCCTTTTCCGTTAAATGATGCTGCATCGGTGTGGCTATGTCAAAAAATAGCTCTTGCTCGTTTAGGTTCTCACTCCTGGCTATGAAATCGAATAGGCTCGGCTGCTCCTGTGCTGCTGCTCTTCTGCGTGAATTCATGCATTCCTCCCCATTTTAAAAAATTAAGAGCGTTTCCCCCCTCGCAAAAACTTCTTCTCCACGCCGCAGCAGGTTTTTCACCGAAGGGCGGAACGCAGTGGAGCATCCGGAGCGAAGCGATGGATTGAAAAACCGGAACGGCGTGATATCTTCTCTTGCGAGGGGGAAAACGAATGAGGAAGAATGTCCGCGTAGCGCATCATTTGGCCGGCCTCTCTTGACTCGCCAGCCTTCGCAAGCGGAAGCGAACAACTTAAGTCTCGATGAACGTTCGAGCGTAAGTTGACGCAGCGTAGCTACAACGTTGATGGATGATGCCGGTCATATGGAATAGGATTTGTAGACTATTGAAGTCTCTGCGCAGGTAGGAGATCCTGCTCATCTGCTGTGATGTTCGGTAGATGTTCAACTATTGGGAGGAAACTCGTCTGGGTTAACTCAGCAAGCGCCTCGTTTAGTTTTCTGGCTACGGCCTCGCGAACGACTGGATCCGTGATCTCTTGCGCCAGCTTTTTCTTAAAATCAATCTCGCTCATTATGGTCTTGTGCCATTCCTCGCGAGCTTTTCGGAAATTGCTTGCAGACTTACGCCGCTCTTCCCAAATTCTGGCGTCAATTATGTCTTTGCGAGTCATTTTGAGTATGGCAGCTTGCTCTTCGGCTGTTGAAGCATTTGAAATTGACGACTGAATGCGTGCATCAATTGATTTCGGTATCATTTGAGATAGCCAGCTTAAACCAGTCTTTACGCTGCTGAATAAAGAGAGCCAAATGCTTCCTGACTCAATCCAGGTGATACTTAGTCTCGTCTCATTTGAGAGGCTACGATCACAATCTATGGTTTGCTCGACTGCTTTCACTTTCCGATCAAGAGGAGAATTATCGACATTCTGCCGTGGCCAATCGTCGTGCTGGTGTAAGCTAAGCTTTGCGATTGCGGCGATGTTATGAATCGAGCGTATGCCATTCAGAAATCGTTCTAACTCCAGTGCGTTGACGGTCTCGGTCTCAGGAATCAATCTAATGCCTAATGTTTCATCGGCGCGTTTTCTTGAAGGCTCGACAGTTATGTGAGGAACATCAGGGTCTGGCAACTCTTGGCCAATATCAAAGAGCAGCTTCAGAAAATCCGATCCGAGTAGTAACGGTGCAGGACCATCATCGATAACATAGACGGTAAGCGGCAGGGCGCGGAGATTTTTAATCTGAATCCCGATAGCGGTCTTCGGCTGTTCGGTATACATGCCGCTGGACATTTCGACCTTTCCAACTCCATCTGTCTCTAATCCGGGCAAACTTTTGTAGAGGGTGCGTGTTATCAGACCGTATGAAAACCATGTATCCACGATGAACTGGGAAACCTTAGTGAAAGTGGTGAACCTAATTGGATCAAAGACCGTGCAGGGAATGGAAAGTTTCGGCATTCGTTTGCCTCCTTGGGCGTTGTATTTGGCTGAATCCAGCAATAGCCGCAGCTCAAAAATCTATGTAACACATTTATAAAGCCCAGCTATGGCTCGTTAGTCTTTCTCCCGTCTCTAAGCAAAAACATTGGTAGGGGACACATACGAGTCTCGATGCCAAGCCCATCGTCAAGGATCACAAAATCATCACCCACATCTACAATGGACGCCTTTGGCGAGAAATCCGGCCCGGGTATATGAAAGTCCAAATATCCTTCGTGCAAGTTGATGAATCCTTTGATTCCCTTATATTTGATAATCAGATCACGATAGCTCATATAACTTTCTCATTTCGCTTTATCAAATTTACCGCCGAAGAGCATCACGCGATGAATTAGCCGTAAGAGCCGCATTTTCGTACGCTAGCGGTTGAATAGCTGCTAATACAGCTTTAGCGCTCTGAATTACATTATTGTGTGCCTCTAAAAGGTTCGTTGTTTCGATGCTTTTGTCATCAATGGACTGTCCTTGAACAGGAACATACTCCTGCAATCGAAGCCCAAGATTATTCAGCGCGGCATTAAGCTGTCTGTCTGTCGGTATATTCAAGTCGAGCAGAAGCTGTACGTGAATAATAAGATTTGCAACCAGTCCGTAATTGACTCCTGTAGCGGTCTGCGGATCGGAAGCAGTTAAAAGCTCGGAAACAGCGTCAAGGAGTCGGTCTTTGCGCTTCTCACGCGTCCTGGATAATTCCTCGGCACGTAATTGCTCACGGAGTTTTTCCCGCTCTGCGCGAATAACCGTTCTCGTGATGTATAGTTGTGTTATGAGACCAGTGGCGGCCACGAGGACTGAGCCTCCGACTCCAATAATTGCAGCAAACACGGCATCGGACATAAATCAATAAAGCCAAGATCGCAGTTCGCTAATTTCACCTCTGATCTCTGCTAACCGACTTTCTTGATCCCTGGCAGGAAAGCCTTGGTCATAAATTGCAGGATTATTGTTGTATTCTTCGTACCAATAATCTATTGCTTCCTTAAGCTGCCGTTCTTCATCTTGCCGTTCTTCTATTTCAACTCGTATTCGCTCTTTTGACCATTGGGGTCTCAACCTACCATGCCCTTCGCAGGAAGAGCAGGGGATTGTCCCTTTACCCTGACACCTTTGGCATGTAGAACTTGCACCAGTGCCTCGGCAAAAATTACATGATCTTTGTACGTATCCGAGTTGACAATCTCTGCACTCGAGTACACCTGCTCCGCGACATCTCGAGCAACTACCATATTTCTCACCGAACAACCAACTCTTGCTGATCAAGACTCGCCCGGACCCCGAACACTGATTGCAGCGTTTGCTACCCTGTGCGTTACAATTGCTGCATACACTTTGAATTGTTCTTTTGCCGCTGCATGTAGAGCAGGCACAGGAACAGTTAAATGATCCTCGCCCGCTACATTGTCCGCATGATTCGTAAATCATAGCATCCTCACGCTAAAGGATATGATGGTGTTGAACTGGACTGTCAGTTGCGTGAAACTAAAAAGCCTTTGGTATTGCCTTCAAGATTATCCTTAAAAGAGAGGAGAGAGGCAAGCTACTTGAGGATTCGCCAATCCGCAGAGGGATTCAATTCAATTTGGAAAGCCTGGCAAGTCTATCTTGGGTAACTCGGCCGCGGGTTCCGCGGGCAAATTAAAGACAGTCGTTCTTTCTTCTCCCAATTTTCGGCCTGGCGCTGTTTGTGGCTCCGCAGTGTAATTGAAGCGCTCCAGTTGCAGCGGCCGGCGATTGGTGATGATCACAATCATCTCTTCTTCTTTAAGACGGCGTACCTCGTCGGCTGTCATTAACCGTCGCCGGCTATCTGCCTCTGTACGGGTTACTGATGAATTGCGCATCCCGCCGTCAGTATGAGATACACGCGGAATCATTATGGTAGTATCGCCAAGCTCACGGGATATTAGCTCTGCGCTGTCATTGGCCAGTCCTGCCAATGCTATTTTGGTTTGAGCGTTGTCGATGATCGTTTGAGCATTGGCTCGACCGTATAAAGCGTCAAGCTGCGCCAGTGACTGAATACCCAGAACCAGGGCGATATCCCGTCCTCTCGCTACAGTCACCTCGCTGGCAAACTCAGGTATCTGTCCGATATTGGCCAACTCATCTAAAAACAGTGTCACGGGGACGACTGGATCCTGCGCTTTCAACTGGTGCAGCATTATCGTAAAGAACAAAGCCGACAGTGGTCTGAGCGCTGCCACGTCGTTCTCCTGTAACACCCAATAAACCGCGATCGGTGACTGGCGTAACACTCCGAAATCCGGAGCTTCGTTACTTGCCGATGTAAAGCGCCGTACTGACCTGTCGGAAAGAAAGATCAATCTGGTAGCGACTGCTACAACGATGGAGCCGCGGAGTCGTGCGTCAGCCTGGCTAAAGATATTAGCAAACTGCCGCGCCACGGGTGATGGTGATCCAAGCAACGCCCTTACGAGCTGCTCGGCACTGTGCGTGGTCAGAAAATCATAAGCTGCCGCCGGCGTCGGTTGATTGAAGGTTGTGGCGTGGGCAAAGAGCGCGGCTAGAAATGCCGTCTCCGCATAAATCCAGAATGGATCTGTGCGGCTGGTGCCGTCGCTCTCCATCACTGCCCGCGCTACAAGGCGGGTCAAATGGGCATCGGTGCACAATGGAATCCAGTTCAAGCATTCGCTTGATTCTGGTTCTCGCGGAGCGTAGCGGCGCGGATCGGGTTGAAATCCACTGGTCCAGTTCCACAATTCGCCTTTCGGATCGGTAGCAACAAAGCTTGCTCCTCTTGTCCAGGCGCAATTAGGAATAAAGAAGCTGCGGGTCTTCCCCGCTCCGGATGGTCCCAGAACAAGCACGTGCCTGGTGGCAACGCTGCGGGGCAACTCTATTCTGCTCTGTTCTTCCCAGGATGCTACTGCAAAGCGGCCGGCTTCCAGCGGCTCAGCGTTCAACTTAACAAGATCGGCTATCTCTTCCGGCGCGGCAAATCCTGCGCTGCCGTGATAGTCTTTTTTTGTCTTATCTTCCGATAACGCGTTATAAGCTATCAGCAAAAGCGAGCTTAGTGCGGCTAGGATGTATCCACACAGCAACCCATGAAAACGTTTGTCATCAGATTCGCGGGAATTGTCGTAACCTAAAAAATCAAGTATCAGCGGCCAAAATATACCGATAACTCCGGCGGATATACTCAATCCCGACGCCCATAAAACTACTTTTGCAATTCGTTCTTTTCCGGACCTCTTCATAACTGCTCTTTTCTCTTTCAGCGCCCGAATCCAATGTCATAACCTCGATCTATTTCATGTTCATGGCTTCTTTCGATCCCGTGCGTCCTTTCCTGTGTTCTGCTGTGGTCCGGCATTTGATCTTGTCGTGAATGCTCGCGCTCCGGTGTGTGTTGCGCTATCTCTCTTTCTCCGATTGCATCTAAGGCCGTTCTCTTATCAATCTGCCGGTCAATCGCCTGGTCCAGTTCTTTTGCCGAATTAGTGTAGATAGTCGCCTCGTCTCTCGCTCGTGACAACGCTACATAACCCATGCGCTGATTAACCAGCATCTCCGAATGACTGACATCAGCGTGGATTAACACTCTGTCTACTGTCTGACCCTGCGCCGAATGACTGGTCAGCGCGTAGCCGTGATCGATCTGCCGGAATGATTTGGAATCAATGCCAATCTTTCTTCCGTTATCGAGCGCAATGGAGTATTTGTCCTGCTCGATCTTCTCTATGGTGCCAAGCTCTCCATTGGCTATTCTCTTGTCTCTGTATGGCGCTCTGAACTGTACGCGGTCGCCCGCGGCAAACTGTCTCTCTTCTTCACGGTAGACGCTGACTCCGCTTAAACGGATCGGGTTGTAAGTCAACTCTCGGCCGTTTTCAAAAGCAACAGTCAATGTATTCTCTTTTCGATCAACAGCGGTGACACGGGCGTATTCGTCTCTCTTTACTCCAAAGACTTTGCTGTCGCGGTGGTAATGAATTATGTCCTGCCCTGGTTGATAGGCACCGGCAAAAGTTCGCTCCGCTCCTGTCATATCTCCGCGCGCTACCAGCACCTTTGTCTTATGATTTCGCTTGCTGATCTCACCCTTTTCCTGAAGCTTTTCGTGGATTAACTGATTGATAAGAATTCGTTCCTTATTGGCTGGCGCTACCACTAACGTATTCTGCGGCTGCCGGCAGTAATCGGCTGCAATCGCTTTAAACCTTTCGTTAGCATCGGCAATTCCGATGACTCTTCCCTGCTGCCTTAGATCAGTAATGGCCTCCCTGACCTGTTGTTGAGATAGTTTTTTGACCGCTTCTCTAAGCTCCGGATCGCGCTGGCGCACTACTTCGCTCAAAGTGGCTGTACGCATCCCTTGCTTCTGTAATTGTTCAAAAGGACTGCCTGCCTCAATCGCCTGGTGCTGCGTGGTGTCACCAACTAACAGCACCCGGTCCTGCGGTCCTATTTTGGCAAAGAAGCGATTAACGTTCTTCGTGCTGGCCAGCGAACTCTCGTCTATCACAAACAGCCTTGGACCGCTTTGCTGCTGTTTTTCATAAAGGAACTTCTGCAAGGTCCGGCTGCTGATGCCGCTCTCCTGAAGTAATTGTGTCGCCCTGGTCGATGGCGCTAATCCTCTGACGGTGTAACCTTCCCGCTCGGCTGCGCTTCGGATCACTGACAGCACGGTGGTCTTACCAGTGCCGGCGCGCCCCTGCAGCCCGACGATCCGGTCCTGACTGCCAAGCACTTGCTCAATCGCGAATCGCTGCCCCTGATTCAAATAGATATTCTTTTCCGTTTGATATTTGGAGATGATCTCTTTGGTTCTCTCTGCCTGCGCGAGTCGCTTCTGTTTGTCTTTGCCGTCGAGCATTTCAGCGATATTGGCCGATTCCATCCGGACCATCTGGCGGGTAGTCATCTCATTTCTTTGCCGTGGATCCTGCCTGTTTTCAATGCTGATAAACTCTCCGCGTTCCTGGCGGCTCTTGATCTCTCTGTCCACAGCTTCATAGGTAGTCAGTCCTAAGTTGCGCCTTAAGGAATCAACGTAAACCTTGCGCATGTCTGCTACTGCTTCTCGCTCGGTGGCATTGTCGCGGGCAAAGGTTACCGCTTCTTTTGCTTTGTTCTCGATCTCCTGGGCGTTGCTGATTACTGGTCCTCTCTCCAATGCTCTTTCAACTGCTCTCTTTGCTTGATGACCGTATTCGGCATCCATTTCCAGATGTCGCTGGCGCATCTCCGCACGATCATATTTCTTGCTGCGGCGGTCGTTTCGTGCCGCTGCTTGCATCAGTCCCGCGCCGTCTTTCACTTCAATTCCCTGCTCCGCCATGCGCTCTTTCATCTCCCTGGCTTGCTGCTCGACCTCGCGCCGGCGCGGGCTGCTTGCGTCTAAATATTCTTTGCTGAATCCCTTTATTTGCGGCGCTCCTTTGTCGTCGATCTCCATTTCATAACCAAGTTTCTGCAATCTCTCTGTAAGGTTCTGGCGATAGATCGCCGTTGCATATTGCTGGCTGCGGTATAGTTCCTCCGGCTGCATTGATCTTATTTTACCGTCTGCTGTTTCGGCCATATTGAAGATCACCGCGTGAGTGTGAAGCTGCGGAGCTGCGTAACCTGTCTTCTTATCCGGACGGGATGCGTCGTGCTCAAACAGCGCCGCTACGAACTTCCCTGTCCGTTCGACCCTGTTCCTGCTCAGCCGAGCTTCCGCAAACTTCTCCAGCTCACCCATTGCAATATTGACGCTCTCCCGATGCGCCTCTTTGATTCGCTCGTCGCCGCCAACCAGGGCGGCTAGTGATACAGATTTTGGCGCAGAAAATGTGGCGTCCCAGCCCGCTCGATGTTCGCTCGTTATCACAGTATCGCCGTACTGGTTTTCGTATTCCTTGACGGCAACGTGCTTGACCAATTGTTCTCCGGTCAGCGGGTCCTTGCCGTCACAGAGACGCTCGAAACTTTCAGCGTCAACCGTTCCATGCAGCCCCCATTCTTCGGCAAGTGTGCCTCGCCACTCGCCCGCTATTTTCTCTTGCTCGCTGTAATAGGATCCATTGGCGTTACTGTATTCCTTCTGGTAATAGTCCTTTGCCTGCCCGACTGTCAGCGCCTTGCTGCTCATAGTCATCATGATTACTGCTCTCCTCCCCGGTCTTCACCGCCGAATATTTCCAGTCCGAAATCGGTGATGAGTTTCTCCTTTGGCGGCTCTACATCCATCAATAATTGCGCTTCCTTTACCGGCTCGATCTGGCGCGCCCGCGCCTCTTTTTGCTCCTCCGGTTGCGTTACCTTCCGGGTTGGAGTCGCTAGCGACTTGTTCGTGATCGCTTGCAAAGCAGTGGCGCTCGCAGCCCTGTTCGAAGAAATAAAAAAGCCTTTGAGTACGTCCACCCTGGTAACAACTAAACCCATGATCTGGAGTTGCTGAATCCCCCGAATCTCGTCCTTTATCACTTCCGTGATGCTAAATTCGAAATGTTTTTTGGTTGCGAAAATAAACCCGGTTATCAGGCTGATTGCGCAGATTAGAACCCCGTAACGGCGCGGCTTTTCGGTCAACTCTCCCACACTTTCGACGCCGTGAACCCGCTTCCCGAACTGTGACCACATCTTGAGGTCGTTGATTGAGAGTGTCTGCCACGCCAATTGTTCGTTCGCGGCTTCTTTAGCCGGAATTTCCGGTCGCCCTCGGATGTCCTAGACTGCTCGCCATTAACGTAAACCGCGTCAACCTGGTCGTCATTACAGAGAAGGTATCTAATCGTTTGCGCTTCCAATCCGGTCTTGTTTTTTGGATCGCGTTTGCCCTTTAGCTTAACTTTCGGAGGATTCGTTGCTTCAATTTTGCCGTCTGGATCGGGCACCATCCGGACCAATAATCTGTAATCTGATACCCCGGTTTCGGAGCGGGATGAGCGTCGTGCGCTGGTCAAATATTGCCAGAGATAAATCGATTGCAGCGGCTTCAGGCGGTTGTATCCGACGATCAAACAGATGATCGCAGCTATCGCTCCAAGCAACAAAGAGATGACCGTTACCTTAATCAGTCTGCCAACGTAACTCCTGAATGAATTATTCTGGTACCGATAATAATCCTGCTGTCTCATACTCACCTTCCTGCTGATCGCTGCGCCATGAAGTGATCCGCTATCTTTTTGCTGTCTCTGGTTGCTTCCGCGAGTACTGCTTTGAAGTTCTTCTCCGTTAAATTCTGAGTCGCTAAAAGAACGAATGCGTGTCCAAGAATGAACCTCAGACTGGTGATCTGCTCGAACAATAGCCGCTCGTTTTTGGTCAGGTAATCCGGTCCTGACAGAAGCGAAAGGATCTGTTTGCGGCTCCATTCGTTCGGGTTTTCTTCTCCCGCTGCCCCGGTTGCTTCCTGTATTTTCTCCCACTCCGAATCAGTTATGCGGAAGGCTATCAGATGCGATTTTGCCTTTTCTTTCATTGCTCCTTTTCCTCTCTTAGTCGCTTCAAACTCCATTTTTTGCGCCGTGCACAATCGTGCACACTCTGTTAACGTTGTTAACGACGCTGTTAACAAACGTAACGGGAATTGCAGAACCACCTCAAATATCAATAAGTTACGATTCGTAACGATTTGTTTACAAACGTAAACGCGTCACGCGCCACAACTGTGGGTGACGTGTCTCATTTTTCAGGTGCAAAGCGCCTTTCTGCTTTCACTGACGCTCAGGCCAAGTGGTAATGACTGCCTTCCGGAGCGTGATGCTTGCACCTTCAGGAACCCCTTTGCCGGATAATTTGAGCCTCGGTTTAGTGACTTCAAGGGAGCGAGCCGGTACTGGCAATCAGGGTTTGACTGGCTCCCGTTGCTCGTTATTGTGATCTTGATTTGGTATCCCGGCTCCTGCATTCTCGACTCCGTAAGGATGCCGCTGCTTCCCTTTTAGGTACTCACTGATGACCTTAGAGGGTCATCTTGGCTCCCCCGAATGCTGTCGTTAGTGCTGTCTCATGTTGCTTGCTAAGCTCATCTTGTCCTGATCAATCAGGTTTGTTTCAGGGTGCGCAATCTGCTTTACATAGGTCCCGATCCGCTCCGTTTGAAGCTGCCCGCTCGGTATCCCAGCGGCTGCGAATTCCCCGCTTGCTGGTATGGCTCGTCGGTGATTCCGTCGCCTTTGCTTCTGATTAAATGCGCCGACTTCTCCCGATCTGTGTTAACCGGAACTGCACAGAGGTACTTTCTGCGCCCGCGCCCGGCGCTTCCCGGGCCATGACTTCCTTTTTCCTGGCTGACTTCGCCCGATCAGCTTAAGAAATTGCAGACTGTTCAAGAGAGATTATTGCTCAATTGAACGCCTGCATTCTTTTGCAACTAGAGTGCCGCCCGATGCGGCCGGGCCTAATCGGTTTAATTTGTAGGGAATTATTTTTGGTGGATATTGGTTATTTGGCCAGCTTTTGATTTATTTCAGGACGACACCTTTGCTGGCCCCGATTGCTTTTAATAATTCTGCTCATTCAATAGCTTGAATATTGGCCGCTCCTGTTACTCGTGCTGATTGAAAGCTTGACGCGCCGAAGGACTATTTAATTTCGTTTTTCTAACGGCAATCCGTTACCTCACGGATTTCTGTTTATGCATCTGCCAAAACTCTAGCGGCAACGGTGGACGTGAATCGCCGCTCTTTGCTCTCTGACAGATTTTCGTCGGTGATTTTGTCAGTCGGCTATGACAGAAACTCGGTTATCTTTGAAACCATCGCCGCGAAGTCTCCGGTCTTTTTGACGATCTCCGTCGCTCCTGCTTCCCGCGCCTGCCTGAGTTCCCCACCGCCGAACGCGCTCATCGCTATCACCGGAATATCCCGCAGCTCCGGATCGCGCCGGACCTGTTTTATCAATTCTATTCCCGATACTCGCGGCATCATCAGGTCGGTTACTATCACAGCAGGCTTCTCCTTTGTCAGATAATCGAGCGCTTCAGCTCCATCCTCTTTCGCAATTACAACGTACCCTGCTGACTCAATCACCATCTGAATCAACTCTCGTGTGTCCTGGTGGTCTTCCGCTATCAGTATTCTCCATTCACTCATTAGCTGTGCCCTCCTGACGCTAACGTTTTAGATCCCTTTGGCGATGGCTTGTCCAGCAAATCCTCAATCACTTTCATCAGCTCGTTCAGATCGACAGGCTTTAGCAAATACCTGTTCGCTCCCGCCTCCATCGCCCGCTGCTGGTCTGACTTATATCCGGCTGCCGAATAAAAGATTATTGGAACCTCCCAGTCTCTCTTTCGCACTTCTCTGCACAGGTCTATACCGTTTCCATCAGGCAATAAATTGTCCAGCAGATACAGATCGAAATGCTTCCTTTGGATTGCTTCCTTTGCCTGCTCGGACGTGCTTACTGTCTCGACCTGGTAACCATCTCTTTGCAGGACAATCTCCACTAAGTCCGCTGTATCCTGATGGTCCTCGACCTGGAGAATTCTTTTGCCTGCCATAATAAATTTTAATTTGCTGTTCAGTAACGAGGAAATCCGGATTAGGGCTGCGGACAAATTTTATCATGAAATGATTTCATTGATGTACAAGCCAGCCTCTGATCGCTTGCTTTTCGTGGTAAGCTAAGGCACTGGTAGCCTCTTCAGTTGGGCGAAAGTCTGTTACACCCGTGGGGGCATGGGGCAGGAAACAACCGGCTTTTCCCGATCTGATTGCGCTGTCTGCGAAGGGAATCCAATGTCGGTTTGGGGAGACGACATTGGGTTTCTTTCCCTGGACTCGCTGCCGTTTCTGTAGTTGAGGGCAACGTCTCATACCGAATGGTCCCGGTCTGCACGATTTGGCGGCGGGTACCTACCTTACTTGTTGCTAACCTGATCCGCTCACAACGAGGACATTTTATCTGTCTGGTCGTCGAACCCGCTCGGTATTTGAAAGGTTTTATCAGCACTTTGGTTCTGAATGATACCCGGCTCGGGATTACATTCTAATCAACAAAACATCCTTGGGTTGACTGCTGATTGCTCGAGCCGGACAATTATTGCGAACCGATAATTTCAGGGAAAGTTATCGAGTCCTGTTAACTGAACCTGCCGATGTTTTGCGGCGCTGCCGGATCGTCGGCGGGTTTGGGATTGTCACAGTTAAGCAACTCATCTTTTTTGTCGATTAATAGCTGTGGGGTGCTGAAACGATCTCCCCAAACTTGTCATATTGATAGGTGGTTCCGGCACCTCCGAACTACCTGCCAAAAACATCCGAATAGGGATAACTTGCTTGAAAAATGGGCGGCCTGTTCGATGGTCCTTTCTTTGATTTTCGGTTTTAATTCTGCTCTGGTTGTGGGTCAGCATCGGCTATCGGGTCGGGCTTCCTAAACCACTTGATCGGTCTTTGCTGGCTCACATGCTTAGCTTGCTCTCTTCACTTCAATGGCAGGAATTCAACCACATTCTCCATCGTGGCGGGATCGTAAGTCTTCGCCATTAATTCCAGATCGTCCACGCACTGCCCGACTATCATTTGCTCCTGGTGTATGTAGATCACACCAGCGAACCTTTTTCCCGATCTCTGTCGCCTGTTAGCTTCGACGAGCAGGTCACTGTCTTCGGTAAACAAGCTGCGCCCTAATGCTGTTGCTCGGTCCAGCAGTTTCGGATCAGATAAGGTTGTTGTGTTATCTTCCTGGGCGGTAAGAACGTCCACGCCCCGAAGCCTCAAACCTGCTGTGATGGCAAATGGTATGTGTACATCCATGTAGAGCTTGATCGCCATTTAAAGCAATCCAAGCTCACGCAAATGCCGGCGTCCTGGCGTATCCTTGGCCTGTTCTGCCAGAGCCTTTACTTCCCTGACCTGCTCGGCAATCTGGGCATCGATCTCTTCCTTATGATCGTAATAATAGGCAAGCGCCGAATAGATTTGAGACAGGGAAAGATGAGAGTGCTGGAAATGAATCTCTTCCGGACTCCATCCCTGGGCAATCTTATCAAGCGCGACCTCAATAACTTTGGTATTGGCTCCGGTAATCCAAGCGATGCCGCGCTCGTCCAGTTCAATGTGTGTTTCTAAAACCGCTGTCATTGGTGACCGCCTTTAACTCGATATCAATTCTAATTTAGCACGTGCGGCAATCAATCCAAAGCTGGCAATGAGCCATAGCTGTTTGCGTCAAGATAGCCTGTAAGCGTGGTTTCTCTCCCGGTTTTTTTATGCACTCCGTTCGCTCATCAATTCATTAAACACGTCGTTGTCATAAGTAACACCGCGATCGATGCAGGCTCGCTTCACGTCCTCAACAAAATCGGCCATTGTGTAGTCATGCTGTCCGACGTGTGTCTCCCGAACAACTGAAACAATCTCTGTCATACGTTTTTTGATTTGACCGTGAGACTGTTTCCCCTGGGCTAATCGCTGTTTGATGCTCTTAGCGAAAAAGGCAAAGCTGCCTATCGGATTCGCTGCGTCTCGATGAATTACTTTCATTAGTTGCCCAATCTGCTCTATGGGTATGTGCTTAACTTGATTATAAGCTGAATCGTCGATTACTGAATTCCAACCATTCCCTGTTAGTGATATATAAATCTTCATCACTTCGCTTTGATGAGGATCATGTTTTTTAAAATCATCATGATCATGTTTATTGGTTCCCTGTTTGGGTACCGTGGCCCGTTGGGATTCGGTACCCACGAATGGTGCCGTCATCTTTGTGGTGACGGTACCCTCTTTGGGTACCGTGTACACTCGATATTCTGTTCCTTTTAAATCCCTGTTATTGACAATTTGCAGTATTTCAATATATCCCTTCTGACACAGGCTGCTGATAATGCGTCGAATCTGATTTTTGCTGATATGTGTTGCTTCTATAAGGGCTTGCGTCCCTACGATACAAGTATCTTTTCCCCATCCATAAGAAAGCCGGAAAAGTCGCCAATAAACTGCCCATTCAAAAGGTGGCAAAGCTTTAGCTACATCATCAGCAACAGTATTGGGAGTTCTCAAAAAACCGGAAGTTGAGACGGCACCCTGAGAGGTAACGGTACCCTCTTGGGGTACGGTACCCTTTGGGTGCTGTACCCCGTCGGGTGACTGTGCCCTATTAGGTGGCTGTCCCTTTTCTGGGTACTGTATCCTATTGGGTGACTGTACCTTTATAGGGGACGGTACCCTATTAGGTGATGGTCTATCGAGTTCAGGCGTGGATGTGCTTGGCTTCGCGGGTTCAATAACAGGCGAAGATGGCGGCACTCTCCCAAGGATCACCGCCATTGCTGCATTAATTGGTTCTGAGGACCTAGCTACTTGCCTTTCTGCCTCTTCTGCCAGTTGTCGGCTTAGTGACTTCTTGCGAGCCATAGATGCTTAATAACTCCTGGGTTAATTCCTCGTAATCTTTATAACCGGCCGCTTTAGGAAACTTTAAAATCAATTGGCCGAGATCAATCGCGCTTGCCAGTGAATCAGTGAAACCAATGATAGTTTTTAATACTTGGTCACCAAAGGCATCCTTCATACTTCTGGATAAGCTCTCAGAACTGATAACACGGCCCCGATAAAACGTTTGCAAGAATCTCATATCCCAAGAACGTTCATATTCGCGCGCTAACATTTGCATTACGTCGATCAGGTCCTGTACGCTATCAACGGCTAATTTTCGCGGGATCGGAACAATAACAAGGTCAGCGGCCAGCAGGGCATTAATAATAAGCAATCCTAAATTCGGCGGCGTATCCACAATGATGTAATCATAGTTAACATGCTTCAAAACCCGCGCCAATCGCTCATCTCGACGCACTGCTGTTGTCTCTCTTAGCTCCACCTCGGCCACAGCTAAAAATTTATTTGCTGGCAAAAGTGAGAGAGTATCATCAATAGGGATGATTGCTTGATGAAGCTCTGCCTTGCCCATCAGCACGTCGTATGTGGTATGCGATAGCTGTGTGGGTTCCATTCCGAAGGCTTTAGCGCAGTGTCCTTGCGGATCCATATCCACTAGCAGAACATTAAACGATCTGGCAAGGAAAGCCGCAAGATTTACAGCCGTTGTGGTTTTCCCAACACCACCTTTTTGATTCGCGATTGTGATAACTTTCATTTAATCACCTGGAAAAGCTGAAAACGCCCTCCATTGCTTGATGTCGTCAGTTTGCATACACACACGACGCAATGA
>Ga0070741_10004091_pt1 | contig 34630 bp, 26 predicted proteins | sample Coa_R1_4_FD_66440 | JGI IMG/M metagenome (GOLD analysis project Ga0070741, IMG submission 66440) | Surface soil microbial communities from Centralia Pennsylvania, which are recovering from an underground coalmine fire - Coalmine... | ecosystem: Environmental > Terrestrial > Soil > Unclassified ... | reverse complement strand
CTCCGCCGCCGCCACCACCGCCGCCGCCGCCGGTAGTTTCTCCGCCGCCGCCTCCACCGCCACCGCCGCCGGTTTTCACCCCGCCACCGCCACCGCCACCGCCGCCGATCATCATCACACCGCCGCCGCCCCCGCCGCCGCCGGCAGTCACATCGAACATCACGCCGAACTAGGCTGCTTGGAGGCGGACGTCAGGCCTTGAGCAGCGGCGCCATGATGCGCTCGCGCGTGAGCGGCATGTCGTGGATGCGCACGCCCCGCAGGATTATGCTTCATTCCGCGAAGCAAAGTGCAAGACGTTAAAAAATGCAGCTTGTAAGTTTCGAAGAAGTCATTGCCTGCACGGGCGCGATCGCTGCTGGCCTCATTGCATTCCTAACGGGGCGCCACTGGTTAACATCGCCGCTACTGGAATCCTGGATCGTCATAGCGGTATCCGGCCTCGTTCTTGCTATTGGCACATCGACCAGATTCGTTTTGAGCGACGAAACGATTAATTACGGTTCGATGTTCTGGAGCGACTCGGTCCGATTGAGCGAGATCGAGCGGATAAGCGTTCGGCCGAATCTTGGCCTTATTCCTGGGCGCAACGTCTTGTTTCACATGCGACCGGGATCACGCGTTGCGATGTCGAGTGTTAGAATAGGCATCTGGAGCTGGCCACGCGCCGATGATTGGGTTGCAGCGGCAAATTCGGCCATCCTTAAAGTTGCCGAGAGGCCAGGCTGAAAAGAAGGTCTCGGACGGCCGAGGCTCGTCACGGCCTTAAAGGCAACATTCGAGTCGGCGCTGGCGGCGGACGTCAGGCCTTGAGCAGCGCCGCCATGATGCGCTCGCGCGTGAGCGGCATGTCGTGGATGCGCACGCCGAGCGCCTGCACCACGGCGTTGCCGACGGCGGCCGCGGTCGGCCCGACCGAGCATTCGCCCATGCCGAGCGACGGATTGCCGGCACCGTCGACCAGTTCGGCATGCACCTCCGGCACTTCGGAGAAGCGCAGGATCGGGTAGCGCTCCCAGTCGAGCGAGGCGATGCCCTGCTCGTCGAACGTCACCTGTTCCTTGAGCGTCCAGCTCAGCGCCTGGATGACGCCGCCCTCGAGCTGGTTGCGCGAGCCGTCGGGATTGACCACCAGCCCGCAATCGGCCACGCACCAGACGCGCTCGACCTTCACCGTTTCGCTCACGCTCACCTGCGCGGCGACGGCGCAGTAGGCGGCCGTGTTCTTGTAGCGGGCGAAGGCCATGCCGAGCCCCTTGCCGTTGCCCAGGGACCCGCGCGCCTTCCAGTTCGAGCGTTCGGCCACCAGCTCGATCAGCTTGCGGGCGCGCTTGTCGGACATGATGGACAGGCGATAGGCGACCGGGTCTTCGCCGGCGCGGGCGGCGAGCTCGTCCATCAGCATCTCGATGGCATAGACGTTGGGCAGAGCGCCCAGCCCGCGCAGCGCCGAGGTGCGGACCGGCGCGCGCTGCACCAGATGATGCACGATGCGGTGCGCCGGCACGTCGTAGAGCGGCACGGCATTGCGCGTGCCGCCGCCGCCGCGCGCCTCCGGCGGGTCGGTCGGCTTCACTTCAGGTGGCGGATTGCTGAGCGCTTCGCTCGCCAGCATGTAGCCGCTGCCGCTGCCCGGCCGCTGCACATGGGTCGGGCTCCAGATCTCGGTGGTCCAGTCGGCCGGCCGTCCCTTGCCATCGAGCGCGACGTGGAGCGTCACCAGCATGGCCGGGCCGACCGGCTCGAAGCCGAATTCCTCCTCGCGCCGCCATTGCAAGCGGATCGTCTTGCCCGGCAGCTTCATCGCCACCAGCGCCGCATCTAAGGCGGCATCGTCGGCGCCATTGTGGCCATAGCAGCCCGAGCCGTGCAGATGCGTGCAGGTGATGCGCTCGACCGGGAGGCCGAGCACGGCCGCGACGTTCTTGCGCAACGGGTGCATGCCCTGGCCGTGGCTCTGGATCGTGAGATGGCCGTCACGGTACTCGGCCAAGGCGCAGGACGGCGCCATCGAGGCGTGCGCGATGTACGGCCGCGACACGGTGAAGGTGACGACGTTCTTGGGCGGCGTGGCCGGCGCGGGCGCGCCGATGGTGCGATCCTCGGCCGGCTGGCCTTTCAGCCACTGCGCTTCCTGCTGCGCCGGTTCGAGGCGCCGCACATTGCTCCACTTGGCGTGTTGAGGCGCCGCAGCCGCGGCCGCCTGGGCCACGCTCTCGACCGGGCTCACGAACGCCACCCAGTTGGCCTCGCGCACGATCTGCAGGTCGCCCTTCGCCGCCCGTTTGATGGCGGCTTCGTCGAGGGAGGCGAGCGTGGCGCCGCGCGAGGGCTGGCGCAGCATGCGGGCATGCAGCACGCCCTTCGGCAGCACGTCGCTCACGAACGCCGGTCCCGTCAGCTTGGCCGGCAGGTCGATGCGCGGCACGCTCTGGCCCACCACCTTGTAGTCGCTCGCGGCCTTGGGTCTGGCGCTGCCGGTCGGCGCCTGCGTGAAGTCGATCTCGCCCGCGACCGTCCAGTAGCTCTGGCCGGTTGGCTGGCCATTCTGGTGAAATTCGCCGTCGACTACACTGAGGTCATCGGGAGCACAATTGAGCCGGAGCGCCGCGCGCTCCAGCGCCTTGGCGCGCACCTCGGCACACACCAAACGGATCGAGCCGCCCGACATCATGATGGAGAGCGACGAGGTCGTGTACATCTCGTCCGGCCCATGCACGGTGTCGCCCGACAGGATCTTCACGCGGTCGAGCGGGATGTCGAGCTCGTCGGCGGCGATCTGGCCGAGCGCGGTGACCACGCCCTGGCCGATCTCGACCTTGCCGCTCGCCACGCGCACCGTCTTGTTCGGCTGGAAATGGATCCAGCGGTCGAGGCGCGGATTGTCGACCAAGCTGCCGGGAAGCTGCGGAGCGTTCATGCGGCCCTCCTGTTCTTCATCGCCCTTGCGGCGCGCTCGACCGCTTTCAGGATGCGGGTATGCGAGCCGCAGCGGCAGAGATGCTTGTCGAGGGCAGCCACGATATCGGCCCGGCTGGGATCGGGATTGCGATCCAGCAGCGCCTTGGTCGAAATCACGATGCCCGACAGGCAGTAGCCGCATTGGCCGGCCTGCTCGTCGATGAAGGCCTGCTGGATCGGATGCGGCCTGGCCGTGCTACCGAGCCCTTCGACCGTCGTCACCGCGCGCGAAGCAACGGTGCCCAGTTCGCGCGTGCAGGAATAGACGGGCTGGCCGTCGACCAGCACCATGCAGCAGCCGCACTGCTCCAGCCCGCAGCCATAGCGCGTGCCCATCAGACCGAGATGGTTGCGCAGCGCTTCGAGAAGCGTCGTGGTCTCGGGCGCGTCGATGGTGCGCGCCTCTCCGTTCACGGTGACAGCGATGGTCATGGTCTTTCCTGCTCAGGGCTTGACGAACTTGAGGACGAACTCGTCCTTGGGCTGCGGCGGATCGGGCGTGTTCTTGTCGCGCGGATCGTTGGCATTGCGCAGGAACATGCCTTCGTCAGCCAGCCGGAAGCCGGCCGCCTCGACTTCCTTGCGCAGGAACGCCTCCTCGACGCGATGCAGCGTGCCCGATTCGGAGATGCCGGTGCCCGGCCGGCCGGCATGGTCGGCGATGACGAAAAAGCCGCCGGGCTTCAGCGCCTTGAACGCCGCCTTGTTCATCGCCGCGCGGTCGACGCCCATGTGGCCGAGGTCGTGGTAGTTGAACATCAGGGTGACGAGGTCGAGCCCGTCCTTCGCCACCTCGGGCGGCACCGGATCCTCGAAAGGTCGCACCACGGCGATGATGGGCGCGGCCTTCACGCCCGCCGCCTTCATCGCCTGCTCGCGCGCGGCCAGCGCTTCGGGCGAGGGCCGCAACGGACCGGTGGGCGGCGGGGCCGGCAGATTGGGATTGCTGTTGCCTTCGCGCTGCGCCGGCGGCGCCGGCGCTTGGGCGGGCCGCGGCCGGCTCTGGCCGTAGACCTTGCCGGTCGGCCCGATGGCACGGGCCAAAAGCTCGGTCGTGTAGCCGCCGGCGGCGCTGAGATCGAGCGCGGTGATGCCGGGCTTGATGGCGATGAAGGCCAGCATCTGCTCGGGATGGCGGCGCAGGTCGTTGGTGCGGTCGGCGGCGCTGCGCGACGGATCGGCGACGATCGCCTTGATGTCGGCTGGCGACACGGTCTGCGCCTCGGCCGCTCCGGCCACCAGAACGAGCAACGCAATCAATGCACGCTTCATCGATGTCCCCTCATCTCAGGCGGGCATGCGCCCACTCGGCCGCCTCGCGGACCAGCGGCGAGGCATCTTTCCTCAATCGCTCCAGCGCGGGAAGCGCCGTCTTGGGCGCGCCGCTGTTGCCCAGCGCATAGGCGACATTGCGCAGGAAGCGGTCGCGGCCGATGCGCTTGATGGCGGTGCCGGCGAAGCGCCTGCGGAAGGAACTGTCGTCCAGCATGGCAAGCTCGGCGAGCTTCGGTGCGTCCAGATCGGCGCGCGGGGCGAGGGCCGATTCACGTGCGGTGCGTGCGAACTTGTTCCACGGACAGACGGCCAGGCAGTCGTCGCAGCCATAGATGCGGTTGCCGAGCAGCGGCCGCAGCTCTTCATCGATTGGGCCTTCGTGCTCGATCGTGAGATAGGAAATGCAGCGCCGCGCATCGAGCCGGTAGGGCGTGGGGAAGGCCTTGGTCGGGCAGATGTCGAGACAGGCGTGGCACTGGCCGCAATGGTCCTGTTCGGGCTGGTCGACCGGCAGTTCGACCGACAGCAGCAGCTCACCCAGGAACAACCAGGAGCCGAATTGGCGCGATACCAGATTGGTGTGCTTGCCCTGCCAGCCATGACCCGCCGCTTGCGCCGCGGGCTTTTCCATCACCGGGGCGGTGTCGACGAAGACCTTCACGCTGTGGCGATAGGTGTCCCAGATGAAGCGGCCGAGCGCCTTGAGCTTCGTCTTCACCAGATCGTGATAGTCGCGGCCCTGGGCGTAGACCGAGATGGCCGCGCGCTCCGGCTCATTCAGCACCGCCAGCGGATCGGTGCCGGGACCGTAGTTCAGCGCCACCGAGACGACGGTCCTCGCCTCGGCCCACAGCGTGCTCGGGTCGGCGCGCTCATCCGTGCGTTCGGCGAGCCAGCCCATGTCGCCCTGCCAGCCCTGCTCGACGAATTGGCTGAGCCGTTTCAGCCGCTCGGCGCGGGTGTCGGGCGACAGCGTGGCGCGGGCGAAGCCAACGGCGTCGAAGCCGAGCCGCAGCGCTTCGGCGCGAATGGCATCACGCAGCTCGGCGGGATTCGCCTTCTTCGGCGGCCGCTTGGGAACCGGCGGGCGCTTGCTCATCGCCTCCCATTATCCCCGTCCGCGGTAGGGCGCCACGCCCTGGCCGGGCAGCCACAGGCCCTTGGGCGGCTCGCCGGTCTGCCAGAACACGTCGATGGGCATGCCGCCGCGCGGATACCAGTAGCCGCCGATGCGCAGCCAGCGCGGCGCCAGCTCCTTCACCAGCCGCTTGCCGATAGCGATCGTCGTCTCCTCGTGGAAGCCCTGCATGTTGCGAAAGCTGCCGAGATAGAGCTTGAGCGACTTGCTCTCGACCAGCTTGGCGCGCGGCGCGTAGTCGATCACGAGATGGGCGAAGTCGGGTTGGCCGGTGACCGCGCACAGCGTGGTGAATTCGGGCGCCACGAAGCGTACCAGGAAGAGCGTGCGCGGATCGGGCGACGGCACCGTCTCGAGCAGGGCCTTGTCCGGCGTCGCCGGGGCGGGCGTGGCGTGGCCGAGCTGGCGCAAATGAGGATATTTCGACATCTCGCCATCATAGGCCAAACCGCCGGCTTTTGGGCTATGCTCGGGCGTCTGTGCCGATTGGGCAGCCAGGGAGATCATCATGCTTGGTCGTCGTCTCGTTTGTGCCGTCGCCGCCTTGCTGGCCTTCGCGGGCGCGGCGCGGGCTGAAACCGTCCTGCGCGTATCGCTCCATTCGGACCTCAAGATCATCGATCCGATCTGGACGACCGCGCTGATCTCCACCCATCACGGCCACATGATCTACGACACGCTGTTCGCAGTGGACGAGCATCTGCAGGTCAAGCCGCAGATGGTCGACAGCTGGACGGTGTCGCCGGACAAGCTCACCTGGACCTTCAAGCTGCGCGACGGGCTGGAGTGGAGCGACGGCAAGCCGGTGACGGGCGAGGATTGCGTCGCCTCGATCAGGCGCTGGGGCGCCAAGGACGGCATGGGCCAGAAGCTGATGAGCGAGGTGGCCTCGCTCACCGCGCCCGACGCCAAGACGATCACGATGGTACTGAAGGAGCCGTACGGCCTGGTGCTGGAATCGCTCGGCAAGTCGTCGTCGAACGTCGCCTTCATGATGCCCAAGCGCGTCGCCGACACCGACCCCAACAGCCAGATCACCGACACGACAGGCTCGGGGCCGTTCATCTTCAAGAAGGACGAATGGAAGCCCGGCGAGAAGGCGGTCTACGTCAGGAATCCGCACTACAAGCCGCGCAATGAGCCGGCCTCGGGCCTGGCTGGCGGCAAGGTCGCCAAGGTCGACCGGGTCGAATGGATCACCATCGCCGACCAGCAGACCCAGGTGAACGCCTTGCTGAACGGCGAGATCGACCTGATCGAGATCGTGCCGCCCGACCTGCTGCCGCTGCTGCAGAAGGACAAGAACATCAAGATCTTCGTCACCAACCTTGCCGGCCGGCAATACGCCATGCGCTTCAACGTGCTCTACAAGCCGTTCGACAACGCCAAGATCCGGCAGGCCACGCTTTACGCGCTCGACCAGAAGCCGTTCCTCGAGGCCAATGTCGGCAATCCGGAGTACTACAAGGAATGCCGCTCGCTGTTTCCCTGCGGCTCGCCGCTCGAATCGACCAAGGGCTGGGACGACAAGCTGCGCGGCAACGTCGCCAAGGCCAAGGAGCTGCTGAAGGAGGCGGGCTATGACGGCACGCCGATCGTGATGCTGCACCAGACCGACACGGCGGGGCACAATCAGCTCGCGACCGTCGCCAAGCCGCAGCTCGAGGCAGCGGGCTTCAAGGTCGACCTGCAGGCGATGGACTGGCAGACCTTGGTGTCGCGCCGCAACAAGCGCGATCCGCTCGACAAGGGCGGCTGGAGCGTCTTCTTCACGTCGTGGGGCTCGACCGACGTGCTGAACCCGGTATCGACGGCCTTCCTCAACGCCTCCTGCGACAAGGCGACGTTCGGCTGGCCGTGCGACGAGAAGCTCGAGAAGCTGCGTGACGCCTTCGCCAAGGAGACCGATCCGGCCAAGCAGAAGGCGATCGCCGAGCAGGTCCAGTTGCGCGTGCTCGAGTATCCCACGCACGTGCCGCTCGGCCAGTTCACCACGCCGACGGCGATCCGCGCCAACATCAGCGGCCTGCTGCACACGCCCTCCCTCGCGCTCTGGAACGTCGAGAAGAAATAGTCATGCGTCGCTTCCTGCTGTCGCTGCTGGCGGCGTTCGGCCTGGCGGCGACGGCTGCGCCGCCGGCGTCGGCCGAAACGGTGTTGCGCGCCGTCATGCATTCGGACCTCAAGATCATCGACCCGATCTGGACGACGGCGCTGATCTCGGCCCACCACGGCTATCTCGTCTACGACACGCTGTTCTCGCTCGACGAGCACCTGCAGGTGAAACCGCAGATGGTCGACACCTGGACGGTGTCGCCCGACAAGCTCACCTACGTGTTCACCCTGCGCGACGGGCTGGAATGGCACGACGGCAAGCCGGTCACGGGCGAGGATTGCGTCGCCTCGATCCGGCGCTGGGGCGCGCGCGACTCGACCGGCCAGACGCTGATGTCGTTCATCGCCGAGATGAGCGCGCCGGACGCCAGGACGATCAAGATCGTCCTGCGCGAGCCGTTCGGCCTGGTGATCGACATGCTCGGAAAGACCGGCGGCAACGTCGCCTTCATGATGCCCAAGCGCATCGCCGAAACCGATCCCCTGAAGCAGATCACCGACGCGACCGGCTCGGGCCCGTTCATCTTCAAGAAGGACGAATGGAAGGCGGGCGAGAAGGCGGTCTACGTCAAGAATCCGCGCTACAAGCCGCGCAACGAGGCGCCCTCGGGCTTCGCCGGGGGCAAGGTCGCCAAGGTCGACCGCATCGAGTGGATCTGGATCTCCGACACCCAGACCCAGGTCAACGCGCTGCTCAACGGCGAGGTCGACGTCATCGAGACCTTGCCATACGACCTGCTGCCGCTCGTCGAGAAGGACAAGAACGTCAAGACCCAGGTGATCGACAAGGCCGGCCGCCAGTACGTCATGCGCTTCAACACCCTTTTGAAGCCGTTCGACAATGCCAAGGTCCGCCAGGCCGTCGTCTACGCCATGAGGCAGAAGCCGTTCCTCGACGCCAATATCGGCGACCCGCGCTTCTACCAGGAGTGCAAGTCGATCTTCCCCTGCGGCCTGTCGCTGGAATCCTCCAGGGGCTGGGACGACAAGTTGAACGGCGATGCCGCCAAGGCGAGGCAGATGCTGCAGGAGGCGGGCTACGACGGCACGCCCATCGTCATGCTGCACCAGACCGACCTGGTGAATCACTCGAACCTCGCGCCGGTGGCCAAGCCGATGCTTGAGGCGGCTGGTTTCAAGGTGAACATGCAGTCGATGGACTGGCAGACCTTGGTGGCGCGGCGCACCAAGAAGGATCCGGCCGACAAGGGCGGCTGGCACATCTTCTTCACTTCCTCGGGCGCGCTCAGCATCGCCGATCCGCCGTCCCACTTCTTCATCAATGCCGCCTGCGAGAAATCGATGTTCGGCTGGCCGTGCGATGCCGAGATCGAGAAGCTGAAGGATGCCTTCGCCCGCGAGACCGACGACGGCAGGCGTAAGGAGATCGCCCAGAAGCTGCAGTACCGGCTGATGGAGTATCCGACCTACGTCCAGCTCGGCCAGTTCACTCAGCCGACGGCGATGCGCTCCAACATCAGCGGCTTCAACCCCGCACCCGCGATCACCTTCTGGAACGTGGAGAAGAAGTGAGCGGCGGCGACACGGTCTTCACGGGCTCGATTCCCGCCCTCTACGACCGCTATCTCGGGCCGCTGCTCTTCGCGCCCTATGCCGCGCATGTGGCCGGCCGGCTGGCGGACATGACGGCCGGAAGCGTGCTCGAGATTGCCGCCGGCACCGGCATCGTCACCGAGGCACTGGCCCGCCGCCTGCCGGCGGCCGTCGAAATCGTGTCGACCGACCTCAACCAGGCGATGCTCGATCATGCCGCCAGCAAGCCCGACTTGGCGCGCGTCAAGCTGCGCCAGGCCGACGCGCTGGCGCTGCCCTTCGCCGAGGCGAGCTTCGATGCCGTGGTCTGCCAGTTCGGCGTCATGTTCTACCCCGACCGCATCAAGGGTCATCGCGAGGCGCGACGCGTGCTGCGGCGTGGCGGCCGCTACCTCTTCAGCCTGTGGGACAGTCTCGAGCACAATCCGATGACGCGCTGCGTCGTCGACGCCGCGGGCCGCCATCTCCCGCACAATCCGCCGCGCTTCCTGGCGCGCACGCCGCACGGCCATTACGACCGGGACAAGACGCGAAACGAAGTGATTCAGGCGGGCTTCGCCAAGGTCGATATCGATGTCGTCAGCCTGCCCAGCCGGGCGCCGTCGGCCCGCGACGCCGCCATCGGCCTCTGCCAGGGCACGCCCATGCGCGGCGAGATCGAGGCCGCTGCACCGCAGGGATTGCAGGCGACGACCGATGCCGCCGAGGCTGCGCTGGTCGAGCAATACGGCGACGGACAGATCGAGGCGCCGATGCAGGCGCTCGTCGTCACGGCCCGCGCCTGACGGCCGGCTCCGTCAATCCGCCGAGCCGGGATGGCGGCCGGCCCGCTGCGGCAGCATCAGGATGCACAGCACGATCACGATGGCGAGCAGCGCCGAGGCATAGTAGCGGCTGATCTCGAAGCCGCCCTCCGAGATCGGCTTGTCGAGCAGGTCGCCCAAGGTGGCACCGAGCGGCCGCGTCAGGATGAAGGCGGCCCAGAACAGCGCCGTGCGCGAGATCGACGTCCAGTAATAGGCGGCGGCGATCAGCACGAGGCCGGCGCCGAACACCAGCGCGCCTTTCGAATAGCCGAGCCCATTGGTATCGGCCATCCAGTCGCCGAGCGCCGTGCCCAGCGTCTGCGAGAACAGGATCGCCGCCCAGTAGAACGCCTCGACGCGTGGCGTGCTCACCGTCTGCACCGCGATCGACCCCTCGACCGAGTACCACAGCGCCAGCGCCGCCATCAGCAGGACGAAGAGGAGCGCCGCCCCGCCCGGATAGCCGATGCCGAGCGAGCGGTCGGCGAAGTCGGCCATGGTCGTGCCGGCCGTCGTCGTGGCGACGATCACCAGCCAGTAGAGGAAGGGATGGAACCGGCGCGCCCTGATCTGCACGGCGACCAGCACGGCGAACAGGGCGATGAAAATCAGGCTGCTCACGGCGTAGCCGAGATTCATCGACATCGACAGCGAATCGCCGCCCGTCTCGCCGAGCGTCGTGGCGATCACCTTGATGATCCAGAAGCCGAGCGTGACCTCGGGCACCTTGCACAGGGCGCGCTGAGCGCTGTCGGGCATGAACACCTCCGGCCAACAATGACCGGAAGCGTCGCCGGTTGCCGAGTGCTGCGGTTCGCCGCACTCAGTCGAGCCTGACCGCGATCCCCTTCAGGTCGGCGCGCGAGGCGGGGTAGCGCTTCATGACCTCCGCATCGTGGCCCGGCACCACCATCTCGAGCCGGCCGTCGGCCAGCTTCTTCAGCTTCTCGTAGCCCGCCAGCATGTCGGCGACGGAGAAGACGATGGAGAACAGCTTCTGGTTCTCGACGCCCCAGTAGTAGTGGCTCGCGTCCGAGGCGAGCACGAGCCAGCCGTTGCGCGTGTTCACCCGCACCGACTGGATGCCCATCGTGTGGCCGCCGATCAGGTGCACCGAGATGCCGGGCGCGATCTCCTCGTCGCCGTCGTGGAACACCACGCGCTTGCCGTAGACGGCGCGCACCATGCCGACGATGTCGTCGACCTCGAAGGCATGGCGGAACGTGCCCATGCACATGTGCCGGCCGGTGGCGAACTGCATCTCCTTGTCCTGCAGGTGAAAGCGCGCCTTGGGGAACTTGTCCCAGTTGCCGACATGGTCGTAGTGCAGGTGGGTGATGACGACGTCCTCGACTTCCGCCGGGTCGACGCCGAAATCGGCCAGCAGGTCGGCCGGATTGCGCTTCACCTCGCGGCCGCGCTTCTTGCCGACCTGGGCGTTGAAGCCGGTATCGATCACGATCGGCTTGCCGCCGATCTCGCGCTTGCCCTCGCGGTCGAGCGGCAGCGCCACCCAGACGAAATAGTCCATCGGGCAGTCGGCGTCGTGCGGGTCGGGCGTGATCTGCACTTCCCAGGCCTTGCGCGGCAGGTGGGCGTACTTGACCGCATGGACCTCGTAGATGGGCGTCGAACGCATTTTTGTTTCCTTCCCTCCGGAGCGCCGACGAGAGCGTAGCAAGCCCGCCCGTTCGCGCGCTATACTGCCAGCATGGTCGACCGCGACCTCCTTGGTGGGCGAATTAGCACCCCGGTTTGCACTGCAAACCGGCCGTTCGGTGCTGTCGTCCATTGTTCAGGGGTGTCGTCCCATGTCGTCGTCCGTCCTCGCGCTCAAGCGTAATTCCTCCACCGTCCGATACTGTTTCGAAGCCGATGCCGAGCCCGGCCTGCTGCCGCGCGCGCTCGAGCTGATCGCCAAGCGCGGGCTCGTGCCGGCGCGCGTCTTCGCCCAGGCCGACGAGGACCTGCTCTCGGTCGAGATCGAGGTCGAAGGCCTGGAGAGCGAGGCGGCCGAGCATGTCGGCCGCTGCCTCGGCCAGCTCGTCGGCGTGCGTCAGGTTTTCTGAGCACAGAGCTTCTCCACGATCGCGTCGATGTGGACTTGCGCCACGTCGAGACAGGGGAAGCCGGCCGCCGCCTCGTCCTTGAACATCACGGCAAGGTCCGTGCCGGCGAGCAGGATGCACTCGACGCCATCGCGCCGCGCGAGCTCGCGCGCGATGCGGCGCAGGCCATCGGCATCGTCCGGCAGCGTCTTGCCGTCCAGGATGCGCTGATAGGCCTCGCCGACGAAAGCCATCTCGGCAGGCTGGGCCTTCACGATCTCGACGTCGTTCAGCGCCCCCCACAGGCTGCCCTGCATGGTGAAGATGGTGCCGAACAGCGCCACGCGCCGGAGCTTGCGGGCGCGCACCGCCGCGGCGAGCGGCTCGAAGATCGACAGGATCGGCACCTTCGTGCGCGTCAGCGTCTCCGCCAGCGCGATGTGCGGCGTCACCGCCGGCATCACCGCGACGTCGGCGCCGGCCCGGCCGAGCCGGTCGATGAAGCCCGCCAGATAGTCGGCGAGCTGATCGAGCCGGCCCGCGCGCACGAAGCCCTGGCCCTGATTGGCGTCGGCATGGACGAACACGAGGTCGGGAACGACGCCGCGTCCGGCGCAGGCCGCCGTGATCCGCTCGTAGTAGTGGATCGTGGCGCCGACGCCCAGTCCGCCCACGATGCCGACGCAAGCACCCATCACAGCACGTTGCGCTGCCAGGCCTCGGCGAGTTCGGGCTTCTGGTCGGCGCGGCGGGCGATCGCGAACAGCCTGGGCGTGTTGGTCTCGAACCAGCCGCGCTTGGGCCGCCAGTGGGTCATGACGCGGAGATAGATGTCGAGGGCGGAGAAACGTTCGCCCAGGAACCACGGCGCGCCGGCTGCGCCATCGAGCTGATGCCACAGTCTCTCGGCATAGGCGTCGACGGTCTTGCGGAAGGCGCGCGCCGGCTCGCCCGGCACGAAGCGCTCCGGCACGTCGGCATAGGTGTAGGTCGGATAGACGTTGGCGACCAGGAAGACGAGCCAGCGCAGGAACGGCGCGCGCTCCTTCGCGCCCGGTCCCGGCACCAGCGTGTCCTTGCCCGTGACGTCGGCCAGCAGCAGGGTGATCGCGGCACTCTCGCTCATCACCGTGCCGTCGGGCAGCATCAGGGTCGGCACCTGGGCCAGCGGATTGACCTTCTCAAGCGCGGTGCGCGCCGCCGGGTCGCGCAGCAGGTCGCCGACCGGCTCGAGCGTGTAGGCGAGGCCGTACCAGGCGAGCTGCGCCTCGACGATCGCCGAGCCCCAGCCCGGCCGGCCGTAGAGCTTGTAGCTCACGGTTGCCGTCTCACGGCTTCTGCAGCGGCTGGATCAGGCTGCAGGTGTCCCACCGTCCGCCGCCGCGCTCCTGGACCCGCTGGTAGAACTGGTCGACCAGCGCCACCACCGGCATCTGGGCGTTCCAGCGCTTGCCCTCGGCCATAGCGATGCCGAGATCCTTGCGCATCCAGTTGACGGCGAAGCCGAAATCGAACTTGCCGGCGATCATGTTCTTCCAGCGGTTCTCCATCTGCCAGCTTTGCGCCGCGCCCTTGGAGATCGCGGCCATCACCTTCTCCATGTCGAGGCCGGCGCGTTGCCCGAGGTTCAGCGCTTCCGAGAGGCCCTGCACGATGCCGGCGATGCACATCTGGTTCATCATCTTGGTGATCTGGCCCGAGCCCGGCGGGCCGATCAGCGTGATCGCCTTGGCATAGGACATGGCGACCGGATAGGCCTTGTCGAACGGCGCCTGCTCGCCGCCGCACATCACCGTGAGTTGGCCGTTCTCGGCGCCGGCCTGGCCGCCCGAGACGGGAGCGTCGATGAAGTCGATGCCGCTCTTCTTGCCGAGCGCATGGAGCTCGCGCGCCACATCGGCCGAGGCCGTCGTGTTGTCGTAGAAGATCGCCCCACGCCCCATGCCGGCGAAGGCGCCGTCGTCGCCCAGCGCGACCGCGCGCACGTCCTTGTCCTCGCCGACGCAGCAGAACACGATCTCCTTGCCGGAAGCGGCTTCCCTGGGCGTCCGCGCCGCCTTGCCCTTGTGCTTCTTCGTCCACTCTTCGGCCTTGGCGAAGGTGCGGTTGTAGACGGTCACCTCATGGCCCTTGGCGGCGAGGTGCCCCGCCATCGGAAAGCCCATCACGCCCAGCCCGAGAAACGCCACCTTGGCCATCGCACATCCTCCGATTTTCAGGAGGCCGGAGCATAGTGCACATTCGCTGCGGCTGTAATCAGCCCGGATGAACGTGCCCCATGCGAGCCGGCAATTTTCTGAGCCGCTATTGGTTGAAGCGGCCATATTAAAATAATACGAAAAAATATGGGCTCTTGTGGTCCGCACGCGCCCGCGCCGAATCGCGCGAACGAAGTTTCGCAAGGGTTGAGTAATTTTCTACACCACAATCTGTGGTGTTGGTTACCGGAGGGTAACGCTTATTAAATGGAAAGATAATGGGCCCTCTTGTGGCGCGTTTGTTTACCAATCGCCACAGGCGACCGAATCTTGCGCTCCGGTCCCAACGACCAGTGCGAATCACTAGCGCACTAGCGGAAAGTGCGGAAAGCCCCGGCGGAGCGCATCGAAGGTGGGCGGTGGCGATCATGGCGCCGCCACCATAAGCCCGGTGCTAGAAGGAACCCGATTCTGTCGTATAGAACTTCTCGCGAGCGAAGCTCGCGAGGGCGGGGTGAGCGCATCGCGGAACGCGATGGCGCGGCCCCGCACAGCAGTGATGGGGACCTCGGCGGCACCTCCCCCGAAACGGGGGAGGAGAGCTATGCCTTCCTGTCGCATAAATTTCGAACGGCCGGCCGTCCTCATAAAATCAGCAGGATGGCCGCGACGCCCGTGACCAGCGAGGGCAGTGCGAGCGGCCAGGCGCGCCGGTAGAGCGCCGAATCGGGCATGGCGAGCGCCAGGATGGCGAGACCCATGGTGACGCGGATGGGCGACAGCATGGTGAGGTTGGTGCAGACCGCATTCTGCACGGCCGCCACCCAGGTCGGATCGACGGCGACGGTGCGGGCGAGCGCGATCACCATCGGCATCAGCATGGCGTTGCCGGCCGAGCCGCCGCCGGTCAGGAAACCGCCCATGGCGCCGAACAACGGCACGCCGATCACCGCGCCATGGCCGGCCGCCGCGTGCAGCGCCTCGGCGATGCGCTGCGCCATGCCCGAACCGACATAGAGCTCGGCCATGACGACGAAGGCGAGCGTCACGGCGCACGACCGCCAGGCACTGCGCACGGTGTCGCGCAGCACCTGGCCGAGCGAGGCCCGGGCGGCGAGCACCGCGACGACGCCGATCGTGACGAGATAGAAGCCCGGCGCATAGAGCGGCGCGAAGGAAGGCTGGTTGGCGTAGGGCCTGAGCGCCCACAAAGGCTTCAGGAAGTCGCGCAGCGGCGGCACCAGCCGCGTGGCGCAGAGCGCAAGCGTGAGCGCGACGTAGGGGGCATTGTCGACGATCGCGCGGCGCAGGTGCGCGAGGTCCGGCCGGCCCTTTTCTTGCCAACCGCCGTCCTGCCAATCGCCGCGCCAGAAGCGCAGGGCGAGCAGGAAGGCGCAGGGCGCGGCCGCGGCGATCTCGGCGTCGGCGTAGCGGTTCGCCAGCCAGACCAGCGCCAGCAGGAGCGCGGTCCACAGCGCATCGTCGATCTTCTGCGCCGCCGGCACGACGATCTTGCTGTCGCGCGCGAAGCGCCAGTAGAGCAGCAGGTAGAAGACGTGGGTCGGCACCTGCAGCGTGGCCGTGGCGAGGCCGAGCTGGTTGGCGGTGAGGCCGGCCAGCGTCGCGCCGACGGTCGTGCCGGTGGCGAGCGCGCCCCACGGCACCAGCGACTGGCTGTAGAGGCCGAACAGCAGGGCGGGGATGCCGCCCAGCCCGAGCCGGAGCAAGGCGGCGAGCGCGATGATGTAGCCGACGCCGAAGCCGGTGACGGCTTCGGAGAACGGCGCCAGCAGGAAGCAGACCGCCCACAGCCGCCGCGGCGTGATCGCCTCGTCGCCTGCCGCGGGCGCGCCGCGCGCCAGGGTGCAGCGATGGAAGAACATGCCGGCGGCGATGATCGAGATCACGGTCCACGACAGCCACAGCCCGGCCGGCACCTCGCGCATCAGCAGCGCTCCGTTCGCGCCCGACACGGCGACGGTCGCCGCGAGGCCCGCGATCCCGGCCGTGAGCGCGCTCGTCCGGCCGGAGGCGAGCAGGACGAGAACGAGCAGCAGCGGCAGCAAGGCAAGCGCGGTCGACATGCCCGCTTCTATAGCCGTCCGGCGGCGAAAAAAGGCGGCCGAAACAGCCGCCTTGCGTGGCTTGCCGCTTTCCCTTAAACCCGCCGCCGTGCCCCGATAGCTCAGCTGGTAGAGCACGTCATTCGTAATGATGGGGTCGGCGGTTCGATTCCGTCTCGGGGCACCACATTCCTTAAAATCGAAATCCTGGGTCGTCTGCCAAAGTCCGGGCGATCTGGGAATTTCGTCGACTTGTATAGCTTTTGAAGCCGACAGCAGTCCGTGAAATCCATGGGCATCCGGCTGTAGAGCGGGTATCATTGCGGGTACCGAAGCTCTGACGCTTCGTTCGATACCCGCAGGTGCCCGATGGCCGTCAAAGCGCTGCTAACCGACACGAAGGTGAAGAACGCCAAAGCCCGTGTTCGTCCATACAAACTTGGCGATGGGGGCTGGCTCTATCTGCTGGTGAAGCCTTCGAAATCTAAACTGTGGCGCATGGCCTATCGCTTTCACGGTCGTGAGAAGTTGTTGGCTCTCGGCAGCTACCCCGAAGTGTCTTTGAAAGACGCGCGAAACAAACGGGATGAGGCGCGGTCGCGGCTGCAGCAGGGTTTCGATCCGGGAGAAGTGCGCAAGCTGGAGCGGCTGACGCGAGCTAAAGAGGCGGCGACGACGTTCCGCGTCGTCGCAGAGGAGTATCTGGCGCGGCAGGGCGGGCGGAAGCGGGCGAACGCCACTTTGACGAAGAACCGCTGGCTGCTGGAGCAGGCCTATCCCCATCTGGGCAACCGGCCGATTGCCTCGATCAAGGCGGCGGAAGTGCTGGCGGTGCTGAAGAAAGTCGAGGCGCGCGGCCGGCTGGAGACGGCTCGGCGCCTGCGCGCCATCATAGGCGCGGTGTTCCGGCATGCCATTGCGACGGTGCGGGCAGAGGTTGATCCAACGGCAGCGCTACGCGGAGCCCTGCAGGCACCGGAAGTGACGCATCGGCCGGCGATCACCGATCCGGTGGCATTGGGCGGCCTGCTGCGGGCGATCGATGGCTTCTCGGGCCAGCCAGTGACGTCGGCGGCGCTGCGGTTGCTGCCCCTGGTGTTCACCCGGCCCGGCGAGCTGCGCACGGCACGGTGGTCGGAAATTTCCCTGGACGAGGCAGTTTGGCGCATCCCTGCAACTCGGACCAAGATGCGACGCGAGCATATGGTGCCTCTGCCCAAGCAGGCGCTGGCGATCCTGCGCGAGCTGCAGCCGGTCACCGGCAAGGGCGAGTTGCTGTTCCCCTCGATTCGTTCCGCGCACCAACCGATGAGCGACAATACCTTGAACGCAGCGCTGCGGCGGCTCGGCTACGGCAAGGACGAGGTAACGGCGCATGGTTTTCGGGCCACGGCGTCGACGCTGCTGAACGAAAGCGGGCGATTTTCGGCCGATGCAATAGAGAGGGCGCTGGCGCACCAGGACCCGGATCCGGTTCGGCGGGCCTATGCACGCGGCAGCTTCTGGAAGGAGCGGGTGGAAATGGCTCAATGGTGGGCCGATCACCTCGACACGCTGCGCAACGGCGGGAGTGTCGTACCCTTGCGACGACCGGCCTAAAATGATTACCGATCTGCTGCCGGCAAAGCAGCGACGGTTATGGCCTTTGCCGCCTCCACCTGACGCTCGACGAAGGCTCGGTCGTTCGGTGCCGTGTCCATTCCGAGATCGCGGCACTCCTGAGCAATGTTGAAGATTGCCTTGTCGGTCAGCGCGCCAATGCTGCCGTTGATGACCAGCACCGTCAGGATCGGCAGCCTATTCTGGCAACAGTAGGCGATCACTGTCCCCAGTGCGTTGCCCAAGGTCGTTTGCGAATTGTGTCCTTTCCAAGCCTCGCCGGGACGCAGGACGTCCCACAAGGCCTTATACGTAGTCAAGCCGTTCGGGTTCGCCTGCGCCAGTTCGACGATCTTGCTGGCGACGATTCGAGGGTCGAACGTGCTTGGAAGTCGCCTGCGCAACTCGATCCGGATTTCAAACAGGGTATAGGGTCCGCCTTCCGTGCGGCCCTGCTCGACATAGCGTCGTTCCATGTCGCGGAGCCGGTCCGTCGAGACCTCGGAAATTGGCGCTATCGCTCTTTGCGGAGGGCGCATTTCATTTTCCTCTCTTCGCGCCTCCCGGCTTTTTCTTGGGCTTGAACGTGAGATTGCCAGCTTTGTCGAATTCGTATTCGTTCCGCGACGTGAACTCACGAAGAGCCACGGCAGTCAGCATCTTTTCTTCAAGAAAGTCGACCATGTCCTGGTTCTTGCCTTCCTTGTTGTCCCGCTGGGCGTGACTCAGTGCAGTGCGCTTGCGGTTGTCTTGGATCAATGGATCCGCACCCATGGACAAGAGGTCCTGTGCAAGCTGGAGATTGCCGCGCGGATTGCCGAACATCCCCGCGCCTTGCACCGCGAACATCAGCGCGGTCTTGCCTTCATTGTCCTTCTCATTGACTGACGCTGACAGCCGCGACAGCACTTCACGCTTGCGCCCCTGCGCTCCCCTCGTCCGGACCGCCTCGATTAGCGCCGTGCGGCCATTTTCGTCCCGGGCATGAGGCGACGCGCCGAGCGAGATCAGCTTGTCGACAATCGCCACCGCGGACTTGCCACGCCCTTGCGCAGAGAAGAACAGGGCTGGAACGCCATCTTTTGAAAGTTTGTTGAGATCCAGCTTTTTCCTGTCCTGAAGAGCCAAATCAACACCGAGTTCGTCTCCGTCCAGGATCGCCTTGAAGAGCGAGTTGGGAAATATGCGGTCGGGATGCGCGAGTTTCCCCCGGCACTTCTTGCATGGGCGCGCGGCGCACTTGGAGCAGATCTGGTAGTACTGTTCACCGCACGATTCGCAGGCGAGCGTTATGTGTCCGACATCCTTTGTCGTGGAGCAGACTGCACATTTTGCTTCGCCACGAAGATCGAAGACTCGCATTGGATCTCCCCGCTCTTGTCCTATTCCTTCTCAAATCCCTGGCTTTCGAACTTGAGGGTCCGGCTGTTCTCGGTCACCGTGCGCACCAGTTGATCATTTGCGCCGTTCGGCAGCCGAGCCTCGATCTCGATCGTAACCGTCACCTCAGCGCCCATCTGGCCAACGAGATGCGCGATTACTTCATCGGCGATACGGCTGGCATCGCGGCCGACGCGCGCGGGATCGACCCGCACCATGCCATGGAAGCGCTTCAGCGCCTGCGCTCCGGCTGGAACGTCGACAGGGGCGGCAGGGCCTGGGCCGTCCAACAGACCGCCTGGGCCTGACACTGGCGGCGGGGGCATACCCGGCTCCGGCCGTGCCTCTGCCTCGATCTGCCGGTTGGCGACGTCCGACTTGACGAGCAGCCCCGCGCTTTCGGCGGTTAGCGCCACGTCTTGGCCGCCGCGCAGGCCACGATACCGGCCAGCCGCCTCGTCCCGACTCTCGGCATAGGCGAAGGTGTCAGCGCGCCACGTCAGCAACCCGACGCCGGCCCGTGCGGCCTGCAGCAACACGTCGGGCGCGGCCAGCCGGGGCAGATAGAGATAGCGCGCGAAGTCGTCGACGAGCTGGCGGATTTCGACGTGATCGCCGCGCCACAGCGGCACATCGTCAAGGTGCTTGCGCAGGATCGTCGCTCCGAGACTGGCGATCAGCAGCTCGTCGTTCTTGAGCTTCTTCGAGGCACGCGCCGCCAAGGCGTCGCTGCCGGCCAAGCGTACCGCTTGCCAACTAACGGCATCCTGCGGCTTCGCCTGACCGGGCACGAGCAGCCACTGATAGGTCTCGGGCAACCGCGCAGTGACCGCGCCGTCCGCTGCCTGCCTCTGGGTTTCGGCTTGCCTCGCCTGGTGCGGATCGAGGTTGAGCGTCTCCTTCTCCTCGACGATCGACGACCAGGCGAGGAAGCGCCGAACCGCCTCGTCGAGGTCCTGCAACCGCACTTTGTCGGCGGCGAGGAAGACCAGCGTATTGCGGTACAGCCGAGGGGTGTTGCCCCGCGATTCCAGGATGGCTTTCGCCGCGACCTCGGCGGCGTTGTCCTTGTCCTTGCTGTAGGCATGTTCCGCCGCAAGCACGACCAGACGCGCCTCGAGATCGTCCGGCACGTCGGCGCCCGACCGTGGTACCGGATGGATGCGCGAAAAATCGCCGTTGCGCCGCAAGTCCGCCTTCAGCCGCGCTTCGAGTTCGGCGGCGACCTTGTCCGGGTCGCGCTTGAGTTGTTCGGCGCGGTCCTCAGCAAGCTTGGTGACGGTGGGCTGGGTCGAATACCAGGCGCGCGGCCCGTCCTGATAGAGGTAGGTGGCGGCGCCGGCGAGATAGCGCAGGGCATCGCCGAACACAGCCGGGGCCTCGCCCGGCATGACGCAGCCCAGCTTGACCTGCCGGTCTTCCAGGCCGCGATGCGCCGCGTCGGTGGACGGTGCCGAACCGAGATAGATGGTGCGCGCGACCCGCCGCGTCGCCGATAGCCGCCCCAGCGCCGGCCGTTCGCCGTCGATTTTCTGCGGTAGCGAGTTCGGGCCGTCGATGTCCTTCTCGATGATCGGAGGCCAGACGTCCGAGAGATAGCGGGTCAGCTCGAACTGCACCCTGCGGTCGTCGATCGGAATGGTCGAGGGCAGGATCAGCGGGTTGCGGTCGCCTTGCTGCCAAAGGCTGTGGATCACCGCCGCCATAAGGCGCAGCACGCCGCGCGTGCGCTGGAACTTCACCAGGGTCGACCAGTCGGTATAGAGCCGGTCGAAGATCTCGGGATGGATGGGGTAGGCGGCCTGCAGCCGCCTTTCGTAGTCGGCGGAGCGGCATTCGGGCGGGAACTGGTCGGCCTGGGCACGGTAGAGGTCGGCGAAGGCGCGCGCCACGAGGTCGCGCTGCTTGAACTGTTCCCCAGGCAGCGGTTCGAACAGCCGCCGCCGCACGATCTCGAAGCCTTCCTCGGCGGTGGCCGGCCGCCAGGACGATTCCAGTCGTCCGACGACGTTACGCAGCCGGTCGAGCGCCTCGCGGCCGCGGAGGCCACCGACCTCGACGTCGTTGGCGTCGGTGTGCGGCGAGCCTGCGGTATCGGAAGCCGGCAGCGAGACCACCAGCAAGCAGTTCTTCGCCAGCTTGGCCGATTCGGTGAGCGCCTGGGCGAAGGAGAACTGCGTCTCGAAGCTGCCGCCCGGCAGGTCGCCCTGATCGTGCAATTGGCGGGCATAGGCAACCCACTCGTCGATCAGCACCAGACACGGACCGTATTCGACGAAAAGCTCCCGCAGCACGTCGCCCGGGCTGGTGGCCTTCTCGTCATCCTTTGCGATGCGGGCAAAGGCCTTTTTGCCGCCGAGCTGATAGGCCAGCTCGCCCCACAGGGTGCGCACCACCGTGCCATCCGGCTTGGTGGCGGGATTGCCGGGCGAGATCTTGTTGCCGACCAGCACGACGCGGTTCGCCTTGGGCAGCGCCTTGACGCCGGCTTCGGCCAGCACCGTATCGACTCCGGCCAGCGTGTTCGGCGCGGCGCCGCCGAACAGGTGATAGAGCGCCAGCATCGAATGGGTCTTGCCGCCGCCGAAATTGGTCTGCAGCTGCACGACCGGATCGCCGCCCTGGCCGGTTAGACGCTGCACGCCGCCGACCAGCAGCCGCTTCAGGCTTTCGGTCAGGAAGGTGCGGCGGAAAAACTCATCGGGCTTGCGGTACTCGTCGCTGCCCTGCCTCAGATGGACCTGCCACAGATCGGCGGCGAACTCGGCCTGCTGGTAGTTGCCGCTCGCCACGTCGCGATGCGGCGTCACCACCTCTCGCCACGGCTTGAGATTGCCCGCCGCCGCCGGCTCGATCAGCGATCCGCCGGCCTTGCGCTTCTCGCCGCGCACCTGCTCGTCGAAGATCAGCCGACGCAACTCCAGCTTCATCTTGTTGACTTCGTCGGCCTGTGGCGTCGCCGATACCGCCGTCAGCAGGCGGCCAATGGAATCGAGGGCACGGTCGGTGTCGTCGCCAGAAAAGGGGTTCTGGTGCGCCCATTTGTTGCGCACCTCGCGAATCTCGGAGATCAGCGAGCGCTCAGCCTGCCCCAGCGTCCGGCGAAAGATCGCATTCCATTGCGTGGACAGAACCGACATAAGCGAAGCGACGTCCCACTTCGGTGTCTTGGGATCCTGGAAGAGACGAATCTGGGTCTCGCTCACCGACTGGCGCACGATACCGAGCCAGCCCTGCGAGTCCTGTGCTTTCAGTTCACGTTCGACGAACGGCACGAGGCCGCCCTTGAGCAGCTCGAGCGCCTTGCCGACGCGTTCCTGGTTGGTGACCGCCATGGGCTACCTTTCCTCCCCGGAAAAAAGCGCCCCCTGTACCGGAACCCCGTGCTCATCGTGCGCCAGACGAATGATCTCCGGCCAGCTCTGGACGAGGCCGTTGTAGGCTAGCGCCTCCGAAGCGCGCCGCTTGCGTTCCGCTATGACGTACAGCCGGTAGGCGAGTTCGCGCGCCGGCTCGGCTCTTGAACCCAGCTTGGCTACGAGATTAGCCGCAGCACTTTCGCCGCCGTCATTGAGGGCACGCACAAGCTGGTGCACGATTCCCCAAGCGGTGATCCGTGGGTCAGTCGTCGGATCCCAGTTGGCTGGAAGTTCTTCTGGTTTCAGCAGGCGCACCTTGCTGCGACCCGATTTAACGATGCCAGCCTGCACCAAGCCGCTGACTGCTATCACCTTCGCTCTTGCCAGAACGTCAGCCACGCCGAACTCACCTTCTGTGAATCCTTGCTGTTCGAACCAGGCAAGTGCCCAGCGGCTGCCGGCATCGAAATCGCCTTCCTGTTCAGCCAGCGCTTCGTCTAGCATTTCGTTGATAAGCGCGAGAGCCTCGCCAACGCTCATTGCGTTGCCCTGCGCATCAAGCACCTTCGAATAGCGCGTGAACACGGCCATGCCAGGACCGATAGCGGCCTGAGCGAGATCGACTGGAGCTATGTTGCCCTCCTGAAGATGACGCAGGGCGCTTGGAAGTTCGAGCTTCAGTGCCGCCGAGTATTCGCGCCGAGTTGCGGTAGCAGCATCGACAGGACGAGGTCGACAGACAAGTACGATACTTGAAGCTAGGGCGTTAGCCCCGATACCAACTTGCCGATTATCGCCTTCTGTCCTGACTGGCCACGTACCGCTGATGACAAAGCCTGCGCGCATAACCGCGTCCAAAAATGTCTCCCAGCCAGTACTTGACGTACCGGTTTCGCTTTCGGTTTCAGACTGCTTGAATGCATAGTAGATCGTGACTGGAAAGGCTGGGTGCGCGCGTTCGGCCAGTCGGCACATCGCCTCCGTCATGCCATCCAGAAAGAATCGTTCGGCCTCCTGTTTGCCGCCGTGACGATAAGGAGTAGCAACGAGTTCTTCGCTCTTGGGGACCGCTAACGTAGCAAAGAGATCGGGAAAGACCGTGCGAAGTGATCGTCGTAGCCAAACATAGAAGAAGTCCGACAGGTCGGCGTAGCCGACATTGTCGTAGTAGGGCGGATCAGTGCTTAGAACTACCGATTGCTTGTCCCCCAATCGCGGGGAGGCCGCGTCCCGTTGTAGGGCTGTTCCTGGCACCAGGCTGGACGCTGCGCGGATGACCGATGCCACAACGTCGATACACGCTCTAAAACCCGAGCTCGAATCACCGAAGAGGGAGCCTTCGGCAAAGTCCCAACTCATGGGAATCGCTTGTTTCGCTAAAGTTGAGCGCATGGCGCCGTCTTTCGGTCGCCATGTCGCAATCGCAGAATTATAGTCTGCCGCGCGGTCGACTCCGAGTGCCAAGTAAACGCTTGCCGCTTCAGCGTAGGCGGCGGCACCGGTTCCGCCGTCGCGTAGCGGCTTACCGTCGTCGGTCAGGCCGGCCATGGCGGCAGCGCCACGGATTTTCTCCCGCGCTTCGCCCACCAGATCAGAAAACGTTGTGAGCGCAACCAACTGTCGGTCGGTGAACAGATCACCATAGGTTGTCAAACCATAGAGCGGCGTCCAGAGCGCCCGCAGGTCGGGCGCTAGCGGCGTCTCAGGTTTCCAATCCGGTTTAGCTTCACGAACTAGCGCTTCCTGTTGAAGCGTTGGCGAAAGATATACACGCCCGCGCGAACCCTCCGCGACGATGGCCATCAGCCGTGCTCCCATTCGTCCCGCTTTGCCCTCTGCCTTGATGTAGTCGCCTGCCATTGGCGTGCCAGACATGAGGCACTTGAAGTTTGCACCGCGCGCAAGCTTAGTTCCGTTCTTGGTAGCGGCCGCGTTTTTCGGCTTGCCGATCTTTACTGTAAAACGATACGAGCCGTCCTCGATCACCGGCTCGACGTAGGCTTCCCTACCTACCTTGGTGGACAGCATGAAGGTGGAAGCAAGCGGCACGTCGACATGGGCGAAGGCCGGGTTCGGGCTTTTTACGGTGCGGGCCCATAGCCATGCGATAATGGTGAGTTTCTGGCCGATGAGAGGTTTCAGGTCCGGTCGCTCTTTCGCCATCTCGACCGTGACCTCGATCTTGGGATAAAGATGCCCAATTCGTTTCTCGGCCTCTTCGTGCATCCAGTGGCCGTAAAATCGCACGTCTTCGGCGAGCCCCTGCGCGCCGTTCCAGTGAACATTCAGATCGCGGCTAGGATTGACCGGTGGCTTGCCTGCAAATCTAGGCGGGATCTCGATCATCGCCTTGTTAATCAATACCGCTACTGGATTGAGATCGCTCGCACAGGACGTGAGGCCGAGTCGTTGCGCCTCCAAAGGAATAGCTCCGCTTCCAGCGAAAGGATCGTGGAAGGCGGGCAGATTGTTGCGGTCGAACAGCTCTTTGGCACGCGGATGGTCTGCGTTCTCCGCGCATGCGCGCCGCCAGCTTGTCCAGATTTCATTGCGCGACTTCTCAAGAACCGCTGCGTTGTTTGTGTTCTCCCACTTCACGAGATCTTCGATGATGCGAAATAGGCGCTCGCGCTCCTTTTCCTGTTTTTTTTCCGTCGGAAACAGGTCGGGCCAGGAGGAGGGATCATCCACCATCTGCGCGAATATAACTGCCCGCGCAGCCGCGACAGGCCGTTGCGCCCACCATTTGTGAAGAGCCGTTGGATAACCGGCTGGAGCCTTCCGCTTACGGCGTGAGCCTTCTTCGTTGATCACCTCTAGCGGCAGCGCCACTTCGATCAGTTTTTTGCGAGTCTTTGCGGGCATGGCGGGTCTTACGAAGGCGGCGAGGCTTCGGCAAGGAGCGTGGCGAGGGGGAAATTGACGTTGGCCCCGGCGAAGTCAGTAGTGACACCCTTGTCGTGGAACGGCCGGCGCAGGTAATGCACCTCATGGCCACCGTCATCGCGAAAGGCGACCAGAGCCAGAATGAAGTCCTCCGGCTTGTTCAACGAGTAGAGGATTTCGTTCTTTGTCACTGTTACGGTGTCCGCGTCGGAGACTCGGCCCTTGACCTCGATGAAGCGCAGGCGCCCCGTGCCGGGCACTGCGCTTTCGATGTCGTAGCCAAGTTTCTCGAACTCGCGGTCGGTCGGTACGAACCCGAGGCCCCGCTCGATCTCCATGACGATCGCGCGCGCTCGCGCGGCCGCGGCCTGAGTGTCTAAGGCAGACGCCGTTCCCTCAGCGACAGCACCGACCATGGCGCGCAATAGGCCGGCCGGTACGACCAGGAGCCCGCCCAGAACGACAGGCGGCAGGGGCGCCATCTGGCGCTCGCGCTTGATCTCCTCGAGGCGCCGCTGCAGGCGTGCCTGCAGTTCGTCGGCCCGCTTGCGCGCTTCGCCCGAGTTTAAGCGAGCGTTGGCCTTGCCCGCGCGCTCCTGCTCCTTAAGCTGCTCGGCGCGGAAATCCCAGTAGTTGATCTCCTTGGTGAGCCGGTCCTTGACCGCCGCCTCCGTCTTGTCGAGCAGCGCGAGCTTGCGGTCTCGCACCTCGGCGAGGTGCTCGGGCACGACCTTTGCGATGGCATGCGCCTGCGCCTTGGTTTCGAGGTCGCGGCCGATCCAGGCGCATTCGGCTCGGGCGAGAAGGGCATCGAGCCCCGGCTCACCCGCGGCCAGCGGGCGGTAGTCGAGGTAGGGTGCGTAATTCAAATGCCGGGCGGTACCGTCCGCCGCGATCTCGATGAAGAGCAGGCGCTTGGAGATGACACGGCGGCCTCCGCTCCGCGTGACACCAGCGTCCTGGATGGCATGCTCAAGAAAGAACAATACGCGTGGCGCAATGCCCGGGTCCCGCTCATCGACCAGCACGGTGCCACGGCGGAGCAGGTCGCGGTGGCGCTCCAGAGTCAGATCGATGACGGCATTGAGCAGCGGGTGACCGGGGCAGACGAAGGCTGCTGCTGGTTGGCCCTGCGGCGCCACCAGTGATTTTTCGAAGGCGATGCGCTCGTAGCGCGGCAGTACCGGTTCGCGCAGCCCGATCAGCCGGTCGCGGTTGCGCACCGGCGCAGGCACATGGGTGACCTCATAACGGCGCGTCTCGCGCTGCTTGGCGTTGCCGCCCAGCCGCCGGAAAGCTTCGAGGAAGAACGACTCGATATAGTGCGGCTGGAGGCGTCGCGCATCCGCCCGTTCCATGTCCTCACGGATGCGGTGAACGCGCGAGGCATCCATCGAATCATGGGCCAGCGCGTGCTCTTCCAGCAAGTCCTGCAGGCTGCTGCGGTCGAAGGCGTTCTCGACGACCTTGGTCAGGCGCTCGCGTACCTCGGGTTGCTCGCCGTACCGTATGGCGTCGATCAGCAGTTCGCGCAGAGGGCGCCCGCCGAACTGCAGCCGGCCCAGCACGTCGAACACCTGCCCGCCCAGCGCCGAGCGGGCCTGCTCAAGCTTATCCAGGAGCTTGCGGTAGACGTCCCCCTCGCGGGTCTCCTCGGCGAGCAGGTTCCAGAGATGGCAGACCTCGGTCTGGCCTATGCGGTGGATTCGGCCAAAGCGTTGCTCCAGGCGGTTTGGGTTCCATGGCAGATCGTAGTTCACCATCAGGTGGGCGCGCTGGAGATTGATGCCTTCGCCCGCCGCATCGGTGGCCAGTAGGACCTGCACGTCGGGGTCGTGCCGAAACGATTCCTGCGCCTTCAGGCGGTCTTCGCGGCCCATGCCGCCATGTATGGCAACGATCGCCTGCGGCCGGCCGAGCAGCGTGCCGATGCGGGCCTGCAGGTAGTTCAGCGTATCGCGGTGCTCCGTGAAGATGACCAGCTTCTGATGCGGCGAGGAGGCCGGTTTCGGTGGCTTGGGCACGCCATCGTCATAGGGTGCCGGCGGATCGGCAAGGCCGTTGGCGATCGAGGCCGAAGTGAAGATCTCGCCTAGCAGGCTCGCCAGTTCGCGCCATTTGCGATCCTCGCCACTGCGGCGGATGGTGAGCGCCATACCCTCCAGCTGCTGCAGGGTGTCGATCTCCAGCCGCAACTCGCTGATCGAGCGGGCGGCCGTCGCCTGGTCGAGAACCTGTTCCTCGATCGCCTCGTTCTCGGCATCGGCCTCGTCTTCGAGGTCCTCCACCTGCTCCCGGTCGAGCAACGGCCCGCCATCTGTCGCCGCTGCAATCTGTCCGCCGCGCTGGAGCAGCTCCAGCTCGCGCAAGCGGCCCTCCAGCCGCTCTCGCCGACGCCGCAGGGACTGGTATATCGCCTCCGGTGATGAGGCTAGCCGGCGCTGCAGGATTGTCAGGGCAAAGCCGACGGTCCCCGCGCGCTTGTCGTTCTCCAGCGCGTCGGCCCGGTTGAACTCCTCCCGCACGTAGTCGGTGACCGACTTATAGAGCGCCGCTTCGGCATCGGAGAGCTTGTAGGACACAGTGTAGGCGATGCGCTCCGGGAACAGCCTTGTCGCGTCGAACTTCAGCAGGCTTTCCTTGACCATGCGGCGCATCAAGTCGGACACGTCGACAGTGTGGGCGCCATCCCGGAACCTGCCCTCGAAGCGGTCCCCGTCGAGCAGCGCCATGAAGAGCTGGAAATCCTCCTCCTTGCCGTTGTGCGGCGTGGCGGTCATCAGCAGGAAATGCCGGGTGAGCGACGACAGGAGCTGGCCCAGGCGGTAGCGCTTGGTGTACTTGACCTCGCCGCCGAAGAACGTCGCCGAAAGCTTGTGCGCCTCATCGCAAACCACCAGGTCCCAGCGGCAGTCCGGCGCCAGCAGTTTCTGCTGCACGTCCTCATCGCGGGCGAGCTTGTCGAGGCGCGCAATGACGAGGTCATTCTCGATGAACCAGTTGCCGGTGCGGGCCGCTTCCAGCTTGTCGTTGGTCAGGATCTCGAACGGGAGACGGAATCGACTGCTGAGCTCGTCCTGCCATTGCTCGGCCAGGCTGCCGGGACAGACCACCAAACAGCGCTGCAGATCGCCGCGGGCGATCAGTTCCTTCATCAGCAGGCCGGCCATGATGGTCTTGCCGGCACCCGGGTCGTCGGCCAGGAGGAACCGAAGGGGCTGGCGGGGCAGCATCGATTCGTAGACGGCCGTGATCTGGTGGGGCAGCGGCTGCACGATCGAGGTGTGGACGGCGAGAACGGGATCGAACAGATGGGCGAGGTGGATACGCTGGGCTTCGGCGACCAGGCGGAAGAGCGATCCGTCGCCATCGAAGCTCCAGGGACGCCCCTCTTCTACGATCTCGAGGTCGGCCTCGCGGTCGCGGTATAGGATTTCGTTGGCAACCCGGCCGGAGGCATCTTTGTAGGTGAGCTCCACGGCGTCCGATCCGAACCACTGGACGCTGACGACCGTCACGATGCCGCCGGGCAGCACTCCCCGCACAGAGCCGCCTGGTTTCAGGTCCTCCAGCGCCGCCATTGTCCCCCGCTTGTCCCACACGCTTGAAAACTTTCCCCAATCAATAGCATCCACAAAGTCGGAAGAGGTACGGTAAAATCCTAATACGTCCGACGGTTGCAGGGAGGGACCGCCAAGACCGGAGTTTGCCCATGGCTCGCCATTTCTCTGTACCCGCCTTCTTCCGCCTCACCCCTAATGCCTTGCTCAAACGCTACTTTTCCGGGCGGGCCGTCTTGCAAGACTTTGATTTCGAGAATCTCCCGGAAACTCGGCCTCAAGCGCTGATGAGTAAGTGGTTGGCTCTGCCGGACAGCGTGCGAGGCGCGATGGAAGCCGACTTCCGAGGAATCTTCGACGTGTCGAGCGAGCGGGGCTATCGCGCCATCCTCGACGAGGCGAAGTACCATGTTGCGGTTGATTCCGAGGCCTACGTCGCACTGGTCGAAAAGCTGGCAGCCCTGCCGGGTCATGCCGATCGCGCGATGACCGTCTTCCTCGACCACCACGAGATGTGGCGTGGCGTCACCCGGTTTTCCTACGCCGATTCGCTGCCCTATTGGCGCAAGCGCCGCGGCCTGCCGGCAAAGAAGGCGGCGCTCGACCTCGATAGCCGGATCGCGCTTCAGTCGTCGGTAGGCGCCTGGTTTCGCGAAAAGGAAGGCAGGGGTCGCAATTGCCTGGTCGAACTCCTACGGCGGGACGAGCGGGACTATTTCTTCGTCTATCCTGAGGACTTCGGGTCGGAGAGCATGGAGTGGGTGAATGGCGAGTTCAGCCGACGGCCCCACAATCCGGCCTTCGAAGTCATGTACGTGTGGTCGGAAAAGGAGGGTGTGCTCGATTTTCACTATCGCGGTGGAATTGCAGCCGTCGAACCGCTCCAGGCCCTGTTCGCGAAGCACGTCCTCAAGCTCGACAAGCTGCCGCCCAATCCCAGGGACGGAAGGGTCTACGATCTCAATCCGCTCAAGCGCCGCGAGTTTCAGTTCGTGCGCCCGGCGGGCGGCGGAATCGACAGCGTGCGCGTACGCCTGATACGACTGTCTTCGACGGTGAGGCAAGGGGATCGCGTTACGCTGGAAGCGGACGTGAGCGAGAACGAGCTGGCGATTTATGACGTGCTGGAGCAGGTCGGCAGGTCCCTTGCGCTCAATCTCTGGAACGTCACAAGGGCGGAGATCGTCGTGCATCTCAGTGCGCGCGGCGACAAGCCGGGCCGACGGGAGGTTTTCACGATTGGCTATCCGAATGCCTGTTCGCTGAAGCACGACGACCTGGGGCTGAAACTGCGCGGTATGCTCGCGGCCTCGGGGATCGAACCGAAATGACCGGCCAGGAGGCGCTCGAAACCCTGCTAGCGAGGTTGGGGGCTGCACCCGACGGCGTCGTGTTCATTCCTGCCGAAGAGCTGGCGAGGTGGCCCCGATCGGCGGTGTCGGTGCTGAAGGAAGCCGGATTGCTGTCGCTCGCCTCGCCGGCGGCCAGTGTCGCATGCGACGGCTGCGAACGCGCCTGCACCATGCCTGTCGAGATCATTGACTACTCCTTCGGAGCGGCAGCCTTTGTCCACTGCGACAAGCGGGATGATATTGGTCGCGTGAAAGTACATCTGAGCCGGCTGGAGCGATGGCAGGCGAGTTGTCGAGCGACTGCGGATTTTCTGGCTGGGTCGACACATTTGCGCGGTCAGCCCCTGAACTCGGCGCACGGCAAGCTGTGGTCGGTCGGTATGTTGCGAGACAAGAGATCGGCCCATGTCGAATTGGACGCTGAGAACGCACTGACATTGAAACTGGCCGGGCACGAAGTGCCGCTTGCTGAGGTGTTGAGGCTAAAGGGCAAGGCGCTGATCGTGGACAAGCAGCGTCTGGTCGAATGCGTCAACAACCCGGTGGCAGGCGGCGGTACCAGGGAATCAGCGACTGCAAGACGCCAGCGGATCGCGGCGCGTTGCAGGGAGCTTTTTGAGCAGGGACACAGGAATTTTCGGGCAATCGTCGCTAAGGAAGACGGGTGCTCACCCGAGACGATCAAAGACATTCTGAGAAAGGCGGGATTTTCCACCCGCAGTCTGCCTCGCCCAAAGAATTTCTGACTGGGGGTATTGCAGGGGGGAGCTACCCCTGCAGGAAATAAGACGTCGCGTCCAGCAACATGCAAGGAGCGACGAACGTGACGAATACAATCCTGCGGCTTCCCGGTGTGAAGGGGAAGACGGGCCTGTCGCGCAGCACTATCTATGACAAGGTTCAGAAAAAGCAGTTTCCCGAGCCCGTGAAGATTGGCGAGCGCGCTGTCGGTTGGGTGGAAGCCGAGATCGACGCCTGGGTAAAGACACGCATTACGGAGCGTGACGGGGCGCGGTCGTGATGCGTCCGTTGCCCGAGTCGATCGAGGCCTTCCGGGCCGCCATCGAGCGCGCCGGCCTCGCTCCCCCGTTGGATTTGAAAGCGGACGGACGCCTGCACCGGTTCTCGACCTCGCATCGGCCCGCCGATGATGCCGGCTGGTATGTCCTTCATCCAGATCCGCCACCCGCCGGTGCGTTCGGCGACTGGCGCACCGGCCTGTCCCAAACCTGGCGCGACGGTCAGGGAGGCAGAGGAGCAGGTCCCGCCAGGGCCCAAGCAATCCATCGCTCTGTGGCTACGCTTGCCGCGGATCGCGTGAAGGCCGCTCTGGCGCTTTGGGAGTCCGCCGCCCCGGCGGATCAAACCGTCGTCGAGTCATACTTGGCGACTCGAGGCCTTCGGCTCCTGCCGCCGACGCTGCGCTTCTGTGTCAGGCTATGCCATCCGACGGGAAGCACTTGGCCGGTCATGCTGGCGCTGGTCACCCATGGGCGAGACGAGCGACCGATGGCCGTGCACCGCACCTTCCTCGTGCGCGACGGGAGCGGCAAAGCGCCGGTCCGGCCCAACCGCATGATGCTCGGCCCGTGCGCGGGGGGTGTGGTGCGACTGGCCCCTGCCCAGCGTGAGACGATGGTTGGCGAAGGCATCGAGACCTGTCTGGCGGCGATGCAGGCGACAGGCATGCCGGCCTGGGCAGCGATGTCCACCTCGGGCCTGCGAACGCTGGAGCTGCCCGACATCGTCCGCGAGGTGGTCGTCCTGGCGGATGGCGACGATCCCGGCGAGGCCGCGGCGAAGGCGGCCGCAGCACGCTGGTCGCGGGAGGGGCGGCGAGTCCGGATCGCCCGTCCTCCCAAAGGCATGGACTTCAATGACCTGCTGATTGCACAGGGGGCGGGTGCGCCGTGACGAACGGAAACGCTACTGCCGAAGCGATCCGTGCCGCGCAGGAGGTGGCGACCGCGGCAGAGCCCGGCGACACCAAGCCGACCGGATCTGGCCGATCGGCAACGCAGGCCCAGCAGCTGATCGAGCTGGCGGAGGGCGCCGCGCTGTTCCATGCGCCCGACGGGACCGCGTATGCCGACCTTATCGTCAACGGCCATCGGGAAACCGTGCTACTGCGCAGCCGAACCTTTCGTCAGTGGCTGGCGCGCTCCTACTACAAGGCGACAGGCGGCGCCGTCGGTACCGAAGCGCTGTCGGCGGCCTTGAACGTGCTCGAGGCCAAGGCGCACTTCGAAGCCGAAGAGCGACCCGTTCATGTCCGGGTGGCGGGCACCGGCGGACGACTCTACCTCGACCTGGGCGACGAGACATGGCAGGCCGTCGAGATCGACGAGACAGGTTGGCGTCTGGTTGTCGATCCGCCTGTGCGTTTCCGCCGCCCGTCCGGACTGCGTCCACTGCCACATCCCGAGCGCGGCGGTACGATCCAGGCGCTGCGCCGCTTCCTCAATGTCGGTTCGGATGGCGATTTCGTCCTGACCATTGCCTGGCTGGTCGCTTGCCTGCGCGATCGTGGGCCTTACCCGGTCCTCGTCCTTATGGGTGAGCAGGGATCGGCAAAAAGCACCTTCTCCTCAATGGCCCGATCCCTGGTTGACCCGAACACGGCGGCGCTGCGCGCCTTGCCGCGCGATGAGCGCGACCTCTTCATCGCGGCCAACAACGGCCACGTCCTGGCGTTCGATAACGTCTCGGGACTTCCCGGCTCGGTGTCGGACACGCTGTGCCGCCTGGCCACTGGTGCCAGCTTCGCGGTTCGCCAGCTATACTCCGATCAGGACGAGACCCTCTTCACCGCTTCACGGCCGGCCATCCTGAATGGAATTGACGACATCGTAAGCCGGCCCGACCTCGCCGACCGCGCGATCTTCCTTACCCTGTCGGCGATCCCGGAGGACAAGCGGCGCCCCGAGACCGAGCTATGGGCGGCCTTCGAAACGGAGAAGCCCGGATTGCTGGGGGCACTGCTGGACGCTGCGGCGATGGCACTCAAACGGCTATCGCAAACTCGCTTGGCACGGACCCCGCGCATGGCAGATTTCGCGCAATGGGCAACGGCCAGCGAAGCAGCGCATTGGCCGGACGGCACCTTCATGGCGGCATACGACGACAACCGGGCCGACACGGTGGAAAGCGTCATCGACTCCGACCCTGTGGCGGCGGCCGTGCGCACCCTGTTGGTGGACAAGCGAGAATGGTCGGGCACTGCTACCGACCTTCTGGCGACCTTGGGTGACGTGGCGGGTGAAAGGGTCGAGAAGTCGAAAGCCTGGCCGGGCGATGCGCGAGCCCTCTCGAGCCGCCTGAAGCGGGCGGCGACATTCCTGCGCAAGGTCGGCATTGAGGTGAGCTTCATGCGGTCCGGTCGCAACCGGACGCGCCTGGTGCAGCTTGCGTCCGTTGCGTCCGCTCCGCCCGCCGAGCGTGGAGCGGCGGCCGTCAAGACGGGGGGCGAGGACGATGCGGACGATGCGGACGCTGACCGCGCCTATCGACAAGAGGAGCGCGCAGCCATTGCGCAATACGACGGTGGTCTTTCTCGAGCTCAAGCCGACCAGCTCGCAGCAGGCGAATTTTCGGATGCAGCCGGAAGCGGCGAGGCCTCGCCGGACCTGGTCGAGGTCCCGGCGAGCGCATCGGGCCGGTGAGGTTCGCCAAATGCTTTCGGCATAATCCGATGGGCAATCGCAACAGCGGCAACCGTTGGCGCTGCGGCACCAGATCGACGACCGAAGAGATGCGCAGCATCGATGTGCGGCGCTGGGCGCGGGAAGGGATGTTGCGCCCGGGCTATTGGGGCGGCTGGCAGTGGCTGCGCAACGGCGAGAAGGTGGCCTCGATCCAGATGCGTGCCGAAGCGGATCGGGTGGTGCTGACGTACCGTCACCGCCGCGGCGATGGCGACTGGAAGGACGAGGAATACCCTGTCTATCTCCAGCGCACGGCCTGCCATCTTGGCGGCAGCCGGACCTGGTTCATTTGCCCGGCAGTAGGATGCCGTCGCCGCGTCGCGATCCTCTATGGCGGCACGATCTTCGCCTGTCGGCAGTGCCATCAGCTCGCCTACGAGAGCACCCGTGAGGATGGTGGCGATAGGGCGACGCGGAGGGCGGACGGGATTCGTCGGCGCTTGGGATGGGAGCCTGGAATTGCCAATGGCGAGGGGCCCAAACCGAAATGGATGCGATGGCAGACCTTCGACCGGCTGGTCGCCGAGCACCGCGCGGACGTGAACCGGTCGACGTACGGGCTGGCGGTCAAGTTCGGAATGACCGGCATTCTCGAGGATATGGGCGACGATTGGCCCTGGAGGATCAAGTTA
>Ga0070741_10004090_pt1 | contig 34642 bp, 32 predicted proteins | sample Coa_R1_4_FD_66440 | JGI IMG/M metagenome (GOLD analysis project Ga0070741, IMG submission 66440) | Surface soil microbial communities from Centralia Pennsylvania, which are recovering from an underground coalmine fire - Coalmine... | ecosystem: Environmental > Terrestrial > Soil > Unclassified ... | reverse complement strand
TTCAGCCCGCAGCTCGCGCACCAACTGGTGGGGGTGCCGCAGGTGGCAGCGGCGGCACCCCTGCGGGTCAGCGACGTCGAGATCCTCGGCAAGTCGGAGGAGATGCTCGTCAGCGATCCCACGCAGCTGTCGCGCGTCATCGACGTCACGCTCACGGCCGGCCGCTTGGAGGATCTGCACGACCAGCAGATCGCCGTGTCGAAGACGACGGCATCGGATCACGGTTGGCACCTCGGCGACACCGTCGACGTCACGTATCCGCAGACCGGCGTGCACACACTGCACATCGCCGCCATCTTCGAATCGAGTGACATCATCGACGCGGGCTACTTCGTCTCGACCGCGGTCGACGACGCGAACGCGACACGGCCGCTGGACAACCAGATCCTCGTGAAGCTGCGCAGCGGCGCCGACGTCGCGCAGGCGCGCGCCAACATCCGCCAGGCGGCGTCCGCGTATCCCACGGCGAAGGTGCAGGACATCACCGACGTGAAACGGACCTACACGAGCAGGATCAACACCTTCCTGGCCGTGATCTTCGGGATGCTGGCGCTGTCGATCGTCATCGCCGCCATCGGCATCAGCAACACGCTCCAGCTCTCGGTCTACGAACGCACGCACGAGCTCGGGTTGCTGCGCGCCGTCGGGTCGACGCGGTCGCAGTTGCGCACGATGATCCGCTGGGAGGCGGCGATCATCGCCGTGTTCGGCACCATCGGCGGGTTGCTGCTCGGCGTGGCCTTCGGATGGGCCGTGGTGCACGGTCTCGGGGGTTCGAACAACCTGCTGTTCCGCGTCCCCATCGGCCAGGCGGTCGTGATCCTCGTGCTCGGCGCGCTCGTGGGTGTGCTGGCGGCGACGAGACCGGCGAGCCGCGCCGCCAAGCTCGACGTGATCGGCGCGATCGCGAGCGAGTGACGAGGGTTGCGGCCGGACCACGGCCCGGACCAGGGTTGCGGCCATGCCGGAATCGATCGCGCCGCTGGACGGCATCCGCATCGTCGACCTGACGAGCAACATGTCCGGTCCGCTGGCCACGATGGTGCTCGCCGACCAGGGCGCCGACGTGATCAAGGTCGAGCCGCCCGCAGGTGACGCGATCCGCACCGTCGGCACCGGGCACGACGGCATGAGCGCGTACTTCGCGAACAACAACCGCGGCAAGCGCTCCATCGCCGTCGACCTCTCGAAGGACGAAGGACGCACCATCGTCCGCCGACTGGCCGCCGAGGCCGATGTCTTCGCGCAGAACTTCCGGCCCGGCGTGATCGAGCGTCTCGGCCTCGATGCCGACACCCTGATGGCCGACAACCCCCGCCTCGTCTACGCGTCGATCAGCGGGTTCGGCACGTCGGGCCCGCTGGCGGCGGCGCCCGCCTACGACCACGTGGTGCAGGCCCTGTCGGGGTTCGCCGCCATCCAGTCGGCGGGCACGTCCGAGCCGTCGATGGTGCGTCACGGCGTGATCGACAAGGCCACCGCGTACACGCTGGCGCAGGCGGTCACGGCCGCGCTGTTGCAGCGGGCGCGGACGGGCCGTGGCGTGCGCATCGACGTCTCGATGCTCGACGTCGCGATCGCGTTCCTGTGGCCGGACGGGATGATGGACCACACCGTCGACGAGCCGTCGTCGGTCCTCCCCCCGACCAGCCGCAGCTTCCGCGTCACTCCGACGGCGGACGGCCAGGTCGTGCTCGTCACGCTGACCGGCCCACAGTGGGCCGGCCTCACCCGTGCCCTGCTCGACGACGACGGCGACGGCGACGACGACGCAGCCACGGACACCGCGGCGCGCATGAAGGGCGGTGCGGAGGTGATGCGACGCGTGCGCGCCGCGATCGCGTCGATGAAGACCGACGACGTCGTGGCGAGGCTGCGGGCCGCCGACGTGCCGGTCGCGCCGGTGCGACAACTCGACGAGGTGGCGGACGATCCCCAAGTGGTGGCCTCGGACATCGTCCGCGCCTTCGCACACGACGTGCTCGGTCCCGTGCACCAGCCGCGGCCCGCACCGCGCTTCGACGGCGACGCCATCGACCCTGTGCCGTCGGCACCCCGCCTCGGACAGCACACCGACGAGATCCTGCTCGCCGCCGGCTGGTCCGAGGACGACGTCGCCCGCCTGCGCGCTGACGCCATCGTCCGCTGACGCTGCCGCACGGAGAAGACTGGCGCGATGAGCGATGCCGCGCCGCCGCCGGAGGAAGCCGGCTCGGAGGGCTGGTTGCAGGAACGCCTCGATCGCATCGAGCGGCTCGTCGAACCCGGCATGCGCCTGACGGAGAAGGCGGAGGAGTTGCTGGCGCCGGCGTGGCAGCGGGTCACGCAGGGCGAACCGCGGTGGCAGGTCAGCCTCGCCGTGCTCGGCGCCATCGTGCTGCAACTCACGTTGCCGTACCGCTTGTCGGTCCATCCCCGGTACGTGCTGCCTGCCGTCGAGGTGTTGCTGCTCGTCGCGCTGATCGTCGCCAACCCGCGGCGCATCGACCGCGAGTCGAGCCTCTTGCGCACGGGGAGCATGGGCGTGATCGCGCTCATCAGCATCGGCAACGCGTCGTCCGCCGCCCGTCTCGTGATCGGGCTCGTGCAGGCGACGGAGACCGAGGACGCCACGAAGCTGCTGCTCTACGGGGGCGCCATCTGGCTCACGAACGTGCTCGTGTTCGCGCTCTGGTACTGGGAACTGGACCGCGGTGGGCCGGTGACGCGCATGCTCGGTGCCCGCAAGCACCCCGACTTCCTGTTCGCCCAGATGGCGAGCCCCGAGGTCGCGCCCGAGGACTGGGAACCGATGTTCCTCGACTACTTCTACCTCTCGTTCACGAACGCGACCGCGTTCAGCCCGACCGACACGCTGCCACTGACCCGGTGGGCGAAGATGTTGATGCTGCTGCAATCGGCGGTGTCGCTGGCGACGGTCGCGCTCGTCATCGCGCGCGCGGTCAACATCCTGAAGTAGCCGCCGCCCTTCGGGGACACCGGGCTCAGCGCGCCGTGGTGTTGTGGTGTCGGACGATGTCGATGCAGTTCGACATCTCCGACGTGTCACCCAGGGAATCCGTGGCCGTGGCCGACACCTTTCCGTTCCGGAGGACGTTCGGCGGCAGGTTGCCGACGTCGAGCTGGGCGAGGAACTCAGCGCCGCCCTGGCTGTCCGTGTGCACGGTCAGCGTCTGCGCGACGGCGTACTCCGCGAAGCCGGGGATGAAGAGCGGGCCGCCGAGCGTCGGTCGACTCACCGACGAGCACTTGTCGCTGACGAAGAACTCCACCGTGTAGTCCTGATTCGCCACGCTCACGAGTCGACCGTCGACGGTCAGGGTCGTTCCGTCGAGATGCGGCAGCGCGTGGTTGTTCAGCAACGGGTAGTTCTGCCAGTGGTTCGGCCCGTCCGGCAACGACGACGCTTCGTGCAGGGCGCTCGGCCCGTTCGCGCCGAGATCGATCGGCGTCTGTCGGATCGCGTTGATGGTGTTCGACCGGAACGTGTTGCCCGTCCCGGATTGCAGCGAGATCCCACTGCCGCCGCCGTCGTGGATCACGTTCGCGACCAGCGCGTTGCCGGAACCGTCGCTGATCACGATGCCGCCGTTCGGGGCACCGCGCGGTAGATCCTCGCGTGCACCGTGGATGTCGTTGCGGGCGATCGTGTTGCCACTCGACTCGACGTGGATCCCTGCGATGAAGCCGTCGCCGCCGACGGGACCGATGTCGTTGCCGATGATCGTCTCGCCGCCCGCGGAGATGGTCGACACGTTGCAGCAGATCGAGATACCCCGGTACACGCTGTCGATGTGGTTGCCGGCACCGGGAGTGCCGTCGCCGATCGCGTTCGCCGGCGCGGCGACGTCGACGCCGGTCTCGACGTCGCTGATGGTGTTGCCATCGATCTCGTTGAACGAGAACGGGCCACCCGGGATCACGACACCGGTGTCGACGCCGGTGATGATGTTCCCGTCCCCCGCAGCTACGCCGCCGACCGTGTTCTGCGACCCGGCCACGACGACGCCGTTCAACCCGATACCGATTCGCGGATCGCCGGCGAGGATGTTGTCCTCGATCACATTGCCCGTCGCCGAGGCGTCGAGGAAGCCGCCACCGTGCCAGTTGCCCCGCACGACGACGCCGCACCGGTCGCGGCCGACCTTGACGATGTTCCCCCCTCCGACACCGCCGATGTGGTTGTCCGTCGAGCCGACCACGACCACACCGGCGCCATCGGCGGGGCCACCGCTCGGCGATTGCGCCGCGCCTTCGGTGTAGGCGCACGTGTCGCGGACGTGAACCGGTCCGAACCCGAACTCGTCATCGGTGACGGTGTTGCCGCCCGCTCCTGTGATGCGGACACCGTCTTGGAAGCCGTCGAAGACGAGACCACGCACCGTCGTGTCGCCCGCGCTGATCCGAAGCCCGTCGTACTGGGTGTCCGGAAGGATCGGGTCGAACTCACAGCCGTCGATGCCCCCACACGCACTTTGCAGGTACACCTTGCCGCCGGGTTGCGTCGTGCCGTCGATCGTCATGGGTTGGAAGATCTCGGGAAGGAGCTCGGGCACGCGGATCTCTCTCGCCTTGAACCCCTTCCCCGGCAGCGCGAACGTGATCGTGTCGTCGACGTTGGGCAACGTGTCGGCCTCTTGGATCGCGGCGCGCAGCGTGCACTCCGGCACCTTCTTGCCGTTGATCTTCACCTTGTTGCCCGTGTCGCAGCTCCCGTCGCCCCAGTTGTTGTCACCGGCATCGGCGGTGCTGTTCACCACGAAGTGCTTGTTGTGGTAGCCGAACTCGTCAGCCGGCGAGTTGACCGGGCTCGTCAACGACTGCCCTGGCGACGCGTCGAACGGCACGGCCACTCGAGTGTCGAAGGTGATCGTCCCGCTCCCCGTCTGCAGGTGCAGATCGTCGAGCGCCGGCGCCGTGAACGTGACGGTGTCGTCGCCGGTTGCCGTCGCGCCGATCGTCTGGGACGGGATCGACGGGTTGGCGGCCGCGGGATCGAGGTTCACCTGTGTCGCGCCGGCGAGACCGACGCCGTGCACCGTGACCGCGGTCGTCTGGGTCTGTGCGCCGACCTTCGGCGTGACCGACAGGACACTGGGCGACACGTACGTGAACTCGTCGGCGGGCGTGATCGCGCTCGACGCGTTGCCGGCGGTGACGACGACGTCGGTGACGGCCTCGCCGTTGGCGAGGTCGCCGGGCGTGACGGCCGCCGAGTTCGCCAGGATCGACGTGTCCGTGCTCGACACGATCGAAGCTGCGACCTGGAATCCGTTTCCGACGAGCGTGACGGTCGGTGACGAACCGAAGCCCGAGCCCGTGATCGTCAGCGGCGACCCGTTCACGCCGCCGACTGCGTTCGGGTCCACGACACCGTTGTGCGTGGTCTGCACCGCGGTCACGATCGGGCCTCGCGCAGGGGTGAAGATGTCGGCGCCGGCCGCGACGCCGTCCTGACCCGCCTTGCCGGCCGCGCCCGGGCAGCCGTAGTTGCCGCTGCACCCGGGCCCTGAGCCGAGACCGTTCCCGCCGGGGACGAAGTCGCCGTAGACGCCGCCGTCACCGCCGGTTCCTGCCGCACCCGCAGTCACGGTGTCCGGGCACGGTGTGCCGCCGCACAGTGGATACGTCGGCGTCGCGACCGTGTTGACGGTGTACGCGCCGCCGCCCTGTGCGTTGCCGCCGTCACCGCCGTCGCCACCGTCGCCACCGTTGCCGCTGACGCCGACATCGGAGAAGAAGCAGCCCGTGTTGACCCAGTAATTGCCACCGGTACCGCCGGGGGGCGCGCTGGCGCCGTCGCCCGCGGTCGCCGAGTTCCCGAGGAAGTTGATCGTGCCGAGCGTTGCCGTGCCGACGTCGTACAACCCCCCGCCCTGGGCGTCACCACCCCGGTTGCCGTTCCCGCCCCGACCGCCGTCGCCGCCGTTGCCCGGCGGTGCCGCTGGTGGCGGCTCGCATCCCGCGCCGGCATCGCCGCCGGAGCCCGGGTAACCATTCGTGCCGGTGGTCGCGTTGCCGCCCTTGCCGCCAACGACCGAGTCCTGTTGGAACGTGGTGTGGTCGACGGTGAGGGTCGCGCCCGGTGCGTCGTAGAGCGCGCCACCGCGCGCCGACCCGCCCGGACCGTCGTTGCCGGTCGCGCCGGCGTCGCCACCGTTGCCGCCGTTGAACCCCACGGACCCGGCAGAAGGGTCGCCGCCCGGGCCGCCGCTGCCGCCGTCCCCCCCGACTCCGGCGTCACCGGCCAGCGCGTGATCGTCCACGAACGTGTCGCTCGTGAGGGTGAGCGTTCCGTTGTTGTAGATCGCACCGCCTTCGGCGTCGCCGCCCGCGCCACCCACACCACCGTCACCGCCCGCGCCGCCGGGTCCACCGGAAGGACTCGTCGACGTACCGGTGATGCCCGCGGCACCGAAACCGCCCGCGCCACCGTCGCCGCCGTGGCCTCCCTTCACGGTGTCGACGAGGAAGGTCACGTGCGTGACGGTCACGACACTGCCGGGAGCGACGAACATCGCGCCGCCCTGCACGGTCTGACCTGCGCCGCCCGCGGTGCCTTCGCCGCCCGCGGCGCCGTTCGCGTCGCTCGCATCGGCACCGCGGGCGCCGGGTGCGCCATCGGTGCCGATCCGCAACACGTGTTGCAGCGTGAAGCTGTGACCGCTGGTGGCGAGGGGACCGTTCAGCGTCAAGTGCCCACCCTCGACATCGAACAGCATCGGTGTCGACGTGGGCGGCCCCGGATGCACGCTGCCACCGTCGAGCGCACGGTCGCTCCGGTCGCATCGAGCGTCACGTTCGCACCGGCCCCGATCGTGATCGCATGTGTCAACGTGATCGTGCCGCTGCACGCGAACGTCACCGTGCCACCCGCGGCGATCGCCGCGTCGAGCGTCGGTTCGTCGCACGTCGACACGGTCGTCGCGGCACTCGCAGGTCGCGCGGTGGCCACCATCGCGAGGGACGCGAACGCCATCGCCACCACGGCGACGATCGCTCGGCGGCGACGATCCGACAGGTCGCGACCCTCGAGGCCGCGGTCCCAACGTGAGCGAAGACGTTCCGCCTCGGCGCCGCCCGACATCGCCACTTCCCCCTCCGCCGCCGCTCCCCGCCCAGCGCGCGACGCTCCTGCCATGACAGTAGACACCGGGAGCGAGCACGGCCACGGTGTGCTTCCGACCTTTCGGACATTCCCTCGCGAGTTGCTCGCGTCGTCACGCCGGGCCCGTCTAGGGGTTGTACGACCAGGCGTCCGCGTTCGGGGCCGCGCCACCCGCGCCGTACACGACGTAGGCGGAACCCGCGGCGACGAGCGGCGTGTTCGGTGGGTACCCCGTCGACGGCGTCGCCGGGGCGTGCGGGGCGAACGGCGTCGCGATCGGCGTCCACACGCGGTTCGTCACATCGAACACTGCGGCGGCGCCGCAGTAGTAGAGGAAGACCGTCGTGCCGAGGGTCGCGGACTGCGGCCCACATTCCCCCGCCTGCATCGGCACGGACGCGATCGGTGCCCACCGGTCGGTCGACGGGTCGTACGAAGACCAGTCGAGGTTGTAGGTCACCGTGAGCAGTTCGTGCCCGTCCCACGCGACAGTGAGCGGTTCCTGCAACGACGGCACCGGCGCCGCGATCGCGCGCCACGTGCGCGCCGCGGGATCGTACGCGGCCGCGGGACGCGTGCCGCCCGCGGGGAAGACACCGTTGGGATGGTTGTCCAACCATCCGGTGAGGAGCAGCTCGTGACCGTCCCACGCGCCCGCGACGCCGTTGACGTCCAACGGACCCGGGTCGAGCATCTGCCACCGGTCTGCAACGGGGTCGTAGCCGGCGAAGAACGTCCGCACCGGTTCGGCGGTGCCGGTCGGCGCGGACGCGGACCACAACAGCGCCTCGTGGCCGTCCCACGCGACGACCGACGTCGCCTGGTCGGCAGGCAGTGGCGACGGCGCGATCGTTCGCCACGTGTGCGTGGTCGGGTCGTAGGCAGCGCCGGTCCGGTGCGTCGCGTCGGAGGCGTCGTTGTCCCACACCAGCAGCTCGGTACCGGTCCACGTGCCGAGCAGCGACGCGGACGACGGCTGCAGCGGACTCGGCGGCAGCGGAGCCCACGTGCCGGTCGCGACGTCGAATGCAGCACCGTCGTTGCGCACCGCGTGTTCGTCCGCGCCACCCCAGACGAGGAGCTGCGTGCCCGTCCATGCCATCACGTGGCCGGACCGTGATCCGAGTGGCGTCGCGGGGAGGCGGGACCAACGGGGCGGCAGCAGCCCGGGCCCGGGCGTCGTCACGTGCACCTTCGACGGCGCGTCACCACCGCGGCTGACCAGCAACGCCGCGACACCGACGACCACTGCGAGCACGGCGACAGCGAGCAACCACGCGTTGCGTCGTGTGGCCGTCGTCGTTCTCGGCGCGGTGACGGCGTCGATCGGCACGGGCGCCGCCGCGTTGTCGACGACGCTTCGGAGCTGCTCGGCAAGGTCATGCATCAGCGGACACCTCCAACGCGGATCGCAGCCGCGCGAGCGCGCGCTCGAGATGCGTCTGCACCGTCGACGGCGCGATCTCGAGCAGCTCCGCCACCTCTCGTTGCGACCAGCCGTAGCCGTGGACGAGGACCACGACGACGCGCTGTTGCTCCGACAGCGCGACGAGCGCCGGCACGAGCGCGGGCTCGACCCACGGCGTGTGCATCGCCGGCGCGGGGAACAGCAGACGTTGTCGGCGGCGCCGGACGCGGCTTCGGCCGACCCGGTACAGATAGGCGACCGGGTTCGAGAGTTGTTGCACGCGGTCCCAGTGCTCCCACGCCCAGGTGAGGGCTTCTGCGACGGCATCACGACCATCCACACCGCAGGCGGCGACCAGGGCGCGACGCAGCCGTGGCTCCGCCTCTGCGAAGAACGCCTCGAACTCTCCCGCGGCGATCGGCACCCACGCCTCCTCTCGAGAAGTAGAGCGCCGAGACACGATCTTGCACGACAGCGACCGGTTGCGGACGTTGCCATCGCCGACATGGCCGCCGACGGTCGCGTTGCGGAAGGCCTCGTGGTCTGGTCGCAGTCAGGATCGGTCGAGGGTCGGACAACTGGCGGGCGTCTTCAGTGAACCATCCGTGACACGTCGACGAACGGCCAACGCACGGTCGACCGACGCACCGACTCTGCGAGCGAGTCGGCGGACGACTCCTCGCGTGCGCCGACCTCTCCGCTCGTGTGGATGGACGTGCCGGGCGAGGATGTGGACTTACGGCTGCTATGGGACTTCGCCAACACCTTCAACGCCGACGAACGTGTCGGGAACACGGTCGATGCCATCGCCGCGCACGTCGAACGCGGGTGGCGCAGCGCGCATCTCATGCCGGACGATCTCGTGGCCGCTCGGTGTGCGCTCTTCGTCGCGCGGCGACGTGCACACGACGACGGCGCCGTCACCGTCGATGGCGAGCGCTTCGTGCGATGTCTCGTGGGCCACATCCGACAATTGTCCGGAGGCATGGTGTTCCGCCCACCGGATGACCTGGCCTGATCACGTGTCCGATCTCGAGGCTTGCGCGAGGTAAATCGACGGACGCGCGTCGTCGCGCTGGTTACCGTCGCACGAGTCCATCGAGAGCAGCCGAGGGTCGTGGCCCGCTGACACTGCCGCAACCTGCCCGGCGCAAGGTGCGAACGCCACGCGATGGGAGAACCGTTGCACGTCCTCGATCTGCCGGCGCCACGCGCGTGCGGTCTTCACCTGCCCGGCCACGAAGCACATTGGATCCAAGCTCGACGATCGAGTCTCGACACGGACAACCGTCCCGTCGAGGGACGCGTCCACTTCGTCGCACGCGACGGCCGGATCGAGATCCGCGTACGCGGTCGCATCCAGACGTACTGGCATCATCAACCGGAACGACTGGCGGTCGCCGCTGCGCACGCGAACGGCGAGGTCACCGTGCAGTGGCGATGGCGACTCCTGCGGGTGCGGAGCCACGAAGGGTTCTACGTGTTCTGCGTCGCGGACGTCGATGACCACCGAACCTGCCCGCACGTCCCGCCGAGCGGCGACCCGCCCGATCTCTGTTCCGTGGAGGTGATGGGATTCGAACCCACGGCCTCTTCGATGCGACCGAAGCGCTCTAGCCAGCTGAGCTACACCCCCGGGGTGGACTGCGCAGGATAGTCGGCGCAGCGCGCCGTCCCGCCCCGGCTGACGGCCGGTCAGACGGCTTCGGGGCGTCCCAGCAGGTAGCCCTGGCCGAAGGCGACGTCGAGCTCTTCGATCTTGTCCCGCTCCGCCTCGGTCTCGATGCCTTCGGCGATGAGCGTGGCGGCCGTCTGGCGGGTGAAGTGGGCGAGGCCGGCGACGAGCGCCTGGCGGGTCGGGTCCTGGTCGATGCCACTCACCCAGCTGCGATCGAGCTTCACGTAGTCCGGACCGAGCTGCACGATGTGGCGCAGGCTCGCGAACCCCGCACCGGCGTCGTCGACCGACAGGCGCACGCGCGGGCGCAGGCCGTCGATGGCGACACGGAACGCGTCGTAGTCCGGCACCTCCTCGTGTTCCGTCAGCTCGAGCACGACGGGACGTTCGCCCTCGTCGTCGAGGATCTCGCGGATCTCGTCGGCGTGGGTGAGCACGAGGTCGGGGCTCACGTTCAGGCTGATGAACGCGTCGCCGCGCAAGCCGCGCGCGGCGTCGACGGCGGCCGCCATGGTGGCCAGCTCGAGCTGCGGCCCGAGCCCGCAACGGGCAGCGTCGGCGAAGCGCTCGTTGGGCGGCGTCTCGTCGTCGAAGCGCGTCAACGCCTCGTAGCCCGCGACGGCGCGCGTGCGCAGGTCGATGATCGGCTGGAACACCGGGAAGAAGCGTCGCTCGCGGATCGTCGCGAGGAGCTCGCGTTGGCCGGCGCGTCGCGACGCGTCCCGTTCGAGCGCGCCGCCGAGCACGCGCGCGACGACGAGGCCGAAGTCGACGGTTTGCGCGAGCAGGCCGTCCGCCGTCGCGGCCGCGCCCAACGTCGTCGTGTGCTGGCCACCGCCGAGCACGAGGAGACCGAACACCGAATCCTTCACCCGCAGCGGCGACAGCGCGGTCACGACCGGAGGGGCGACGAGCCCGCGACCGGCGTGCTCGACCCACGGATGGTCGAGGCGGCCTGCGAACGCGGCGCCGGGCACGGCAACCATGCGCTCGATGGCGGCCGTCCAGCGCGGTTGCCCGCACGCGGCCAGCACCGAGAGTCCGCCGGCGTCGCCACGGACGATGGCGGCGCCGTCGAGTCCGAGCTCCGCATGCAGCACGCGACAGAGGCGTTCGGCGACGGCGTCGGTGGTCGGGCCCTGGTCGACCGCGGCCAGCAGGGCCATCACGTGCGCACGGCGACGGAGCTCGGCGCCGATGGCATCGAACCACCGGGACTGGCTCTCCAGATGGGCGAACACGCGCGACACGAGCTCGTCGGCGTCGACCGGCTTCACGAGGTAGTCGGTGGCACCGGCGGACAGCCCGGTGCGCAGGTCGATGCGGTCGGAGCCGGTGACGAGGATGACGGGCAACGTGGCGGTGCGCTCGTCGCTGCGCAAGGAGCTGATGAGGTCGATCCCCCGGCCACCCGGCATCTGGTCGTCGAGCACGACGGCCACCACGGGTCTCGACGCGAGGACGGCTTCGGCTTCGGCGACGGTGGTGGCCTCGACGGTGGCGAACCCCGCGAGCTGCAGGGCCATCGTCGCGAACATGCGATCGACGGGCTCGTCGTCGACGACGAGCACGGGCAGGTCGGGTGGGCGACCGCTCATGTCCGACATCCCATGGCTGGCACCTCGTGCTGCGCTCGACTGCTGCCCGCGGTGCGGTTATCGGCGTGGCGTGGGGTCCGACTTGAGCGGTTGTTCGGAAAATGCGCGATCGAGCGACGCCCGCAGGCGGGTCTGCAGCACGGTGGTCGTCACGTCACCCCGGGTCCGTTCGAGCACGGCCCGGAGGGCGTCGACCGTGCGCCGCAGCCCGCCGGTCAGGGCGTCGGGCAGGTCGACGGCGACGAGTGCGGCGTAGGCGTCGTCCATCACCCCGAGCAGCTCCTCGCCCCGGTCGAGCTCGCCGGCGCGCAGGAGGTCGAGCAGGTGGCGGCGCAGCTCGCTCGCGGCCTCCGCCAGGCCCTTCAGCCAGGACGGGGCCATCACGGCGAGATCGGCGGCCGACGGCAGCGGCCGTCCGTCGACGAGGGCCATGGTGAGGCGGGCCTCGGCATACTCCTTCTCGGCGTCGGAGAGGAAGCCGGCGTGGGCCACGGCCGGGAACGGTCCGAGGGCGTCCTGCGCCTCGCGCAGCGCGGTACCGGCCTCGTCCGCGAGGCGGGTGGCTTCTCCTGTGTCGCGGCGGTGCACGGCGCGGATGGCGCTGCCCGAGGCGCGGATCACCCGGCGACAGGCGGCGAGGCCGATCTCGCGTGCGTGGTGCGCGTCGGCCAGCGAGGCCGTGAGCTGATCGACGAGCCCTTGCAGCTCGTCGCGGCGACCCGGTGTGCTCAGCTACCCGAGCGGCGCAGAAGGAGCGCGGGCTCCGGCGTCCGGCGAGCCTGCCGCTCGGGCAGGTACCGCACCTTGCTCTCGCGCTCCATGGCCCGCTGCTGGACCTGGATCAGCAGGAAGACGTAGCCGCCGAGGAGCAGATCGCAGCCGAGCTGGAGCGCCCACACGGCGCCGCCCATGGCGAGCGACAGGACGAAGGTGATGGCGGCGGCGCCGGCCAACGTGCACAGCACGTCACGGCGGCGGCGGCGAGCCTCGGCACGGCTCATGCGCACGGCGGGGAGCACCATCGACGTCCGGGCCATGCCGGGACGAACGGCGCCGGGGCGGGCGGCGCTGCGCCCGGGGACCGACGGGACGGTGCCGGCGCGGCGCTCGAGCACCGACAGCTGGCGCTGGAACGACGAGATCGAATCCGCGGGACGGCTCTCGCTGCGGCTCTGGAGATACGGCGGCAACAGCACCGCGGCCCAGATGACGGCCAGGATGACAAGCACCAACAGCGTCACGCTCCGTGCCTACCTTCGGACTCGGGGACCGTAACCCGCCGCGCCACGACGATGGTGGATGGGGGGCTCCGGTCCGGCCTGCGGGAACAACCGCGCTCTGCGACAGCGGTTACGGCCAAATGGCGGTTGTTACGTTTCTACTACGAACACGCGACGGCCGACAAGTTTCGCTTGCAAAAGTTTGCAGGCGCCGGCGGGCCGGCAGAGGGCCGTTCCGGTCAGAGGCCGAGGTCGTCGACGTCGAGGTCGAGGGCCCTGCGGTAGCTCCCCGAGCGCCCGCCGGTCTTCTCCCAGAGCGTGATGTCGCCGATGACCATCGAGCGGTCGGCGGACTTGCACATGTCGTAGATGGTCAGGCAGGCCACCGAGCAGGCGGTCATCGCCTCCATCTCGACGCCGGTGCGGTCCACCGTCTCCACCTGCGCCTCGACCTCGACGAAGCTGTCCTCGATCCGGAAGTTGACCAGCACCGAACCCACGAGGAGCGGGTGGCACAGCGGGATCAGGTCGGGGGTGCGCTTGGCCGCCTGGATGCCGGCCACGCGGGCCACGGCGAGCACGTCGCCCTTGGTGATGGCGCCCCGGGCCACGAGCGAGGTGGTCTCGGGCTGCATGAACACCCGGCCCCGGGCGATGGCCCGGCGGTGCGTGGCCTCCTTGGGCGTGACGTCGACCATGCGGGCCCGGCCCAACGGATCGAGATGGGTCAGCCCCCGATCGGACACGGCCGGGAGTCTAGGCGCGGCGACCCGATCGCTTCCGGCCCGCCGTTCTGGCGGTGATTTCCGGCGCGAAGCGCCGGAAAGAACCGCACAAACGGCGAGGGGTGGGCGGGCGGCGGGCGGCGGGCGGCGGGGCGCGGTTGGTCAGCCGCCGATCTGGGACATCGAGCGGCGGGGGCGGATGAACTGCACGTCGTTGACGGCGTGCCCCGCCCACTTGCCGCCGACGCAACGCTCGACGGCGGCGGCGAGATCGTCGTCCGAGCCGCCGCCCCGCAGCAACGCCCGCAGGTCGGTCTCCTCGAGGGCGAACAGGCAGGCGCGCAACTGGCCGTCCGCCGTGAGCCGCACGCGGTCGCACGTCCCGCAGAAGGCGTGGGTGACGCTGGCGATCACCCCGAACTCGCCGCGTCCGTCCCGGTAGCGGAACACTTCCGCCGGCTCGGGCCCCGCCGACGTCGACGACGGCTCGAGCGGGTGGACGGCGGCGATGGCGGCCACGATCTCGTCGCGCGCCACCACCTGGTCGGCGGACCAGTCGCCGGTCGCGTCGAGCGGCATGAACTCGATGAAGCGCATGCGCACACCGCGCGCCCGGCCGAAGTCGGCGAAATCGACGATCTCGTCGTCGTTCACGCCCCGCACGAGCACCGCGTTGACCTTCACCGGCGCGAGCCCGGCGTCGATGGCGGCGTCGATGCCGTCGAGGACCTGGTCGAGGCAGTCGCGCCGTGTGAGCGCCACGACGCGGTCGCGCCGCAACGAGTCGAGCGAGATGTTCACGCGGCGCAGGCCGGCGGCGGCGAGGTCACGGGCCAGCAGCCCGAGGCTGGTGGCGTTCGTCGTCAACGCGAGGTCGACGTCGAGCGCAGCGAGCCGCTCGACGAGCACCGGCAGCCGCGCCCGCACGGTCGGCTCGCCACCGGTCAGCCGCACCGACGTGAACCCGAAGCGCTCCACCATCACGCGGGCGACGCGCTCGATCTCCTCGAACGTGAGCAGCTCCTCGCGGGGCAGCCACGTCATGCCCTCCGCCGGCATGCAGTACGCGCACCGGAGGTTGCAGCGGTCGGTCACCGAGATGCGCAGATCGCGGTGTACGCGCCCGAAGCCGTCGACGAGAGGACGCGTCACGACGCCAGGCTAACGGGCCACCTCACGAGGCTCCTCCGTCAACAGCACGCGGACCTCGTCGCCCGCGGCGACGCCGTCGCCGTCCGGCACCACGGCGAGCGCGTTCGCGTTCGCCAACCCGGTGAGCTGGTGCGATCCCTGACCGCCCGCGGAGCGGACGTGCAACCGTCCTTCGACGACGGACGCCACGACCCGCGCGAAGTGGACCTTGCCGTCCGGGCGGCGGCGCAACGCCTCGTCGGCGACGGCCGCCAGCCGGGGTCGGTGCAGCGCGTCCCGCCCGAAACCCGCCATCGCCCGCAATGCTGGACGGGCCAGCAGCTCGTAGCTCACGACCGACGACACCGGGTTGCCGGGGAGCCCGAACACCGGTGTGCCGTCGACGGTGCCGAAGGCGAACGGCTTCGCGGGACGGATGGCGATCTGCATCCACCGCATGTCGTCGGCGATCTCGGCGAGCACCGCCTTCACCTCGTCGTAGTCCCCCATGCTCACGCCACCGCTCGTGAGCAACGCGTCGCACGTCGCTACGCCGCGCGTGATCGCGTCGCGCACCGTGTCGCGCTCGTCGCGTGCGACACCGAGGTCGACCGCGTCGAAGCCCGACTGCGAGAGCAGGGCGAGCAGGACACGCCGGTTCGAGTCCCGGATCTGACCGGGTCCGAGCGGACGTCCGAGCTCCACGAGCTCGTCGCCGGTCGAGAGCACGCCGACACGGGGGCGGGGCACGACATCGACCTCGGCGACGCCCACGCTGGCCAGCACGCCGAGGTGGGCCGCGGTCAACGGGGTGCCGGCGGCGACGACCTCGTCGCCCGGGCGCACGTCGTCGCCGGCGTGGCGGATGTGATCGCCTGCCGTCGCCGCCACCTGGATCGTCACCGTCGTGCCGTCCGCGCTCGGCGCCGTCTGCTCGACGATCACGATGGCGTCGGCACCGTCGGGGATCGGCGCGCCCGTCATGATCCGGACGGCCTCGCCGCGACCGACGTGGGCATGCGCGGGGTCCGCCCCCGCGGCGAGCGTGGCGACCACCGCGAGCTCCACCGGCGCGCCCGCGGTGTCGGTCGCCCGCACCGCGAACCCGTCCATGGCGGTGTTGTCGAAGCCGGGCACGGCCTCGGCGGCCCGCACCGCTTCGGTGGCGACGAGGCCGAGCGCGGCGTCGATCGTCACGCGACGCGGGGCCAGGGCCGCCACACGCGACAGCACGAGCGACTGCGCGTCCTCGAGGGGCAGCACCGCTAGCGCAGACCCTCGCGCCGCACGAACTCGGCGAGGTACGCACGCAACCCGGGTCCGAGGTCGTCGCGCCGCGCCGCCAACTCGATGTTGGCGCGCAGGTAGTCGAGCTTGTTGCCGGTGTCGAAGCGCCCCTCGGTGAACGGGTAGCCGTACACCTCGGTGGCGGCGAGCTGCAACGCGATCGCGTCGGTGAGCTGGATCTCGCCACCGACGCCGGGCTGCACACGATCGATGGCTTCGAAGATGTCGGGCATGAACACGTAGCGGCCCATGACCGCGAGGTTCGACGGTGCCTCGGCGCGCGGTGGCTTCTCGACGATGTCGTGGATGCGCACGAGCTCGCCGTCGCGCTCGTCGACCTGCGCGCAGCCGTACAGCGACGGATCGTCGACCTCCATCAACGCTATGACGCTGCGTTCGACGCGCTCCGCCTCGGCGATCATCGCTTCGAGGAGGAGCACGCGTTCGTCGATGAGGTCGTCGCCGAGCATCACGACGAACGGCTGGTCACCGACGTGCTTGCGCGCCATCGAGACGGCGTGACCGAGGCCGAGTGCCTCGCCCTGGCGGATGAAGTGGATGTCGGCGAGCTCGGCGAGCATGCGGATCTGCTTCAACTGATCGCTCTTGCCGCGCGCCTCCAACTCGAGCTCGAGCTCGATGTTGCGGTCGAAGTGGTCGACGAGGCTGCCCTTGCTGCGACCGGTGATGATGAGGATGTCGTCGAGTCCCGCGCGCGCCGCCTCCTCGACGACGTACTGGATGGCGGGCTTGTCGACCACGGGCAGCATCTCCTTCGGCTGCGCCTTGGTGGCCGGCAGGAAGCGGGTCCCCAGCCCGGCTGCGGGGATCACGGCTTTGCGGATCTTCATCGGTGTCCTCTGGTCGTGGGCACGGGCCCGTTGCAGATCGGCCGCTCCTCCTCCCCACCTGAGCGGAGCCGACCCAAATTGCCACGGTGCCGGACGACGACGACAAGGCCGGCGGCCAGGAACACCGCCAACTCGCCGACCGGTGCGTGCACGACCGCCAGTGTGGCGAGTGCGGTGACCAGCAGCGCCATCGATCCGAGGGCGGGCACGCGGGTGGCCGCGGTGACCGCCGCCCACACGGCCGCGCCCACCAGGGCCGCGAGCGGCGCGACCACGACGAGCACGCCGAGGAGCGTGGCGACGCCCTTGCCGCCGCGGCGGCCCGGTGGTGCCACGTGGCCGAGGACGGCCGCCATCCCGGCGGCGACGGCCAGCGGGCGCCCACCCACGGCGGCGCCCGCGAGGGTCGGCAGCGCCCCCTTGGACACGTCGCCCACGAGGACGACCGCACCGGCGGCCCGTCCCCCCACCCGCCACGCGTTCGACGCGCCCGGGTTGCCGGAGCCGGCGGTCGTCGGGTCGAACCCCCTGGCCCGGCCCACCCACCGCGCGACGGGCAACGTGCCGGCGCCGTAGGCGGCGACCACCACGGCGACGACGATCGCCACGATCACTGGAGGATCCCCACCGGAGCCGGTACCCTTGGCACTCGACCGTTGCGAGTGCTAATCGTCCCGGAGCGAGCGATGCCCACGTACGAATACCGGTGCAAGGAGTGCGGCGAGCACCTGGAGGTCGTCCAGAAGTTCACCGACGACCCGCTGACCGAGTGCCCCACCTGTGGCGGGCCGCTGCGCAAGGTGTTCGGCAACATCGGCATCACGTTCAAGGGCTCCGGCTTCTACAAGACCGACAGCCGGTCGTCGTCGTCGTCGAAGAAGACCGAGTCCGCCGGTGAGAAGGCGGACACGTCGTCGTCCTCGTCGTCCTCGTCGTCGGACGCCGGCTCTTCGTCTTCTGACACGTCGCCATCGAAATCGGTTTCCTCGGACAGCACCTCGTCGAGCGCCCCGGCGTCGAAGACGGCATGACGCCGTCGTCCGCCGTCGCCGACATCGGCGTCTTCGGCGGCTCGGGCTTCTACGACTTCGTCGACGACCTCGAACAGCGCATCGTCCGCACCGCGTACGGCGACCCGTCGGGGCCGGTCACCATCGGCACCGTCGGCGAACACCGCGTCGCCTTCCTGCCCCGTCACGGGCGCACGCACCAGTTCCCCCCGCACCGTGTGCCGTACCGAGCCAACGTCGCCGCGATGCGCGACCTCGGCGTGCGACTGCTGCTCGCGCCGTTCGCAGCCGGTTCGCTGCAACCGACGATTCATCCCGGCGAGTTCGTCGTCGTCGACCAACTCGTCGACCGCACGTCAGGACGTCCTGACACGTTCTACGACTCCTTCGACGACGGTCCGCACCACGTGTCGCTCGCCGATCCGTACGACGACGACGCGCGCCAGGTGCTCGTCGACACCGCGAAGCGGTTGGGCATCACGGTGCACGAGCGAGGCACGGTCGTGGTCGTGCAGGGGCCGCGGTTCTCCACGCGCGCCGAGTCGGCGTGGTACCGCTCGCTCGGTTGGGACGTCATCAACATGACGCAGTACCCGGAGGCGGCGCTCGCCCGCGAGGCCGAGCTGCGCTACGCGGGCATCGCGCTCGTGACGGACTACGACACGGGTCTCGAAGGCATCCCCGGCGTCGAGCCCGTCACCCAGGAGCAGGTGTTCGGGTTCTTCGAGCAGAACGTCGATCGCATTCGCGAACTGCTGCTCGCCGCCATCCCGTCGTTGCTCTAGCGTCGCGGCCACTTCCCCCTCGTCCACCGTCGTGGAGGAGGAAGCCATGCGTCGATCCCACCGACGCGTCGTCGCGCGCCGCCGCCCGGTGCGCTGGTGGTTGCGCCGGCACCGTGCCGTGTACTGGCTGTTCGTCGTCGCGCTCGCGGCGCTCACCGTGCACGCGCTCGCCGGCGCCGCGGCACGGGCGGAGGACGCACGGCGACGTTGGGGCACGGCGCGCGACGTGCTCGTCGCCCGTCATCGTCTCGACATCGGCGACGTGCTCTCGGCGGACGACTTCGACGTCGCCGGACGTCCTCTCGCGGTGCTCACGGACGACGCCGTCGACGCCGACGCGGCCGATGACGTCACCGGGCGCACCGTGGTGGCCGCCATCGAAGCCGGCGAGCCGCTCGTGCGCGCCCGCCTCGGCCCGGACGGGTTGCGCGGGGTCGCCGCGCTCGTGCCGGTCGGATGGCGGGCCGTCGCGGTGCCGGTCGGTGACGCGACCGTGACGCTCGTCGTCGGCGACCACGTCGATCTCGTCGCCGCCGTCGACGCAGCCACGGGGACGACGGCGAGGATGCTGGCCGAGCGCGCGGTCGTCGTCGCCGTCGACGAACGGGCGGTGACCGTCGCGGTCCCCGCGGACGCCGCGCCGCGTGTGGCGTCCGCCGTCACCACGGGTGCGGTGGTGCCGGTGCTCAGGTCGAGCTAGTCGACGGCACGATGCGCGGCCGCCACTGGCGAGCCGGGTCGCTGTGGTGACCGACGACCTCGCCGTGGCGCAACCCGTCCAGGAACGACGACGGCCCGTCGAAGTCCGGCATCTCGACGTACGCCGCGCCGATGGCCTCGGGCACGTGCGCGTCGCTGCCGGCACCGGCGGCGAGATCGTGGTGCCGGGCGAAGTCCTGCGCCTGCCGCTGCAGCGACTCGAGCGACGTCTTCGCGTTGCGGCCCTCGATGGCATCGACGAGCCCCGCGACCGCGAGCGCCTCGAGCGCGTCCTCTGCGAGGTTGCGCCGCATCGGGTCGAACGGGTGCGGCACGTAGACGAGGCCGCCCTGGTCGCGTATGCGCGACGCCGTCGCTTCGGGCGACAAGCCGAAGGGGATGCGTTCGCGCAGGAACAAGCCGATCACCTCACCGCGCGTCGTGCGGATCTCCTCGCCGACGACGACACGGCACGGGAGCTCGGTGGCGAGACGGCGGGCGCCGTCGATGGCGTGGTGATCGGTGATGCAGAGCACGTCGATGGCCGATGCGACGACCGCGTCCGCCAGTTCGTCGACCGTGGTCGTCGAGTCACCGGACCACATGGTGTGGAGGTGGCAGTCGACGCGCACGTGACCGTGCGGCACCGGCGCGGCGAGATGAGGATGGCGTGCGACGGCAGCAGCCGACGGCGACGCCATCGCGCTACGAACCGGAGACGGTGACGTCGCCGACGGCGATCGTCAGGCCCGCGGCGCGCATCGGCAGCCACTCCACGTCGTTGCCGACGGCGACGATGTCCTGCAACATCCGCTGCAACGTGGACGCGATCGTGAACTCGCGCAGGGGCGCGCCGACGGTGCCGTTCTCGATGCAGAGGCCCTCGGCGCCGGTCGAGAAGTCGCCGGACACGGGGTTCACGCCGGAGTGCAGGCCCTGCACCGACTGCACGAGGATGCCGTGCTCGATCGACGCGACGATCTCCTCCTGCGGCTGCACGCCAGGTGTCAGCGCGAGCGCGCGTGCACCGGCCGACGGCGTGCTCTTGAACCCGCCGCGCACGGCGGAGCCGGTCGACACCGTGCCGAGGCGCCGCGCCGTGTAGGTGTTGTGCAGGAAGCCCTGCAGCACGCCGTTGGTGATGAGCGCGTTGCGGCGCGTCGCAAGCCCTTCGGCGTCGGTCTGCGTGGCGGAGAACGCGTCCGGGTTCGTCGGGTCGTCGACGAAGGTGATGAAAACCGAGCCGATCTCGTCACCGACGCGGTCGGCGAACGGCGAACGTCCCTTCAGGACGGCTTCGGCGGACAACGTCGAACCGATGATGCCGAGGAACTGCGCCGTGACGAACGGGTCGAACACCACCGTGAGACGGTCGCTCGACGGCTTGGTGGCACCGAGCATCCGGGTGGCGCGTTCGGCGGCGTCCCGCGACGCCACGTCGATGTCGAGCTCGTCGGGGTGGCGGCCGACCGAGAAGCCGAAGCCCGTCTGCGTCTCGTCACCGTCGACGGCCAGCACCGACGCCGAGACGTACGCGCCGGTCTCGCGCGCCGCGGCGCGGATCCCCGTCGTCGTGACGACGGCAGCGGCGCTGATCGAGTCGGCGTAGTCGGCCGACTCGACGGCGCTGATGCGCGAGTCCGCGGCCCGAGCGGCCCGTTCGAGCGCGAGCGCGAGGTCGACCTTGCGCGAGGTCGGCACGTCGACGAGCGAGGCGCGGAACAGGTCGAGGTCCGCGACGGCCACACCATCCGGTTCCGCGAGACCGACGTACTCGTCGGCCGTGCCGAACCCGGCGTTGTCACGCGCCTCGGCGAGCGTCTCCGCGAGGACGTCGTCGTCGAGCGTTCCCGCGTACGCGAACCCGACCCGGTGGTCGCGCACGACGCGGATGCCGACACCCTGCGTCTCCGCCGACGACAGCTGCTCGACGTCGCCGTCGTAGGCGCGGATCTCGCTGCTCGCGGCGTGCGCCACGACCGCTTCGACCTGTTCGCCGTCCTCCGCCCACCCGACGACACGATCACCGATGGCGAGCAGCTGCTCGAGCTCCATCAGCCCACCACTCCCGTCGTTCTCCCGGTGAAAACCGGCGCGAAACGCCGGAAAGAACCGCACAAACGGGGGCGGGGCGTCATGCGGCGGTGCCGCCGATCGTCAGCGCGGTGACGCGCAGGGTCGGCACGCCGTCACCCACCGGCACGCCCTGGCCGTCCTTGCCGCACATCCCCGGCGGCCCCATCGCGAAGTCGTTGCCGACGGCGTCGATCAACGACAGCACCTGCGGACCGTTGCCGATGAGGTTGCCTTCCCGCAGCGGCGCGGTGATCTCGCCGTTCTCGATCAGGTACGCCTCGGTCATCCCGAACACGAAGTCGCCGGTGGCGGTGTTCACCGACCCACCGCCGAGCGCCTTCACGAACACGCCGCGCTCCGTCGACGCGACGATGTCGTCGGGATCGCTCTCGCCCGCCAGCACGTACGTGTTCGTCATGCGCACCATCGGCAGGTGCTGGTAGCTCTCCCGGCGGCCGTTGCCCGAGCGGGCGCGGCCCTCCTTGCGGGCACGGAGGAAGTCGTACATGTAGTCGGTGAGCACACCGTCCTCGATGAGCACGTTGCGCTGCGCCGGTGTGCCCTCGTCGTCGACGGCGTAGCAGCCCCACTCCTCCGCCATCGTGCCGTCGTCGACCAACGTCACCAGCGGCGACGCCACCTGCGTGCCCTTGCGGCCCTTGAACACCGACGCGCCCTTCGCGATCGCATCGGCCTCGAGGCCGTGACCGCACGCCTCGTGGAACAGCACGCCGCCACCACCCGAACCGATGACGACCGGCATCGTGCCCGACGGCGCGGGACGGGCCTGCAACTTCGTGAGCGCCTGGCGCGCCACCTTCCGGGCGTGCTCCTCGACGTCGAGGCGATCGAACAGCTCCCAGCCGATCGTGTGCCCGACGGACTCGTAGCCGGTCTGCATGCCGGTGTCGCCGACGGCCACGCACTGCACGGCGAACAGCGTCTTCACCTGATCGTCCTCGGACAACATGCCGTCGTTGTTGGCGACGAGGATGCGGCGGCGGCTGTCGGCCACGCGCGCGGTGACCTGCTTGATGGCCGCGCCCTCGGCACGCGCGGCCTCGTCGGCGCGCGCCAGCAGCGCGACCTTGGCCGCCTTCTCGATGTCCTCGGGCGCGATCGCGATCTCGTTCGGGCGCGGCGCGTCGACGCGCGTCATGGCGATCGTGCGCTCGCCCTCGGCCGCACCGCGCGCGGCGGCAGCGGCGGCGTCGGCCGCGGCGCGCAGTCCCGCCTCGCTCAGGTCTGCGGTGTGGGCGTAGCCGGTCGTGTCGCCGACGACGACGCGGATACCGGCGCCGCGGTCTCGCCCGGAGCTCAGCTCCTCCACCCGCCCGTCGTCGAGGCGAGCGGACGACGATCGCCTGTCCTCCACGAAGATCTCGGCGAAATCGCCGCCGGTGCGGAGCGCGGTGCCGAGCACACGCTGGATGACGGACGAATCGAGCACGTGGCTCCCTTCCGGGGAACGAGGGGGTTTTTCGCAGGGTGACTGCGGCTGCGTATCGTAACCCGGTGCCTCCGAAACCCGGGCTGGTCGCAGAGGTGGTGGTGGCCGTCGACGACGCCGACACCGCCATCGCGCTCGGGTCCGGTGAGGTGCCCGTCCTCGGCACGCCGCGCGTCGTCGCCATGCTCGAGGAGGCGGCGTGCAAGGCGCTCGAGGGCACGCTCGATCCCGGCACCACGTCGGTCGGCATGCGCATCCAGCTGGACCACGTGGCACCGACCGCGGTGGGTCACAAGGTGCGGGCCGAGGCGACGCTCGAACGCGTCGAGGGACGGCGACTCACGTTCGCCGTGTCGATGCGCGACGAGCGCGGCCTCGTCGCCGTGGGGAAGATCACCCGCGTCGTCGTCGACGTCGAACGCTTCCTCGACAAGTCGCGCTGACGCGGCGACACCCCGTCAGGTCATCCGGGACGGGCCGGCGCGGCCGTCGACGGTGACCTGCCGCGCGCTGAACAGCCAGCGCCCGCCGGCGTCGTCGCGCCGGTACGTGTCGCGGTACGTGCCCCAGTGGTCGGGGCCGACCTCCGTGACGACGAAGAAGTACGACGACGAGGTGGCCGTGCCGGCGGTGACGTCGACTTCGATGTCGATGCTCGACACGTGATGACGGACGAGCGCGTGCGTCGACGTCGAGGCAAGCTTCTCGCCCGCGGCGGCGAACCGCGCCGCGATCGCGTCTCGCCCCTCCGAACGGTCGCTACCGCGCACGTCGAGCACACCGTCCTCCGTGAAGCAGGCCGCGGCGTCGTCGAACCGTCCCCGGTCGACGGCGTGCGCGTAGATCGCGATCGTGCGACGGACCTCCTCACGCGCCGCCAGCTCGTCGGGCCTCACCCGAGGTTCGACGATCTCGGGTACTGGTCGGCCGGGTCGGTGATGACGTTCACGACGTAAGGCACGCCCGACGCGAAGCCACGGTCGAGGGCAGGACCGATGTCGCGTGCCTCGGTCACGACCTCGCCCGCGCCACCGAGCGCGGCGACGACCTCGTCGTACCGGCAACCCTGCTGCAGGTCGGCGGCCACGTCGTACTGGTAGATCGCCTGCATCGGGTGCTTCTCGAGCCCCCAGATGCCGTTGTTGCCGACGACGATGACGACGGGCAGGTCGTGGCGCACGAGCGAGTCGGCGTCCATCAGTGAGAACCCGGCGGCGCCGTCGCCGAGCAGCACGACGACCTGCCGGTCCGGGTGGGCCACGCGGGCCGCGATGGCGTAGCCCATGCCGGTGCCGAGGCAGCCGTACGGACCCGGGTCGAGCCAGCACCCGGGCTCGTACGACTCGACGTACTTGCCCGCGTAGGACACGAAGTCGCCGCCGTCGCACACCACCACGGCGTCGCGGTCGAGGCGCCGTCGCACCTCGCCGTAGATGCGCGCCGGCTTGATCGGATCGCTCTCGGCGTCGAGCGCGTCGCGCTCGGACGCGGCCGCCGCCGACTCCGCGCCGCGCAGGCGCGCGATCCACGCCTCGTGGTCGCGCCGGTCGCCCGACCAGTCGGCGAACGCGGCGAGCACCGTCCGCAGGTCACCCGCGGGCGCCGCCGCCGGCTCGACGTGGCCGGCGCGCGACGAGGGGTCGTCGACCACGTGCACCACTTGCGCGTCGCCAAAGCGGCCGAACGACAAACGGAAGTCGAGCGGCGCGCCGATGACGACGACGACGTCGGCTTGGCTCTTCAACAACCCGCGCGTGCGCGCGAACGACAGGTCGTGGTCGGCGGGCAGGCAACCGCGACCGAGACCGTTGGCGAACACGGGCACGCGCAACGCTTCGACGGCGGCCCGGAGCTCGGGCCATGCGCCGGCGAAGTAGACGTCGGTGCCGACGATGAACGCGGGACGCGCCGCGCCCGCGATCAACGCTGCCGCCTTGCGCACCTCGTCGTCGTCCGGATCCGCGCCACGCGGCGCTTCGGCGTCGGGCACGTGGCCGGTGCCGTGCGCGAAGACGACGTCGAGCGGGAAGTCGCAGAACACCGGGCCGCGATGCGGTGTCATCGCGTCGCGCGCCAGTGCACCGACGAGCGAGCCGATCTCGTTCACGTCGGTTGCGGTCGTGGCCCGCTTCGTGATCGGCGCCAGCACCGGGACGTGGTCGAACTCCTGCAACGACCCCGCGCCCCATCGCGCCTGCGGCGCGCGCCCGCCGAGCACGACGAGCGGCGAGCCGTTGAACCACGCGCTGGTCACGGCCGAGACACCGTTCGTGACGCCGGGGCCCGCGGTGAGCACGGCCACACCGGGACGGCGGAGCAACTTGGCGGTGCCCTCGGCTGCGAACGTGGCGGTCTGCTCGTGACGGACGTCGACGATGCGCCAGTCACCGGGGTTGCCCTTCACGGCCGCGTCGTAGAACGGGAAGATGTGCCCTCCCGACAGCGTGAACATCTCCCGCACGCCGTAGCCCGCGAGCGCGGCGAGCGCGAGCTCGCCGCCGTGACCGGTGAGCTCCGTCACCGTGACGCCGTTCGTTCGGGGAGCGTGGCGAGGAAGTCGCGCATGACGTGCCACCACGCGTCGGGGTTCTCGAACTGCGGGCTGTGGCCCGCGTCGGGGATGACCGCGAGCTGCGCACCGGGGATCGCGTCGGCCATCGCGCGCGACTGCCCGACGAGCGGGCCGTCCTGCTCGCCGACGATCACGAGCGTGGGCACGTGCACGCCGTGCAGACCGTCGAGGCGATCCGGTGCGAACGCGATCTCGCGCAGCAGCGCGATGTACGCGGCGTCGGCTGTGGCGCGCAGCTTGCGATCCATGAACGCGGCGTAGCCGTCGCGTTCCGCCACCAGCCGGCGGTGCGCGGGCGTGGCGAGCGGGTCGTCACCACCGCGCGCCATGAGATCCGCGAGCGTGGCGACACCACCGTCCTCGATGATGCCCACGAGGCCGTCGACGCGCGCCTCGTCGAGGAACTTCACCCGGCCGTGGCCGGTGTCCATGAGCACGAGTCCGTCGAGGCGGCTCCCGTGCGTCGACGCCAGGACCTGCGCCACCATCCCCCCCATCGAGTGACCGAGCAGGACGAAGCGGCTGCCGTCACCCCACACCGCATCGGCCAGCTCGACGAGATCGTCGACGAGCAACGGGAACGAGTACTGCGCGACATCGTCCGGCTTCGGGCTCTCGCCGTGGCCGCGCAGGTCGGGTGCGACCGCGTGCCATCCGAGGGCGGCGAGCGCGTCGAGCCACTCGGTGAAGTCCTCCTTGCCACCGCTGAACCCGTGGACGAGGAGGAGAGGACGGCCACCGCGACCGGCCTCGGCACGAGCGAGCTGCATCGCGATGTTCTATCGCCCGCCGATGCCGCCGGTCAGCTGACCGAACTTCGCCGTCGCGTCGGTGACCTGATCCGCCGGCGGCGGCGTGATCGACACGTCGGCGCCGAAGTCGAAGAACTCGATGGTCACAGTCGCGGTCGCGCCGTTGCCCGGTGTGCCGGCGGGCGCGGCGAACGAGATCGTCATGCGCCGCACCAACCCGTCGTCACCGATGAAGACGTCGACCGGCATCGGTTGGTCGAGGAGCGCGTCGGCGTTCTGGCCGAGCTGACCGAGCGCGTGCTGGAGGCGGTCACGCTGGTCGGCGGGCGCCGCGTTCAGCGCGTCGCGCAGCCGGATCGTGCCGTGCAGGTGCGTCGTGTCGACGCCGCGGACGTTCTCGTGGCCCTGCTCGGTGACGGTGCCACCGGCGCCGCGCAGGAAGTCGAGGAACGCGCTCGGGTCGGCGGCGAAGCTCGACGAGCCCGTGCTGCTGGCGGCGACGCTGATCCATTCCGTCGACACGCCGAGCAGCCGTGCGAACAACGGGAAGTGGATGAACACCGTGTCCGCGGTACCGACCACCTCGATGGGCGAGTCGAGCATCGACGAGAACGGGCCCGCACCGCCGGGTGCCGCGGCGAACAGCGGCCGCAGGTCCATCGACAGCGAGTACCGGTGCTGCACGTCGTCGAAGGCGCCGTCACCCGAGATGGTGACGTTCTTGTCGGCGGCCGCCGTCGTGATCGTCATCGCCAACCGGCCGGTCTTCGCATCCGCCGTGCGGCTGGCCGCCGACACGATGCCCTGCGGCGTCGCGACGACCGCGACCTTCGTGCCCTTGCCACCCCCGCACCCGGCGGCGAACACCAGCGCGAGCAGCGCGACCAGCGCGGTGACGACGTTCCTGCGACGCATGCTTCTCCCCCATCGGCGCGGATCCCGGGGCCGAAGGTGGCCGAGCGGCCGCCCGCGTCCCCGTAGACTCGTGCGGTTCGGCTCAGCGTACCCGTGCGGTCGCCTCCGAGAGGGAGGCCCCGTAGAGTGGCCCGCCGGGTGAGCGGGCGCGAGGGAAAGAGGCGTGCGGTGGGGGAGGCGACGGTCCACCAGGAGCAGACGACCGATGGCACACCGGCCGCGGCGTCGCGCCGGTGGTTGATCCTGGCGCTGCGCATCGTCGTGAGCCTGGCCATGCTCGGCGTGCTGCTGTGGCGGGTGCCGCACTTCAGCGTCGACGATCTCGTGCCGGAGTGGTCGTCGCAGACGGCGTTGTTCCTCGCCGGCGCGGCGGCGCTCACCCTCGCCGGCATCGTGCTCTCCGCGCTCCGTTGGCGCACCGTGCTGCTCGCCCTCGGCCACGACGCGAAGTTGCGGCGGCTGCTGTCCTACAACCTCGCCGGCCTCTTCGTGTCGAACGTGCTGCCCACCACCATCGGCGGCGACGTCCTGCGCGTCTCGCGCCTGTCGAAGGACAACGGCGAGTCGGCCGAGTCGTTCGCGTCGGTGGTGCTCGAGCGCCTCACGGGATGGCTGGTGCTGCCGATCATCACGCTCGCCGGTCTGCTCGTGAACCCGGGCCTGCGCCATCTCGGCAACGCGACGCGCGTCGCGCTCGCGCTCGCCATCGGCACGCTCGTCGCGCTCGTCGCCGTGCTCGGCGGGATGGCGAGCCAGCGCTTCGGTGCGCGCGTCGCGGGCAGCGACGGATGGCGACGCTTCGCCGGGGCCGTGCACCTCGGTGTCGAACGCCTGCGCCGGCACCCGGCCGCCGCCTTCAACGTGTTGATCGTCGGCTTCGCGTACCAGCTCGTCCTGGTCTTCGCCGCCCTGCTCGCCGCGAAGGCGGTCGGCATGAGCGTCGCCGTCGGTCCGACCGCGCTGCTCGCCTTCTTCCCCGCCGTGCTGATCGCACAGGTGCTGCCGATCTCGATCTCGGGGCTCGGTGTGCGCGAGGGTGCATTCGTGCTGTTCCTCACGCCGCTCGGCGTGCCGACCCAACAGGCGATCGCGCTGGGTCTGCTGCTGTACCTCCTCAACCTGGCCGTCAGCCTGCTCGGTGCACCCGCCTTCGCCGTCGGAAGCCGGGGTCAGCGCGCCATCGCTGCGTGAGCGCCACCGCCGTGGAATCGGTGCCGGCGCGCCGGCGCGGGCCGATCTGGCGCGAGGTCGTCTACGTCGTCGCCGTGTACCTCGTGTACTCGACGGTGCGGAACCACTTCGGGTCGGCGGGCGGCGCGCCCGGGCACGCCAACGGCATCGCCTACGGGCACGCGCTCGACGTCGTCGACTTCGAACGCGGCCTCCACCTCTTCTTCGAACAGGCCGTGCAGTCGTGGTACCTGCAACTTCCCGCGCACGGCTTCATCCAGGTGTGGAACGTCTTCTACGGCACCGCGCACTTCGTGCTGACCGCGGTCGCGCTCGTGTGGTTGTTCCTGCGTGATCCGAAGCGGTACCCGACGTGGCGCAACACGCTCGCGTTCACGACGTTGCTCGCACTCGTCGGCTTCGCCGCGTTCTCGCTGATGCCGCCGCGGCTGCTCGACAAGCAGGCCACGCAGTACGGACCGCCGGCGGCCGCGGTGCACGAGCACTTCGGCTTCGTCGACACGCTGGAGAAGTTCCCGACGTTCTGGTCGTTCGACTCCGGCGGCCTGAAGAAGCTCTCGAACCAGTACGCGGCGATGCCGAGCCTGCATCTCGCGTGGTCGACGTGGAGCGCGCTCGTGCTGTTCCCGATGCTGCGCCGGAAGTGGTTGCGGGCGCTCATGCCGCTGTACCCGGCGGCGACGTTCTTCTGCATCGTGATCACCGCCAACCACTTCTGGCTCGACGCCGCCATGGGGCTCGCGACGCTCGGCATCGCGTACCTGCTCGCGCGCGGCGTCACCGAGTGGTGGGACCGTCGGCGCCCTGCGGATGCGGACGCACGGGACGACCGTGATACCCCGAGCGAGCGAGGACGGTCTCGGTCGGGCCCGGCCACCGCGTGAGCTTGACCTCCGCGCCCCTCTCGGGTTCGTGACCGGGCTCCATCCGTAGCCACGCCACCGGCGCGTCGCTCGCGGCGCGCGCACCGGCCGCGGCGATGAGATCGCGCAGGCGATGCCGTGTCGCGGCGGGGAGGTACTGCCACACGATCGAGTGGAAGACGATCGTGGCCGTGCCCGGTCGGGGCTCGGCGAGCTGACGCTCGACCCAGTCGGCGGCATCGTCCTGTTCGAGGGTGACCGGCACGTCGCCGGCCAACCGCAGCGCGGCGTCGAGCGCCGCGAACCGCTCCTCCTGGTCCGGCCACACGAAGGAGCGCAGGGCCAACGCACCGTCCTCCGACGTGGCGTCGACGGGACGGCGATCGCAGCCGGCTCGCTCGGCGACGACGACGTCGACGTCGAGGTCGGGCAGCGGCTCGACGTACACGTCGGTGAAGCGCACCGGCGACGACGGATCACCCCACGCCGTGCCCCGGGCGCCACCCTCGTAGCGGTAACGGTCCCACCGCAGGTTGAGCCCGGCACTGGCGCCGATCTCGAGCGTGCGCAACGGCAGGTCCGTGACGCGGGCCATCTCGAGGAACCCGAGCAGCAACGCCGCGCACCGCCCCACTTCGTTCGTCTGCACGGCGCGCCCCAGCGCGGCGACGACGTCGTCGTGGTGGGCGTCGACGGCGTCCAGGAAGCGACGGTCGAGCGTGGCCGTGTCATCGGCGTCGAAGCGACCACCGACGGACGGGTAGAAGGCGGCGAGCTCGGGGGCGCGGCCCTCGATGACGAGGCGGTGGACGCCGCCGAGGAACCGCAGCGGGAGCGCGTCGAGCACCGGCTCGACGCCGGCGGGTGTCTCGTCGAACGCCAACGCGCAGGCACCGCCTGCTTCGACGTCGTCGACGACGACCTCGAGCAGGTGCTGGTACATCGGGCTCGTGGCGATGGCGTCGCGCTGGAACTTCAACGCGTGGAGAACGGCTTCGCGCGTGAGGCTCACGCAGGTTGCACCCGGCACACCGCGACCGGTTCGCCCACGCCCTTGAACGTGCGCTTGCGCACGCGCGAGAACTCGACGTTCGGGAGCTCGCCGAGCGCGTCGCGCACCTCGCCGGTCACCAGCACCTCCCCGCCCTTCGCCGACTCGGCCACGCGAGCGGCGACGTTGACGACGTGACCGATGACGTCGTCGATCGTGACGATCGCTTCGCCGCAGTGGACGCCGGCACGCAGCCGGAGTGGCTCGGGCGCGACGGGCACGAGCTCCAGCGCGGCGAGCGCGCCCGCTTCCGGCGACGGGAACGACAGCATCAAGCCGTCACCGAGACGTTTCACGACGCGCCCACCGCGGCTGCGTACGAGTGGCCCGACCACACGCGCGTGGTCGTGCAGCAACTGGCTGGCGACGTCGTCGCCGTTGGCGGCCGTGAACTTCGTGAAGCCCTCGAGATCGGTGAACACGACACACAGCTCGGTCGGCACACCGTCGGCCGCGTTCTCGGCACCGAACGACAGCATCTGGATGGCGTTCAACCCCAGCGCGGCGAGCGCCGACGGCCGCCGCTCCACCGATCGTTCGAGGAAGCGTTGCACGACGTCGAGCGTGGTCGTCGTCGACAACGGATGGCGGCCGGGTTCGTCGAGCCACTTGCGATCGACGAGGCCGACCTCGATCGCGGTGCCGGCGAGCTCCGGGTCACGCTGCAACAGCTTCGCCATGCGCTGGGCGAGCGCGATGCGCCACCCCGACAACGCCGACGCACCCGCCTGCTTGGCCCCGTCGGCGAACGACATGCGACGCACCATAGATTCACGACGTGCCTGCGATTCAGCCCGTGACGCCCCACGACGTGACCCTCTCCACACCCGACGGTCCGATGCGCGCCTACGAGGCGCGTCCCGATGGCGATGCCCGCACGGCGATCGTCGTCGTCCCGGAGGCGTTCGGGCTCAACGAGCACATCGAGGACATCACCGAGCGGCTCGCCGCGGCCGGTCACCTCGCGGTCGGCCTCGACGTCTTCCACCGCTCCGGTGGTGGCACGGCCCCGTACGACGACTTCGGCAAGGCGCTCGAGCTGTTCGAGGGGCTCACCGACGACGGCATCCTCACCGACGTCGACGCCGCCCGCGCCCACGTGCACGACCAGGGCATCGACGACGCGCACACCGGCATCGTCGGCTTCTGCTTCGGGGGGCGGGCCACGTTCCTCGCCGCCGTGCGCCGGCCACTCGGCGCCGCCGTCGGCTTCTACGGCGGTGGGATCGTCAACGGCCGCTTCCCGCAGTTCCCCGCGCTGATCGGGGAGACGTCGTCACTCCAGGCTCCGTGGTTGGGGCTGTTCGGCGACGCCGACCAGTCGATCCCGATCGACGACGTGGAGCAGCTGCGGGCCACGCTCGACGCCGAGACGACGGTCGCCCACGAGGTCGTGCGCTACGCCGGCGCCCAGCACGGCTTCAACTGCGACCTGCGGCCCTCGTACCACCCCGAGGCAGCCGCCGACGCCTGGCAGCGCACGCTCGACTGGTTCGCTCGCCACCTCTCGTAGTCCCTGACCAGCCCCGTCCCCGGGACGGTGGGGTCGATGGAGCGAATGCAGGAGCAGGGGCTACCGTGAACCGCAGATGTCCATCCTCGACTCCGTGCACAGCCCCGCGGATCTGCGGCGGTTGTCCTATGACGACCTCGACACGCTCGCCGGCGAGATCCGCGAGTTCATCGTCGAAGCAGTCACCCGGTCCGGCGGACACCTCGGATCGAACCTCGGTGCCGTCGAACTGACCCTCGCCGTCCATCGCGTCTTCGAGTCACCGCGCGACATCATCCTGTGGGACACCGGCCACCAGGCCTATGTCCACAAGATCGTGACCGGGCGTCGCGACGACTTCGTCACGTTGCGCAAGGCGGGCGGGCTGTCCGGCTACCCCAACCGCGCCGAGTCCGAGCACGACTGGATCGAGAACAGCCACGCGTCGACGATCGTCAGCTACGCGCACGGGCTGGCCACCGCGCTCGAGCAGCGCGCGGAAGGTGCGCCCGACCGTCACGTCGTCGCGATCATCGGCGACGGCTCGATGACGGGCGGCATGGCCTTCGAGGGGCTCAACAACCTCGGTCACTCCGGCCGCAAGGCGATCATCATCCTGAACGACAACGGTCGTTCGTACGCACCGACGATCTCGAAGCTCGGTGACAGCGTCGCCCGCCTGCGCGTGAGCCCGTTGTACCTGCGCCAGCGGGCGCGCCTCGACCGCGTGTTGCACGAGCTCCCACTCGTGGGCGACCGGATGGAGCGCGGTCTGCAAGCCGCGGTCGCGGCCGTGCGTGAGTACTTCGAGCCGCGCGCCTTCTTCGAGGATCTCGGCGTTCGTTACACCGGACCGTTCGACGGTCACGATGTCCGCGGGCTCGAGAGCGCGCTGCGCGACGCGTCCGAGTACGACGGGCCGATCGTCGTGCACGTGATGACCCAGAAGGGCCGCGGCTACGCACCCGCGGAGAACGATCCGGTCAAGCGGCTCCACGACGTGAAGCCCGGCGAGGTCGACTTCACGGAAGCCAAGCCCGGCTCGTACACGGCGGCGTTCACCGAGGCGATCATCAAGGCGGGCGAGGAACATCCCGAGCTCGTGGCCATCACCGCGGCGATGCCGGACTCGACCGGCCTGCTGCCGTTCGGCGAGCGGTTCCCCGGCCGGCTGATCGATGTCGGCATCGCCGAGCAGCACGCCGTCACGTCCGCCGCCGGCATGGCGATGGGCGGGCTGCGCCCGGTCGTCGCGGTGTACTCGACGTTCCTCACCCGTGCCATCGACCAGGTGATGTACGACGTCGGCCTGCACGGCCAGCCCGTGATCTTCTGCCTCGACCGCGCCGGCATCACCGGCGACGACGGACCGTCGCACCACGGCGTGCTCGACATGGCGTTGCTGTCGAAGGTGCCGAACATGACGATCCTGGCGCCGTCGTCGTACCAGGAGATCGGGCAGATGTTGCGCGATGCGCTCGACATCACCGACGGGCCGGTCGCCATACGGTGGCCGAAGACGGCGGCGCGCAACGTGCCCGACGACGAGGTCGGCCACGGCGTCTCGGCGCGTCGCGTGCGCGAGGGACGTGACGTCTGCATCCTCGCCGTCGGCAAGATGCTCGACGCCGCCGAAGCAGCAGCCGACGCGCTCCAGGCCGACGGTGTGTCCGTCACCGTGTGGGACGTGCGTGCCGTGAAGCCGCTCGACCCGCGCATGATCGCCGACGCCGCCCGCCATCCCGCGGTCGTGACCGTCGAGGACGGCATCCGTGAAGGCGGTGCGGGCAGCGCCATCGCCGACGCCATCTCGGTCGATGCCCTGGAGGGCGGCCATGTCGGTCCGCCCGTGTGCGTGCTCGGCACGCCGGTGCGCTACCTGCCCCACGGCAACGCCGATGCCATCCTCCACGAGGTCGGCCTCGACGGCGAGGGTGTGGCGGCCGCGGCACGCAAAGTGCTCGAGAAGATCGCGACATCCGACCGCAAGGACTGACCGCGCCGCCCGTTTCATCGGGTGCAGCGCATCTCCCTCCCGAAATCGCTGCGTCTGTCAGACGGAGCGCCCCAACGACCCCCGGGGCGCTCCGTTGTTTTTTGCACACCGGGTGACAAGAGACACACGGATTGCTACAGTCGCCCCACCTTCCGACGTCCTCGCTGGGGGCGACGCAAGGGGGGAAGGCCCGGACCTCGGTCCGGGCCTCGTCGCGTCACGGGGGCGGCTGCGGCCGCACGAGCCGTTCTCCGGTGCGATGGAGGCGCTATCGCGCCCACATCGCACCAACATTGGGTGGGGGCTAGAACCACTCCAGCGCGTTGGCGACGATGTCCTTGATCTCGGCGCGCGTCGCGTCACGGGCTCGGCTCGAGGGCCACGAACCATCGCGGGTGCAGACGGTGAGCGCGGTCGGCGCGACCCACCTGCACCGGATCGCGGTCACGGTTCCCGGTCGTTGCGAGCTGGTGTGCAACTCGTCGGCAGCGTGGCGGTACTCGTCACCTTCGACGAAGGTCGTCGCGACACCGGAGAGGGTGACGGTGTCCGCCCGTCGCCGCTCCTCGGCGCCCGGCACGTACCGGAAGCGCGTGTACCGGTCGCCCACGGGATCCTCGACGTAGAGCGTGTCGGTGAGCTCGCCGGCGACGATCGTCGACGTGAAGTCGTAGGGGTGGTCGTGCACCGGCGGGTCGCCGTTGCCGTACGCGGGATCCCACACGTGCAAGCGGTGCTCGCGGTGGGCGTCGAGGCGCAGCGCCAGCAGCCCGATCTCCTGCAT
>Ga0070741_10004089_pt1 | contig 34643 bp, 33 predicted proteins | sample Coa_R1_4_FD_66440 | JGI IMG/M metagenome (GOLD analysis project Ga0070741, IMG submission 66440) | Surface soil microbial communities from Centralia Pennsylvania, which are recovering from an underground coalmine fire - Coalmine... | ecosystem: Environmental > Terrestrial > Soil > Unclassified ... | reverse complement strand
CCGACCTCGTTGTTGGCGTGCATCACGGAAATCAGAATGGTATCTGGGGTAATCGCACGCCGCACGTCGTCAGGGTCGACGCGGCCGAATCCGTCCACGGGCAAGTACGTTGCGGTGGCGCCGAGCCGTTCAAGGAACCGGCACGGATTGACGATGGCGGGATGTTCCACTTGCGTTGTGATGAAGTGAGCTTTGGCTTGCCCCTTAGCGAAGAACACGCCCTTCAGCGCGTGATTGTTGGCTTCGCTTCCCCCGCTGGTGAAGACAATCTCGCTCGGCCTGCACTTGAGTAGAGCGGCAACTTGGGCGCGCGCTTTTTCAATGGCACGTTTTGCTGGTTCGCCAGCCCAGTGTTCACTGGAAGGATTGCCGAACGGTTCAGCCAAGACGCCTCGCATGGCATCCGCCACTTCGGGTGCAATGGGCGTGCTGGCATTGAAATCCAAATATATGCGTGGAGCTTCCACCGGCTTCTCCATAAAAGTACCTCTAAGCCTCATAGCTCTCGTGCGTTCATGCGATCCGCTTTTGTCGCCGCGCCGACTCTTGACATCATAACTGCCAAAGTGCAAACTATCAATCAATCAAGCGAGTAATTGAATATGCCCAATCACATCGACAAACGCGGCTTCAAGGACTCTGCCTATGGACAGCTCGCTCGCATTGGCAAGGCGCTGTCGAGTCCGAAACGACTGGAGTTGCTCGACCTGCTTTGCCAAACGGACAGGACGGTCGAGGGTCTGGCTCGTGAAACCGAGATGAGCATCGCGAACACCTCCCAGCACCTTCAAGTGCTGGAGGCGGCGCGATTGGTAGGAGGGAAGAAGCGGGGCCGGTTTGTGGTGTATTCGCTGGCTGATGCACTCGTTGGCGACTTCTTCCGGGCGTTCCGCGTCTTGGCAGAAGATCGTCTGGCTGAGATTGAACAACTCAGACGCCGGTTCCTGGAAGCAGGAGCCGACCTCGACCCGGTGGATGCGGAAGCCCTGATCGACCGAGTTCAAAAAGGTGAAGTCGTCGCGATTGATGTGCGTCCTATCGAGGAATACAAGACGGCGCATATTCCCGGAGCCTTGGCCCTGCCGTTGCAGGAACTCAAACGACGTTTGTCGGAACTGCCTCGCAACAAAGAGATTGTCGCTTACTGCCGCGGCCCGTACTGCGTGCTGGCAATTGACGCGGTCCGGCTTCTCCGCGCGCGCGGGTTGCGGGCGCATCGGTTGGAAGCCAGCGTTCAGGACTGGCGGGCCCGTGGACTTCCCGTGGCAACTGGTCTTGAACAAGGCTCAATCAAGCTTCTACAGAGGAGGGCCCGATGATTCTGCGTCAACTGCTTCACCGCGATCCGGTCGTAGCGGCTTCTTACGTTTTCGGTTGAGGAGGCAAAGGCTTGGCCGCCGTGTGCGACCCAATTGATGAGCCTGAGCTCTATCTGCGGACTGTCGAGGAATCCGGAATGAAAATCAGCTACGTCGTGGACACGCACGTACACGCCGACCACATTTCCGGAGGTCGCAGATTGGCCGAGATGACTGGCGCCAGGTATGTGCTTCACGCCAGTTGCGGAGCTGGGTACGAGTTCTTTCCTGTCGGAGACGGTGACAATCTGGATCTGGGCAACGTTCAGGTCCGGATATTGCACACGCCGGGCCATACTCCCGAACACATTTCTCTATTGGTTACCGACAAGACTCGCGGGCCGGAGCCCTGGTTCCTGCTCAGCGGGCACACTCTGATGGTCGGCGATTTGGGAAGAACCGAACTGGCCTCAAGCGCGGAGCAGGGAGCACGATCGTTGTTTGAAACGGTCCAGAAATTGAAATCACTGCCTGACTATCTGGAAGTTTTACCGGGAGCTTATTCGGGCTCGGTTTGTGGGCGATCCTTGAGCGGTAAGCCGATGTCGACGATTGGCTTCGAGCGCAGGTTCAACAAAGCCTTCCAGATCGACGACAAAGACGAGTTTGTGCGCCATATGACGCAAAACATACCGACTCCACCTCCGGAAGCCGCCAAGATACGAGCCAGCAATCTGGGCGTATCTGCATAGGGAACCGAGTGAAATCCTCGAGGCTTCCGATAAGGCGGAGAGCCGCGTTGCAAGGAACAGCCGGCTATGGATGAGCTACATGGCGAGATGAAGTTAGGTCTGCGGGAGAACGTTGGCCAGTTCTCGCTCCTGGTCCTGATCAATGTGTTCGTGGGAATGATGGTCGGTCTGGAAAGAACCGTCGTTCCATTGATCGGCGAAAAGGAGTTCGGGCTCGTCTCCAAAACCGCCATCGTCTCCTTCATCGTCAGCTTCGGTGTTACGAAAGCCATCTGCAACCTGTTTGCCGCTCGGGTTTCGGAAACCGTGGGCCGCAAGAAGGTGTTGGTAGTAGGCTGGCTGGTTGGCCTTCCTGTCCCGTTCATCATTATTTTTGCCAATCGTTGGTTCTGGTTTGATGTGGCGAACCTGTTGCTTGGCGTTAACCAGGCATTGTGTTGGTCGATGACGGTGATTATGAAAGTGGATTTGGTTGGCCCGAAGCGGCGTGGGTTGGCGCTGGGACTGAACGAGTTCGCAGGCTACCTTGCCGTCGGATTTACAGCTTGGATTACTGGTTACATCGCGTCGGTCTATGCTCTTCGGCCGCAACCGTTTTATCTAGGTATCGGCGTAGCTTTTGCAGGCTTACTGCTGTCATTGTTATTGGCGAAGGAAACGCGGCAATACGCCAAGCTGGAAGCTCAGTTGCACCACGCGTCGGTTACGGCGGTTTCGGCAGGCGAGAGCGGCCCGTCATCATCACACCCGTCCATGCGCGAGATCTTTGCCCAGGCATCTTGGAAAGACCGGAATCTGTTTTCTTGTAGCCAAGCCGGGCTGGTGAACAACCTTAACGATGGAATGTCCTGGGGCATTTATCCACTGTTTTTCTCTGGCCTGGGTCTGGGAGTAGCTGCAATCGGGACTATCAAAGCTGTGTATCCTGCGGCTTGGGGTGCGCTGCAAGTCTTGACGGGGCCGCTCAGCGACCGCTGGGGAAGGAAGTGGCTGATCGCGGCCGGGATGATCGTGCAAGCTGGTGCGATCTGGCTTACGGTTGCAGTTCCCAAGTACCCAGCTTGGATCGTAGCGGCTCTGTTGCAGGGGGTAGGCACGGCAATGGTGTACCCGACCCTGCTAGCTGCTATCAGCGATGTTGCGCATCCTGAATGGCGGGCGAGTACCATGGGCGTTTATCGCTTCTGGCGGGACTTGGGCTACGCCATCGGCGCTCTCATTTCGGGCATTATCGCCGACCTGCTGGGGATGCGGGCCGCAATTCAAGTTGTAGCGGTGCTAACTCTGCTTTCCGGCCTGCATGTGGCGATCAGAATGAAGGAAACGCTTGTCCGTCGTCCCACTACTGGGTTCGGGGGCGTCCCGATTTTGACGACAAGTGAATGGAATTCCGAGCACGAGCGCTCGAACAAATAGAGGTCAGTCAGGGTGGTGTTGTGAGTTCCAAACACATTGCGATTGTACGCGGCAGAACCGGTGGGGTGGAGGTTGGCAATGAACCCTCGCAGGTACTCTCTATGCCGCCCAGCCGCCCCGGCGTCTATCAGTTCGGACCTTTCCAGTTGGATGTTCCCGAGCGCAGGCTGCTTCGGGATGGTGCTCAAGTTCCCCTGCGCCTTAAGGCCTTCGAAACACTTCGTGTGCTGGTGGAGAACTCCGGGTGCCTGGTGACTAAAGAGACGCTGCTAAAGCAGGTGTGGTCCGATGCAGTGGTCGAAGAAAACAACATCAATGCCAATGTCTCCATTTTGCGCAAGGCACTCGGGGAGGATGCAAATGGCCAGTCCTACATCGAAACTGTACCGCGTGTCGGATACCGTTTCGTCGCAGAGGTCAGGCAGGTAGCCTTACCACAATCTACGCAGACTGCGAGTGCCGGCGCAGCTCCGGAGCTTGAGCTGGCAAAATCTGTAGCAGTGCTCTACTTCGAGAACCTGAGCGGGGACAAGGGTGACGAGTATTTTCGCGATGGTATGACAGAAGATGTCATCACGGAACTCGCCAAGATTAAGCATCTCCGGCTTTTCCCGCGCTCGGCGGTGCTGGTCTTCCGGGACAAACCGCTGTCGGTAACAGAGGTCGGCCAGCAGTTACGGGCTGCGTTCGTGCTCGAAGGGAGTGTTCGTCGAGCGGGCAACCGTCTCCGCATCACCGCCCGGCTCGCCGAAACCAAAACCGGTCACTCAGTGTGGGCGGAGCGATACGACCGGCAACTCGAGGACGTCTTTGCTATCCAGGATGAAATCGCGCAAAACATCGCGCGTGCCCTGCGCGTGATGCTCAGCGACCAGGAAAAACGGGACATTGAAAAGATCCCCACTCGCGACGTGCAGGCATACGATTACTATCTTCGTGGCCGCCAGGTTGTTTATCAGTTTCGCCGGAAGGGATTGGAATTTGCACGGCAGATGTTTGCCCGCGCCATTGTTATCGATCCGAGTTACGCGGCTGCCTTTGCCGGGGTCGCTGATGTTTCCTCGTTCCTATACATGTATTTTGAAGCAAGCAAAGACAATTTGAGAGAGGCGGCGACGGCCAGCCGCCGCGCGATCGAGTTGGATCCGGAATCGGCTGAAGCGCATGCATCGCGCGGGCTGGCGGAATCTCTAAACAAGAATTATCAAGACGCTGAAAAAGAACTCAAGACGGCCATGCAGCTAAATCCGACGCTCTTCGACCCCTGCTACTTTTACGCGCGGTCCTGTTTTGCGCAGGGGAAAATGGAGGAGGCCTCCGATTGGTTCAAGAAGGCGAGCGGATTGAATCCCGCCGATTATCAAGCGCTTTCGCATTTTGCAATGTGCCTTCGCTATCTGAATCGTCCCGAAGAGGCGCGCAAAGCCAACGAGGACTCCTTGCGTGTCATGGAACGCCACACAGAGCTCTATCCCGAGGATGCGCGCGCTCTCTATCTAGGGGCTAGCGCCTGGCTACTGCACGGCGACCGAAATCGCTGCGTGGAATGGTTAGGTCGCGCGTTGGCGATCGATCCCGAGGAGACCACGATCCTCTACAACGCGGCTTGTACTTACTCCCTTATGGGAGAAAAGGACCAGGCACTCAACCTGCTGGAAAAGGCGGTACGCAACGGATATGGCCACAAGGAGTGGCTCGAAAACGATCCGGATTTTGCTTCACTGCGTGACCATCCCCGTTTCCAAGCTCTGATGCAACGCCTCGCCGGTACCAGTGCCAAATCTGCAACCTAGTGCGATCCCGTCATATCCATGTCAATTTGGCGTCGTTCATCTTCAGATGAAAGACGAGACGTTCTGACCAGTCGGGAGTACGAATTCACGGCGACGTTGGTACGCCCTGAGATCACGTCAGAAAAATAACAGAAAAAAATAGGTTCCCTCTAAGGACGTAGACGGCCTTTCGGAGAGTTAATAGGCAGCGTGGGGAGTCGCTCTGCCTTGGGCAATACCACAGCCCACAGGCCATCCGAAGGAGAAGGAATCGACATGTTCAGCCGAATCACAGCGTTCTTCTATGGTGTCGTTTGCTATTTGGCATTTTTCGCAACTTTCTTGTACGCCATTGGTTTTCTGGGGAATTTCGCTGTCCCGAAGTCCATTGATTCCGGCCCGCAGTCTCAATTTCTTCAGGCGTTGGCAATCAATGCCGCATTGCTGGGACTGTTCGCCATTCAGCACAGCCTCATGGCACGGCAGTGGTTCAAGCGTGCGTGGACTCGAATCGTGCCGGCTCCAGTCGAGCGCAGTACATATGTGCTGTTCTCCAGCCTCGCCCTGCTCCTGTTGTTCTGGAAATGGCAACCGATGGGTGGTGTGGTTTGGAGTGTGGAGAACACCACCGGGCGGCTGGCCCTGAATGCGCTGTTTGCCGCCGGCTGGCTAACGGTGCTGGTTGCGACCTTTCTCATCAACCATTTCGACTTATTCGGATTGCGCCAGGTATGGCTGCATTTGCTCGGTCGTCCTTACACGTCGCTCAAGTTCCGTACGCCAGGCCTGTACCGGCTTGTGCGGCATCCTCTTTATGTCGGCTGGCTGATGGTGTTCTGGTCAGCCCCAGTGATGACGGCTGCGCATCTGGTCTTCGCCATCGCCACCACCGCGTACATTCTCATAGCGATTCAATTCGAGGAACGGGACTTGGTCCGAGCTCATGCAGAGTACGCTGACTACCGCCGCCGCGTGCCGATGATCCTGCCCATCGGTTCCCACCTCCCACGAGAGAGTGCTGAAGTATCCGGAAGGCCCGCGCCGGAGATGGAAGCGTAGAGGTGCACTTCAGAAAGGGACAGAGTTCTTGAACAATGCGGCGTGCACCCCGCCCGGTGCAAGCCGCACATCCGCGGCACGGGAATTCCTCGAGAATGGCGGTCTGTCCCCAGAAATCAGAATGGCGGACCCAATACACCAGTTTCTCAACAGTTCATTCCTAAGGAGGCTTTTACAAATGAAAGTTGGACGATTCGCGACGCAATTCCATTATTCAATGATTGCTCTTGTTCTTGTGAGTGTTTGCCTCTCGCTCGCCGCCCTGGCGCAAGATGGCCACACGCCCATGCTGACAACGCAACATCACGAACCGACGCCGGACCAACAGAACAAGGCTAGTGTCCTTATCAAAATCGTCCGGGAATCGACCGAACGCTTCAAAGATGTTTCAGTGGCTCGGGCGGAGGGATATGCCCTCCAATTCGGGTGCGTAAGTGGATCCGACAACGGTGCTATGGGACTCCACTTTGTGAACGGAGACCTGGTGGCGGGTGGTGTAATTGATGCCACGCGTCCCCAGATCGTGATCTATGAGCCGACACCAAACGGCGGGCTGCGACTGATCGGCGCTGACTACCTGGTTCTCGCAGACACGTGGGACAAGAAACATCCCGCGGACCCACCGCAGCTAATGGGGCAGCTTTTTCATTTGTTTGAAGCCCCGAATCGCTTTGGGCTCCCGGCGTTCTACACCCTGCATGTCTGGGCGTGGAAGGAGAATCCCAACGGCGCGTTCGTGAACTGGCACCCGAACGTTTCGTGCCAAACATTCAGCGGCCAAAACCCCTGAGTCGAGTCAATAACTCGAACCTAGAATTGCAGAGCGCCTTTGGTCCGCTTCCGGGACCGAACGGGCTGCCGACCTGGCGACCAGAGCGACAGGACCCTCGCGAGCAACAACGTCTTGCGAGCGGCCATAGCCGACTCTATTGCCGCAGTCCAGTTGTTGGTTGTGCCCACAGTATTGCTTGGCCCGGAAGAGTTTGGGTGGGGCCGCCACCGAGCAGGCCGTCGGGGGTAAACAAGTTCGAGGCCGCCATCACGGCAGGAACGTATGCTCTGGTCTCTGCTGGAATGAACCGCTTGCTGCTCAAGAGTGCGAAGTCTCTGCTACCAGACCTTAGAACGGCGTTCCGCACGACTATTTCGCCTGCGTTATATGCCGCAAGAGCGAGTGACCAGTCTCCGAACTGTACATGCAGATCGCGGAGGTAACGCGCTGCAGCCCGCGTTGATTTCGGGATGTCCATGCGGTCATCAGTCTTACTATTTATGGTGAGACCAAAACGACGTGCGGTGTCCGGCATGAACTGCCAGATACCCCGTGCACCTTTCGGGGAGAGCGCGGTCGGCCGCCCACCGCTTTCTACTAGCACGAGGGCCGCAATTTCGCCTGGAACACCTTCCTCCTGCAAAATGGGAGCTAAGACTGGTCTGAGTTCCATCACTCTCGCGACGGCGCGACGGACCGCTTCATCGTTGCCGTTCCAATATTGATCCGCGAACTGGTGCAGAGCATTCGCATCGGGTGATGGCGTAGTCCTGGCTCCGGCTTCAACAATCTGACTGCTTGCCGCCGCCACCCGCATCACATTCGCCAAAACTGAGTCAGCCGCACTGTCCAGGGCCCGGCTGTAGGCCGCAAAATCATCTCCGACCGAAGCCGCCGGGACGGTATAACGTTGCGTCTGCGACCATGCGGGCAATGTGAGCACAAACAGCATGACCAGGGCGGTGATCGGACACTTGAGTCTATGCATGTACCGGCTCCCCCATCCCTCTCGGTTCAAGGGCCTTGGGGCCCTGCTGTTTCAGTTTCGGCTTTACCTCGAAGTTCCATTTCCAGATTGCGAAAACGGGCGGATAAATAATGAGCTCCATCAGGAAGGAGGTGATGATTCCGCCAATCATGGGAGCAGCAATCCGCTTCATCACGTCGCCACCAGAACCGACCGACCACATAATGGGAAGCAGTCCAAACAGCATGCAGGCGACCGTCATCACCTTGGGGCGCAGACGTTTCACGGCTCCTACCACGATGGCCTCCCTCAGATCATCCCAGGTATTCATTCGGCCCTTGCTAATGGCATCGTGGTAGGCAAGATCGAGGTACAGCAGCATGAAAACCGCCGTTTCCGCATCCACTCCGAGCAGCGCGATGAGCCCAACCCACACCGCAATGCTCATGTTGTAGTTGAGGAGGTAGAGGAACCAGATCGCTCCAATCGCTGAGAAGGGCACTGCGAGGAGAATAATGAAAGTCTTCACCGTGGACTTGGTATTGAAATACAGCAGCAGGAACACAACGAACAGCGTGATCGGCACCACGATCTTCAGACGCTCTTTCACTCGCTCCATCGATTCATACTGGCCGCTCCAGACCAGCTGATACCCGGCGGGTACGCTGACTTTTTCCGCCACGACCTTTTTCGCGTCGGTGACATAGCCGCCGATATCGCGTCCCGAGACATCGACGTAGACGTATCCACTGAGCCGGCCATTTTCATCGCGGATCATCCCGGGACCGGTCTTTAACGAGATGTCGGCAATCTGCCCCAAGGGGATCTGGGCACCGGAAGGCGTGTTGAGCAGCACTCGCTGCAACGCGTCGATGTCACTGCGGTAATCGCGCAGGTAACGGACATTAACTGTGTATCGCTCCCGGCCCTCGATCGTTGTGGTGACCGGCTCGCCGCCAACGGCCGACATCAGAACGTCGTTGGCATCGTCCACCGTCAGCCCGTACCGGGCCAGTTGATCTCGTTTAAGATCAAAATCCAGGAAATACCCGCCCGTAGTGCGCTCAGCGAACACGCTGGTTGTACCGGGGATGTCCTTCAGCGCCATCTCGATTTGCCCACCGACTTTCTCAATCTCGCTTAGGTCGGAACCGAGGACCTTAATGCCAAGCGGCGTGCGAACGCCGGTGGTCAGCATGTCGATACGGGCCTTGATCGGCATCGTCCAGGCATTCGCGATGCCCGGCATGGTGAGCGCGTCGTTCATACCTCCGGGACCGTAGATCAGTTCCTGAGTGGTCCCATGTTCCGGCCAGAATCGACCGAGTGTGCCGCGTAACCAGTTTGGCGCCCACTTCGAATACCACCGCTCGCGTTTCGGCCAGTCCGTTTGGGGCTTTAAGGTAATGACGGTCTCCATCATCGAGTAGGGTGCGGGATCGGTGGCACTCTCCACACGCCCGGCCTTGCCGAATACGCGGTAGACCTCAGGGAAGCTCTTAATAATTTTGTCCTGCACCTGCAGCAGCCGTGAAGCTTCCGTTACGGACATGCCGGGCAAGGTCGTAGGCATGTAAAGTAGCGTGCCCTCATCGAGGGGCGGCATGAACTCGGAGCCGAGCTTGAAGAACACCGGCACCGTTAGCACCATGGCAACGACAGCGGCAGCAATCGTCTTCCACTTGTGCTCCAGCACGAACTCGACTACGGGATGGTAGAGCTTCATCAGGGGACGGCTGATGGGGTGGTTGTCTTCGCTATGAATCGTGCCGACCAGCACGCTGTTTACGACACCCGCCAGCCATCGCGGGCGAAACTTGAACTTATCCATCCGAGTGAACAACAACCGCATAGCGGGATCGAGCGTGATCGCCAGAACTCCCGCGATCGCCATGGCAAAAGTCTTGGTGAACGCCAGCGGCTTGAACAGCCGGCCTTCCTGGGCTTCGAGCGTGAACACCGGCAGAAAGGCGACGGCGATGACGAGTAGCGCGAAGAAGCTGGCTCCCCCGACTTCCTTTACGGCCGAAATCACGACCTCGTGATAGTCGCCCGGCCTCCCTTCCGCATTCCAGTGTTCTAGCTTCTTGTGTGTCTGCTCGACAACTACGACCGCCGCATCAATCATGGCTCCGATGGCGATCGCGATTCCGCCGAGCGACATGATATTGGCCGACATGCCGCTCATCTGAATGGGAATAAACGCCAAAATTACGGTGATCGGAATCGTAATAATCGGAATGAAGGCACTGGGGAAGTGCCACAAAAAGATCATGATCACGAGGCTGACGATGACCAACTCTTCAATCAGAGTGTGCTTCAAGTTATCAACTGAGCGGTCGATCAGGTCCGAACGGTCGTAGGTGTTCACGATCTTCAGACCCTTCGGCAGGGTGGGCTCAATGTCCGTGATCCTTTGCTTCACGCGCTCGATGACCTTCTGCGCATCCTCTCCGAACCGCATGATGACGACGCCACCGACCGCCTCTCCTTGGCCATCCAGCTCACCGACGCCGCGCCTCATGTCGGGCCCGAAGGTCACCGTGGCCACATTCTTCACCAACACGGGCGTGCCGGTTTGCGGATTCGACATGACGACAATGTTGCCAATGTCGTCGAGCGATTTGATGTAGCCGCGCCCCCGCACCATGTACTCGCGGCCGGCCATCTCGACCAGCCGGGCACCGACATCGTTATTGCTCTTCCCAATGGCGTCCACGACCATGTTGATCGGGATCTTGTAGCCAAGCAGCTTGTTGGGGTCAATATTGACCTGGTACTGTCGAACGAAGCCGCCTAACGGTGCTACTTCGGCGACGCCGGGTACGGATTGCAGCGCATAGCGCAAATACCAATCCTGGTAGCTCCGGATCTTCTCAATGCTGTATTGCCCTGTGGTATCGACCAGAGCGTACTGATATACCCAACCGACGGCGGTCGCATCCTTTGCCAACTCAACGCTGACGCCTTTCGGCAGGCGTGGGACAACGGAATTTAGATACTCAAGCGTTCGCGAGCGCGCCCAGTAAATGTCGGTGCCTTCCTCGAAGATGATGTAGACGTAGGAGTATCCGAAATCTGAGAAGCCGCGGATGTCCTTCACCTTCGGCAATCCCAGTAACGCCGAAGTGATGGGGTACGTGACTTGATCTTCCATGATGTCCGGGCTGCGATCCCACTTGGAATAAACGATGACCTGCGTGTCCGACAGATCAGGGATCGCATCCAGCTTCGTGTTCTTGAGCGAGTGCCAGCCAACGAGCACGCCCACGCCGATGAAAAGAAAGACGAGGAATTTGTTCTTTGCGCAGATATCGATAATTCGGTTAATCATCGCGACTCTGCCTCCGCCAGCACTTCAGGCAGGCTCCGCAAGACGCCACCGTTCTGGGTCACAAACGTTTCCGCTGCTTTTCGGTCGCTGAACGCGAACGTGCCGGGCGAGCAGCGATCGAAGGCCAACTGTTCCGCGTGCTTGGATTCATCCATCTTGGACATGTCGTGTTCGCAGGCGATCACCCGGCTATCCTCGACAAACCAGGCCCCTTCTGGGCTGACCATCTTTCCCGTGGGATAGTCCGTGACTTCGATCAGTCGCAGGGGCTTCTTCTCCTGTCGTGCCTCCGTCACCGCACAGTGCGCACAGCAGACGTTCCGCCGCTTTCCGCCAACTTCAGCCACGACATGTGCTTTCGGATTGATGTGACGCTGGCAGAATCCGCATTCCGTCTGTGATCGGCGGTCCATCAGCAAGTAGCCGCCGGCGAACAAGCCTGCGACCACGATCAGGACGACGGCTGAATAAATCGTGGCTTTCTTTGCCATACGAGTCTCCTTAATGCTGCATCCCGGCCATTGCGCTCTTCAGACGGCTCTCGGAATCGATCAAGAAGTTTCCCGAGGTCACGATGGTCTCCCCTGCATTCAGGCCGGACAGAACGACCACGTTGCCTTCGAGCTTCGCGCCCATCTGAATCACGCGCGGTTCGAACACGCCGCCATCGTGGACGACAAATAGGTACTGCTTGTCCCCAGAATCCATAATCGCTTCCTGGGGTACCACAATCTGCTTGCCGTAGTTGATCTTCAACTGCACATTGGCCAACATCTGCGGTTTCAAGTCGAAATTAGGGTTCGGAAACTCGATGCGAGCCTTTACCGTATGGGAGACGGGGTCAACAGTTGGATAAATGTAGGTAATTTTTCCTGTGTAGGTCCTTCCGGCGTAGTAGCTGAGTTGCATGTCCGCCGTCTGGCCCACCTTTACAAACGGAACTTCATACTCGTACACATCCGCGTTCACCCAGATCGTGGACAGATCGCTGATTGCATACAGATCCATATCGGGCGTAACCGCGGTTTGCGGAAAGGCCTTGCGGTCGGTGACGAATCCACTGACGGGCGAGTAGAAGGTTAACGTCTTCGTGACCTCACCGGTCTCGTCGAGTTTCTTGATTTGTTCGTCGGTGATGTCCCACAGTTTCAGGCGTTCCCGTGTCGAACGCAGCAGCGACTGCGATCCCTGCGACACGTCGGGAAATTGCGAGGAGCCCATCTCCTTCGCGCCACGCTTGGCAATCAGATATTCCTCTTCGGTAGCCACAAGGTCCGGGCTATAGATCGTGAAGAGTGGTTGGCCCTTTTTGACGAGTTGCCCGACGAAATCAACATAACTCTCGTCGATGTACCCGGTGACCTTCACATGGATATGCGCAAGCTTCGTTTCATCGCTTGTAAGCTGACCAGTAGTACGTATGGTGCGCGCCAGAGACTGCCGTTCGACCGTCGCGGTTCTTACGCCAATCAGTTGCTGCTTCTCCGGTGCGATTTTGACGGAGCCAGCGGGCATCTTTGCCGTCTCATCTTCGGCGTACTTGGGAACCAGTTGCATGCCACAATCCGGCGCGATACCCGGCTTGTCAGCCTTGTAAGCGGGGTGCATCGGGTCATACCAGAAAAGAATCTTCCGTTCGCCCCCCGGCTCCGATGTGTTGGTTGCACCGGCACTCTGAGAAGCGTTGTCCTCCGCGTATTGAGGCACTAGGTCCATCCCGTCCGGCGCTTTTCCTGGTTTGTCGTAGTGGTGCTCTGGGCTCATGGCATCGTACCAATAGAGAACTTTGCGCTCGGCGCTCGGTGCCGATGAACTCGTCGAAGTAGCAGTTTGAGAAGCGTTGTCCTCTGCGTATTGCGGCACGAGGTCCATTCCATCCGGCGCCTTACCAGGTTTGTTGTAGTGGTGCTGCGGGCTCATCGCGTCGTACCAATAGAGAACCTTGCGGTCGTTTCCCGTTGCGGTTTTCTGCGAAGCCTGTTGGCCTTGAAAGAGAGCCGAGACTCTTCCGCCGAAGGTCACTCCTACCGCCAACGCGATTGCTGCGACGACTGCCGAAATTCTTAGGATTCTGTAAAACATTGCTTTATTCTCCTCCCGCCGGGTGCTGGTTGCCCGGTTGCGCGGCCGTCGAAGTCAGGTCCACGCCCACCATGCTCTCCATCCGCGCCAACGAAGATTGGTAATTCGCCAGTTCGCGGTAGTAGTCGATTTCGTAGTTCAAGACGGTCGAGAAATTTCCTATGACACTGAGGAAATCCACGGTGCCAACCTGATAGGCAGACATCGAGGACTCCAGTGCCAACGATGATTGCGGCACCACACCCTCGGAGAATAACTTCAGGAGCTCATCCGAAGCCTTGGCCGCCAGGTATTGCTGTTTGAGTTCGAAATTTAGCTCGTTCTTCCGATTGTCGCGGCTGCTTTCGGCTGAAAGACGCTCTTCCGTAGCCTGCCTTACTTCCTCGCGTTGTTTGCTCCTGTAGAAGACCGGGATGTTTACCGTGAACGTCATCCCGTGCATGTCAGACATCAGGGGACGCTGCTGATACATGTATCCAACGCTCAGATCCGGGTAGTAGTCCTTCTGGGCCAGGTTCACCGCGAGTTGGTTGCGTTCAATCATCTGCTCCTCACGATGAAGGCCGGGATCATTCTGCCTCGCGAGTCTGTATAGATCGTCAAGCGAATAGTTCAAAGGCGACCGCTCGATACTTTCGGCAGGTGGGAGTGGCGCTTCAGGACTACGCGCCAGCAAGGTGTTCAGGCGTGCCTGCGAAGTATTTCGCTGTTGTTGCAACACCGTGAGCCGTTGCAGCAGTAATGAGATCTCGACTTGTGATCTGAGAACGTCCTGCTGAACGCCTTTGCCCACCCGATAACGGGCTTCTGCGATCTGTGAAAGCTTGGTTAGCAGATCCTTGTCCTTCAGAGTGGTCTGAATCGCTTTGTCGTAAAACCAGTATTCGAAATAGGCCATCTTCACATCCACTGTTACGCGCCGGCGAATGGCCTCAAGGTCCGACGACGCAGCATCGGCTTCTTTCGAAGCAATCTCACCGCGCAGTTTCAGCTTGCCGGGGTAGAGCAGTTGCTGGCTCGCGGTGACGGCCCGGTAGCTGGAAGGGTCGCCCGACTGCACGCTGAAAGGCGCGATGTTTCCCGCCCATCCGATCCCAACCATAGGGTCCGGTAGCGCCTTGGCTTGCGGTACGCGTCGCCGCTGTGCTTCCACCGTATGCGAAGCACTCTGAACCGCCGGATTCTTCTGCAGAGCTTCGCGAACCAGGCCTTCGAGACTCACAGCTGACTGTCCTGCAGTTTGTGTGGCGGTGACGGTCGCAGGTGTTTGGACCGTTAGCGGGACCTGAACCTGTTGTGAGACACCCAAACCTGACAACAAACAACCGAACATAATCTGAGCGACCAAATTCTTGATCATGGGATGCTCTCTTTGGTTAAGAGCCGTCTTTCTTAGGCAAACGCCCTTCTGCGAGGAACGACGGCCCGGGGGTTGATTCGCCGCGAGAATGCGGGTTGTAAAGATAGCCATCAAGGTTGCTTCTGCTCCGCTTGTTTGGCCATGTCTTCGTGCAGTACGGCTAGAGCTTCCGCTTCTTTGGCCTGCTCCGCATCCAGTTGAGCCCACAGGCGGCAATGGCTAGCACCTTGGCCAAATGAACTACCATGCTTCGCCTCCATGGCTGGGAAGGGTGGATTCTTCGCGTAGCTTTCGGCCAATTCCGTATGGTCTTTGGCGCTGGCGGTAAGCCTCTGCGCTTCGAGCCGGTAGTATTCAGCGATCCTGCGGTGCTCCGGAGGTTCCTTTGCCGTTCTCAGCAGAACTTTCAGCTCTTTCTTGCTGAGGGCCGGTTTGTTTTTTGCCGCCGTGGCCACAGGGACGAAGGAAGGCAAAGCCAGAGCAAGGACCGTTAAGATTGCAAGTAGATTGATTCGCGTGCTTTTCATATTCCCTCCTATGGAGCGTGGTTCCCGTGATTTCTGGTTCAGTAGGGCAGCGGAAAGCTCGGAGGGCGAGTCGATGTGTTCCGTGGCTTAAGGACTAGCCATCACACGGTCTCCCGCTGGAAACTCAGGATCGAAGGCGAGGGTTAGACGAGAAAAATGCAGAGAACGGCTTGGGGGGAGGGCGCCGATGCTCGAATGGTTAGACCGGGAGGCTGAAATTCCATGACTGCCGACGGAGTATCGAGCGTCGAAACTCTAAACGTCGGGACTACACCGATGCTGCCGCCACTTGGAGCCTGGGGCACTGAAGCGGGTGTCGGTTTGGCTGCAGAGACTTGGCAGCACGAACCATCTGCGGATGCTGCTTGAATGTTGAATGAAGGCGCATGCCCGCTCATCATGGGGCAATGGGGCGTGCAATGCTCGGCCGGCGCCATGTGCCACAAGCATGAACCCAGCGCCGACAACGGCATCGCCAGCAGAATCAGTACCAGCCCTGAGGTGACGACTTTGAAACGCCAAGCCATATTCTTAAGAAGAATGCTACGGGTGCCTTATCTGCATTGGCTGTGACCCGGATCACACCCGCTTGTAATCGCGACCACAAACCTGCAAGGCCGCTGCAGTCTCGCTTACTCGTTTTCGGCGGAAAGTGTGACCGACGCAGGTTTCCATGCATGCTGCACAGGCCACTTTACTTTACAGACAGGTTCTGAACGCATCCTACTTCGCCGACACCTTGTTGATCGCGACGACCAGCAAAACGACCACCAGTGCGCCGATCACCGTCCAAATCCACATCCCTCCGCCCATCCATCCGTATGCATGGTTCATCACAGAGACCCTTGCGTTCACCTCAGCCGTTCTCTACTTTTACAACTTCGTCAGACGCAGCCGTACTCTCAGCAAAGCCTCAGTTCATCTTTGGACCTAGCTGCAGCAACCATGGCCGCTTTTCGCCGTTCCCGCAGACTTGCCCAGGTATTGCTCCGGACTAAGGTCGAACTTCTCTTTGCACTTGGAACCGCAGAAGTAATAGGCCTGACCTTTATGCTCGGTTCGTCCAGCGGCGGACGCCAGTTCTACGTCCATGCCGCAGACAGGATCTTTCACAGCTGTTGTGGTATTCATTCATGACCTTCCTCAGGCTCCGTATCGAGGTTAGCAATGGTCGTGCCGTTCGTCTGAGCAAGAATGCTCACTCTCTCCCGACCAACCGGTTGTACGCTCGACATTTAAGGAAGTTGGCAAGTCCCCGCACGAGTTTGCGCATCTCATACAGTCTGAGGTACAGTTTCGGAAAGTGGCTCGCAAAACAGCAACTTCAATAGTTCTCCTGACTGTGCTACTAGCCGGGATCATGACTCCGTCGGGGTTATGCGCGCTTATGTGTGAACGCCATTCCCGAGCGGAAAGTCAGCGCCACTGCGGTCAGTCTTCGGACACCATGTCAGGAATGGCTCATGATCACTCAGCCATGAAACCCTCGGGTGTTAAAGCAGCGAGCGCACTGTTGATGTCGAGATCGTGCGAGACGAATTGTCTTACAGAGGAACGTCTCAATGCTTCGAGAAGCGTTGTTCCTCAGGTGACGGTAGTCCTGACCGGCACCGTAGTCTTGGATACTGCAGCCAAGCTTGTAGTGCCCGAGGCCGCGGCCACATGGATTTTGGATAGCGGCCCGCCCTCCTCCCCCTTCGGGTCTGCTGCTTCGTTCAGCATTCTTCGCCTCTGAGATTCCCACCCTCTTTTTCTAGCAGCAGTGTGGTCAGGGCACTGACTTTAGGGTTGCCTGCCTGGCCGTGCATCTCTCTTCGATCCATGTCCACTGAGTTTCTCGGGGACCCTTGGGTCGGCCAATTCGTGAAGAAGGAAGAACTATGAAGAACAGACGAGATTTCCTTAGAAATACTCTTGGCCTCGGTGCGGGTTTGGCCGCCGCACCTCAACTATTTGCAGCACCGCAGAACAGCGGAGCCAGCATGGATATGGAGCACATGGGTCACGCGACCCAACGCGATAGCGGTGCGATCGTCTCCGTTGAGACGCCCGACCTACCGCAGCTTCCGTGGCGAATGGTCGGCGGGGCGAAGGAGTTTCACCTGATTGCCGAGCCCGTAAAGCAGGAATTGGTGCCTGGCAAGATCGTAAACCTGTGGGGCTACAACGGTAGCGCGCCTGGACCCACGATCCAGGTGAACCAGGGCGACCGGGTGAGGGTCATTGTGGACAACCATCTTCCCGAGCCCACCTCGATGCACTGGCATGGATTTGAGATTCCGGTCGATATGGATGGAGCACCGGGGAGCAGCCAAGATCCGATTCCGCCGGGCGGCCGCTTCGTGTACGAGTTCACGCTGCATCAGGCGGGAACTTTCTTCTACCACTCGCACATGGCGATGCAGGAGATGATGGGGATGATCGGGGCCTTCATCATGCACCCCAACAGAGCCTACGATCCACCGGTCGACAAAGATTTCGCGATCATCCTGCAAGAGTACGCGATCCTTCCCAACAATCCGATTCCGAACTCGATGAATATGGAGTTCAACTGGCTGACCTTCAATGGCAAGGCTGGTCCGGCGACCACGCCCCTGATTGTCCGTCTGAACGATCGCGTCCGCCTGCGCCTCATCAACCTAGGAATGGATCACCACCCGATTCATGTGCACGGTCACACTTTTGTTGTGACGGGCACCGAAGGCGGACGGCAGCCCAAGACCACCTGGGGTCCGAAGAACACGGTCCTGGTCGGAGTCGCGGAGGCCGCCGACGTCGAATTCGCCGCCAATAATCCCGGTGACTGGATGATTCACTGCCATCTGCCTCACCACATGATGAACCAGATGTCGTCGGTGGTGGGCCCGATGACCCGAGGGAACAAAGGCATGACTGCGGGCTTGGACATGGAGGAGGGTATGGGTATTTTGCGAGAGGGACACGCTACTTCCGAGGACAAAGGCCCGAGTTTGGGTCGTGGCATGGGCGTGGGCTCCACTCGCGATCACACGTTGGGGAATGGACCACTCAGGCCGGCGCAGGTGAATCGCTCGGTGGACGGCATGCCGGGCATGCAGCACGAACGAATGCAGATGGCAGAGCCAGAAGTGGCGAAAGACGCGAACTCGGTTCCCGGATTTCCGCAGGACGCTTTCATGGAAGGGCCGGCGATGGCGATGGACAAGATGGTGGACAAACCGGAGAACTACGGACTTCGTCCTGGGTGGAGCGGATTCATGCAGGGGATGATGACCTTCCTGCGAGTGCTGCCGCCCGACATGTACGACAAGGTAATGGCTTTGCGCGAGCAGCAGAAGGGCAAGCCGCAGCCTATGCAAGGTATGGAACACCCGCACCACGGATAACAGGCATGGAGGAGGAGAACGCAAATGAATAGATATGTTTCTTTGGCGTCACGGTCCGTGGTTTTCGGGACTTTACTAACGGCGGCAATGCTCGGGTTTAGTCAAGACCAGTCGATGCCAAACATGCCGATGCCTAATGCGCCCTCGGCGAGTGCGCCGCAGGAAAGAGAAAACGTCCAAACCGGGCTCAACTTGGGTGAGTTGGAGCAGATGGCGTTGAGCAGTAATCCCACTCTGGCCCAGGCCGCGGCTGAGATTCGTGCCGCCGAAGGACGGAAACTGCAAAGCGGACTCTATCCCAATCCCACGGTTGGGTATCAGGGTGAACAAATCCGAAGCGGAACCCAGGGTGGAGGGGAGCAGGGCTTTTTCGTAAGCCAGGACATCGTTCTCGGCGGGAAGCTCGGTTTGAGCCGCCGCGTGTTTGAGCAAGAAAAGAAACAAGCGGAAGTGGAAAGAGACGAGCAACGGCTACGGGTCATCAACAGTGTGCGCCTGTTTTATTACCAGGCGCTGGCCGCGCAAAGCATGGTGGAGCTGCGCCGCAAGCTCAGCCGGTTGGCCGAAGATGCAGTGCACACTTCCCACCAGCTTGGCAACGTTGGGCAGGCGGACCAACCCGACGTGCTGCAAGCCGAAGTCGAAGGGGAGCAAGCGGAATTGGCGGTGGTGGCGGCGGAGCAAAAGCAGCTGCGGGTTTGGCGCTCGCTGGCGGCGACTGTCGGAAAGCCAGTGATGCCGCTGACACACCTTGCCGGCAATCTTGAGGACCTGCCCGAAGACAATGCCGACCAGTGGTTGCAGGCGATCTTGCACGACAGTCCAGCCGTCAAGATCGCGGAGCTGGGCGTGCTCCGGGCAGAGGCATCGCTAGCTCGGGCGAAGCGCGAACCGATCCCCAATTTGCAACTTCGTGGCGGGCTTCAGCAAAACCGCGAACTGGATGCGACCACAAATCGGCCGATCGGTTTGCAGGGGTTCGCTGAGGTAGGCGTGCAAATTCCCATCTTCAACCGCAATCAGGGAAGTGTGCAGGCTTCGCGCGCCGGCATCGAACGTGCCCAGCGCGAAGTGGAGCGCGTCCGGTTGGTACTGCGAGAACGTGCGGCAACGCTGGTACAGAACTACCTGACATCACGCGCGACGGTGGAGAAATACCGAAATCGGATGATCCCTCGTGCTCAGAAAGCCTACGACCTTTATGTGAAGAGTTATGGCGGGATGGCGGCTGCGTACCCGCAGGTGCTGATCTCGCAACGGACGTTGTTCCAGCTTCAGACGGACTACATCTCGGCCATGGAAACCCTTTGGGGCAATTCGATCGCGCTGAAGGGTTTTCTTTTGACCGATGGTCTGGAGGCGCCCAGCCGTCCGGGAGAAATGGACCAGCCAGTGCGCGAACTCAACGTGCCTTCGTCCACACCTTCCATGCAGCCGCAATGAGAGAGGAGAAGCGATGCGAAGAAATCGAGTTGTGTGGCTGCTGGTGCTTGTAGCTGTGATGCTGGTGCTTGCGGGGGCAGTGGCTGCGGTACGAGACGGTTTCAGCGCCCGTGACCAGCCTTCGAAGCTGGAGAGCTACGTGGCCCGCACTGCGCGGAAGCTGGCCGTTCCGTCGAAGGCAAGGAGTGAGAAAAATCCTTTCGGTGCGTCGCCCGAGGTGATGGCGGAAGCGAGGGCACACTTCGCCGACCACTGCGCGATTTGCCACGCCAATAACGGCAGCGGGAACACCGAGATCGGACAGAACCTTTATCCGAAAGCTCCGGACATGCGGTTGCCGCAGACGCAGAGCCTGACCGATGGGGAGATCTACTACACGATTCACAACGGCATCCGGCTCACTGGGATGCCGGCGTCGGGCACAGAGGGAAAGGACGAGGACAGCTGGAAACTAGTGTTGTTCATTCGACATCTTCCGCAACTCACGCATGAGGAGGAACGCGAGATGGAAGCTCTCAATCCAAAAGGTCCAGGCGAGAAGCAGGAGGAACTGGACGAGGAACAATTCTTGAACGAAGACCAACCTAGCAATAAGGCGCCCAAATCACCAACCCATCACGATCACTAAAGGAGAAATTATGAAACGTGCTGTCGTAGTAGTCGCTTTGCTGTTCGCCCTTTCTCTACTGGCTGTTGCCCATGGAAAAGAAAAGCATGTCATGGGTACGGTCACCAATATTTCCGATACCTCGATCACGGTGGAAACTACGGCCAAGAAATCTGTAACGGTCGAAGTGAATGACAAAACCAAGTTCGACAAGAGCGGTGCCGCGGCAACTCTCAAGGACCTGAAAGTTGGGGACAAAGTAGTCGTGCATGCAGATGTGTCGGTCAACAAACTAGTCGCCAACGAAGTCCACTTTGGCCCCAAGGCAAAGCCTATGGAAGGGATGAAGGGAATGGAGGGCATGGATCACAAGGACCACCAGTAAGTTCCAGCGTCTTCGCGACCGACCAAGGGGGTGACCTCCACGGAACCCACGACGCGCCAGCGACCCTTCCCCAGATGACGCGATGTGGGGGATGGCGACGTGCCAGTCGGTCCCGACACGGCAAGCAGAGCAAACCGTTTCAAAACGTTTGTTCTGCGTGTTTGCGGAGCTTAGCCAGGACTAAAGATGAACGCTTTGTCCAACACTTACATCCCCGCTCTGCGATATCACCGGCTGACACGGTTCTACGACCCGATTGTGCGGTTCACAACTCGTGAACGTACGTTCAAGGAGGCGCTGTTAGGGCAAGCCGACATTCAAGCCGGTTACCGAGTGCTCGATCTAGGCTGTGGAACCGGCACGCTCGCGACCATGGTTAAGCGGAGCCATCGAGATGCCGAAGTGTTCGGATTGGATGCCGACGTGGAAACTTTGAAACTTGCACAAGAAAAAATGGCAAGGGCGGGTTTGGAGGTGCAGGTCGATCAAGGCTTCGCGTCCGCACTGCCTTACGCAACTGCGTCCTTCGATCGTGTCCTCTCCAGCTTGTTTTTTCATCACTTATCGGACAAGGTGAAGGACCAAGCGACGCTGGAAGTTCGCCGGGTTCTGCGTCCGGGCGGAGAATTTCATATCGCGGATTGGGGAAAACCAACCAGCTCTGCAATGAGGATTGCATTTTTCGGGATACAGATGCTCGACGGCTTTAGGACAACCCGTGACAGCGTCACGGGTGTGCTTCCTGAGATTCTTTCACTCGCTGGGTTTGAAACAGTTGAACTCACCCGTAACTATTCAACGTTGTTTGGAACGCTATCGCTTTATCGTGCGCGAAAGCCCCGGAGGGGCGAAGAGACGAACCATCCATAGGAGAGAAAAGTGCGAACATTCATTAGTCTGTTGGTGTCACTGTTGGTCCTTTCCACGACCTTGCATGCTGCCGATTCTGCCGATACAGAGGTGAAGAATGTCGTTCAGCGTTTCCACGAGGCGCTTGACCGGCACGATGTTGTCGCGATTGGCGCCCTTGTTTCGCCAGACGTCGTGGTCTTCGAGAACGGTCACCGCAACGATGGGTGGGCAGATTTTCGCGACAATCATCTGATCCCGGAATTCAAGGAACCGGCCTCGCCTTCCAAGTGGGAATTTGTAAAGGTGGTCACTGGCGCCGAGATGGCGTGGGGCTATACGAAACAGACGATCGACTTGACCGGGAAAGATGGCAAGCACGCCGGCTACCTGGTCTGGTCAGCTTATGTCCTCCAGAAAGCTGGATCTACATGGAGGGTGGTTTTGCTCGACTGGAGCGTAAGGCGGCTTGGTCCGGCTGACTGACGGCATCGCAGTGGCGGTTGGATAGCAGAGAATTCGCACGGTCGAATCGGAATCTTGCAGTACCTATCGTCAAATCGGGGATCATCGAATACCAATATCCGAACGCAGGCGGAGCGGTGTTCGGTTCACTCGTTTCGGGGTTCAAAAATGGACCACATGACACACCACGCCCATGGACAAGTGGCGGACTCACATGCCGGTCACCAGATGTCGGAAGCCCACGCCACTCACGACCGTCACGCGGGACACTCGGTCGCAATGTTTCGTGACAAGTTTTGGTTGAGTTTCGCTCTTACCATTCCGGTTGTCTTCTGGTCGAATGATGTCCAACACTGGCTCGGGCACAGAGCACCTTCTTTCCTCGGCTCGAACCTAATCGCTCCAATCCTCGGAACGGTGGTGTTCGTTTACGGCGGCCTCGTTTTCGTCCGTGGGGCCTGGAGCGAGCTTGCCGACCATAAGCCCGGCATGATGACCCTCATCAGCTTGGCGATCACGGTTGCTTTTGGTACGTCGCTCGCCGCAACATTCGGCCTGTTCGAAATTGAAGTCTGGTGGGAACTCGCGTCGCTGATCACCATCATGGTGCTTGGCCATTGGCTGGAAATGCGAGCTATTTCCCAAGCCAGTGGCGCACTCAATGCACTCGCCGCGCTGCTCCCGGACACTGCCGAACGCGTAAGCGGAACCGAGACCCAGACCGTTCCCATATCTGAGTTGAGAGTGGGCGACGTTGTCCTTGTCCGACCGGGAACTCGCGTTCCAGCGGATGGAGAAGTCGTCGAGGGTTCTGCCGATGTTGACGAGTCGATGATTACCGGCGAGTCCCGGTCGGTCGCGAAAGAGGCAGGTGACAACGTCATTGCGGGAACGGTCGCCGCAGGTGGAAGCCTTCGAGTCCGTATTACGGCAGTCGGGGAGCAGACCGCCCTGTCCGGCATCATGCGGCTTGTTGCGGCTGCGCAGGCTTCCGGATCTCGCACCCAAGCTCTCGCCGATCGTGCTGCCGCAATCCTTTTCTACGTCGCCGTTGCATCTGGCGCAATTACTGCTACTTACTGGTGGCTTTCAGGAGACAAAGAACATGCCCTGATGAGGACGGCAACTGTCCTCATCATTGCCTGCCCGCACGCCCTGGGACTGGCCATTCCACTCGTGATTGCAATCTCCACATCACTCGGGGCCCAGAACGGTCTTCTCGTCAAGGACAGACTCGCACTCGAACGTGCCCGTAATTTGGATATGGTGATTTTCGATAAGACCGGAACGCTCACGCGCGGGTCGCCCGCATTGTCGGGAGTCGCGGCCGCACCGGGCAGCAACGAGAGTGACCTCCTTGCCTTTGCTGCTGCTGTCGAAACCAACTCCGAACACCCGCTCGCAAAGGCAATCGTGACCGAAGCCAAGCGTCGAAACCTACCCACATTGGAGGCTGCCAGCTTCGAAGCGTTGCCCGGTCGAGGGGCACAGGCACTGGTAAACGGCAAAAGCGTCATTATCGGGGGACCGCGTTTGTTGACGGAGAACAAGGCAACAGTCCCCCCGGAAGTTGAAAAATTGACGACACCATGGGCGGCCGAGGGAAAGACAGTTCTCTATGTCGTCGCCGAAGGGAAACTGCTAGGCGCTTTCGCCGTCGAGGATGGGATTCGGCCGGAGTCCAATGAGGCCGTTAAGGAACTTCATCGCCTTGGCATCCGGGTCGCAATGATCACCGGAGACTCAAAGACGGTAGCCGATTCGGTCGCGAAACGCATCGGTATCGACGAAGTGGCAGCCGAGGTTCTTCCCGCTGACAAAGCAGCGGCAGTCAAGCGCTTTCAGTCTGGCGGCAAGAGGGTCGCAATGGTTGGTGACGGCGTGAACGACGCACCGGCGCTGGCGACAGCGGATGTTGGAATTGCAATCGGTGCCGGAACCGATGTGGCAATTGAGTCGGCCGGGATCGTGCTCGTGCGCAGCGATCCCCGAGACGTTGTGGGAGCGATCGAACTATCTCGTGCTACTTACCGAAAGATGATCCAAAATCTGGTTTGGGCAACCGCTTACAACCTTGTCGCCCTCCCAGTTGCAGGAGGCCTTCTGGTTCACAGGGGAATCGATTTGCCCATGAGTGTGGGTGCAGTCGCGATGAGCCTCTCCACCATCATCGTGGCTGCGAATGCACAGTTGCTTCGCCGACTGAATCTGCAGCGTGCGACCCTCTGAAATGGAGAACGTCCTTCGAAGCAAGACCCCCGGAAAGGTGCCCTCGCTTTTTCACGCTGCCGCTTCGTCAATGATCGCGAGTAGTTCTCGTTCGACGTCCTGTGCCAGGGTATCCATGGAAGTGGGGACCTCCTCCGGAATTGCTGTTTGAGGATAGGCGACACTGTCAGATTCATTTCTTCTGATCGTCCGCCATTCCTTTATCTTTCTTCGTCGTCGCCCCGGTCTTCTTGTGCATGTCCATTGGGTCCGGCATCATGGCCATGTGGTCGGTCATCGTCTGCATGTGATCCGTCATAGTTTGTAACTGGTTAAGCATCGCCTGCTGCAGTTCCATCTGGCTCTTCATGCTGGCTTGTTCCGTTTCCATGTGGCTCTTCATGGCGGCATCGGCGGCGGCCATTTTAGCCATGTTGTCCTTCATCAGAGTCTGCATCTGTTCCATCTGCGCTCGCATCTGCTCCATCTGCGATTTCATGGTCTTCATGTCCATGCCGGAACTTGGCATGGCGTTCTGGGCTTGCAGTGGTGCACCGTGAAAGCCCACTAGCAACAATGCAAGAATCGATACGAACAGCAGTTTTGTCATTGTCATTGCTTCATCTCCTGGGTGTTCTCAAATCAATTGCTGATAAAAGTCGGATCAGTGCGACTGCCACCGGCCACAGTTTCCTGGCCAACCGGAAACATTACCAAGCCGACGAGCGGCCGGTCTGTTCACGATTGCTCACATCTCTATTGCCAATTGCCAAACAGAGCGAAGTGGAAAGGCATGTGACGGGTTTTACGAATACAGATAGCGGTGGTGAACAGCAAGGTAGAGTTCAGCGGTAGAAATAGAAGAGCGGCCACTCTTCATCCTGCAATCTGTCTCGAACTGATCAGCAGCACTCGCAGGGGTTTCCTTTGAGTGCTTGCCAGCCCTCTCGGGCAACCAGAGGTATCAGGCACAGGGCGGCCACAGGGTCGGCCCAAGTGATCCCCCAGAAGGCATTCGCAACCAGACCTGCGAGCGCGATGATCGACAAGTAACCACAGAGTGCCGACTCCGCTGCATCTGCTCTCAGAGCCGCACTGGCAGTCAAGGCGGACAGCCGGCGCTTCTGCCGTGCGAGTAGAGGCATCACAACCGCTGCCACGATCAATACAACAATCCCAAGAGAGCTTGGCCTCACCTGAACATGCCCAAGGAGCGCCAGCGCAGCGACGAGCGCCACGTACGCCGCCAATGCGAACAGAAGGCCTCCCGTGATTCTGGCTGCCAACCGTTCTGTCTGCTCCCCGCTCCACTTTGACCGAAACCGCCAATAAACAACTACCGCGGAGAGGAGTTCGATAGCGCTGTCGCCGCCAAACGCGAGCAATACAGGACTATGGGCGCGCCATGCAGCACCGAGGGCAAAGAGCGCTTCAACCGTCATCCAGCCAATCGTGATGGCTTGTACCCAGATGACGCTTCGGACGACATCCCGAGAGTTTGCCAGCGCGGTCGAAGACATAGACTCATTATGAACGCTAAGCATCCATTTGCTAGTGGATTGGACTGCCCTCCGACTCCGCGAACAATAGCCCATCGCCCCCTGCGTGCCCAACGTACCGTCTCCCCAAACTTCGCCTGGGAAAAACAAGCTTGACCCTGGAATAAGTTCCAGGGTGTAACCTCAGTCTGAAGAGATGGAGGAATTCTTGCAATCAGGCGAATTGGCGCGCCTTGCGGGCCTGAGCAGTGACACTCTGCGGCACTACGAGCGGCTGGGCCTTCTGCCGAAGCCTCCACGAACGGCTGGCGGCTATCGGGACTACCCTGGTCACACATTGGATCGAGTTCGGCTAATCCGTCGTGCACTCAGTGTCGGCTTCTCCTTGCCAGAGCTGACGACCATTCTGAAGATTCGTGATCAAGGAGGGGTTCCTTGTCACCAAGTACGCTCCATCGCCCAGGCAAAACTCGCACAGGTCAAAGAGAAAATCCGAGAGCTAGCCGTCATGCGCAAGCAACTTGAGCAAATTCTTGAAAAGTGGGATGGCAAGCTGGATCGCGCACGCGAAGGGGTGCAATCAAGATTGCTGGAGACTCTGGCTGACGAGCCGACGCTGGTCCGTAAGCCTCTTACGTCACCTAAGAAGAATGGAAAGCGAGGTCGGATATGAAAGCAGCAGCATTCGCAGTGTTCCTGGCGGTAGCCTTAGTCGCGTACGGCCAACAAGAAAACAAACCGGACAGTTCTGCCGAACATCACTGTCAGATGATGAAGCACGGCGAGATGGCGATGGGCTTCAGCCAAGTCAAGACAACCCACCATTTCCAACTCACTGCGTCCGGTGGTGTCATCGAAGTTCAAACGAATGACCCAGCCGATACGACCACTAGGGATCAGATCCGCCAGCACCTGCAAGGAATATCCAAAGCTTTTGCGCAGGGGGATTTCTCTTCTCCGATGATGACGCACGGAAAGACTCCGCCCGGCGTTCCCGAAATGCAGCGGATGAAGGGCGACCTTTCTTACAAATATGTCGAGACGGATCGTGGCGGCAGAGTGCTCATCAGCGCGGCGAACCCCGAGACTCTGAAAGCTGTCCATGAGTTCTTGCGTTTTCAGATCGAAGAGCATCAAACTGGGGACGCTGAGGCGGTTCAGAAATGATGAGAGGGCACGTCCGGCATTTCGCGGGATAGCTCGTCGGTCTTATTCTAGGCCGGCGATCCTTCAGAGCCTTGTATCAGCAGCGCTTCGTGGTTTCGTGCCTGATGGGAGTCACCAAAGACAGGCGACAGAAGTGCTACATTGAACGCAATGCGTTCTGAAATAGAAGAAGCAGTGCAGCTCTTGCAGCGGGGTGACGACGCCGCTCTGGAGCAGGCTCTGGCTCTACTCCAAAATACCGTGTTCTCCTTTAGCATGCGGGTCTGCGGCCAGCGCGAGGACGCGGAAGATACCATGCAAGAGGTACTGCTCAAGTCGGTTCCGCACCTGCCCAAATTCGACAGCCCCAAAGCGCTCGTGGTGTGGCTCTATAAAGTGGCAAAGAATAGCTGCCTGATGAGTCGGCGCCGAAGCAAGTTCGCTCCGAAGCAGGATCTTTCCCTGGAGGAACTCATGCCCGATCGGAAAGAACTTGAGCAGATGGGGAGTGGCGGCAACATCAACCCGGAGGCGTTCGCGATCCGGAGTGAAGAAGCGGGTCGTTTGCGCGGCGCTATTCAGCAGCTGCCGCCACAATACCGTATTGTTTTGGTGCTGCGCGATATGGAAGGTCTAAGCGACGAGGAGGTTGCTGAGATTACCGGGCTGCGTTCCGGAACAGTCCGCGTTCGTCTTCACCGTGCAAGGCTATTCGTCCGCAAAGAATTGATCAAAGCGTTGAAACCAAGTTCCGGGAGAGCGGCCGTCGCTTCGCGAGCGTCTTCCCAAGAACAGCTAGGCAAACAACAGCCCAGACCCGCTCGATGCAAGGCCATGTTTGCAGAGCTCTCGAACTATCTCGACGAGCAGTTGGATGATTCGCTTTGTGAGGAATTGGAGCGACACCTGAAAGGCTGCGAACCGTGCGAGGCGTTCCTCTCTAGTCTCAAGGTAACCGTCGAACAGTGTCGAAGATCACCCGCAGAGCGCCCTGCCCGCGAGAAGGCAGTCGAACTGCGCAGGAAGGTGCTTGCTGATTACGAGCGCCTGGTCGCGAACAACATCCGACAGTAGTCATGGTTACGAGCCTGGCCGACTCAAGCCAGCCTTGCTCGGCAAAAGGTTCACGATCTCTTTTTCAAAGACTGAGATGTTGGTTGCGCCAATATGTTTGGCACTGATCCGGCCATCCTGCCCGATCAGAAACGCGATTGGCAATCCGAGAACTCCGCCATAAAGTTCACCCGTCTGCGCATTGCCCATTACAACCGGGTAGTTCATCTTGAAGCGCTGATAGAACTCGCGTACAGGTTCCGGTCCGTCATCCATAGAAACGCCGATGATCTGCAGGCCGTTGTCACCGTATTTGTTTTGTAGTTCGACGAAATGCGGGATCTCCTCCCGGCAGGGATCGCACCAGGTTGCCCAGAAGTCCAAAAGGACGACCTTGCCCCGGTAGGATGAGAGATCGAGTTTTTGTCCCGTTAAGTCGGGAAGTGAGAAATCGGGGGCCAGGGATTCTTTGCCGATACTCGTGCCCCTCTCGCCGGGGGGCACGGCATGATGACGGGCCATGAAATAGAGTCCCGCTACCATTGCGATCAGTGCCAGGCCACGGAGAATCCCTTTCTTCAATATGCCGACCTCAGCCCGGAAGCGTTCAGTTCCCTAGTCTCCCTTGGCAACTGAATAGCCTTTCTCGACCCAATCCGACCCGAAATTGTTTGAGATATAGAGAACTTTCACATTGGTGAAGCCTATCGCCTTGAGCGCATCGTCGGCAGGCTTGACGTTGGGACAGTGGCTCCACGGGCAGCAGCCGCAATACAGAACGATGAACTGATTTCGCGGCAAGGATTCCACTCGCTTCCGCAAGGACTGCAAGCCACTTTCACTGGAGGCCGGTCCAATGTACTCCGAGCCGGGAATGTGAGCCTGAGTGTAGAGGACGTGGGAACCCACTTGAATCATTAGCGGTTTCTCGCTCGTGTTGGACTGAAGAATCTTGACCAGTTCGTCGGGGTTGATCAGGCGGGAAGCCGGGATGAGGTTCGCCTGATACGCAAGAGCCACGGATGCCAAGGCAATGGCGACGGTCGCAAAGACGAGGACAAGAAGCGTCGGACGTAATTTGATACGAAGACTCATTTTGGGTTCTCTCCGCATTATCAATTCCTAATCATATAGGTGGCAAGAGAGAGAGCGGAACTCCGCGTATCGTCGAAATTTTCCTGTAACAAAATCCGCCCTTCTGCATTTATTCGTGTGCTTGGTCGATACGAACTGCAGGAGGGCAATCATGATCACAGCCAAAGTCGAACTGACTCAACCACTTAGGCAGCAGCGCCAATTCGTGTCCCAGACCGGAAGCGGCCATCACCTGCTGTTAGACGATGCAGCCGGAGGCACCGGACCGAAGCCGATTGAACTTGTCGCTGCCGGGCTGGCCGGATGTACCGCGTTCGACGTTGTCACCATTCTCCGCCAGAAATACCACCAGAAGGTCACGGGTTATGAGGTGCGGGTTGAAGCCGATCAAGCGGAACGCCCGCCTCAGGTATTCACGGCAGTGCGAATCCACCATGTGGTAACCGGCTTTGAACTTGACGTGGCGGCGCTAGAGGAGGCTATCCGTCTCTCCGAGGAAAAGTATTGCTCGGTGGGGGCGATGGTGCAGAAGACTGCGAGTTTTCACACAACCTACGAACTTGTTGAAGACAAGACCGAGTGGGTAAAGCCGGCTCAGGCTGCGGGAGTGCAAGGTTGAAAACCTTCTTCAAAGTGGTTCTGAGCCTCGCCGTTGCGTGGCTGCCTTTGGAGGCAGCCTCAGCTCAACAAGAGGCGCAGCCTTCGTCCCTCACCCTGCAGCAGGCGGCGAATATCGCGCTGGAGAAAAGTCCACTACGCAAGGCGGCGATTGCGGATACGAAGGTGGCCTCTGCGGGTGTTCGCGCGGCGCGTTCCTTCCTCATGCCCCATTTGAGTTTTTCTGAAACGGCAACTCGGGGTGATGACCCAGTGTACGTGTTCGGCAGCAAGCTACGACAGCAGCGTTTTACCGAGGCCGACTTCACTTTGAACAAGCTGAACACGCCGCTGCCCTTCGGCAATTTCAGCACGCGGTTTGGGGGGACCTGGAACCTGTTTGATTCGTTCGCCACTTGGCACGGGGTAAATCAGGCCAAACAGATGAACGAGGCTGCGGGACACCAGTTGGACCGCACGGATCAGGAGATAGTCTTCCGGGTCGTGACTTCCTACTACGACGTTCTCCTGGCAGCCAAGCAACTGGAAGTCGCCGACCAGTCCGTCAAAACTGCTCAATCGATTATGGACCGTAGCCAGGCGAGATTCGACAGCGGGCTGACTGTAGAGTCAGATCTGCTGACAGCGAAGGTTCGCATGGCAGCCAGACTGCAGGAAGTGATCCGGGCCAGGAACACTCTGGAAGTGGCGCGGGCTCAGCTAAACACGGCGATGGGTATGCCGCTTGATTCTTCGTTCCAGCTCACCGGAGGGTTGGCTGAACGCAGGTTCTCGATGCCGGCCGTGCAGGATGTTGAAAAGCAGGCACTCACAAATCGGCCTGACTTGAAGCGCGTCGCCTCCGAGGAGGCGGCCCAGCGGCAGAGCGTGTCCGTGGCCAAGTCGTCATTCGGTCCGCGGGTGAACGCATTTGCAGGGTGGGAAATGGATAACCCTACATTCATCGGCGGTGGCGGGGGCAACAACTGGCTGGGCGGGATCGAAGTGCAATTCGACATCTTTCAAGGCGGTGCAAAACGGGCGGAACTCTCCCGGCAGCGAGCCCTCGAAGAAAAGGTCGTGGCAATGAAGCAGGCAGCTAGCGACGCAGTTCGCCTCGACGTCAGGCGGGCCTACTACGAGACCGACGCCAACCGGCAGCAGATCGAAGTGGCCCGAGCGGCAATCGCCCAGGCACAGGAGAGTCTGCGCATCAACCAGGACCGCTTCGACAGCGGACTGACCACGATTACCGATTTGTTGGGCGCTGAAGATGCGTCGCGCCGCAGCCAGACCGACTACTGGGAGGCCGTCTATCACTTCCAGACCAGCTACGCCAGCATGGAATTGGCGAGCGGAAGCTTGACTCCGCAGTCTCCCGTGGTGATGCCATGAATCGTATGAATACCAAACGCGGACTTTCGTTTTTGGTGCTGCTCGCGGTTGTTAGCCTCGCCGGCTGTTCTAAAGAGAAAACCCGCACGGCTCCTTCGCCGGAAACCGTGCGGAACGTTCCCGTGCTCGCGGTGCAGCAAGCCAACGTGCCCGATTTGCTGGAAGCGGTAGGGACAGTACGTGCCGCCCAAACCAGTGACGCCGCCAGCCAAATGATGGGGAACATCGTCGAGATCCGGGCTCACGAAGGAGACCACGTTCAGCGCGGTCAAGTCCTCGCCGTAATCGACGACTCCCAGCCGCGAGCCGTCGTAGACCGCGCGACCGCAGCCGAGCTTGCCGCCCAACAGCAACGGGTGGGAGCAGATTCCGACCTAACCTTGGCGGAATCAACGTTGAAGCGTTACCAAACTCTGCTCGAAAAGAAATCTGTGAGCCCGCAGGAGTTCGACGAAGTGAAAGCCCGTCAACAAGCGGCTCTCGCGCGTCGTGACATGACAAAGGCAGGCCAGGCCCAGGCGCAGGCGGCATTGAGCCTGGCACGCACGTCTCTGGATTACACGCGGATTCGGGCGCCGTTCGAGGGCGTGGTAACGGGGAAGAAAGCCGATTCCGGCACACTGGCTTCACCCGGCATGCCGATCTTCACTATTGAAGACGTGCGCCACTATCGACTCGAGGCCAACGTCAATGAGAACGATCTCCGGTATGTACGAACAGGAGAGCAGGTTTCGGTCGTCATCGATGCCCTCGACAACGTGGGTGTGAAAGGTAAGGTTGTGCAAATCGTTCCAGCCGCGGACACCGCGAGTCGCACGTTCCTGGTGAAGATCGATTTGCCCACAGACACTCGGCTGCGTTCGGGGCTGTTCGGGCGAGCCCAGTTTTCTCGCGGCGAGCGGCAGGCGCTGTTGATTCCACGTTCTGCGGTCGTCGAACGCGGCCAATTGCAGGGCATTTATGTGCTGGACCAAAATAAGGTTGCGAGTTTGCGTTACATCACATTGGGAGAGCCTTCCGGTGCCGAGGTCGAAGTGTTGGCGGGCCTCCAGGACGGCGAGCGCCTCGTGGCCAAACCGGGTGCTGTGGACCTGAATGGCAAACGCATTGAGGTCCAGTAATGACTGATAGCAAATCCAAGTCGGTAATACAGCCCCCAAAGGGCTTGCGCCTGGCCGGTCGCATTGCCCACACTTTCATTGATTCGAAACTGACACCGCTGGTGATCGTCGCTGCGCTGCTTCTGGGTGCTTTCAGCATTCTCAAGACCCCACGCGAAGAAGAGCCCCAGATCGTGGTCCCCATGCTCGACGTTTTTGTTCAGATGCCGGGTGCATCGGCGGATGAGGTGGCACAGCGCGTCAGCCTTCCCATGGAGAAGCTACTGCGCGAAGTGCCGGGCGTTGAGTACATCTACTCGATCAGTCATCCCGGCGTGAGCATGCTGGTTGTGCGTTTCTACGTTGGCGCCAAAGAAGAAGATGCGATCGTACAGACCTACAACAAGCTCTACTCCAATTTTGACCGCATCCCGCCCGGCGTCTCACAACCAATCATCAAGGTCCGATCGATTGACGACGTGCCGATTATGGCCCTGACGTTGTGGGGAAAAGACTATGACTCTTATCGTCTGCGGCGAATCGCGGGTGAGCTAGAAAATTCACTGAAGCCACTCAACGACGTTTCTGAGACCAAGATCATAGGCGGGCAGCCTAGGCAAATACGAGTAGTGCTCGACACTCAACGGCTTGCGGCCTACGGCCTTACACCGGGCGCAATCGTCGGCCAACTCCAGAACGCGAACAGCCGTGGCCAAGCCGGTAGTTTTGCGCGTGACAATCGCGAGTTTCAGGTCGAAGCAGGCACCTTCTTCACCAGTCTCGAAGACCTGCGTCAGGTCGTGGTCGGGGTTCATGCCGGACGCCCCGTCTACTTGCGTGATGTAGCTGAGAAGCTTGAGGACGGCCCCGCCGAAGCAAACACCTACGTCCTGTTTGCCAATGCTCGCGGTGGCGCAGGACAGACAAGCGGGGCAGAATATCCCGCAGTAACCATTACGCTTTCCAAGCGTAAAGGGACGAACGCCACAGACATTTCTGAGCGCGTGCTGGACAAAGTCAAGGCTTTGCGCGGTTATGTACTCCCAAATGACCTGAACATCACAATCACGCGCAACTATGGTGAGACCGCGAAGGACAAATCCGACGAACTTCTCAAACACCTTCTGATCGCAACCTTGTCGGTCACATTGCTAATTGCGCTTGCCCTGGGCTGGCGGGAGTCGGGCGTCGTACTTCTGGCAGTGCCGGTCACGCTCGCCCTCACACTCGCCGTCTTCTACCTGTATGGCTACACCCTGAACCGGGTCACACTGTTTGCGCTGATCTTCTCCATCGGCATCCTTGTCGACGACGCCATCGTCGTGGTCGAGAATATCGTGCGCCATTTTCGGTTGCCGGAGAGCCGAGGGCGATCCTTATCTGAAATCGCGGTCGAGGCGGTGGACGAAGTTGGCAATCCGACGATTCTTGCCACCTTCGCAGTAATCGGCGCCATCCTGCCCATGGCGTTCGTGCGCGGCCTGATGGGTCCATACATGCGCCCGATTCCAGTGGGAGCGTCGGCAGCGATGTTGTTTTCGCTGATTGTCGCTTTCGTGGTTTCTCCGTGGGCGGCATTGAGGCTGCTGAGGAAACATGTGGGCGGTAGCGACAATTCCGGGCAGGAGACCGAAGGTTGGACCACCCGACTGTACCGCCGGATGATGAACCCGCTCATCCGCGACGCGCGCCGCCGCTGGATGTTTCTTGGTGGTGTCGTGTTGTTGCTCCTCGCGGCGGTGACTTTCGTCCCGCTAAAGTGGGTTCGCGTAAAAATGCTCCCCTTCGACAACAAGAGTGAGTTCCAGGTCATCATTGACATGCCCGATGGCACGCCACTGGAACAGACGACCCGCGTGGCGCAAGCCTTGGGACAGTATCTCGGCCAGCAGCCCGAAGTCATCAACTATCAGATCTATTCCGGAACGTCTGGCCCTTACAACTTCAACGGTCTTGTGCGCCACTACTTCTTGCGGAATCAGCCCAACCAGGCTGATATCCAGGTGAATCTGCTCTCGCGCCATGATCGCAAGGCTCAGAGCCACGAAATCGCACGACGGCTGCGGCCGGAGTTGGACAAGATTGCCGCGCCCTTCG
>Ga0070741_10004088_pt1 | contig 34663 bp, 28 predicted proteins | sample Coa_R1_4_FD_66440 | JGI IMG/M metagenome (GOLD analysis project Ga0070741, IMG submission 66440) | Surface soil microbial communities from Centralia Pennsylvania, which are recovering from an underground coalmine fire - Coalmine... | ecosystem: Environmental > Terrestrial > Soil > Unclassified ... | reverse complement strand
GCAACATCTTTTTGGACCTCCCTTCTTTTTTCTCCAGCGGTCATTCTAATCCGCCAGCTCCCTTACTTTTAATTATCCATCAACATGCTACTAGTTACTTCACCTAGAGCAGGCAGTTGCTATAATTATCGCTATCAGGCAATTACAAATGGCACATCTCTTGGCTCAGATATACTAGTTGCTAGTAATATGAAGGGATTGGTAGGGGCATTGGCTGATCTAAAACCAGACTTAATTTTCGTTGCAGGTTTCCCTCGGAAATTACCTCCAAATCTTCTGGAGCTACCTCGGCTGGGTTGCATAAATTTGCACCCTTCTTTACTGCCACGTTATCGTGGTCCCGATCCGCTCTTCTGGCAGTTTATGAATGATGAGACGCATGTAGGTTTCACATTTCATCGTATGGATACCGATTTCGACACAGGCCCGATTCTGATACAACGGCACATGGAAATAGCACCGGAGGACGATATCAGCAGTTTCTACGCGAAATTGCTAGATCAAGCATTGTCAACGCTGCCAGAAGTGCTGCACGCTGTGGCGACAGGTATGCCAGGTATACCACAATCTACAGAAGATGCTAGCTATGCACCGCTTTGTACGGAAGTTGAACGGCAACTAGATTGGACCCGCACTGCTACACAACTTCGTAATCAAGTACGCGCTTGGGGCTGGGGAGGAGCGCTAGCAAAAATTAATGGTCAAACTATACTCATACGTCGCACAAAAATTGTCAATAGTCCATTGAAGCCAGCAAGATCCGAACCTGGCTCGATACTCGAACGTTCTGATGAAGGGTTACTCGTACAAACTGGTCACGGTGTTCTTCTTATTGAAGATTTTGCATATTATGAAGTCACTCCCTAATGTATAATCACGCGACCTTTTCAAGAATAACCAAATGAGTTTCATAGGAGCGGCCAAAGTGGGAACAGACGCGCTCAGCCAGCTGGCTTGCAGAAAGCAGGCTAGTGGGTTCAATCACCGCCCATTTGCCATGAACCCATTTGGGCTCAATAGGATTGAGCCAAGGGCTTTGCGTCGGCAAGCGGAAAGGCAAGATGCGCACGCCTTTGCCGATCAGCTTGACCTGCTGGTTGTGCTCCCTGATCCAGGTGCGCACGATTTTGCTGACATACCAAGAGGCATTGTCCCAGATCAACAACCAGGCTTTTTTGCTCTGAGCTATCAAGCACCCGCAGCATCAATCAAGAAATTGAGTAGTAATATCACTTACGGGGTGTCCAGCGACAAAACGCAGCCACATTTCTTCGCGCATGGGATCATCTGGGGAACTCGTTTGCCAGAGTATTCCGTAACAAGCCAACGCTTTCGGGTCGGGGTCCCCTTTTTTCCAAGACTGCTCAACCAAGTACACTGGTTGTTCCTCATCGTGCCAGGTGTACATGCGAGGCTAGGTAATGCGACTCCACCACACCTCGTCCAGGAAGCCAGTGGCCCATCTGGCCTGTTGGCTAACCCAGGCAATCAACACGCGATTGCGCAGATGCTACAGATAGCGTGGCCACATGCCCTTGAGATGACAGCTGTTGGTCAGTTGCTCAAAGACTGTATTGATGAGATAGCGCACATGCCTCAAGACGGGACTTTGATAGGCCTCCGCTTGTGGAGAGTGGGCTTTGCGCAAAGGCGCTGGCAGAAGCAATCCCTTGCTTCGCAAGAAGGCTTGCAGATCAGGAAGCCAGTAGTTGCGATCTCCCAGCGCGATATCCTGAGTGCCCTCCAAGACCACAGGCTCAATCTCTCCATCAGTTTCATTGACTGGTGTCAAGACTGTATGCGTGATCAGGCTAAGCCAGCCCAGGCGCATATGCAAACGAAAGCCGTAAAAGGTCTGACGATTGGTATAATCCTTGCCATAACTGGCGATGTCGCGAAAACGGAAATACCAAGGGGCACATGCAAAGCGACAAACGGGCGTGGGCATGCTATCGATGATTCCCAGCAGTGGATCATGGCACACTGCCTGATCACGCAACCAATACTACAGACGCTCCTTGATGGCCCACAAATTGGCTGCTTGTCGCACAAACGTCGTGAGGTGCACGTGAGCCAACGCTGGGAAAAAGTGCGTGTAGTGCTCAAGGAAGTAGGCAAAAAGTGCCTTATTCTGGCTGAGCCCCAGATACGAGCCGACCACTTCGATGGTGAGCACTTCGCTATCACTCAGTTTGGGCAACGGGCCGCGTTGGCGAAGCCGTTGTCCTCGTGTGGTGATTGGTACCATCTCGTCAATCCAGCAAAACATGTTACAATGAAGTCATCCAGGTTCATGAAAGTCCCCTCAGAAGCGTTTTGTTGATTGCGCTGAGGATATTTCATGAGCCTTTTCTTTGGCAAGAAAACTTGCATATGCATTAATTAAGTTGTATCGTTCTATACGGAGAAAACATATATTAAATGAGATAAAATTTATTATTGTATGTAAACTGCACAATAAATTTTACTGTGCATTGTTCCTTATCACCTATATGGAGGTACGTCAAACATGATATCAGATTTTGTTCCCTTTCGCGTTCTAGAAATCGAACTAGAGCATCCTTTACCTACCATTTCAACGTTCGATGAAGAATCTGGACGGCACTATCGCCGTGCACTTTGCGTGGTTCGCTACCACTCTTGTCCCTTAGGGATAGTAGCTTTTTCTTTAGATAAAGGCGAAATCTCTCCACAGGCATGCGCCCAGCAAATTTGGCAGACCTTCCAACTTTCACTAGCAGATTCCAGGGGACTTTCTCATGTACTTTTGCGACAAGGATGTCTTCCACAAGGCTTGGCACTAGCGATGCGAAAGCGTAACCAAGATCCTATAAATAGCCACCGCCTCCTAGATGCCTTATCTCCAGTAACTGAGTTGAGTTCGACTGGTCTTCCTGCACAGGAGCAACCTGCATGTAAAAGAGAACGAGAACGCTTTGCCGCTAATGCTCCCTTTGTCAGCGTCATTGTTCCCACCCATGACCGTCCTCAATGCCTTGCAACCTGCTTGCGCTCTTTGTTAGCCTTACAATACCCTCAATATGAAATACTTGTTGTTGATAATGCTCCAAAATCATCGGCTACAGCACAGGTGGTTCAGCGGTTCAGCGAAGGGGAGTCCCGTGTACGGTATATACGCGAAGACCGTCCTGGAGTTGTCTCTGCACGTAATCGTGGGATAGAGGAAGCGAGAGGGAAGATACTAGCGTTTACTGATGACGATGTTGTGGTCGATCCCTACTGGTTAATTGAGTTGGTTCGGGCTTTCAGCCTAACTAAGAATGTAGCTTGTGTTACCGGATTGATTTTGCCTTTGCAGATTGAAACACAGGAGCAATTTTGGTTCGAGGAGTACGCAGGCTTCTGTAGAGGATTTAGAGGACTTGTGGTCAACGTGGTAGAGAAGTATCCAAAGATGGCTTTTTATCCTTACAAAACAGTCCACATTCCGCGCAAGACATTTCACCCTCATATGGTTTCAAGCTTCGGTACAGGAGCAAGCATGGCATTTACAGCAGCATTTTTACATAGTATAGGCGGCTTTAATCCTGTTCTTAGTGCAAATCGTCCAATAGGAGGCGAAGATATATATGCATTCTACCAGGGACTGTCCTATGGCTATACGCTAGTCTATGAGCCTGCCTCTCTAGCGTATCATCTCCATCGTTCTGATTACGCAAGCTTAGAGAGACAGATCTACTACTATTCAGTATCGTTTCCTGCGCTGCTTTTACAGGAGGCTTTCGATAGTCCACCTCGCTTCTTCGGTTTGCCAACCAAAGTATCCCGTGCAATCTTTATACTGTGTATTCTCTTCTCCATTATCCCTCGAATGCTTTTTCTCCTCTTAAAGACCAGCTTCTCAAAAAAGAAAACGTTGTGGGGGCGTGATCCCCGATACTATCCGCAAGGGTTAACATCGACAGAGTTAAAGGGAATGTTACATGGCGCTTTTCTCTACCTGATAAATCGTTGGGAAATAGGCAAGGAAGGTGTACCAGTACTCGGAATTAAGGATGCTTCTGAAACACAAGGAGATCAAGGATTGGCTTAATCGCTCCCCAATTCGCAGGGGAGCCAAAGTTGCTATGATTGCGGTAGAACCGTCTATCCTGAATTTATATATCAGTTCTACTATCTCGATATTGCTCTGCTTGTATCTCATACCAGTTCGCATATGTTCCATTCGCAGCAAGGAGTTCTTCATGTGTACCCTTTTCAATAATACGCCCTCTTTCGAGTACCAAGATCTGATCAGCGAGTCTTACTGTGGAGAAACGATGACTAATTAACAAACCGATTTTCTGCCCTATTAGTTCTCTGAAGTGTTCGATGAGCTGTTTCTCTGATAAGGGATCTAGAGATGATGTTGGTTCGTCTAAGATGACGAAAGATGCATTACGAATGAAACAACGTGCTAATGCCACTCTTTGCCATTCTCCACCAGATAATTCGACCCCTCCTCCAAATTTATGTGTTAATGGAGTTTCATAACCCTGGGGAAGTTTGCTAGCAACCTCATTGAGCCCAGACCAATATGCAGCTTGTTCTACGTCTATTCCAGTTTGTTCAAGTGTGAAGGAGCTGATTATGATATTTTCTCGTAATGTCAAAGAGAAGCGAGCGAAATCCTGATACACAGCACCAACACAGTTTCTTAAGGAAAGAAGGTTGTACATTGAAAAATCAGTATTGTCAAGTTGAATTACACCCTCAACAGGATCATACATCCTCGTGAGCAACTTAACAAGTGTACTTTTGCCTGCACCATTTTCTCCTATCAATGCAGTGATTGTACCCGGCTTAAGGTGTATATTTATATCTTCTAGAATAGGGCGTTTTTCTATAGGATAGGAAAAACTTACCTTCTGTAAGTTTATACCAGAAGTAAAAGGTATAAGAGGTAATTTCTCTTTATCTTTTGGACTAAGCATAATACTCGGTTTAGCATTTTCCTGAAATGAGAAGAGCCTGGACATTCCACGTGCGATTACTTGAGACTGCCCAACGAAAAGAGCTAAGATATTAAGATTAGACTGCCCTTGTAAGACAGTATTGAGATATAAAGCGATATCTCCTAGCGTGAGATGATGCATGCTAGCCTGAGCTATAACATACCAAAGCCCTCCTCCCAGTGTAAGTACGTAGAGTCCACTACAAAGGCTGGATAATTGAATATGGATAATCCGAATTTTTTTCATCTCTGCCAATGTTTCCTTACTACGCCTCTTAAATCGTTCTAAGAAAAAATCTCCTAATCCGAAAACACGAATTTCCTTAGCTGCGGAAATCTCCGTTAAAATCTTGGTATAATAATCCATTTCACGCGCTGCCCTCGATTGACCAAACATCGTCATATAAGTGCGGTCAGCATTGTGTATTTCTGCCCAAATATGGGGAATACTAACTATAATCATGATCAATGCGAGTAACAAGCTTAGGTGGGCAATCAGAAATAGCGATCCAATCAGCGTTATCATCGTAACACTGCCAGCGCGAAATAATCGTAGCATAAAGGCTAACTGACCAGCAGTGATCTGCAATAGATGCACCTCGTCTTGAAATGCAGAGTCCTCGACTCTTACCAGATCAACGAGCTGTGTACCTACCTCTATCAATCGACGATCAACTTCTGCCGTTATATAGTTTTGTAGTTTACCAATCAATGTTCCTTCGAGAGGTTCTAGAGCATAAAGAAGCACGAATGTAAGAGAATATAAAGCTGCTAGTAGGATAGTATATAGATTGGTATGTAATCCACCCTTCCTTGTGAGGTCATCTACTAAAAGTTTGAACAGCCATACTTGGAGAACAGGGAGCACACCTGTTACAACTGCAATGCTTATATAACCAGTTAGAGTTATTGGTGAAGCACATGTCAGAATAGAAAGGCTACGTTGAAATCTCCGTAGAGCATTAACTGTTTTACTTACACGATCACGGATTCCGTAAAAGAATAAGGACTTCTTCTTGTTCATACTTATCTCCCCTTTTTACTTTTCTCCAGATAATGTGCTGCTTGTATGTTATAGAATCTTGCATAATTGGCGTTCAAGATCATAAGCTCAGCATGACTACCTTCTTCCTGAATACGTCCATCTTGTAAAAAAAGGATTCGATCCGCCATACGAACAGTTGAAAAACGATGACTAATCAGGAGTGTTATACGGTCACGAGTTAATTCACGAAAATGGGTGTAAATTTCGTATTCAGTTTGCATATCTAATGCAGCCGTAGGCTCGTCAAGAACCAAGACCTGGCTATCACGCACAAAGGCACGTGCAAGAGCGAGTTTCTGCCATTGTCCACCAGAGAGGTCGAGACCACCAAAAGTGCGACCCAGCATTGTATCTAATCCCTGAGGTAATTCAGCAACAAAAGAAGTTGCATCAACCTTGTGTACGGCTTCCCACAATTTTGATGTGTTTTGAAGAGCATTTATCTGCCCTAGCCCAATATTTTCGGCAACGCTTAGATCATAGCGAACAAAATCTTGGAAGACAGCACCAAATACTCTGCGCAAGTCATTCAGGTCATAATCGCGCAAATCTATACCGTCTAGTAAGATGCGTCCAGCAGTTGGATCATAAAGACGTAGTAACAATTTGACAATAGTTGTTTTTCCTGCACCATTGTGCCCAACCAGAGCTACACATTCACCTGGTTTCAGATTAAATGAGATATCCTGCAAAATAGGTTTACTCTGCCCAGGATAGGTGAAACTAACGTGATCGAAAATGATGCCGTGTTGAATTGGTCTTGGTGCAAAATATGGGAAAGCCGCAACAGGCAGATCTGGTAGAGCTTCTAAGAGACGAAAGACACCAGGTAAGAAATGTAGGCTTTCAGGCAATTGCGCTCCTAAGACTCCTAATCTTCGTATTTGACTTTGCAACAGAGTAATGGCACCACCAAAGAGTATTAAACTACCAAGACTAAGACGGCCTTGTATAGTCAACCATACTATATACGTAAAAGCCAACCCCATGATAGTAGACGACAATATATTAACAAGTGCCAGAGTACGTGTCAAAGGATCTCTTGTAGCATTGAGATGTGTCATTATGGACGCAAAGAGTGTATTGTAGCTTCTAGAGAAAAATAAGCCAAGTCCATAGAGCCGTACATCCTTTGCAGCGTCAATAGTAATCATTATATTACGATAATACTCTAAGCGTCTTGCATCCGGGGTTTGATTATATAGAATTCTGGCATTACTTGATATGTATTTCCACCAATATACTATTGATGGTAGAGACGAGATGAGTAATATCAATGGAAGCAGCACGTGCAAGCTTATAAGCAGTAGAAGAATACTGATGATAGTGAAGGCACTCATGAGTATTGATGCTCCATTTATCATGATATCAAGCCCGAGACGATGGGCATTATTACGCGCACGATTGAGATCATCAGCAAAAGCAGGGTCTTCAAAACGGGAAAGTCCTTGCCAATGATTAGCTGCATGTATGATGTGCTCTGTGACGTAGACTGTAAGCCGATCTGCCATCATTGTTTGAAGTGTCTGGGCTGTAAGCTGGAATAATTGACCAATCACAACAGTAATAACCATACATGCAATCCAAATGATAAGAGGAAAACGTAATGCTAATGGATCAGAAATAGTATGATTACCAGCGTCACTAATGGCCCGATTAAGCACCAGACGAAAGAAAAATAGATTTAGTAGAGGCAAAAAAGTCTGGAGGATAAGGAATAGGAGAATACCAAATGTGAGAAGAGGGCTACAACGCCAAGTGAGCTGTATTGCTGACAGGAGCATTCGTTTTGACTTGGTCAACGTTTCGCGAAGGGGAAAAAGACTATGTAATATAAATCGTCTCAAAAGGGTAATCATAGAATGTTCCTTTTCTTGAAAACTATTTAACTTTATACGCAGGATAATCTGGCTAGAGCAGCGCTCATGAATGTTGAGCTACCTCTCTAGTTACAGAAAGGGGATATAGTAATAAAGAAGCGGATCGAGAACATCAATAAAATCATCCAAGTTCATGAAGTTCCTCCTCATCAGGTTACTCATTGCCTGGGATAGTAGACTTCATGCTCCTTAGAGTTAAGTAGCAGGATGATATCGCCATTATCATTCCCAAATAGGAAGATTTTATTCATCCGTTCAAGCCTTTCTAACATCCCTTTAAGTTGATGCAGTTTCTTTATAGTGGTTCCTTTCATCATGATATCGACCAGCCCCAAGATGCACAATTCATTCATGAAATGGTAATGAAGTACTCTCTGGAGAAGTACTTAATAAACCTTGTTCACCAGCCCATGCAGCTAGTGCAGGTAACGTAGGTACCCCTAATCGGTGGCGGAGAGCCTCGAGACGATGGCGAACTGTATGATGACTTAAACCTACTATGTCCCCAATAGCTTTGTAACGGAGCCCTTGAGCACTTAGCCTTATTAATTGCTGGTCTTGGTCTGATAGAAATGGGCTTTTGTTCCGTTGCCTCTTCTGAGGAGTAGATCTAAGAGATGGGCATACAAAGTCATTTAACACATTCTGGAGCCGCAGTCCAAATTGTTGCGCATCCCCATCGCAGATTAAGTAGTTTTTTATTCCTATTGACAATAACATGTGAGTAAGCTGATCAGAAGTATTCTGGCAACATGATAGGGCGATTATTTTGAGCAAAGGATAGTTTGAAGCGATAAACCGGCATATTGTGATCATTTGAGTATCTTCATGAGGTAAATCTATGATAACTGAGTAAAATGAATCTTTTGACAAAGTCGAACTCACTGTCTTGATTGAACAGTGGAGTAAAGGTATAACTTGCCATCTTTCCATTTTACTGAATGCTTCTTGCAAATAAGACAAGATGAGTGGTCGTTTTGTCAACCCCAAGACGAGTCGTTCCATTAGCATTCTCCTATCTAGCAAGACTTGACCAGGATTCCGATGAGCTAGTATAAATGATTTTACGGCCTCGTGGTTATTTAGAAGCATTTGCATCAAGTACCGCCTATCTATCTCTCTACCTTCAGCCTTGATTAAATTATACAGCAATGCAACCTTAATGCATCAAAATTTTACAATATGATTTATTAACCGTCCATACATCTTTTGTTGCTGAACATCAAAATAGATGGGCATGCTCAATTCGCGAAGTGAGAAACAGAAATCATAGGCACATCTAATTAAGATATATCCCTCCTTTCGGCACTTTCCAAGGAGTTCGTATGAAGGCATTTTGAAGATGCAATATATTCATGTATTACTCATTAAATACTTAATCGTGCTTAGACTCACCGAGAGCATGTGTGCACATGCTGAAAGAGACAAACCAAGAGCATGTGATCAAATGTATTCTATTGGCTCTATTATTTTCTCAGCCCCTCTACTTTTTCATTGGCTAATAGGGATATCTTGAGGGCAAGTTCATACTGTAAAGATAAGTATCTTACTATAAATAGTAAGATACGGTTTTATCTCTATAGAGAGTAACATAAAAAAAATATCTGTCAATAATGGAAATTTGGTGTCAAGAGGACAATAAGTCAGCTTCTTCTAGAAGGGGTTTCTTGGGAAAATATAAAAAATAGGAGAATCGGAGGAAAACTAGCAAAACATTTCCCACGCATCTTGTCATGTGAGAGGGTGGAAGAGGCTCATCTTCAGAAAAAATGAGGTTGTTTGCTCATAGCGAAAGAGATCTCCTGTAAGCCTTCAGGGGGAAACGCAAGAAGTCAGAAGGTTGCTAGACACGACAGAGAACGCGCAGCCGTTGACCATTTTCGCTGCCTTCGCGGCCTATTTCTCCGATGTGCTCGCCATCCATACCAGCAAGAAGAAGCCATTGTCAGCGATGGTACACTTACGAGTCTGCAAACAGGAGAAGAGAAGGAGACCAGAGAGGCTGGGCAGCAACGACATCCAGAGCAGTGGCCTGATGGAGCGCTGGCAGAGCCAGAGCAGCCCACCTACCCCAACAAATGCGTTGCGGCCTGCCCTTTGGGCTGCTTCTTGGGCGGTGACGCACCTTGACGTATGGTTGCACCGCCTGCTCTGGTGGCGGGACCACCCAAATGGGATCGATCCAGGGAACCTGGACGCGATGGCGGGTCGATGGACCAATGATGCTGAGGTCGCGTCCGTAGCGCACTGCTTGCACCTTTGGGCTCAGTCCAGCCTGAAACCAGCCCGGCGTCAGACGGATCAGCAGCGCGATGGAAACGTAGAGGACCTCGATGCCACTCTCTGCGGCCACCTCCACTTGCAGCGCGTGATAGACCTGTGCCAGGATCAAGCAACACCACAACTGCACCTCGATGACCGCCCACTTCGCACTCCAAAGATGATGCAGGTTCAGATGATCGCGTGACGCACGCGAAAGGCCAGTTCAATATCCCAGCGTCTGGCGTACAAGCGCACCACATCGGCCACCGACAAGACGCGCGGGTCCAGCACATTGACCAAGTAGCGATAGTGCCGCCCATGTAGCCAGAATTGGATCAGTCGCACGGGGTAACGGGCCCGGTCGCTGCGATGGCTGCCCAGATACACGATGGTATCAAGCACACCATCAGCCTGATAACAGGCGTGGGCGATCTGCTAGCTCACGCGGTTGGCATAGCGACTGATCCACCAGATCCGGCGAGCCGTCAGACCGTCCAGCAGCGCAAAGCTGGAATAGCCGCGATCAAAGAGCAGCAACACCCCTGCCTGCACAGCGGAAACCAGAGGGGCGAAGAACTCCTTGCAATTGGTTTGGCATCGTGGCACAACTGCACGCGCACCCACTGTGGGCACCGCAGATCAAACAGTGCGCTGATTTGGCCTGCCAATCCCTCTTTGCTGCCCTGTGTGACCTCACGCAGCCAGGGCAGGAAACGACTGAGACGATCCAGTGTGCTAGCATCGACGGCGTAGACCGTGCTAGCGAAACGTGCCAGGGTGCGATTTTCCCAGGGCACCAGACGTGTCCGCAGCCATCTGCTCACCTGCTCAAAGACGGCGTACAGTGCGCTTGCCGCTCGCTCAATCCGGTTGTAAATGGCTTGATCAGACACCTGAACTGGGGCAAAGTGACCCAAGGGGTGCGAGGTAATCATGCGCCAGACCTGCAATTGGGCGTTCCACCCCCATAGAAAACACGAGCTGTATGGCCAAACACAGATGGCTCCAACTGACGGTGGGTGGTCGCCCCGCGCCTTTCTTGGGGATCAAGAGCTCCTGGCAGCGTTCCTGCATGACCCAGAGCGCCTGACGTGCGTCCAATTGGGGCCATGTTGGCTCTTGTTCCCATAAACTATCATTCATGGTGGAAGGGTTCCTTTCTTATCGTTCTCATGTTGAAGAAAGTATCCTCCTCTTTTTTCGTTCTGACAATCCTCCTTCTTCATTTGTTGGAGTAGGTGCAGAACGGCCCCACGAACGCAAAGCACATCTGCTGGCAGGAGCGCAACTTCGTGCGATCAAGGAGAGCTGGTACACTGCCTCAGTGCAGCAACAGCGAGTCATGGTGACGACCCTTTTGGAGCCAGGAGGGATGCAGTATGCTATCGAGCAGGAGAGGATGGTTGTGCTTATCCCACGTTCCCCATTTCTCTCGTGGTTTGCTCAGATTCCAAGTGTGCGCCTGATGCACATGGAGCAGGGAAGTAGGATTGTTCTGGAACCGTCTGCTGCACAGCTTAGAGAGGTCCCTGCATCCGACAAAGGCAGACGAAGTAGCAAGCGAGCATCGCCAGAGCAAGAACCTGTGCAAGGCGTTCTCGCCAAACGCTGAAGACCGCTACAACGTCGTCCCGGTCCAGACCGCCCGGCATGGAAAATCGACCCTTCACGTTGGCCGGAGGTAGTCAAGAGGATAGAGCAAGGCGAATCGCTGCGCCAGGTGGTCCGAGCGTACCAGGCGTCACACGAAACCATCCGCCGTGTGCTTGTCACGGTTCAGGGGCTAGGGGAGAAAAACGGATCGCGGAACCGACATACACGGGAAAAAGAGGTTATTTCGGTTCCGCTCTTGGGCTAGGGAAGCGTGTAGAACAGGTAAAAACAAAAGAACCCGGCAAATTTGCCGGGTAAAATAGGCGTATAAGGTGCGTGTCAAACAATAGAAAACATTAGCGGAACCGACGGGATTCGAACCCGCGATCTCTTGCGTGACAGGCAAGCATGTTAGGCCACTACACCACGGCTCCTTGTTCGCTTCGGCGCTCTCTGTAAGCACCTCTCACGTGGCTAGATAATACCAGACTGGCCCTTTCCTGTCAATACCCCTGAACAGCAATTTCCAGCATTTTTTTCGTTTCTCTTAAAAACTCGTCCTCTTCTGGCGCCTGCATACGCCCTGTTGTCGTCGTAGCAGGGTATAATACCTACATGAGGCCAGGTGCGCGTCATAAGAGTATATCTCTCTTTCTGTATCTCGCTGGAGGCAGCAGTGACTGAGCCCGAATCTTCTTCTCAGCAGCCAGAACAGTCAATCCGTTCGTCCTCTGATGCGACACAGGGAACGGTTGTCTGCTCGATTTGTCGCGCGGTTTACGCGCCGTCGCAATCGCAAGCCTATCTCCTGCAAGCCCCACCAGTTGCGTTAGAGTCGGCCTTTATGAGTATGTGTCATTTTTGTTTTCGTTGCCGCCGTCCAGCCTGCCCCGCTTGCTGGGATGATGTTCATGGGGTCTGTGGCGAGTGTGACAAAGAGGCTAATTTACCTTTTCGCTCCTCTGCACCTCCCCTGAATGGTGTACTCTTTTCCCCTTCACGTCAAGCCCAGCAAACGCGTACGCGCCCCGCCCCCTCTTCCCTTGTCTGTGTGCGTCCCGGTCGTTTCCAACAGTCTTTATCTCCCTCCACTGATTCATCTGCAGCCAAAGCTACCTGGCAATCCGTTACAAATGCCACCTCTAAGAGACCAATACGGAAGAATGGCTCGAAGAAGCGACAAAAGCCAGAAACTGCGGCATCTCATTCTGATCGCTCTTCTGCTTCAATCTATGCCGATGTAGCAGAGCTTGAGACTCGACCAGGGCGTCGTATACGCACGACAAAACGCATTAAGAAAAGTATAATAACCCTCTTCTTTATCTTGCTTCTTTTGTTAGCATCTCTAATTATTGTATCCGAGGTATCAGCAAGCGCAAATGCATTTATTATCAGTGTGCTGCATGTTGACATTCGAGCCGAGATAGCGTATCTTTTGCAACTAATCAAACAACATCTTTAAAGCGTGGTTATTATGGGGCATGATATCCTGGTGGATGGCTACAATGTCATAAAAACGAATCTTATGTTTCGCTCTCTAGAGATTAGGGATCTTGCGGAGTCTCGCGCCCTGCTCATTCAGCAGTTGAAGAATCGTTATCGTCAGACAACTCATCGTGTGATTGTGGTCTTTGATGGCAACGGGGCAAGGGAACAGGTGAGCCACAACGATCACATTCGCATCATTTTTTCACGTCACGGCGAAACGGCTGACAACGTGATCGCTCGTTTGGCTGCCGAAGCTCGGCGGGAGGGACGTACAGTAGAGCTATACAGCAATGATGAAGAGGTACAACGCTCGGTGGCACAGCAGGGCGGCAGCGTCCGTACTACCAGTCAGCTCGCCTCACATCTCAATGCTGCTCCACGCGATTTAAAGGACCGTGTGCTGCATCGTCAGGCTATGCGTCGCATGTATGGACTAGATCCGCAGTACAAAGCGGATGATGAGTTAGATCTCCAGGATCGCTCAGTCGGCAAAAAGAAAAAAAAAGGAAAATCGTCGCGCCGCTATAAAAATAGAAGATTTTGAATATAAGGCACCAAGCATAATCGAGCGTTCATCCCTGCATGTTGTGCAGGGACGAACATGTATGCTCGATTATGCTTGCCCATCTCTTTACTTCTGGACGACCGAGGGCAGTTCCTCTTTTGAACCGAGATCCTGTGTGGATATTGGTCCTGGGAGCGCTGGTTGTCTGCCAAAACGTGTGCGCAAAACATAAAGAAGGCCTTCGATGAAGATTTTGCGTGACATTTTGGATTTCCCAACACGGCGATCCATGAAGATGATGGGAATTTCGACGACCTTGAAGCCTTGCTGTAGGACGCGATAAACAAGTTCTACCTGGAAGGCGTAACCCTGCGATTGAATGCTATCCAGGTCGATGCGCTCCAGTACCTTGCGACGATAACAGCGATAGCCCGCCGTACAATCGTGTATGGGTAAGCCCAGTACAGTGCGCGCAAAGATATTTCCGCCACCGCTGATAAAGCGGCGCAGTAGCGACCAGTTAGGTGTTCCACCATTTTTTACATAGCGAGAACCGATGACCAGATCAGCCTGCTTGATAGCCTGCAAGAAATCAGGCAAATAACGCGGATCGTGTGAAAAATCGGCGTCCATCTCGAAGGCGGCATCGTAACCGTGATCGATAGCATGCTTGAAACCGGCGATGTAAGCTGTGCCAAGACCAAGTTTGCCAGGTCGGTGCATCACGTGCACGCGTTGGTCCTCCTGATGAATCTCATCAGCGAGTTTCCCCGTACCGTCGGGTGAATTATCGTCAATGATCAAAACATCGGTCTCAGGCGCGTTCGTGAATATCGCCTCCAAGAGTGGTCGCAGGTTATCGTACTCATTGTATGTGGGAATAAGAATTATCGTTTTCATACAAGTGTTTCTCCTGTGTTCGCCCATGTCGAGGCCGGTTGCGAATCCACCTGAGGTCCATCCATAGGCGATATATATGTTTTCTTGTGATCCTGCTCCTCCCCACCATCTTCCAGTTCGGTTGTGACATCTACACGTTGGATAACACGGAACGTGAGCAAGGCTCCTACGCCAATCAGTAGGCCAAACCAGAGCGTACAGAGGCGAATGAGCAATGTGGCGGCTCCTCCTATGGTAGCTGATGTTGCTAGCAAGATGCGTGTGAGACCTAACATACTGCCATCGACTGTCCCTAGCCCCCCTGGCAGGCCAGAGGCGGAACCGACCAGCGATGCAACTGTCATAATAAAGGTTGCTTTCAGGATGAGGTCGATGCCTCCTGTTATCCCTAGCCCGTTGTAAACGAAATACAAAGCAAAACATTCTCCAGACCAGGAGATCATTCCGATAAACACTCCGAGTAGCAATGGCCTCCATTGCAGCAAGGTGTAGGAACTTTCGTAAAAGGCACGTAACGGGTTCACTATTCGTAACACTAGCGGCAACCGTTCACCCACGCGTGCTAGCAGGTTTAATAACGCGAGAGCAAGAGAACGGTTCTGTATCAGGATAACCCCTGCCAGGCTCATCACCAGCAAAGCGAGCAGCAATTCCCAGCCAAAGCGGTAGAGCACCAATCCTGCTGCCGCTAAAATCAGTAGAGCAATACCATCGGTTAGCCGTTCTGCCACAATAATAGGTGAGGTACGGCTGATAGCTGCTCCAGTCGTACGTTTGAGTAGATAGGATTTAAGCAATTCACCAACCTTGCCCGGTGTAATTGCCATTGATAGGCCCGAGAGAAAGATGAGCAAACTTTTGCCCGGCGCGATCTTGATGTTCAGGCGTCGCAGATAATACTGCCATTTGATAAAACGCCCAGAGTAATTAAACAGTGTCAAACCCAGGATAAGTGGCAAGTATTCCCAGCGGAAATGTGCCAATGCCGCTATCATTCGTGGTATATCCGCGTAGAAGGCGATAGCGACCATCACTACAAAGGCCAGCACCAGCGAAAAGACTATGCTGGTGCGCATCTTACGAGTAAGCAAATACGAACTCCGTTGTTATGGTGATACATAGAGTACTGCAATAATTAAGATCGTACATAACAAAACGGTTCCAAACATGTGACGGTCACGTAACAGGACCTCTTCTGGGCTTCCGCCTTCCATTCGCATATAGACCAGGTAAAGGTAACGAAACATGCCATAAAGGACAAGTGGCACCGTGATGATCAGGCGATGGTTGCCTGTTGGCCCTTCGATAGTGTAGAGACTGTAGGACATCAAGGTTGCTGTCACGACGATGGTGATCATCTGGTCGAGCATAGGAATACTATACTCTTTTAAAATCTGCCGATGATTGCTGGCCTGGCCTTGCAAAAGTACTAGTTCGTGGCGTCGTTTACTGAGCGCCAGAAAGAGCGAGAGGAAACATGTTACCAGGTAAAGCCAGGGCGAGATCTGTACAGGTATGACGACCGCCCCCGTAAGTATGCGTAGGACGAAGCCGCTGGCGATCACGAAGACATCGATAAGCACAATATGTTTTAAATGCGTGCTATAGAGTACCATCAAGAACAGATATGCCAGGATGCTTATGGTGAAAAGGAAGTTTGCACCACCTAATGATGTGTAGATGTTGTGCTCAACCGGTAGCCTGAAAATCAATAACGTGAGGAGACAACATCCCAGCATGAGCACTCCCATCGTAACAATAGCCCATGAGATAGGTAATCTACCAGAAGCCAATGGGCGTTGGCGTTTTGTTGGATGTTGTCGATCTTTTTCTAGATCCAGCAGATCGTTGAGAATGTAAATGCTACTGGAAGCAAAGCAAAACGTAATAAATGCCAGTATTGCCCGTTCCAACGAAGGGAGCAGAAATAGCTGTTGTGCAAACACAATGCCGATAAAAACCGATAAATTTTTTGTCCACTGCCGGGGACGTAGCGCTGCTAGCAAGGCCAGTATGCGCCCCTTCGTCCCCATTTTGGCATCTGCGACGCTATCTATAGATGTGGGGGGAATGCTGTTTTGCTCTCCCTCGTGTGCTGCAAAATCGTTGCCTCGTGTCGTAGTCGTTTTATCCAATAATACGTTCACCTCAGCGCATAATGAAAAACATCTACCTGACGTACGTAGGAACGGATAGTGCTTTTGCTGGGTAACAGTCTCTCCAAAAGTCCAGCTATGCTCCCTAGTAGATGCGTCTCTTCAAATCTGATGCTCGTAACAGTGTGATGCGGTGCTTGTCCGTGCTAATGAACTGTTTATCGGTGAAGTAGCCTAACACTTTGTTGACGCTCTCGCGTGATGCCCCAACCATCGATGCCAGTTCTTGCTGTGTCAGGCGCACTTCGATGCGCACACCATCATCAACTTTGCTACCGTGCGTGTCGGCTAGTTCCAGCAGCTTTTTCGCTACGCGTCCGTAGACATCCAGGAAAATCAGATCTTCGACCTGCTGATCCGTTTTGCGTATGCGCTGGCAAAGTACCTCCATTACCTGGATAGCAATCCTGGGGTTTCTCATAATTGCCTTGTGAAAGTCGCTGCGCTGTAATGTATAGCATTCCACTCTCTCCAGGGCGATTGCATCTGCGGAGCGAGGCAATCCGTCAAGCAGAGCCATCTCACCGAAGTATTCGCCTTCGCCAAAAACGACAAGCGATATTTCCTGTCCATCTGGGCTGATCAGGCAAATTTTTACTTTGCCTTCTTTTATGACGTAAAGTACCTGTCCAGGATCGTCACGATGAAATATGACTTCTCCCGACTTGAATGTCCGTTTTCGAGCGACTGATGCTAAATCGTGAGCCTCATCGTCGCTCAAGCCGGTGAAGATGTTGACCTGTTTGAGATAGGCAGCTTCGGTTTCTGCATTCATAGGTTTTTCCTTTACATTTCAATAGCTTTACCTGCTCGGTGCAGCCATGATAGCATAACCCTTCCCTACATGCAATTGGTATCGCAAGCCTTGTGTAGCTCTCGTCCGTTTCATGGGCTGCTAATAACATAGACGCAGAGACTCCCTTTTTTATACAAGTCTTGTCCGAGTAGGCTTTTATTCAGCAATATAGCACGTAGTCACCTCGTGTGCTATAATATCTTAGTACTGAGGTCGGAATTAGTTCTTTCTATCTCAATCTTTTTCAATTTAATTTATAAGGAGAGTAGCACTGGAAGTCTTTTCCCATGCTGCTTGTGAGGAATAGGAAACATGGCGGAAACGATTACTGCCGACATGGTTATTCATGATGTGGTGACGAAGTACCCTGCAACGGTAAAGGTGTTTCATGGACATGGCCTTCCGTGTACGGCTTGTGCTGTCGGCTCACGAGAAAGTATCACGGGCGGGGCACGTACACATCGCTTTCCCCCGGAGAAACTCGAACTGCTGCTGAAAGATTTAAATGCGGCTGTCAAAGGCGAACCTGTCTCGGTCGCTCCTAAAAAGGCCCCCGTTGGGCGTGGTATTCCCCTGACGATGGCTACCGGAGCTCCTGACCGTAAAATTAAGCAGGTGATCGCGATTATGAGTGGTAAAGGTGGCGTTGGCAAGTCCCTGGTGACTGGCCTGCTGGCGGTTTCGCTGCGGCGGCAGGGGCTGCGGGTTGGTATTCTGGATGGTGATATTACTGGCCCGAGTATTGCACATATGTTTGGTACCTCGTCCAGGCTAACCAAGTCTGCCAGTGGTGGTATTGAACCTGGGCAGAGCAAGGACGGTATCAAGATCATGTCCATGAATATGATCCTGGAAAGAGAAGAAGATCCCGTAGTATGGCGTGGCCCGATGGTTTCTAGCGCTATCAAGCAGTTCTATACCGACGTTGACTGGGGTCCACTCGATTTCTTGCTGGTAGATCTGCCTCCTGGCACGTCCGATGCACCCATGACGGTGTTGCAATCGCTACCTGTTGATGGGGTGGTGATTGTTTTCTCGCCACAGATGTTGGCGACGATGGTGGTGATGAAGTGTGTCAATATGGTACGCCAGCTCAAAGGTGTCATCGTTGGGGTGGTCGAGAATATGGCCTACTTCCAGACTCCCGGCGGCGAGCGGTATGAGATCTTTGGTCCTAGCAAAGGTACCGAACTGGTCGGTATGACCGATGCCCCTCTATTGGGCCAGTTACCCATCGATCCGACGCTGGCGTCATTGTGTGATGATGGGCGGGTCGAAGAATACTTCGCAGAAGCATACGAGGAACTTGCAACAAACTTTATCAGCACCTTGAAGATTAAACGCTAAATATCTTCTTAAGGACCACTCGCGTAGCGACACTCCTTGCGGTCAATCGCGAGCGGTTTTGGATTGCAATAAAAATCTCCTCCATTTTGCTTACTGAGCAAAATGGAGGAGATTTTTATTGCAAGAGCACTTCTAGAACGATCAACCTTTATATGCTATGTGTCACATAATATAATGCAACAACTCTATGTTTTATAGAACAAGAAAAGTGTTGCATCAAAAAATTAGTATACATATATATCGTGATTTAGGCACCGCCACGTGCAAAAACCATCACGGGAACAGTCAGAACGATTAGTTTTATGTCCTGCCAGAGTGACTGCTCTTCAAGATACTCAATATCCATTTCAACCATATCGTGAAAGGTCACGCGTGACCTTCCATAGACTTGCCAGAAGCCCGTCAATCCTGGCTTGCCAGCCATACGCAGCCATTCATGCGGCGAGTACATCTCAGCTTCATAGGGCAGCGGGGGGCGTGGTCCCACCAGCGACATCTGTCCGCACAACACATTCCAGAACTGTGGAATCTCATCAAGGCTGGTCTTTCGGATAAAGCGTCCGATACGTGTAATACGCGGATCTCGAACATCCTTATATGACATGTCGCTTTTTCCGTCGTGATTTAGCTTCTCACCATTCATATATTTGATAATCTTTTCACGGTGAGCACGCTCATCGCTATTCACATACATAGACCGGAATTTGAGCATCTCAAATGTGGCACCATCTTGCCCAACACGTTTTTGACGAAAAAAGATCGGGCCTTTAGAGTCGAGCTTAATACATATCGCGATAACCACCCCAACCACGAGAATAAAGGGTGCGATGAGTAGTGTAAATGCTATGTCTAATATGCGCTTAGCTCGTAAATAGCTAGAATTGATACTGATCGTTCGGACGGGTGCTGTTTGAACAACCATTGTACTCTCCCCTAAATGCAGATTTGAGGTCATTCTTTCTTTGAATATACCCCTCTCTGGTAGTTCTGTAGTCAATCTTAGCCTATGCTGGTGTATAATTGGTGAGGATTTTTATGGAGATATGGTAAAGAGTTGGAAAATCGGTGGTAAAAACGTAAGATTAGTCCATTTAGGGACTACTGGTGTAGTTTGTCGTGGTTATGTATTCTCCACTATTTTGTCGTAGTTTAACCCATCTTACACCCCGCTGAGTATCCAAACATTACTTCCACCTGTTACTATACTGATTATAGGTCCCCTCATCGGGTGCCTCGTCTTTTATTATGGAAGGAGTGGTAAGGAACGGTGCCGTCTTTTAGAGTACCTCTTGTTGATTTACGTGCTCAATATCTCGCCCTCAAGCCTGAGATTATGGCTGCTTTTGAGGAAGTTCTTGATAGTATGCAGTTGTTTCTTGGACCGAAACAGCGAGCTTTTGAGCAGGAGTTTGCTTCGTATTGTGGTTGCCAATTTGGTATAGGTGTATCAAACGGTACCGATGCCCTGGCTCTGGCTCTGCGCGCTTGCGAAATCGGTCCTGGTGATGAGGTTATCACTGTTTCTAATACATTTATTGCTACGGTTGAGGCGATTGCTAACGTAGGCGCTACCCCCGTCTTTGTCGATATCGAGCCGGATAGCTATCTGATGAATTGGCGTCTGCTTGAGCAGGCTCTGACGCCGCGTACACGCGCTATCCTTCCCGTGCATCTTTATGGACATGCCGCCGAGATGAAGCCGATTATGGATTTTGCTCGTGCTCGTGGTCTGCGTGTGATCGAGGATGCCTCTCAGGCGCATGGTGCTACTTATGAAGGACAGCGCGTTGGCAGTTTTGGCGATATCGCTTGCTTTAGCCTGTACTTTAGTAAAAATCTCGGCGCTTTTGGCGAAGCTGGTATCTGCACCACCAATGACAGCGAGCTCGCAGAAAAAATGCGCATGCTCCGTGATCACGGCTCGCGTGTTCGTTATCTGCATGAGACGATGGGCATGAATGTGCGTATGGATGAATTGCAGGCTGCCGTCTTGCTTTTGAAAATGCCCTATCTTGAGCGCTGGAATGCCGCTCGTCAGGCCCATGCTGCTGCTTATAGCGAGCAACTGCGCGCTGTTGTCGATGCGGTTCCCGTGGAGAAGTCCTGGGGAACACATGTGTACTGTTACTACGTTATACAGGTCCCCAATCGTGAGCAGTTCCGTCAGGCTCTGGAGCAAGAGGGCATACAGACGAATATTCACTATCCTACACCTATTCATTTGCAGCCTGCCTGTGCTCGCTATGGCTATCAGCGCGGCATGTTGCCTGTTACCGAAGAGGTAGCTCCGCGTATCGTTTCGTTGCCTATGTATCCAGAACTTACTGAAGAGCAAGTACAACTGGTTGTCAGCGCAGTCAAGAAAAATGTTGTGTCAGGTGCATCGAAGCACTAGCAATACCTACGCGTGTGTATGATAATCATGCTACTATATGACACAACATAGGAAATGTGTATGGGAAGCTTAAAAGTAGTAAATATTAAAGGATACAAAAGATGACTGATCTACGTTTTGGTGTCGTCGGTTGGGGATATTGGGGGCCGAAGATTGCTCGTAATCTCGATGGTTTACCTCAAGCGTCGGTTTCATGGGTAGCCGATCTGGATGAGCGCCGTCTGGCCTCTGTGATGGTCAATCAGCCCTGGATACACACTACTACCAATATAGAGGAAGTTCTAGCCTCGGATGTTGATGGGGTAGTGCTTGCTACGCCTGTGCGCACACATTACAAGTTGGCAAAACAGGCTTTGCTCAATGGCAAGCACGTGCTGGTAGAGAAGCCGTTAACGGATAACGTTGCGGAAGCAGAGGAACTGGTTGCGCTCGCTGAAGAGATGAATCGGGTCTTGATGGTTGGGCATACTTTTGAATATAGCCCTGCGGTGAACGAGTTGCGCAAGCTTGTGCAAAATGGAGACCTGGGGAAAATTTACTGTATTGAAACGGAGCGTTTGAACCTGGGCCTGTTCCGCAATGATATTAACGTCATTTGGGACCTTGCTCCGCATGATGTCTCGATCCTGCTCTATCTATTTGGTCAGCTGCCCGAGGGCATCAAGGTGCAGGCGCATGCTCATCTGCAGTCACGCATTTCTGACATTGCCCATCTCGATCTGGAGTTCGCTGATGGCATGTCGGCGCATATTCATGTGAGCTGGCTCCATCCCTGCAAAGTGCGTCGCGTCACGGTTATTGGTGATGCCAGGATGGTCGTCTACGATGATACCAATCCTGCTGAAATGATCAAGGTCTACAATAAAGGTGCCGATGTCCATGCCGATCCAGGTGTTTCTTATCGCTATGGCGCAATCACCATCCCTCATATCGACTGGATGGAGCCCTTGCGCTTAGAGTGTGAGGACTTTGCCAACTCTATTCGCACAGGATCAAAGCCCCGTGCGAACGGTGAGGTTGGCCTGGCAGTAGTGCGTGTACTGGCAGCTGCCCAGGAAGCGCTCGAAAAGCAAGAAAAAGTCGATATGACAGCCGTCGTTCGCTAGGTCCCACTATACTGGCCAACGGCGCTCTCAAAGCAAAAATTATATCCCTCTTTGGACACAGCCCAAAGAGGGATATAATTTTTGCTTTGAGAGCGCCGTTGGATTATGCTACGCCAGCACGTAAGGCTTCCAGTGTGCGTGCCAGACCTTCAGGAAATTTGATCTGCGGGTCGTAGCCAAGCAAGCGTCGTGCTTTACTGATATCGGCAAGGCTATCGCGTACATCGCCAGGACGTGCGTCCCGATATTCGGCCTCTACCTTTGTGCCTAGCAATTCACCTGCGATGTGCAGTACGTTATTGAGTGAGATACGTTCGCCACAACCGATGTTCATAGCGGCTCCAACCGCGTCGGTTGATGTGGCTGCCAGCAGGTTTGCCTGCACAACGTTCTCAATATAAGTAAAGTCGCGCGTCTGCTCACCGTCTCCAAACACTATCGGACGCCGCTTCTCAATCAGTGCCATCAGGAAGCGCGGGATAACGGCTGCATATTCTGATTTTGGGTCCTGTCGTGGCCCAAAGACGTTAAAGTAGCGCAATGCCACAGTCTCAAGCCCGTAGATACGTGTGAACACTCCACAGAGCAGTTCAGCGGTCAGTTTTTGTACCGCGTATGGGGACATCGGGGCTGTGGGCATTTCCTCGTATTTGGGCAGCGTCGGGGTATTGCCATAGACGGATGAAGAACTGGCGTAGACGACGCGCCGTACCCCTGCATCACGTGCTGCCAGCAGGACGTTTTGTGTCCCATTGATATTTGTCTCCAGTGAGAGCACCGGATTAGCGATAGAGCGCGGTACCGAGGCCAGTGCGCCCTGGTGAAATACAACCTCTACCCCTGCTACGGCTGCCTTGATGGCCTCCGCATCCCGCAAATCCCCATCAATAATTTCTATTTTCCCCGTAAATTTCCTGAGCACTTCCAGGTTCTCTTGTCGCCCGGTTGCCAGATTATCAAATACGCGTACCGTTTCACCTTGTTTGAGCAGCGTCTCTGCAATATGTGAACCAATAAACCCCGCACCACCTGTAATCAGGTATTTTGCTGAAATCTTACTCATATCTTTTTATACGCACTATAACTTCCTATGACTTTTTCCTATGCTTTATTTCAGGAAGATCTGCGCTTTTCCCCTTTCTGCTTTAAAAATTCGACTTTTATTCAGCTTCAGGCTTATGTCCTGACACAGCACACTTTAACAGAATCGTTGACCTAAAGCAATCATGGCAGTATCCTCGAAGCTGGTCGGAGAAAGAAGGACAGAGCACAGCCTCTCCTCCTTCCTCCAAGGCTGCGTCTACCAGGAAAACCCCGAAGAGATCAATTGATTGCGCACTGGGTACCGGAGTACTAAATTCTACCAACCGCTGAGAACTGCCCGTTTATGTATTGTAGGGGGTGTAGCGATAGAGTTCTGCTGTAGCAGACTTTATCGCTCAGGTGGTTGGCCTGGTCAAACGCAATTTCTGTCAATTAAACAAGGTAGAGGGTCATTCCGGTGTTGGTACATAGATCGAAAAAACAATTATCCTTTCTGCTGGCATTACTTCTCGTGCTCATTCTGGGAAGCGGCTGCGCGTCAGATACTGTTGGCAGTAATGTCGCAACCCCGACAGCGAGGGCTATAGCGCAAGGAACACCACTAACTATTCCTGTTCCAGTATGTCATCTGTCCTCCTGTACCAATCTTACCCCTGTGCATGGTGCGCGTGCCTTTACAGATACCTGGGAGAATATCCATCTTTTTGAGACCTTTGACTTCAAAGTATCCTATCCTCGGGCAATTGCAAAGTACTATGACTTTATCTGGGGAGCAAGCGCGGCAAATGCCTATGCCTATCGTCTTGGCAATCCAAACGTTATGCTCAGTTACTATATGACGATGAACCGTTACGATGGTACTTTCACGGACACCGAGCTTGGCAAACAGCGCGGCCTATCGTACTGGAAAGCTGTTCATCCCGATTGGATACTCTACAAATGTGATCGTACCACTCCTGCCTACGAGTACCAGGACCCCAATATGCCCTTTGATTTCTCTAATCCTGCTGTGATCAACTGGCAATTACAGACATATGTGCAGCCTGCTAGCGCCATCTATGGCTATGATGCGCTGGCGGTCGATAACGTGAACATGGAGAACATGTTTGCCGCATGTGGGCACTATGATGCTAATGGGCAGTGGGTACAACAGTATAGTGGTCAGAACGTTGATCCACAGTGGCAACAGGATGTGGTCAATTGGCTTACCAAAATGCAGAACGCCCTTCACGCGCTTGCACATCCTATGTTGCTGATTGCCAACTTCAGCAGTGGTGCTGTTCCCCTGAATAGCAGTACCGCGCAACAGGCGTTGGTGCATGTCGATGGTGTGCTGGATGAGAGTAGCTTTACCCATTATGGTGAGTATCATTTGCCAGACGATCAATGGGTACAGATGGTGCAATATGTCCAGGCCATGCAACAGCAAAACAAGCCATTTTTCATGATCAATGAGTTTAAAAACGCCAATAACGTGAGCCATGACGACATAGAGTGGGTGCTTGCATCGTACTTGATGTGCAAACAGCGCCTGGCGTTCCTCTATATCTCACAAATCCAGGGCTATGGATCTGACAGCAGGATTTCTCAATATAGCCTCCAGATAGGCAGCCCGCTTGGTGATATGTACCAGGCGCAGAATGTCTACTGGCGCGACTATACCAACGGCGAGGTGGTCGTCAACCCTGGTAGCAACCCTCTTACCGTCGATACGACCAGTATCAAACCTTCGACCTCATTCGTTGATGCTTACGGTCAGAAGATGAGCCAGTCATTCACCCTGTCTGCTCACTCAGCCAAAGTGTTGATCAAGCAATAACGAAGCGCGCCTGCAGCGCTCTTGTCCAGATATAATTTTCTCCCCCATTTTGGGCTCTGCCCAAAATGGGGGAGAAAATTATATCTGGACAAGAGCGCTGCAGGCGCGAACTCAGAGCTAGTGCCCAACAGGTACAGAGACAGAATCAGGAGCTGGTTGCTCAGTCTCTGGCTCAGATGGTTTCGCTGCTGGCTCTGGCGTTATATGGAAGAGTTTCTGATATGCAAGACGCAGCTTCTCCCTGGTGCGGCTCCATGCCAGCTCATCCTCAACGCGTTTGCGACCGAATGCGCCCATCTTACAACGCAAGTCTTCATCATCAAGCAGTATCTCGATCTTATCGGCGAAATCTTCGACAAGATTAGGCTCAGCATAGAGTGCAGCTTCCTGCGCCGAGTACCGCGTCTCTAGCAGGTCGAAGGCTACAATTGGTTTGCTTATAGCCATATATTCCATCGCTTTGAGCATGGTACAGTAGTCATTCAACTCGTTTCTGGGATCGGGACACAGGCCCACGTCTGTTACCGTGAGGTAGCGTACCAGATCATTTTTTGCTACCCAGCCGGTGAAATTGACGTAGTCGTCGAGATCCAGTTCATGGGCAAGTGCCTGAAGCGTAGGAAGTTGATCGCCATCGCCCATTAAGACCAGGGATATATCCTGCCGACCGCGCTTGTGCACCAGTTCATGCAGAGCACGTAGCGTATAATCAACGCCATCCTGCAAGCCCATAACGCCGACGTAGGCCAGCAAGTAGCGCCGCCCTTTCTTGAGTTCTGGCTCAGGCTCTCCTGGTACTAAGCGGTTGAGATCCGGTCCATTACGCACTACAAAAACCTTCTCAGGACGACAATGACCGCGCTCGATCGCATTGCGCTTCTGCGATTCATTGGTCGTGATCACAATATTCGCGGTCTGATAGGAACACCATTCAAAGAACAGGAGCAGCTTATACAGAGATTTCATGCGATCTTTGAAGCGCACATGAAATAGCTCTGGAGATAGATCGTGCTGGTCGAAGACGAACTTTTTGCCAAGTAGGCGATACAGCAGGCCGATGGCAAAAAACGTGTCAGGCGGATTCGCCGCATGGATCACGTCAAAGCCGTGGCGCTTCCATACTTTGAAAGTCAGCCCTAACGTGTTGAGCATAGCTGTCATATATTCTTTGATATAGTCGGTAGATTTGTTAATGGTCATTGACAGGGGGTAGCGGTAGATATGGATATCGTCTATGCAGGTATACAGTTCCAGATCACGGTCTTCTCCCTGTGGACAGATCACGCTCACATCATAGCCGAAGTCGTGCAATGCCTGTGCCTCACGCCAGACCCGCGGATCGGCTGGCACCGACAGGTTCTCTACAAGCATGAGAACTTTATTTTTCTTTGGCATATACTTCTTCCTTTGTCGTAGTCTGCGTCCTCTCAACCACTGCCACTTTTTTATGCGTTACCAGTTCATAGACGGCGATTACCTGTTTTGCCACAAAAGTACTATTTAGATGCTGAATATCCTGTCTGCCGGTTGTTGGCCCTTTGTGCGCGAATGCCCGTTCCAGCCCTGCTGCCAGTTCCTCTGCGTCATGCGGGCACACACTACAACCCTCTGTACGACCAATCACTTCTGCTACGTCACCTACGTTCGTCGCCACGACCGGCACATTGCAGGCCATCGCCTCTTTGACAACGTTGGGTGAGCCTTCAGCAATCGATGGCAAAATAAGCGCGTTACTTGCATTCATGTATTGCACCATCTGGGCGTGCGGAACACTTCTTGCTACTATTAACTCGACATCCACGCCCTTTTTGCGCACTTTTTCGACGGCTGCCTGGGCCAATGCAAAATTCTTGACGGGAATGTCCGGGTTGTTTGCGAAAAGCACATAGTAGCGATCCTGGTCCCAGCCGAGGGCGGTGCGGGCCTCGGAGCGTGGTATGGGGTGGAAGTGTTCAAAGTTCACTCCATTAGGAATGACGAAGATCCTCTCCTGTGGACCACCCGCCGCTTTTTTCATCTGCTCGGATTTGACAATCACGGCGTCCACCCAGTAGCACAACTTGCGGCTGATCGCTGCTACAAAGCTGCTTTTGCTGCTATAGCTGCCATCTGCTTGCACGGTGCCCAACACATCGTCTCCCCAGTAGGCGGCGACCACTGGAGTTGTCCATTGTAAGCGCGAGACGAGACACCACAGGCCATAGTGCCCATGTATCACGTCGTAGCGCCCCGTCAGCGATTTGAGAAACACCTGTACAGCCGCGTTTGCATAGCGCAGCGGTGACGGACCTGGAGGTGGAAGCAATACATCCATCTCCAGACCTGCCGCGATGAGCGAGTCTACCTGACTTTTGCAAAACGTGCCGGCGTAGGGACGCTCTTTCGTCGGGTAGGCTCCGGTCACCGTCAAGACGCGAAATGGCTTCTTGATAGGTGTTTGCTCGTTCAAAGCGGGCATCGCATCACACTTCCTTCCTGATCGACTAAAGCTGCGGAACTACCGTCCGCTCTTCGCTGAGCATTTCCTCGACGGAGCCTTGTGGTATTTCCAGTTGCGGTGTATCGATGAAAACACGGAACCACAGTTCAAGGCTTGCCAATGTGAATAACTGTGCCTGGTAGTTCGTTTTTCCTTCCAGGTGATCGCGTACCATACGTGCTACAAACTCATCGTTGAAGTAGCCGCGACTGCGCATACGTTCCGAGAGCAAGAGTTGTGTGATCAGCCCGCGTTGCCCCTCGCGGAACCAGATGCCGGTTGGCACGTTGAAGCCCATCTTCTTGCGCGTCAGAATCGGCTCTGGCAGAAAATCGGCAAAAGCTCGTTTAAGCAAGTATTTTGCCTTGAAACCCCTGGTCTTGACGTTTGAGGGAATACTGGCTGCGTACTCGATCAGTTTGTAATCGAGCAGCGGGATACGCCCTTCGAGCGAGGCTGCCATCGTCATCTTGTCGCCCTTCATCAACAGATTATCGGGCAACCAGATTTTGGTATCCAGGTAGAGCATCGACGAAAGGCCATCTCGCTGCGGATTGCGTTCCAGCCAGCGGCGGAAGTCGCGGCTCGAATCCAGATCGATTTGTGCCTTTGTGCTCTCCGCTAGCAGATTTTCTTTGAGTGGACCGTTAAAGATGCCAAACCAATTCATCCAGCGCTGTGGTGTATCCTGCGACAGGTTGCGCGAAGCCATCTTGAGTTTGCGCATGCTGTAGGGCAACTTATCAATCAATGGTTGGAGCATGCCATCGCGCAGCGATTTGGGGAGGATATGATAATAGTTTGCCAACCAATCGACGACGTACTTGGGATAGCCTGCGAACAATTCGTCACCGCCCTCGCCGGAAAGCACCACTTTGACGTGCTGCCGTGCCAGCTTGGAGACCAGGTACACTCCCAGGTCAGAAGGCTCGCTGACTGGTTCGTCACGATGCCACGTCAGTAGAGGCCAGTACTGCGTGAGATCTGAGGAATTGACGACCAGTTCATAGTGGTCCGTGCCGAAGTGATCTGCCACCATTCGAGCATAAGGCAGTTCGCTGTACTCGGGATGATCGAAGCCGACCGCAAAGGTTTTCACCTTATGGTTGGTCAGCTTGCTCATAATACCCGAAATGATGCTCGAATCGACGCCGCCGCTCAGCATCGCTCCTACGGGCACATCGGCCATCATGCGTTCCTCGACGGCGCGATGCACGTGTAGCTTGATGCCGTTGACATAATCCTCAATCGAACCCTTGATCGTTTCCCCGAAGGTGAAGTCCCAATAGCACTCTTCGCGCATCGTATCGTTCTCGAAGAGTACCCAGTGGCCGGGCAGTACCTTGTAGATATTTGCGAAGAGTGTTGCTGGACCCGGTACATAGCGCACGCTCAGGAAATCGGCGAGCGCCTGCACATCAGCCTCGCGTTTGACTTCCGGGTGTCCCAGGATCGATTTGATCTCGGAAGCAAAGGCGATATTGCCATTGATGCGCGTATAGTAAAGCGGTTTCTTGCCTGCGCGGTCTCGTGCCAGCAGCAAACGTTTGCGCGGCCCGTCCCAGATAGCGAGGCCAAACATACCATGCAGGCGTGCTATGCAATCAACGCCATACTCTTCATAGGCATGAATGATCGTCTCCGTATCACAGTTGGTACGAAACTGGTGTCCCTTCTCGATCAAATCCTTGCGCAGAGTCTTGTAGTTCCAGATTTCTCCATTAAAGACGACCCATACATCGCCAGTTTCGTTGCACATGGGTTGGTGACCACCGCTCAAGTCAATGATGCTCAGGCGTGCAAAGCCTAACCCAACTGGACCATCGAAATAGGAACCACTATCATCCGGCCCGCGATGAGCTATCAGATGCGTCATCTGTTCGATTACCTGTGGAGAGACTGGCTCGCCGCTGTGTGCGTTAAAAACGCCACAAATGCCACACATAAACTTCTCCCTTATCCCTTAGAGATTGTTTGTACTTGCGGGCTTCGCTCAACGTGAAGACCGGGGCTGTCCATATAAACCTGGAACCACAATTCCAGGCAGAGCAATGACCATATGGCCGAGCTATGATTCACCAGCTTTGTGCTTTCGTGTGCTTTTAACAGATTGCTGATAAACTGTGGATTGAAGATACCGCGCTCCTTTGCCCGTGACGATTCAAGCATGTTGTGTGCGTAACCGGTTAGTTCGCCACGGAACCAATGCTTCATGGGGATGGCGAAGCCTTGTTTTTTGCGCGCCAGGATCTCTGCCGGCAGCAGATCTGCTGCAACTCTCTTCAGTAGATACTTGAGCGTCCCATTTTGCATGCGCAGCGAAGAGGGCAGCGATGCGGCATATTCAGCCAGATGCTGGTCAAGCAGAGGAGCGCGTGTCTCCAGGGAGTTAAACATGCTGGCTTTATCAACTTTGACCATAATATCGTCGATCAGGTAGCCGCGTGCATCAGCGTACTGCATCTGGGCCACGACATCCAGATGCGAGACGGCTTTAAACTCGCTCGTGTGCCGTTCGTAGGGATTGTGATGGCGAATTTTCGCGAAGTATTCCGGCGTATACATCAATTCGCGTGTGCCCACCGGAAAGATCATTGTGCCCTGAACATAGCGAATCGGCAAGTCGTTATGGATATTGCGCAGGCGCTTTTTGCCGCGCATGCCATCGGGCATAAACTGGCTGCCCATGCCTAACAGATAGCGCATAGGCCCAGGAATGCGGCTGATGGCCAGTTCACGTGCATAGTGTGTATAGCCAGCAAAGATTTCGTCGCCTCCATCGCCCGACAGTACTACCGTCACATGCTCGCGTGCCAACTTGGAGACATAATACGTAGGTAGCATCGATGAATCGGCAAAGGGTTCGTCATAGGCCCATACCAACTGTGGAAGTACCTCTATAAGGTTCGGGCGCACGAAAAACTCGTGGTGTTCCGTGCCAAAGTGCTCAGCGATACGTCGTGCGTAAGGCAGTTCGCTATAATCGTCTTCCTCAAAACCGATAGAGAAGGTCTTCACCGGCTGTGACATCATCTGACTCATCATGCCTACCACGATACTGGAGTCGATGCCACCACTCAAGAAAGCGCCAAGCGGCACCTCACTCATCAGACGCACTTCTACAGCATCTTTGATCAGAGCGCGTACCCGCTCGATAGCAGTTTGTTCATCGTCGTTGCATGTTGGCGTAAAGGGCAGATCCCAGTAGCGCTGCGTTCTGATATTGCCGTCTTCGTAGATCAAAACGTGCGCGGCGGGCAACTTCATCACACCCTTGAAGAGGGTATTGGGTGCTGGAACGTAGCGGTAGACCAGGTATTCATCGAGCGCTTCGTGGTTTACCTCACGGGGAATACCAGCCTCAAGAATCGACTTGATCTCGGAACCGAAAATCAAGCGTTGACCATCCCAATAATAGTTCAAGGGCTTTTTGCCAAAGCGATCTCGGCCAATTAGTAGGCGATGGCGTTTCCTGTCCCAGATGGCGAAGACGAACATGCCGCGCAGGTGCTTCGCGCAATCCTCTCCATACTCCTCATAGGCATGAACAATCGCTTCCGTATCGCTATTTGTCTCGAAGTGATGTCCTCGTGCCCGTAACTCATCGCGCAGGTCACGATAGTTATAAATTTCGCCATTAAAAACGATGAGAATGCTTTTATCTTCATTATAGATGGGTTGATGTCCGCCTGCTAGATCGATAATAGAGAGACGACGCATGCCCAGAGCCACCCCGTCACCGACCCAGGTACCTTGATCATCTGGGCCGCGATGACGGATGACTTTGCACATGCTATCGATAAGCTGTTCTGCGCTGTCCTGGCTACGTTCCAGGTCTATAAACCCGGCTATTCCACACATACGTCTATGTCCTTTGAATACTGAAGGCTGCTAGGCAGCTTCTCTATTGTTTTACCGGTTATTGGTTATTTGTGTTGATTTGCTCGGTCTGGCATGGATTGACGAACCATTGGCTGATGCATCGTCTCCATGCGTATCTCCTTGAGTATCCATATATGTCTGGAACCACAATTCCAGACATAGTAGTGTCCAGATGGCTGAACCGTGATGCGCTTGCAGATCAGGAGCCATGTTGTCGATTTTGGTGTTGAGAAGCTCATTGACGAACTCTGGCCGGAAGATACCGCGTTCACGTGCGCGTTGTGAGCTAAGAATGTCATGTGCGAAGCCCGTCATATCGCCGCTGAACCATTTAGTGAGCGGCACGGCAAAGCCATGTTTGGGTCGCGCCAATACCTCTGACGGAATCATCTCGGCGGCAATTTTCTTCAAGAGATACTTGGTTTGCCCCTGATGTATGCGTAACTCCGGCTGTAGCGTAGCAGCATATTCGACCAGATGCTGATCGAGCAAGGGGGCACGCGTCTCTATCGAGTTGAACATGCTGGCCTTATCGACCTTGACCAAAATATCATCGGTAAGATAGGTGCGCGTATCAACGTACTGCATTCTGGCCGTTGGGTCCAGTCGCTCGACTTGCCGATACAGCTCCATATGCCGTTCCATCGGGTTGTGATCGCACACCTGCGAGAAGAAATCCTCGCTGTACATCTCGGGGCGCTGGGCGAGTGGGAAGACCATGCTAGCCTCGATGCTACGCACGCCATAATGTTTGCGCCATGTGCCCATACGCCTTTTCCCGCGCATGCCATCTGGCATCAATATGCTTGCCCGTCCCATCAAAGCGCGTACAAGAGCAGGTATCTTATAGATATTGTATTCCCGTTTATACTGCTGATAGCCGCCGAAGATCTCGTCGCCGCCATCGCCAGTCAGCACCACAGTCACATGTTCACGCGCCAGCTTGGAGACATAGTACGTGGGCAACATCGATGAATCTGCGAAGGGTTCATCATAGGCCCATACCAGCTGTGGCAGTACCGTGATGAGATCTGACTTGACGAAGAACTCGTGATGATCGGTGCCAAAGTGCTTCGCCACCTTTCTGGCGTAGGGCAATTCGTTGAATTCGTCCTCCTCAAAGCCAATGGAGAAGGTCTTCACTGGCTGCGACATCATCTCGCTCATCATGCCTACCACAATGCTCGAATCAACGCCGCCGCTCAAGAAGGCACCCAGCGGTACCTCGCTCATCAGACGCACCTGGATTGCGTCCTTGAGCAGGGCTTTGATGCGCTCGGTGGCTGTTGCTTCGTCGTCTTGGCTATCAGAGGTGAAGGGGAGGTCCCAGTATTGCTTGGTGTAGACCTGCCCATTTTCGTATACCAGAATATTCCCGGCAGGTACCTTCATAATGTTCTTAAACAGTGTATTGGGCGCTGGGACGTAGCGGTAAACAAGATATTCATCGAGCGCAATTGGATTAATCTCGCGTGGGATATCAGCCTCAAGGATCGATTTGATCTCAGAACCGAAGATCAATCGCTGCCCATCCCAATAATAGTTCAGAGGCTTTTTGCCAAAGCGATCTCGCGCGGCCAGCAGGCGCTGCCGTTTGATATCCCAGATGGCAAAGGTGAACATGCCACGCAAATGCTTTACACAGTCGTCACCGTATTCCTCATAGGCATGAATAATAGCTTCCGTATCTGCGTTCGTACTGAATGTATGGCCGCGCTCCCGCAATCCCTGACGGAGCTCCTGGTAGTTATAGATCTCGCCATTAAAAACGATGAGAATATTTTTATCTTCATTGAAAATAGGTTGATGTCCGCCTGCTAGATCGATAATAGAGAGACGACGCATGCCCAGTGCCACCCCGTCACCGACCCAGGTGCCTTGATCATCTGGGCCGCGATGACGGATGACTTTGCACATGCTATCGATAAGCTGTTCCGCATTATCATAGTTGCATTGCAAATTGACGAATCCGGCTATTCCACACATGAAAACGTAATCCTTTCGCGAGTACCTCTAAGGAGTTGAAGGGCAGCTTTCAGGTTGTTCTGCCTTAAATATGTTTTCCAACATATCATCTGGTAGTGGCCCTCCAGACGTTGTGAGCCTGTGATATATTGTTGTGTACATGCCCATAACCTGCTCAAGCGTATAATGTTGCTCTATTGTTGCGCGAGCGGCTTTTCCGTATTTCTCAGTAAGAGCCGGGTCGCGTAGCAGTTGCAATAGAGCATTGGCCATTTCCTCGTAATCCTCTGGCTCGACTAGCTGACCATTGACTCCAGATTGGATGATATCCTCACTCCCGCTCACTCGCGTCGCTACGCAGGCAAGGCCGCTTGCCATAGCTTCCAGCAGCGCATTCGGCATACCCTCCCATCGTGAAGGTAAGACTCCTATCGTCCCTCTATGCAGTTGGGCTGGTACATCGCGCTGCAAACCTGCAAACTCTACACTACTAGTAATATCGAGCGCATCTGCCATTTGCTGCAACTGACGCTGAATGGGACCATCGCCTATGATCACCAGGCGGGCGTCCGTTACTTGCTCGTGTACCAGACGCCAGGCCTGTAGGAGTACATCAATGCCCTTCTCGTAGCGCAACTTGGAAACACAGACAACAGTTTTTGCACGTTCTTCGCTTGAATGATCAGGCGCGGGATGAAAACGTGACATATCCACGCCATTAGGAACCAGTTGCATTCCTGGCAGGTCAAAGCCATTACTCTGCACGTAGTTTTTCATCCGTGTACTGAGCACAATCACGACTGCACCGATACTTTTTAGTATAGAATGCGTAAGCCTTGCGACGCGTTCTCCTGCGCTTTTCACATTTGCAAGATCGCCATCAATCCAGGTATATCCATCCACTTTTAGCCAGGATGTGTTAGGGTCGAGTGGCCCTGCAATCAGTGTTGCACCAGTGCTCCTCGTTTTCCTATCCTTATCTCTGCCAGAGCTAATGACGACGATGGTCATTAGTTTCCCGGCCAGGCGGCATACCAGACCAAATGG